>Ga0335072_10006130_pt1 | contig 17619 bp, 18 predicted proteins | sample Lox_Sample_21_FD_206725 | JGI IMG/M metagenome (GOLD analysis project Ga0335072, IMG submission 206725) | Soil microbial communities from Loxahatchee National Wildlife Refuge, Florida, United States - Lox_Sample_2.1 | ecosystem: Environmental > Terrestrial > Soil > Wetlands | place: USA...
GGCTGCACATGGTCGCGCAACGAGGAGCCCCCGGCCGCGATCGCCTCCTTGAGCACCTTGCGGATCGCGGCCACGAGACGCTGGGCGCGCTTTCCGGTGCAGGAGCGCGCGAGGCGCTTCGGCGAGATGTCGGCCCAATAAAGCGCCTCGGAGGCGTAGATGTTGCCGATGCCGGCGACCACTTGCTGATCCATGAGGGCGGCCTTGATGGGGGTGCGCTTCCCTTCGAGCGCCGCCGACAGCGCCTCGGCAGTGAACGCCTCGCCCAAGGGCTCGGGCCCGAGATGGGCCAAGAGCTTGTGGCGCGCGAGCTTCGCCGCGTCCACCAGCTCGAGCCGGCCGAAGCGGCGCGCATCGGTGAAGCGGAGCTCGGTGCCGTCGTCGGTCTCGAACAACACGTGATCGTGGGGCCCGGGCGGCGGCGCGGCGCTTGCGGGCCCGACCACCATGCGCCCCGACATGCCGAGATGGGCGAGCAGCACGAGCCCGCCCTCGAGATGGATCAGGAGATATTTCGCGCGCCGCTCGATGCGCTCGACGCGGCGTCCCTGGACGCGCGCCGCGAAATCGCGCGCCACCGGCGTGCGCAGGTCGCGCCGGCGCACGGTCACGCGCGCGAGCCTTCGGTCGAGCAGTTTCCGCTCCAGGCCGCGCCGCACCGTCTCGACTTCCGGAAGCTCGGGCATGGCCCACGAACCTAGCCTATGCCCGGGCGCTGCGCTATGGTCCGGCGCATGGCGGGCACCAGGGCAAGAGCCGGACGGACCGAGGACACGGGCGAGGCCGATTTCGGCTTCCGCCGGGTGCCGCGCGCGGAGAAATCGGGCCTGGTGCGCGACGTGTTCGACCGGGTCGCGTCCCGCTACGACCTCATGAACGACCTCATGAGCGGGGGCGTGCACCGGCTCTGGAAGGACGCCATGATCGACTGGCTGGCGCCGCGCGCGGGCCAGGATCTCCTCGACGTGGCGGGCGGCACGGGCGACATCGCGTTCCGCTTCATGCGCCGCACCCAAGGCAAGGCGCGCGTCACCGTTTGCGACATCAATGCGCGCATGGTGGAGACCGGGCGCGACCGGGCGCTCGACCGCGGCATCGTGGACGGCATCGCCTGGCTCGTGGGCGACGCCCAGGCGCTCCCGGTGAAGGACGCATCGGTCGACGCCTACACGATCGCGTTCGGCTTGAGGAACGTGACCGAGATCGATGCGGCGCTCCGCGAGGCGCGGCGCGTCCTGAAGCCGGGCGGGCGCTTCCTCTGCCTCGAGTTCAGCCGCGTCGTGGCGCCGCTCCTGGGCCCACTTTACGATCGCTTCTCGTTCGACGTGGTGCCCTGGCTCGGCGCGCGGGTCGCGGGCGACCGCGACGCGTATCTTTATCTTGTCGAGAGCATCCGCCGCTTCCCGGACCAGGAGGCGTTGAAGCGCCGCATCGAGGCGGCCGGCCTCGGCCAGGTGCGTTATCGCAACCTCTCGGGCGGCATCGCCGCCCTCCATTCCGCCTGGCGCCTTTGAGCGGGGCCGTCCTCACCGGCGCGCGCCAGCTCGCGCGCCTCGTCTCGATCGCGCGCACGCTCGCGCGCCACGACGCGTTGTTTCCGCTCGAGGATCTGGGCGCACCCGCGATGCTCATCGCGGCGGCACGACTTCTCTCGCGGCGCGACCCGCGCATGGCGGCGTTGAGGCCCGGCTTGCGCCTCGCGGCAGCGCTCCAGGCCTTGGGCCCGAGCTTCATCAAGCTCGGTCAAGCGCTCTCGGTGCGCTCGGACCTGCTCGGCGCCGAGATCGCGGCGGATCTCTCGGCCCTGCAGGATCGTTTGCCGCCCTTCGGCGCCGCCGAAGCGCGCGCGACCATCGAGGCCGAGCTCGGAAAGCCCGTGGCCGAGCTCTTCAAGGAATTCGACGACCGGCCGGTCGCCGCCGCCTCGATCGCCCAGGTGCATTACGCGATCACGGCGGAGGGCGAGGAAGCGGCGGTCAAGATTTTGCGCCCCGGCATCGAGGCCGCCTTCGCGCGCGATCTCGCCCTCTTCGATTGGCTCGCCTCGCTGGTCGAGCGCGCGCGGCCCGAGCTCAGGCGCCTGAAGCCGCGCCAGGTGGTCGCGACGTTCCGCGAGACGGTTCGGGTCGAGATGGATTTGCGCCTCGAGGGTGCGGCCGCGTCCGAGTTCCGCGTGTCCCTGGCCGAAGATTCGCGCGTGCGCATCCCGAAGGTCGATTGGTCGCGTACCGCGCGCCGCGTCCTCACCCTCGAGCGCATCGTGGGCATCCCGGTCGACGAGCGCGCGGCGCTCGTCGCCGCCGGCCACGATCCCGACGCCCTCATCGCGCACGCGGCCGAAAGCTTCTTCACGCAAGTGTTCAAGAACGGCTTCTTCCACGCCGACATGCATCCCGGGAACCTGTTCGTCGATTCCGAGGGGCGTCTCGTCATGGTCGATTTCGGCATCATGGGCCGCATCGACCGCAAGACGCGCATCTTCCTCGCCGAGATGCTGGTGGGTTTCCTCTCGGGCGATTATCGCGCGGTGGCGGAGGTGCATTTCCGCGCGGGCTACGTCAAGCGCGGGAAATCCCTCGAGGCGTTCATGCTGGCCGCGCGCGCCATCGCCGAGCCCATCGTCAACAAGCCGCTCCACGAAATTTCGCTCGCGCGTCTCTTGGGCCAGCTGTTCCAGGTGACCGAGACCTTCGAGATGGAGACCCAGCCGCAATTGCTGCTGCTGCAGAAATCGATGCTGGTGGCCGAGGGTGTGGGGCGCATGCTCAACCCCGAGATCAATATGTGGCAGCTCGCGCGGCCCCTGGTCGAGGCGTGGATGATCGAGAATCGCGGTCCCGAGGCGATGATCCGCGACCGGCTCCAGGGGCTCGCGGACCTCGCGACGCGCCTCCCCGACCTCGCGCGCGACGCGGGCGACGCGTTGGAGCAGCTCGCCCAAGGCGGCCTGCGCCTCGATCCCGAGACGATCGCGGCACTCGCCGAGCGGCGCTCGGGCGGAAAAGCGCTTCTCTGGCCGCTTTGGGCGGCGGTGGCGCTCCTGTTCCTGATCCTCCTGGTGCTTCTCTGACGGGCCGGCCCAGCGGGTCCCCGCTGCGGCTCCGCTGGCGCGGGAGCGCTAGTCAGATGCGTTCCTTATTATATGCATAAAATGCCGGATAGGCCCCGAAACGGCCCTTTTTACGTCCCCGTTGCCAAAAGGGAGGCGGGGAGGCTATTGTGTATTCACACTCAGTTTCCGTAAATATCGGGAGTTTTTACAGTGCTTGTCGGCAAGCGCATTCTCCTGATCGTCGCGGGCGGCATCGCCGCCTATAAGAGCCTCGACCTCGTGCGCCGCCTGCGCGAGCGGGGTGCCGCGGTGCGCGCGATCCTGACCAAAAGCGGCGCCGAGTTCGTCACCCCGCTTTCGCTCGCGGCGCTCACCGAGGATAAGGTCTACCAGGATCTTTTCTCGCTCACCGACGAGCACGAGATGGGCCATATCGAGCTGAGCCGCGAGGCGGACCTCATCGTCGTGGCCCCCGCGACCGCGAACATCATGGCGAAGATGGCGCAAGGCATCGCGGACGATCTCGCGACCACGGCGCTGCTCGCGACCGACAAGCCGGTCACGATCGCGCCGGCCATGAATCTCCGCATGTGGCTCCATCCCGCGACCCAGGCGAACTTGAAGACGCTCCAAGCGCGCGGCGTCGCAATCGTCGGCCCGAACGAGGGCGACATGGCGTGCGGCGAATACGGACCCGGACGCATGGCCGAGCCGTTGGAAATCCTGGCCGCGATCGAGGCTCATTTCCGCGACCGCTCGCCGCTCAAGGGAAAACGCGCCCTCGTCACCAGCGGCCCGACCCACGAGGCGATCGATCCGGTGCGTTATATCGCGAACCGCTCCTCAGGCAAGCAGGGCCACGCGATCGCATCCGCCCTCGCGCGCCTCGGGGCGGCGACCACTCTCGTCACCGGCCCGACCCACGAAGCCGACCCCGCGGGAGTCGCGGTCGTGCATATCGAATCCGCGCGCGACATGCTGGCGGCCTGCCTCGCCTCCTTGCCCGCCGACGTCGCCGTGTGCGCGGCCGCGGTGAGCGATTGGCGCCCGAGCGAGGCGGCCCCTGAGAAGATCAAGAAGAACGGCAAGACGCCTTCCCTGGCGCTTACCGAGAACCCCGACATCCTCGCGTCCCTCGCCCAGGCCGGGAACCGGCGCCCGCGTCTCGTGATCGGCTTCGCGGCCGAAACCGAGAAGCTCATCGAGCACGCACAGGCGAAACGCGCGAAGAAGGGCTGCGATTGGATCTTGGCGAACGACGTTTCGCCCGAGACCGGCACCTTCGGCGGCGACGCCAACACGATCCATCTCGTCTCCGAGCAGGGCGTCGAGGATTGGCCCACCATGACCAAGGTGGGCGTGGCCGAGCGACTCGCCGCGCGTATCGCCGAGCGGCTCCAAGAGGTGGGCCCGGGAGCGAAGCCGTGAGCGGTCTCACGCTCTCCCTGAAGCGCTTGCCCCACGGGGCCGGCCTGCCGCTTCCGGCCTACGCGACCCCGGGCAGCGCCGGGCTCGATCTCACGGCCGCCGTCGAAAACAGCGTCACGATCGCGCCGGGCGGCCGCGCCTTGGTGCCGACCGGCTTCTCGATGGCGCTGCCCCAAGGCTACGAGGCGCAGGTGCGGCCGCGCTCCGGGCTCGCGTTGAAGCAGGGCCTCACGATCCTGAACGCGCCCGGGACGATCGATGCCGATTACCGCGGCGAGGTCGCGGTGCTGCTGGTGAATCTCGGCCCCGAGCCGGTCGAGATCGCGCGCGGCATGCGCATCGCCCAGCTCGTCGTCGCCCCCGTCTCGCGCGCGGCGCTCGAGGAAGTCGCGACGTTGCCGGATTCGGCGCGCGGTGCCGGCGGGTTCGGCTCGACCGGCAATGGCGCCCGCCCGGGTGTCGCGCGCGGCATGGAGCTCCCGGACGGGCTCACGAAAATGGGCGGCGACCGCTGATGCTGCGTCTCTCGAAAAAGCTCATGTTCGCGATCGAGGCGGTGCTCGACATCGCCTACAATGCCGGCAGCGAGCCCGTGCAGTCGCGCGAGATCACCAAGCGCCAGGGCATTCCGCGACGCTATCTCGAGCAGGTGCTGCAGCAGCTCGTGCGCGCGGGCATCCTCGCTGGCGTACGCGGCCCGCGCGGCGGCTACCGTCTCGCGCGCGAGCGGCGGCGCATCTCGGTGGGCGAGATCGTGCGTATCGTGCGCGCGATGGAGAGTGCCGAGGACCCGACCGCCGACCCGGCCGGCTCCGAGCTCGGCCACAAGGTGGTGCGGCCCTTGTGGCAGGAGCTCCAGAACGAGGTCATGACGCGACTCGATACGCTCTCGATCGAGGAGCTGTGCCTCAGGGCGCACCAGGCGAACCTCAAGAGCGAGGCGTTCCAGAAGCTCGACTACGTGATCTAGCGGCCGCGATTCCAGCGCAGGCGATCGGGCGAATTCGGGAAGGAAGCACCATGCACGATTCGGGCGGCGAGGCCGGCAGCAAGAACGAGTTCCGCGGGCGCATCTACGATTCGGTCCTCGAGACGATCGGCGCCACGCCGCTCGTGCGCATCCACCGCCTGGCCGAGGAGGCCGGCTGCAAGGCCGAGATTCTGGCCAAGCTCGAATTCTTCAATCCCCTCGCCTCGGTCAAGGACCGGATCGGCTTCGCCATGATCGAGGCGGCCGAGCGCGCGGGGAAGCTCGGCCCCAAGACCACCCTCGTCGAGCCGACCTCGGGCAATACCGGGATCGCGCTCGCCTTCGTGTGCGCGGCCAAGGGGCGGCGCCTCATCCTCACCATGCCCGAGAGCATGTCGATCGAGCGGCGCAAGATGCTCATGCTGCTCGGGGCCGAAATCGAGCTCACGCCCGCGAGTGCGGGCATGCGCGGCTCGATCGCGCGCGCCGAGCAGCTGGTGGCCGAGCTCGGCGACGCGGTCATGCTGCAGCAGTTCAAGAACAAGGCCAATCCCGAAATCCACCGCCGCACCACGGCCGAGGAAATCTGGCGCGACACCGGCGGGAAGCTCGACGTGCTGATCTCGGGGGTCGGCACCGGCGGCACCATCACGGGCTGCGCCCATACGCTCAAGCCGCGCCTGCCGCAGCTCCGCATCGTCGCCGTCGAGCCCGAGGACAGCCCGGTGCTCTCGGGCGGGCTTCCGGGGCCGCACAAGATCCAGGGCATCGGCGCGGGCTTCGTGCCCGAAATCCTCGACACCAAGATCATCGACGAGGTGATCCGCATCGGAAACGACACCTCCTTCGCGACCGCGCGCAAAGCGGCGCGCCTCGACGGGATTCCGGTCGGCATTTCCTCAGGCGCGGCACTTGCCGCCGCCCTCGAGATCGGCACGCGCAAGGAGATGGCGGGAAAGCGCATCGTCGTGATTATCCCCTCCTTTGCCGAGCGCTATCTCTCGACTGCCCTCTTCGAGGGGCTGTAGCGCGCGATGCCGATCACGGACCAGGAGCTCCTGCGTTACGCGCGCCACGTGGTGCTCGACGAGGTGGGCGAGGAGGGGCAGGAAAAGCTCCTCGGGTCCAAGGTGCTCGTGGTCGGGGCCGGCGGGCTCGGCTCGCCCGCGTTGCTCTATCTGGCGGCCGCCGGCGTCGGCACCCTCGGCATCGTCGACGACGACGACGTCGATCTCTCGAACCTCCAACGCCAGATCGTGCACGCGACGGACCGCGTGGGCATGGCCAAGGTCGAGAGCGCCAAGATTTCGCTCGAAGCGGTCAATCCCGAGGTGCGCGTCGTGGCGCACCGGACGCGCCTCGATGCGTCCAATGTCGCGTCCCTCATCCGCGGCTACGATCTCGTGCTCGACGGCAGCGACAATTTCAAGACGCGTTATCTCTTGAACGACGCCTGCTATTTCGCGCGGCGTCCGCTGGTCTCGGCGGCGCTATTGCGCTTCGACGGCCAGGTCTCGACCTTCAAACCCTATCTCGAGGGCGAGCATCCCTGCTACCGCTGCCTGTTCGCCGAGGCGCCGCCCGCGGACCTCGTCCCGCGTTGCGAGGAGGCGGGCATTTTCGGCGCGGTCGCGGGGGTGGTGGGCTCGCTCCAGGCGGTCGAAGCGCTCAAGGAGCTGCTCGGCCTGGGTGACAGTCTCTCGGGCTCGCTTTTGATCTATGACGGGCTCGGGGCGAATTTCCGCAAGATCAAAATCCCGCGCGATCCCGACTGTGCGCTGTGCGGCGCACGCGCGACCATTCGCGACCTCGAGCCCCACGCGGCGTGAGCGGGCGGAGAACGGAGGCCGCGATGGGGGTCGCGACGTTCGAGGCCGAGGCCGGGCGCTTCAGACGCGAAGGCTGGGTGCGTTTCCCGGGGTTCCTCGCGTTGGCAGAGCGCGCCGCACTCGCCCCACTTTGCGAGCGCATTCTGGACCAATGGCTCGCGCGCCGCGCCGCCCGAAGCGATTCCACGCGCCAAACCAATTTGGCCTATCTCACCGATCCGCGCTACTTCGCGGGCCGGCCCGACGACCTCGTGCGCCTGCTCGAATTCGTCGCCGACCCGCGCATCCTCGCAATTCTCGGCGCCGTGGGCGGTGCCGTGCCCGTCTTCCACAACACGCAGCTGTTCCACAATCCGCCCGAGCCCGATTGGGCCGGGCCGTGGCATCGCGACACCCAGTTCCTCGCGCGCGATCCGGCGCTCGAGCGGGAACGCATGGCACGCTTCACGAGCGTCCATTTCCGCGTCGCCTTCGAGGACGACGCGCGGCTCCAATATGTGCCGGGCTCGGAGCGACGCTGGGACACCGCCGAAGAGGAGTCGATCCGGCGCGGCGGCAACCCCGAGGCGGCGGCGAGCGATGACATGCCGAAAGCCGCGACCCTCGCGATGAAGGCGGGCGACGCGCTGCTGTTTCACGCCTGGGGCATCCATCGCGGCCGGCGCTACGGCGCAGCGCCCAAACGCCGCACGCTCGACATCATTTACATGTGGGGTGCCGAGAACGACTGGGCACCCGCGCATGCGACCTGCTTCGCGGACGAAGCGGCGCGCACGGCGATCCTCGCGCGACTTTCGCCCCACGCGCGCGCATTCTTCGAGCGCTTCGTCGCGGTCCATCGGCCTTATTGGAAGAGAAGCCGCGCGCCCTGATCGCCGCGCAGCAGCACTCAAAACATCGTCTCGAGCACCCGGTCGGGCGGCGCGTGGCCGTCGACGAAGGTCTTGATGTTGATGATGACCTTCTCGCCCATGTCGATGCGCCCCTCGATCGTGGCCGAGCCCATATGCGGCAAGAGGACGACGTTGGGCAAGGCGACCAGCTTCGGATTGATCGCCGGCTCGCGCTCGAACACGTCGAGCCCCGCGCCCGCGATCTCGCCCGCGGCCAGGAGCCGCGCGAGCGCGTTCTCGTCGATCACCTCGCCTCTCGAGGTGTTGACGATATAGGCGTGGGGCTTCAGGAGCTTCAAGCGCCGCGCCGAGAGGAGATGGTAGGTCGCGGGCGTGTGCGGGCAATTGACCGAGACGATGTCGACATGCGCCAGCATCTGGTCGAGGCTTTCCCAATAGGTCGCCTCGACCTCCGCCTCGAGCTGGGGATGGGCGCGCTTCCTATTGTGGTAATGGACCGAGAGGCCGAAGCCGCGCGCGCGCCGCGCCACCGCCGAGCCGATGCGCCCCATGCCGACGATGCCGAGGCGCTTTCCCCAGATGCGGTGGCCGAGCATGGTGGTCGGCCCCCAGCCCTGCCAGGTGCCCGAGCGCAACAGGCGCTCGCCCTCGGTCAGGCGGCGCGGCACGGCGAGGATGAGCGCCATGGTCATGTCGGCCGTGTCCTCGGTGAGCACGCCCGGCGTGTTGGTGACCGTGATGCCGCGCTGGCGCGCCGCCGCGAGGTCGATATGGTCGACCCCGGTGCCGAAGGACGCGATCAATTTGAGCTGCGGCCCGGCATGGGCGAGGACCGCCTTCCCGAGCTGGTCGGTGACCGTGGGCACCAGCACGTCGGCGGCTTTCGCCGCCTCGGTGAGCTCGGCCTGGCTCATGGGCCGGTCGTCGCGGTTGAGGCGCGCCTCGAACAGCTCCATCATGCGCGTCTCGATCGCGTCGGGCAGCTTGCGCGTGACGATGACGACCGGCTTGCGCTTGGCCATTCGAACTCCCCGGAACTGCCGCGGGCGGGCCCATGCGGCGCGTGGCCCGGATGGGGCCCGGACGCGGCCCGAAGGGCGGAAACCCTCGCGGAATCGGCCGTGCGGCGCGGATCGGGCAATGCGGCGGGCGGCCGGCTTGCCATAGCAATCCCGCGCCCCCTTGTCCAGCCATGGTTGCGCGGCATCGTGAGCGCCCGAGTCGCGCGCAAGCGATGCCCCGTCTCCCTTGACCGGGCGGCGCGGGCGGCGTTTAAGGAAAAGGCGCGTCGCGGCGGCGGGCCCAACACCCCGCTCGGCGCGCGATCGAGACCGGGATGTCGAACCGAGCGCAGCGCCGCCCATCGATCTTCTACCGAGGCCCGGCCCGGCCCGCGCCGCGACGCGGGCGCCGGGCGCTCGTGGGGCTGACCGTCTTTGCGCTCCTGTTCGGGCTCGTGATCGCGTCGGTCGGCCACGCCGCCTTCTTCGAGGAGCTCTGGCAGCACCAGATCGAGGCGATCCGCGCCGCCGACGCGCCGCTGCCGGTGCCGCGTTTCGTCTCCCTGCGCGCCGACAAGGTCTATGTGCGCGCCGGTCCCGGCGTGCGTTATCCGATCGAATGGGTGTTCGAGCGCAAAGGCATGCCGGTCGAGGTGGTGGCGGAGTTCGACAATTTCCGCAAGGTGCGCGACATCGAGGGCACCGAGGGCTGGGTGCACATGAACCTTCTTTCGGGCCGGCGCGACATCATCGTGACGGGTGCCGTGCGCACGTTGCGGCGCGAGCCGCGCACCGACGCGCCCGCGGTCGCGCGCGCCGAGCCCGACGTGATTGGCCAGCTCCTCGAATGCAATCCCGATTGGTGCCGCATCGACATCGAGGGCTTCCGCGGCTGGCTCAAGCGCTCGGAATTCTGGGGCCTGCTGCCGAACGAGAAAATCGAGTAGCGGCCGCGCCTGGATTTGGTGGCGTTATTCTTCCGTCGCGCGCAATCCTCATGCGCGGGCTTGGCCGGCGTATCCACGCCTCGCCTTGCGGCGATCGAATTCGTGGATGCCTGGGTCAAGGCCTTCGGTCGGCCCGGGCATGACGGTTCGGGGAATCGGAGACCGAGCTCGACTCCGCACGCGTTGCGCGTCAGTCGAAATCCTCGGCGAGGGCTTGGCGCACCGCTTCGGGCACCACCGCCATGTGGCCGTAATTCGCATGCGAGAGGCCGAGAATTACTTGCGTCCCCGGCGACTTGAATTTCGCGATCTGGGCGCGCGTGAACGGAAAATGCACGAACTGGACCGAGGACGCCTTGCCTTCCTCGGTGGTGCGATCCTGGTCCGCCTCGGGACGCGCCTTGACCGTCTCGCCCGCGAAGGAGAGGAACGCGGTCTCCTCGATCGCACCCAAGCGCGCCAAGACCTGCTGGCGCATTTTCGGGTCGTCGATCTCGATCATGAAGGTCGCGACCAGCTCGTCGCCCTTGGGCACCAAGGGGTCGTAGGCCGCGATCTCGCCCGGCACCTGCTCGGGCCCGCCCTTCTCGATATAGACCATCTCCTGCACCTGGTGGCGCATGGTCTCGTAGCATTCGAAATAGAAGGTGACGAAGGGCCCGACCTCGACGCGCCGCGCGCGCTTCAAGGCCGAGAGGCGCGTGCGCTCGGAAGAGCGTAGCTTGAGATAATCCGCGAGCGGGAGAATATCGGCGGGATCGATATTATGCTTGGGCATGGTTAATCCCCGGCTCAGGATCCGATGCCGTAGGCGAATGCCATGAGCTGGATCGGGTGCGTGACCAAGCGCGGTGCCGCACCCTCGTCCCCGTCCTCGTTCGTCATGCGCTCCATGCCTTGGGCGATGTGCACGCCCGCGAGCGGACATTCGGAGGCGACGAAGGCCTTGTGGCCGCCGCGCGCCTGGCGTGCGACCGGCCGGCCGACCTTGAGGGCGGTGTCGAAATTCGCCTTCTTGAAGCCCCAGGAGCCGCCATGGCCCGAGCAGCGCTCGATCGCCTCGACCTCCGTCTCGGGGATGAGGCGCAGCATGTCCGCCGCCTTCGGCCCCATGTTCTGGGCGCGCGCATGACAAGCAAGATGAACCGCAACCCCGCCCGGGATCGGCTTCATGCCCGGCGCCAGGCCGCTCGTCTTCGCGATCTCGACCACATACTCGCTCACGTCGCGCGTCGCGCGCGCGAGGCGCTTCACGTTCTCGTCGTCCGGCAGGATCAGGGGCCATTCGAATTTGAGCATGAGCGCGCAGGAAGGCACCAGCGCCACGACGTCGTAGCCCTTCTCGATCCAGGGCACGAGCGTCGCCGCGACCTCGCGGGCACTCTCCGCGACCTTGTCGATGCGGCCCTGCTCCAAGAGCGGCATGCCGCAGCAACGCGGATAGACGATCTCGGTCTCGACCCCGTTCCTCGCCAGGACCGCGCGCGTCGCGAGCCCGACCTCGGGATCGTTGTAATTGACGAAGCAGGTCGCGTAGAGCACCGCTTTGCGTCCATAGGCGGGGGCGGTCTTGTCGAGCTCGAGCGGGAGATCGCGCGCCGCGCGCATGAAAGTCTTGGCGTGGAACTTCGGCAAAGCCGCGCGCCGGTCGAGCCCGGCGGCCGTCTCGAGCACGGGGCGCGTGAGCTTGTTCTTGACGTCGCCGGCCCAATTCGCGAGCGGCGCCACCGCGCCCGCGAGCTTGCCGTTGCGATCGGTCGCGGCGAGCGCGCGGTCGGCGAAGGGAACCCGGCCTTGGCGCGCCTCGATCGCGCGCGCGCGCAGCATCAAATGGGGGAAATCGAGATTGAATTCGTGGGGCGGCACGTAGGGGCACTTCGTCATGAAGCACATGTCGCACAACGTGCAGGCGTCGATCACGGGCTGGAGCGCCGTGCTCGCGACGCTGTGGAGCTCGCCGCTCTCGCTGCCATCGATCAGGTCGAACAGGCGCGGGAACGAGTCGCACAGATTGAAGCAGCGCCGGCAGCCATGGCAGATGTCGAACACGCGCCGCAGTTCCGCCTCGAGCTTGGCCGGATCGTAGAAATCCGCATCCTGCCAGGCGAGCGGATGGCGCATGGGCGCTTTGAGGCTGCCTTCGCTCATGGACGGAACCCGGATTGGCGGCCGATCGGCGCTCGTACGCGCGGCATGTCGGATCGCTTCGATGCGCGTACGCGCTGGAGCGTGAGGGTGGGCGGCGCAGACGTCGAAGCCCGCGCCGCCCTTGCCCCTAGGATGCCGTAAGCGCGGCTATTTCAGCTCGTTCAAGGCCTTGGTGAAGCGGCCCGCATGGGAGCGCTCGGCCTTGGCGAGGGTCTCGAACCAGTCGGCGATCTCCTCGAAGCCTTCCTGGCGCGCCGTACGTGCCATGCCCGGATACATGTCGGTGTATTCGTGGGTCTCGCCCGCGACGGCGGCGGCGAGATTGTCCGAGGTGCGGCCGATCGGCTTTCCCGTCGCCGGGTCGCCCACCGCCTCGAGATATTCGAGATGGCCGTGCGCATGGCCGGTCTCGCCCTCCGCGGTCGAGCGGAACACGGCGGCGACGTCGTTGTAGCCCTCGACGTCGGCCTTCTGCGCGAAATAGAGATAACGGCGATTGGCCTGGGACTCGCCGGAGAACGCGTCCTTCAGGTTTTGCTCGGTCTTGCTGCCTTTCAGAGATGCCATGGCATCCTCCCTCGGGTTGGGTGTCGAACGGGGCCGGCCGCATCCGGGGGCGAACCCGCGGGCACGCGGCCGAGACGGAATTAAGCGCTCACGAAAGCGCCCTGTCAATAGTTTAGAATTGTTCCAATATTGTTTTCATCGCCTTCAAAACACCCGGCGATGTCAGGCATCGTTTACGCGTTCTTGCGTAGCCGGACGATCACGTCGACGCGCGCGACCGAGGTGCCGTCGGGCGGCGCCGGAAGCTCGGCGACCCGAAGCTCGCTTCCCGGAATGTCCTGGAGGCGGCCGTTATGCTCGTGGAAGAAGTGGTGATGCTCGGCGATGTTGGTGTCGAAATAGGAGCGGCCGGGCTCGACCACCACCTCGCGCAAGAGGCCGGCGCCGGTGAACTGGTGGAGCGTGTTGTAGACGGTCGCGAGCGAGACCGGGATCGCCGCCTGGGTCGCCTCGGCATGGACCTGCTCGGCGGTCACGTGCCGGTCGCCGCCGCCGAACAGAAGCTTCGCCAACGCCAAGCGCTGACGCGTCGGCCGAAGGCCGGCGGCGCGGAGACGCTCGAGGGCGGGGGTGAACTGGCGCTGGGGCACGATCTGCCTCGATCGACGCTGAAGCCGGTCTTGGATTAAATGCCGAAAACCTCGCTCCGTCAAGCGACTGCGGCGTTTATTGGAAGGGTTTGAGACGCGCCCGGATAAGGCCGCCGGGTGCCCTCAGTCGCCGGTCACGATGCGCTCGACCAGTTGGCGCACGGTCGGGATGAATCCGTTGGCGTAGAACGGATCGTCGGCGAAGCGGAACGCGTTGTGGCCCGCGAACATGAGCTGCCCGTCGACATCGCTGTCGTGCGCGATGTGCTGCAGCGTCTTCTGGATGCAGAAGGAGCGCGGATCGGCCTTGCGGCCGGTCGAATAGGGCTCGGCCTGCGCCCAGTTCGAGAATTGGCACGCCGAGAGGCAGCCCATGCAATTGATCTGGTCGGTGCGGATTTCGCGCGCCTTCTCGGGTGTGACGAAGATCACGGTCGAATCGGGCGTGCGCAATCCCTCGGTGAAGCCCTGGTCGACCCAGGCCTGGGCGCGGTCGCGGTCGCTCGCGGTGAGATAGATCGTGCGCCCGCGCGGGCCGATGTTGAAGGCGGTGTCGTGCTCGCCCACGGGCTCCATGGTGAAGGCGACCTGGCGGTTCGAGCGCTCGCTGAGCTCGTCCAAGAACTTGTTCTTGACCGCCGAGGAATAGAATCCGGTCGGGCTGAAGCGGTGCAGCAGCACGTCGCCCGCTTTCAAATGCAGGAGCCGCTCCTTCCATGCCTGGGAGATCGGGCTCTCCTGGGTGAGCAGCGGCCGCGTGCCGAACTGGAAGCAGACCGGGCCGATTTCGGGATTGTCGATCCAATCCTCCCATTCGCGCAAGAACCACACGCCGCCCGCCATCACGATCGGCGTCTTCGTGAGGCCGAACTCGTTCATCATGTCGCGCAGCGCCTTGACGCGCGGGTAAGGCGCTTCGGGATTGGTCGGATCCTCGGCGTTGGTGATGCCGTTGTGCCCGCCCGCGAGCCACGGATCCTCGTACACCACGCCGCCGAGCCATTCCTGGAACTTGTGGTAGGCGCGCTTCCAGAGGGCGCGGAACGCGCGCGCCGAGGAAATGATCGGATAATAATGGACGCCGTACTTGGCCGAGATCTCGGCGATGCGGTACGGCATGCCCGCGCCGCAGGTGACGCCGTTGATGAGGCCCTTCGCGCGCTCGAGCACGCTGTTGAGGATGGTCTCGGCCGCCGCCATCTCCCACAGGATGTTCATGTGGATGCGCCCGCCCTTGGCCGCCTCGTAGGCGACCTTGGCCTGGTGCACGGCACCCTTGATCGCGTAGGCGATGAGCTCGTCGTGGCGCTCGCGCCGCGTGCGGCCGTAATAGAGCTGGGGGATGATGGCACCGCGCTCGTCGCGCGAATCCGCGTTGACGCCCGAGAAGGTGCCGACCCCGCCCGCCGCCGCCCAGGCGCCCGAGCTCTCGCCGTTCGAGACGGAGATGCCCTTGCCGCCCTCGATGATGGGCAGCACCTCCCTGCCGGAGATGAAAACCGAATTCAGCGCTCTCAAAATCCGTCCCTTCGCCCGCCCCAAGCCCGCGGCCCGATCCCCCGGGACCCACGCGGCACCCTCGTCTCGGGCCGGCGTCCCGGCCCCCAAATCGCTCCGCCCAACCAAGGATATAGTGCCGTTTGACGCTTATATGAAGTTAATTTGGGGCCAGGGGCCGGCGGGGGCCGCGGCATATTGGCCCGAGCCCAGGGAATCCGCGCCCTTCCGGGCAACAGCATGGCTTTACAGCGCCCCCGATTCGGGCAACATGGGCGGGGGACCATCATTCGCGCGCTTGACCAGGGGCGGCGCCCGAGACATGCCGGAGAACATCACCCATCCCGACCTGCGCCTGCTTTACGGCTACTGGCTCGGCGCGCGCCACGGCCAGCCGATGCCGCGCCGCGTCGACATCGACCCGACCGAGCTTCCGGGCCGCGTGTGGGAGCATCTCACGCTTGCCGACGTGGTCCTCGAGAGCGGCGTCATGCGCTTCCGCTACCGGCTCGTGGGCGAGCAGCTGGTCGACGCCCTCGGGCGCAACCCCGTGGGCGAATATTACGACACGGTGCTGCCCAACGAAGGGGGCTACCGCGATTACGTGACCGGCGTTTACCGCACCGTGGTCGAGACCAAGAAGCCCTATTACACCGAGAACACCTACACGCTCGCGGCCCAGGCGGTGCCGATGCTGACCAAGCGCCTGACCCTGCCGCTCTCCGACGATGGCGTCGCCGTCAACATGACGCTCAGCAGCCACTATTTCGAATTTCCGACCGCGTCCCACAGCTACATGGTCGAGGGCATCTCGGGCTTCGCCGAGCTCGTCCGGCGCGAGCTGCCGGGCTGAGCGGACGGGCGCTGGCGCCCGAAATGCGCGCGAGCCGAGCCGGGTTGGTTTTCACGTTTTATGATCCTGCTCTAGTGCTATCTTCTATCGTTCGCCGGAGAGGCGATGGCGAAGGAAGGGACCAGGAGCGAAGCGTTCGCCTATTTCGGGGCGAGCGGAAAGAATCCCCGATGGAGCTGGTCGGCTCGCTCCGCGGACGGCAAGATCGTTGTCCTCACGATGTGGCAAGATGAATTTCGCGTGTCCGATGGGGTGGCGACGTACCGGACCGGACAAAGCGAAGAAGTCGATTGGGGCGGCAGAGCGGGGAATCAGGAGCGTATCGAAAACATCAATTCGGCAGTCGCGCATTGCGATGGAAAAATCAGGGTCGTGATCGCTTGTGCGCGGGACGTTGACGCGCGTGTCCGCGAAATTGAAAGTTGTTTCCCGCACGAGAAGCTAGTCATGCGGATTACGGCGTTTGATGTGAATACCGGGGAGTTCAGCGCCGTCAGCGTAACGGAGTAGGCCCAACACGAAGTGAACGGTTGAAACCATAGCGTCGAACGACGATTGGCAATGGACAAGGTCACATATGACGACCTGATGGAGCAGCACAAGCTCCTGCGTTCCGATCCGGAGCGATTCGTCGCGCTCTGCGATCAATACATCGAGCAGAACCCTTCCGATCCGAATGGCTACAGCAGCCGATACTACGGGCTCAACCGTCTCGGGCGCAAAGACCTCGCGCTACAGGACATGGACCGGGCCATCGCCCTCGATCCCGACCCGCATCCACTCGCTTATATGGATCGGGGAATTCTCCTTCTCACCATGGGCGAATATCAAAAGGCCGTCGACGATTTCGACCGTGTCGAAAGCCTGTCCCCCGAGGATTTTCCGCTGATCTGGGGACCTTTCTACCGGGCCGCTAGCCACGCGAGGCTCGGCAACGTGGAGGCCACGCGCGCCGATTGCGCACGCATCCAGGACGATCATTGGATGCCGGGGATTTTCAACACGCCCAGAGGTAACAAGCAGGAAGCGACGGCCGAGCTAACCCGCCTCGCGAATGCCGTCCGACTTGCGCGCGGCGGCTCGTAGCCGCGGCGCACAAGCGCTCGTTGCTCCGTCCACATGTGAAATCGCGCGTTACCCACGCCGAGGCGTGGCGCCGGCTTGACGGCGGAATATGTTCCTCATATGTTCTATTCCATCGGGGGCAGAATTCCGACGACCATGAACAACTCGGAGACGCCCGCCCATGGCGCGACGCGCGGTCAAATCGAGGCTCTCGGCGCCGTTCCTGCGCCGGCTCGCGCTCGTGCCCGAGCGCATGGCGCCGGGCGGCTATCCCTTCGACCTCCCCATCCTCCAGCAAGGCAGGCTCGAGATCGCGTTCGAGAAGCGCGTGACCATCCTCGTCGGCGAAAACGGCACCGGTAAATCGACCCTCCTCGAGGCGATCGCGCATCAAAGCGGGTTCAACGTCTTCGGCGGCAACCGGAATCACGGTTACCGGCCCGGGCAAGGCGCGACCGTGGACGTGGCGCCCCTCTCCCGGGCGCTGCGGCTCTCCTGGCTGCCGCGCATGACGAGCGGATTCTTCCTGCGCGCCGAAAGCTTCTTCGAGTTCGCGGCCTATCTCGACGCCGGCGGCGGCTCGTTCGAGGCGCGCCAGAGCCACGGCCGTCAATCGCTGCACGCCTTGTCCCACGGCGAATCCTTCCTCGCATTGTTCCAGGAGCGCTTCGGTGCGCGCGGGATCTATCTGCTCGACGAGCCCGAGGCGGCCCTGTCGCCGAGCCGCCAGCTCGCTTTCATCGCCCTTCTCAAGGACATGGAGGAGAGCGGAGACGTCCAATTCATCATCGCGACCCACGCGCCGATGCTCATGGCGT
>Ga0335072_10006131_pt1 | contig 17618 bp, 17 predicted proteins | sample Lox_Sample_21_FD_206725 | JGI IMG/M metagenome (GOLD analysis project Ga0335072, IMG submission 206725) | Soil microbial communities from Loxahatchee National Wildlife Refuge, Florida, United States - Lox_Sample_2.1 | ecosystem: Environmental > Terrestrial > Soil > Wetlands | place: USA...
TCAACCTTGTCTTAACTTTGCAGATTGAACCAGCTGCTCGACTCTTTCCCTCACGAATAGGTGACCAGGACGCTCTCTGGTGACCTTGACATACTATATGGCTGCGTGGATTCGAATCAGTTGGACATAGTATTGCCATATGTTTTGATATGGGAAGCTGACTAGCAAATATTGCATTTTCCACGATGCCAAAGGGTTCTACAAGCAATACTTCGAAGGAAAGAAATGGACAAAGAAGACCATAGATATCTACAAAGAGGCGAAAGCTCGGGTACGTACAAGGCCGTTAGAGTGACGGCTAGAACCTTCAATTCAAGATCTTCTTTCAAAATGGTTCAGAGAGTTCCAAGACACAGTCCTCACCGAACTCCGTCATACACATTACCCATTTGGTTATTGTGCTTAGTATTATTCTCGGGTGAGCACTCGAGGGCGAGACCCACATGTATCGCTCGACAGAGCAATTGCCAATATAGAGGGATAAATCAAGATGTATCGCCCTTAATCTTGTATATAAAATACAACAGGTCTAACTACATTGGTCCCTCTTAACCACACCGATAATGGATCTTTACAATAGGCAGCAGAGTTTTCCCATGATGGATAGCGAATAGCCATGAAAGCATATATCGCAACCTACAAAAGCTGGAGCCAGTGAACCAACTCCCAAGGCAATGCTACGTCCTTTAGATCCATTGTTACAACTAAACGGAATCGACTTGCTTGCGGGCGTTATATTTATTACGACCCTACTAACAAGCCCTGCCACTTTGGCCGTGACCAGTTGAGGCAACGAACCCGGAACGGTATATTACCTAGCCGGAATTCTTACCATAACTTAACCATGGGCCTTGGCACGCAATATTTCTCGGTTTTGAGAGATGGCAGCCCTATCCCCAGTGGGCAAGGTGGGATGCAGGTCGGTGACACATGCGTTTACTACAACTTCAATGCATATGTTGGGCCAATCAATAGTACTGGAGCTGTGGTCCCGCCACCGCAACCTACTAGTCGTGTACAGCCCCGACGGGTACATCCACCGTGGTGAGTTCAGCAGCTCAACCTCAACAGGTACAACCTCCACGACATCTACAAGCTCTTCCTCTAGCTCGACCTCCGACTCTACGTCTAGTAGTATAGTGTCTAGCACAGCGACATCAACCCAACCTCAACCGCGACAACAGCAGGTACTATAACAAGCGGCTACCCAAGCCCAGTCCAGCTTGCATTGACGGCACTAGCTCCGGAAACTACATCGAGGTGAGCGAAATTTGCTGCAGCTATGGACACCGCCTGCCTGGATTTGTACGTGCACTGAGGTTGGCAAGCCCTTACCGACTCCGTCAGCTACGGGTACGAATGGGTGTCCGCTATCTAACGAGGATAACTCGTATCTTGGTCTGTGTAGTTTTCCATGCAATCATGGGTACTGCCCACCGACGGCTTGCAGGCACCAGATAGGTAGCAGATGGATTCATTCTTTGTGATTGATAATGAGAACTGGCCATGCAAGAACCACAACTACTAGGTTACTTTAATCCTCCGCTTCCGCATGCGGATTGGTTATCTATTGCATGTGCAACTAGGTTGGGCGGTTCTTAGGAACAGACTCACCAATTTGATTGCTACCGTTATTGTATGTAAAGATTGTAGTAGGACCATATGTCCCTTATATACACAACACAGTTCGACGTTCCCGACGCCATTTATCAAAGGAAGCTGAAGCAGTTTGCTAAGTGGCAAATTGCCACTTATAGGAAGCTGAGAACTCAGCTGGCTTGACAACTCATTGATGATTCCAACAATATGAGAGGACAGATGAGAGAACAAATAAGAGAAAGGGAACGTTATATCCAACATTATCTGACCTGTTAAATGTCTTTGAAATGCGTGACTGGAGCCGCCAGGGCGAACCCGAACCCGAACTTTCTCTCCCGTCAAACTATTAGTCTACAAATGAAGAAACAGGATACAGAGATAACATATGTATGCTTAGTGAGATCCTATCATTTGTGCAGCTTGTGACCTGGTTTATCAATTTTCAGATGCTAATTTATCTCACACTGCGTGATGCTTTCGCTGGAGACAGTGATGAGGAATATGACCCCGCATGGAAATTTTATATTTCTAAGTCACCCCACTTCAACATGGACACTTGAAAATTTTTTACTTGGACCTTGGAATGATGTTTTTAAAATAGAATTCTGATATATTTCCCGTTATCCAAGCCATTCTTTGCTTACAATTCATGATGTCCAACACAATCGCGGTGGTTGGGGCCACAGGGCAACAAGGCGGTTCCGTAGCTCGGGCGTGTATTAAAGCTGGCTGGAAGGTTCGTGGTGTGACACGTAAAGTAGACAGCGACTCTGCGAAAGCTCTTATAGCTGAAGGCGCTGAAGTCATTAGCGCTAATCTTAACGACGAAGCTTCTCTGATCAAGGCTTTCGAGGTATTTCACGCCCTTGTCCACAGCAAAACAATTGCCTCTAACTCAAGAACGAATTCAGGGTGTGCAAGCCGTCTACGCTGTCACAAACTTCTGGGAGATGATCACCATCAAAGGTCCTGATGCAGGAGGAAAGCATGAACAACAACAATGCTTCAATCTAGCAGCGGCCGCGTCCAAAACCCCGACATTGAAGCACTACGTGTTTAGCACATTACCCGGCACCATGAAGTATTCTGGTGGGAGGCATCTCGTACCTCACATTGAGTACAAAGCGCAAGTTGATGATTATATTCGAACAAAGCTGCCAGAATTGGCGAAGAAGACAACATTTCTTTGGATCGGATGGTACCCAACAAACATGGCATATATGCCCTTGATCAAGCCTATGGAGGTGGTAAGTAATTCAACCTCTGAAACTATTATTTAACTTATAACTGAGATATGTGCATGAGATAGCCCATGTCAGGAAAATATATCTGGGTACAGCCAAGTCCGGGTTCAGCACTTCTCCCCATATCCGGAGACATATCTACCAATGTCGGCATCTTTGTCTCTGCCATACTCACACACCCTGAGGTGTCTCTCCCGTCACGCTACGTGACAGTCAAGACCGAAACCTTGAGTTTTGAGGAAATTTTGAAAGTGTGGTCCAAGGTCACAGGCAAAGAAGCTGAATATGTGGAGATTACTTTCAAGGCATTTACTAGATTATGGGGACCATATGGGGAAGAGATGGGAATGCAGTACAAGTTTGGCGCTGAATTCGGGGATTGGGATGCATTGCAGCCGGATATGGTCAAAATGGAGGAGCTTGGTATTAAAAAGAGCGAGCTGAAGGGCCTTGAGGAAACGCTTGAGATGTTGAAGCCTATCTTGACGTAGTTCTGTGGGAGTTCTTTTTAGGGGAGGTATTTAGGCAAACTTATAGAAAGATAATCTCAACTCTCTTGTGATGTTCTAAAATTGATTTGCATCTTCGTTTTGCGAACCAAAAGATCCGACTTTCATATTTTTGGAATTAGCGGTATGGTGAAGCGGTGAAACAGGGGAGTTGAAGGACATAATTTCGTGCAACATCTTGTTTAGGTCAAGGTCACATCGGTCCTCAACTTCCTCACCCCTCATTTCAAGTCAAACACCAGGTCCATCATTAATCGAACCTCACACCATGTCAGTTCCCGACGATTTCGACGTCTTTAGGAGGCACGCTATGACCATGGTTGGTGATGCTATCTCTCAGCTTGGTGCATCCCCAACCTCAGAAGCTTTGAGTGCGGCTACGAATGTCATTTTTGCAGTTCTTCCTCAGATTGAGAGCCACTATCGGCAAGCAATGAGATCAGCACAAGAGATTGCGAAAGAAAAGGATGAAGTCACGAAGCTCCGCCTAGAGCTTGAGAACGCGAAGGAAAAAATACTAAAAGACGCCAAGATGCGGAAAGATAAACTCATTACACAAGTATGACTACCTCCTGCTCTCGCCCCAACAGTTTAGAAATGCTGACAATTAATGATTCAGGCGAGGACTCTGACTGACTCTATTGATCCAAAACATCATATATTACAATTCAACTCCAAGACTCAGCCATTCTCAATAACCCCATAGCCCATTTGTATCACCTCACACTAGCCCATAAAAATTAACATCATTAGTCCTACCTAATTTGCACTGCTTCTTCCCATTGATCTCATGTTTTCGTCTCCGCTTTTGTTGGGCTGTCCGAGTGCCACCTCTAGGCTCCGTTTTGACGCTCCTCTATTCCCAGAACCTAGATCGTGACACCGCATCCAGCCATTCACAGCTGAGATGCTTAGACCCTCCTCTCTTGAGGTTGAATTCCAAGATGAGATCACGGACGCTCTCCCTGTCTGCTTGGCTGCCGGAATACCAGGAAATAATTGCTACTCTGCGAGTACCTTGTATGACTGGATGTCCGAGGAAAAAGATGTCGCTTATCCCCTTGATCTCGTTCACCCAAAATTTGCAGCTCCGTCCTCTGTGGCCAATGAAGGTAGCAGCATGAGTGGCGTAAATCTCAACGTGTAAAGCCTCGTATTAATAGAGCGGCTGCCGAATAGGTTGGAAAACCTCCTGTGAGGTCGATATCACTGGTGTCCTGGATATCTCTGCTAAGAAATTCTCCAAGAGCTCGCCGTGGCCTGGCTTTATCAGATAGGATACTGAACGTGTTGCTACTGCTCCTGCTGACTCTGCAGCTCTTTGAGCCTGCTCTTGCTGCCTGCATGTTTCCTCAACGGTTGTGTTGAAAGCTGAGGTATGGTTCTACTCGGGAAACACCTCATTTTTATCCAAGAAACATCAGCAATCATGAACTGCCCAGGGGCAGTTCTCCCCCTCACAAAGATATATGAAAGCAACATAGTGTGATATCCACATACGCTGCTCGATACTGATGTCATGCCAATTGTCATTGGTCATGTTTGCTCCAAATGTCTCATGTATATGTTTTCGAATTGCGGGTCATCTTGAGCAAAGCTATCATTCATACAGCGTGCGGATTGTGATCTAGGAAGTATACGCGTACTCAATGGAGCCATTTCTTAGCCCTCTAAAACGCTAAGACTTTCAGCCGGACTCTTAATTCTTCGTAATAATGCTAGCATATTCATTCTTGATCTTGGCTTCTAACTGTTCCTTACTTTCAACTTGTGGATCCTGTTTCATTATATGCCGACATAGCATGTCAGTCGTTGTGATTGGCACTTTCTGTTGTTTCGGTCAACGTCAATTCTCCAGTTCCGACATTCTTAGTGAAAATGTCCCTTTCTTCTTTAGTGGTTTTATCCTTCAACTCAATCTCTCTCCTCAGCTCTCCACTAGATTGTTAGGGTTCGAAATCTAGTCATTTCTATTTCTTTCGTTATCTGTTGCATCCCAAGTAGTCTGCAACTTCGTGACAAGAACATGGGAGTCCTGGACGGCAATATTGATCTCCTTACGCGCATCGCAATTTGTTCCGGTTCTTCCGGGGGTGTTTCTGCCTGTGGCGCTTCACCTTTATCCCTTAAAATGAACGATTTAACAGTATTTTCTTCTTAATGCGTTGGCATTGAAGGCTCTCTAACAACGACATGTCACTGTTGGAGTCATCGTGCTCCCTCTGTGAATAGTGTCCTCTGAAGTGCATTTCCTCTTCTAAGTTGAGAACCTGTTATACGCTAGAAAATCTAGCTCGAACATGACCAGACTTCTCATCTATTAACTGGAGATGCGAAATAGTGGTTACGGCTGAAAGATTGAGGATATTGAGAAAGTCTTGGAGTGCGCATTCGCTTTTTCTCCAGGTTGTTTGCTAAAGATCGTCGTATGTGCCTCTAGCTAGGCCTCCTTCTCACGTTAACATCTCCGATCACAGTGCGGATCTGGTCCTTTAGGAAGTTCGATAATCCGGCCTTCAATAAGCAACGGAGTTTCAGCCCAGTTCTTGTTGCTTCGGTATGGCTTTTGATTCCTGATCAAATCATAATACTCCGTAGACTGGCTTCCTTAAGATATTTTTCACTGGTCTCGTAGATATTCCCAAGATCTGCTAGTAACAAGCGTCGTTTTCGCTTGTTATATCTGACTACTTCGAGATTATCTGTATTTAGTTTGGCGTACCTATGAACTTTGTCGTCTTGCACCATATGCGTGACGCATTGACATTCTCTGGGGCATAGTCATAGGCAGACACACTTCGTGTAGAGTTCCCGGATAAGCACGACATGACCTACTTCTGCAAATCCTTGATCAAGCTTTAGACGTCCCTCTCTTCTAAACTCAGGTATCTGCGGCTCACAAGAGAGTTAAGAGAAAGTTCTTTAATGCCAGTTCTTCTGGCCACTGAACAAAGTGGAAAATTGTAGGTCTTCTTTAAAGCCAGGAAACCCAATTGCCAGACAAACAAGAGTTTCAGCAAATGCAAGAGAAAATCGGATGCTAACAAGCGTATTCTCGTAACATCCATCCACAGCTAATCCGGATGTACGGCTTCATACAGGGCCTTGTTGTGAACATGACAGAACTTGAGTCAGGCTGTTGTCTTTTTTGACCAGGCTTTGGGATTTTTCCGTTGGCATCAATCCCCTTCTGGTTTGGCTTCGGTCCTGTTGTGACATTTTGCACCAGGAGAGAAACTGGTGTTACTGACATTCGACCATTTTGTTGTTTTACAGTAGCTGAGTGTTAATTGGTGTAGGAAGTCCTGCGCACTTTCTAATCAAAAATTTCTTAAAAATTTCTCAGTTCAACTTCTCAAATTCAAACACAGGTTGAAAAACTCACGTAGTCTTCGTAACACTGAAAAGTGACCACAGCCAATCAAAAACAGCTCTCTTCAGCCAATCATCTTCTTAGGCGGTGAGCGAGCTCCGACGGCAATTCGAAATCCCATTCTTCCTTATGTTTTCCCGTCACAAACCATGCCGTGAAACAATGTTCGAGACAATCTGTGCCCTCCCTCTCTCCTCAGAGCTGTTCACCCAAGCAATCCATCCCAGCGAGCCAATTGTCGCGGTTGGTTTATCCGGAGGGCACGTTCAATCTTATCGACTGCCCGCCGTGTCTCCCAACAGCGACGACGAGGATGGCACTGCGAGCGTCTTATCGACAGGAACGGGGACCATAGAGACAGTATGGCAGACCAGGAGACATAAAGGCAGCTGCAGATGTCTCGGGTATAGCGGCGATGGCGAAGGTGAGTACCATATGGTGACAAAACTCGAGTCCGGCATAGCTGACCACGGTTTCCCCAACATAGTCCTCTACTCAGCTGGCACCGACTCCCTCCTCAAAGCTGCCTCCTCAACAACTGGGCAGGTGATTGCCAAACTCGCCATCCCCTTCTCACCGGGCGGTTCGACCCCTGACCCACCAACACTCCTCCACGCTTTATCTCCACAAACTCTCCTCCTTGCAACCGACTCTGCAGCTTTGCATCTCTATGATATGCGTTCGCCGACATCCTTCACTTCGCAGAAGCCAGCACAGACTCATCATCCACACGACGATTATATCTCCTCTCTCACTCCTCTGCCGCCGACGGAGGCTAGCACAAGCGGTTTCAGCAAGCAATGGGTCACAACGGGTGGGACGACATTGGCTGTTACTGATCTGAGACGTGGAGTTTTAGTGAAAAGTGAGGATCAGGAAGAGGAGCTACTATGTAGTGTCTTTGTAGGAGGGCTGCCTTCGAAACCGGGCCGGAGTAAAGGCGAGAAGGTGCTCATTGGGAGCTCGAGCGGTGTTCTAACGTTATGGGAGAGGGGTGTATGGGATGATCAAGATGAGCGAATTATCGTGGATGGTGGAGGTAGAGGTGGAGGTGAAAGTCTGGATGCGCTGGCTGTTATTCCTGAGGAAGTTGGTGATGGTGGAAAGAATGTCGTGGTTGGCGTCGGTGATGGAACAATTCGGATTGTGAAGTTGGGCTTGAATAAGGTCATCGGAGAGTTGAGGCATGATGAGCTTGAGGGAGTTGTAGGGCTGGGCTTTGATATTGAGGGCAGGATGATTAGTGGAGGAGGCCATGTGGTTAAAGTTTGGCAGGAAGAGATGGCGGGTGATGAGAATGGAGTGGACGAAGAAGAGGAAGAAGATAGTGATGAGGATGTACCTCAAAATATAAGGAAGCGCCGGGGGAGTGATAGCGAGGAGGAAAGTAGCAGTGATGAAGATGAGAGACGCAGTCGTAAGAAAAAGCGGAAGGGCAATAAGGCCAAGGACAGAAGTGGAAATGGCGTTCTCGCGTTCAAAGGTTTAGATTGATACCCCTATATAAGCTAGAACAGAAAGTACTCAACTTCAAATGTATTCTAAAGCACGGCAAAGCTAAAGCATATTAGATTCACATATTTTGCAGTTCATAAGATCCTATTGTTCTAACTGACAAGCTATTATTCAACCTGTTGATAGGCCCACAGGCGACTAAATAGCTCGGATTCCATCCTTTCCGCAGCCATTGGGCCCTTAATTATGTCACCAACAATATCAGAACCTGGTGGAAAATCATGCTCGAAGTTAGGCTCGCCTACACCCTTCATATTGGCTAAGACAGCCTGCCTAAAATGCCACCGCAGGAGCTGATCAACAGGTCGTGAAGGAATGGCAAGGAGTTCCTGAGCGATATGCTTGCCAGCAATACCCTTCCAATCACGGATAAAGCTGACAATCTTGTAATTGTCCTAACGTAGTATTAGCCACTGTCACTGTGAAGAGAGAACTGAATTCATACATCAGGGTTTATCGAGAAGTCATAGCCGTCAAAGAGTTGGTGTAGATCAGCTCGAAGCAACATCCCATTCTGCACAGAGTTGATAGATGATCCAGAAGCCGGCTTAAAAGCAGGGTCAATCCAATGACCATAGTTATTTCTGGTCCATTCTTCTTCACGTGCCGGTGGAAATATGTGCGCAGCCTCAAAGCCCCTCCAATTATTAAGCTCAAGTTTCTGCACTGGTTCCCCTGTTACGAAACAGCGTTGATCTCGTAGACGGACGGCTTCACGGAAAGAAGCGAGGCGTGTTCCAGTAGAATTTCTGGAGATTGATCGGGGTAAGCAACGCTCATCAGTGACCTGGAATGAACCTGTTCATAACTCATTTGCTGGTTAACAAATAGTGACATAATATAATACGTACCACTAGTGTGAATGAAATAATTCCTTGGTTGAAGTGGAGAGTCATCCCTCTGAACTACGTTGCCGCCGCCATCTCGCAGATGAAAGTCGCGTCGAAAGTCGTCAAAGTCAAAGATGCAGATAATATCCACCATCGAGTAGAAGTTTGCATTTGTGATACCGTTGGTGACAAGTAGGCCACCAAGGACCGTGTTAGGATCTTTAGAGTCATAGATATGGACGTTACGCCCTGCTGCCCGGTTGGTAGAGGCCATTATGAGGATGCTGAGGGAAGTTTTGGGAAAGCATATTATAAAATGAAACTGCCGTATTTCACCGCCCTGCGAAACGGAAATTACCCCGCCTTGCGAGGATATTCTGCGAAAATCATGACCGAACAACTCAGAGCCCCTCTAGTCCTTTCGACACCTGATACGCATATATTTGAAGACCCAACTCCTCTGGTAGCCTCACCGAGATCACAGCGCCTTACGGATAAGGAGGTTCGAGATGTCTACGAGGTACAACGTACAGCAAAGGATATCAGAGCGGGCGGATGGTGGAGGATAGCTTTACAGTTTCCGGACGAGATGTTGCAAGATGCGCCGAGAGTGTTTGAATCTCTGCAGATTGAGCTTGCGAAGTTTTCAGACGAAGGGGAAGACTCAATCCCAAATCAAGGAGGCACTAAAGCTGTTGCAGCGGAAGAATTGATCGACGGTATCGTAAAGGAGTTGCGTAAAACAGATATTGCGAAACAGCAGTTTTCACATCCTTCGAGACGTCGACGGCTTTTCATACTGGCTGATACGTCATATGGAGCATGTTGCGTGGATGAAGTTGCTGCAGAGCATGTCGAAGCAGACGTAGTAGTGCATTACGGCCGATCCTGCCTGTCTCCAACAGCACGTCTGCCTGTCATATATGTCTTCACGAGTCGACCTCTTCCGCTTGAACTAGTGGCTGCAGCTTTCGAAAAGACATTTCCGCGGAAAGACACGAAGGTTGTAGTGACTGCAGATATCACCTACTCAGATCACGTTGCCGCTGTATGCGAGAAGGTAAACGCTCAGGGGTATTCGAATGTCTTTGCGCTGTCCATAATCCATGATCCATCATCACCTATACCTAACCGAACCATACCACCGCCGGCCGCAACGGGTGAGGGAGGACTGAAAGAATATAGCCTTTTCCACATATCCGATCCTCCCGCAAGTCTGCTTCTCACCCTCTCATCGCGTTTAAAATCGATGTACATCTATCCCACTACAAACTCGATTTCTGACACACCTACTGCCCTACAAGTCCATACATCTCAACAGCTTCGCCGGCGATATGCACTGCTCACGTCCTTGACTACATGTTCAATCTTCGGCATCCTCATCAACACGCTCTCGGTCAAAAACTACCTTCATACGATTACTAAGATTCAGGTACAACTTGCCGCGGCAGGAAAGAAGAGCTATACATTTGTTGTGGGCAAAATAAATGCAGCCAAGGTGGCGAATTTCTCAGAAATTGGAGGATGGATCGTTGTAGGATGTTGGGAGAGCAGCTTGATTGAGAGTGCAGACTTCTACAAGCCGATAATTACACCCTTCGAGCTGCAACTAGCTTTGATGAGTGATGAGGAAAGAGTCTGGACTGGAGAATGGACTGGAGATTTTAACTCGATTGTAGATAAGGAGATACCCAAGCAATCGGCGGATAGAAAAGACGAGACTTTACAAGGGAATGACGGGGATATTGATGATGAAGACGACTCGGCGCCTCCCGAATTCGATCTAAGAACTGGGCGATACGTAAGCCACAGTCGTCCGATGCTTACTGCACATGCAGAGTTGCCCGGCACTCAAGAGTCTATTACATCGAATGCCTTGACAAAACGTGCGACTGGTGACTTAGCAACTATCAATGGTACGCTGAGTCCAGGAGCTGAATTTCTTCGTTCCCAGAGGACGTGGCAAGGCCTTGGGAGTGACTTTGAGATTGCGTACGAAGACGAGCGGGGAGTTGCTGTTGAGCAGGGGAGAAGCGGAGTTGCAAGGGGCTATAGGGTAGGGGAGGATGAAGAAAGGAGGTAGAAATGGCAGCGATGTAATTGTATCTGAGACTCTTTAATGTTCCGAGGCTGATAAACGGCCCGTTGCCCGCGTCTCGGGGCATTTAGCTATGGAACAAAGTTCGTCCAGAGCCCAAACTTGCAACGCGCAAGGATCCGACGAATAGAAGCACAGTGTTACATCTAAATGAAGATCACCATGGATATCTTCCAGTTTGACATATTATTGAAACTTGTAGTGATTTGGCCTTCACGGTCGGGATGCTGTCATAGTGCATGGCGCCCCAGAATAATGGTGTGGCTAGGCGAATTGGCCATAGGAAAACTTGGAAGCATCCGATAAGGGACAGCCAACCACCGCAATAATTGACCCAACCCCGCCATATCGACATCAAAATGTAAGACAACGCCGACAGCCTTTTCCATTTATTCCATTCCTTCTATTCCTCCCATCCTACTGGAATACTTCCATCGTCATCGACGTCATATTCTCACCTGTAGCTGTTGCAGTCGCATACATAATAGCAAGGCTCGGCGTCACCATAAAGTTACATATAGATCCTCGATAGATCTATTGTTGACTGCGTCACCACAGTGACGAGGTTTGACAGCTTTGGGAAAAAGTATCTTCCGCTCACGCATCGCTCTCACTCCTTTCAATCGCGCTGATAGCTTCCATCGCCTTGCGACAAGAATAACGACCTCCTCTACCTTTGCTGCATCCCGCTACAATCCCTTCCAAAACCGTTGCATCCTCACAGCCGCAATCATGTTGTTGGGATTATTTTTCGCCTTCTGGCGCTTCATGGAAATAATTACTCTCGTAAGCCTTCCATCTCCCCCTCTCCCTCTCCCTCTCCCTCTCCCTCCCGGCTTCAACATCCACTAACCCCCCTCCACAGATCCCCACCCTCGGCATGCTCTCCTACTTCGTCAACATCTACAACCAGCAAAACCTCCTGACGCCGACCTCGATCCTCGTCCTCTTCATCGTCACCGTCCTCGCCACCATCTGGTCCATCTTCACCCTCTTCACCTACCACCGCAGCCGCTACAACTCGCACTTCGTCGCCTTCATCGACCTGTGCTTCGTGGGCGCCTTCATCGCCGGCGTCTGGTACCTGCGCGGCATCGGCGGCGACACCTGCTCCAACATCTACGAGGAGACCTACACGCTGAGCTTCGGCATCTTCGGCGCCGCCGACGTCAACGCCTACGGCGTCACGGTCGACAAGACCTGCGCCATGCTCAAGGCCAGCTGGGCCTTTGGCATCATGAATTGCATTTTCTTCTTCTTCACCAGCCTGCTGGCCGCCATGGTCGGCAACCGCCACGAGAGGAGGGAGAAGGAGGTCGTGGTGACGCGGTCGACGCGGCGGTCCGGGTCGCATAGGAGCCACAGGTCGCATCGGAGCTCGCATTCGGGGAGGAGGCATGCTTACCCCTGAGCACCTAAGCTGTGGGGGAGGGCGCGCGCAGAAGTGGAGGGAGCTGCGTTTGGGGTGGCACGAGGGTACGACTCTCGCAGCTGAGGAACTGCGACTTAGAGTTGTGGAGTAGCTACTCTAGCATTGCATTGCGGGAAAGAGAACGTGGGCAGAAGGAGTTTCTGGTTCTTGCATTTTAACGGCCGCAAATTTATGATATGATACCAGGCGCTAGGACATTGGTTGGACACAGGTTCCCTTTTCTGCGCCAAAAAGACGGACTGACAGACAAATGGCTGGAAGATGAACTTTTATATGTTGTAATGACCGATTATAGTACCTACTTTCAATTTGATGGATATATTGTATTGTGAATTGAATTTCCTTCATGTGTAAATATGACTGTGACTTGTATAGTCTTGTAGAGATTCTCGTCTCTTAATGATTGCGGTTCAAATTGGGCGGCGATTATTTGAGACTGATATGGCCATTCCTCGTCAGTAGGACATATCTACACCTCACCTGGCAGACTTTCCTCCTGTTGGTGAGATAATAGTTGCGTTGAGTCGCTTGCCTCAAGTCTGAAAACTCTTCGATCATCAATGTCTTGCTGGGCTCGGCATGTTTATCTTCCTCGCTATCTCGACTTGGCCCTCTCGTTCATATCTCCGTCTGTTAAACACTCTTCGTTATATATTCCCCTCTCTTCTCCTCACAATGAGCTCCCTCACCTCTGGTAGTCCCTCCCAAACCCCAACCCCCCCCCCAACCCCCCCCAAACCCCCGCCCCCCCCCCCCCCCGGAACCCCCCAACCACCCCCACCAAACCCCACACATCTCTCCATAACACCCCTCCATCCTAAGCCTGGCGCAATCTTTCCCGTGATAGTATTCGGTCTCCTCACATCCGCATTCGCTGTAACAGGCAACGCCCTACCAAGTACAGCCTCCATAGCCTGCATAGCAAAGCCGACTGCTTTCTTCGCGTTAGCAGGGATGCCTGTCTTCTGTTCTATATCGGCGAAGACGGCGCCGGGGAAGGCGGATCGTAAATCGGTTATGAAGGACGGATTATTCATGCCACGTCCGTCGAGGACGATGTCAGCGTTATTGATGGCGGAGGAGCCGGGGCCGAAGAGGAGAAGTTGTTGTGTGATGGAAGCGGTGGTGAGGCGACTGAGGGTGGCGATGATGTCGGCGGGGGAGCAGCCGCGGGTTTGGCATGCCGCGATGATCTCGTACGCCATCGAGTCACCGAAAATCTCGCGTGCAGTCGTTTTCGGTGGTCGGGTCTTGAGGTATTCGTTTGAATTTAGGATTTGGTCGATTATTGGCTGGCAGACAGTGCCACCTAGGAGGTATGTTGGTGGTGAGAGTGGATCATGCCCGTAGAAGCGTATGGCTGCATCGATGAGAACGGTCCCAGGGCCGGTATCCCAATCATACATTGCATCGATACCACCATTTGCGTCTGATGGGACAAAGCATACGGTTGTGATCCCCCCAATGGTGATGCAGATTTGAAGCCGTGTGGGATGGTGTAAGAGAAGGCCTACTAAATACGCAAAGAGAGGTGCACCCTGTCTTCCTACCGCTTGTTCCGCTGTTCGATAGTCTGAAACCGTTGTAACGCCAGTTTTGGCTGAGATCACAGCTCCTTCCCCCAAACACATATTCGAGCGGTGTTGCCCCTTAGGCGGCCTTCCTATCAATGACACCAGCTGCCCTCCAGAGCCAATAAGATTGATGTCGTCAACTGCTATCGTGTGCCTCTTTGCGAATACGTGCACAGCATTTGCAAATGTTTGTCCGAGCTCGACATCCATCTGTGACAGCATACTGGGTGGTGCGGCATCTTGTTGAAGCATTGAGAGGACATCAGTGCGGATTCGTGAGGGCATTACTACAGAATCATACTTTGAGCAAGTCAGTTATGATCGCCCAAGTTTGTCATTGATGAGCCAACCTGTATAATATCCAGCACCAACGGCGCCTCTGGATTAGACTGCGTGAATCGACACAGCGCAAAGTCAATGTCGCCCATCGCAGTCCCTGACGTCATTCCTAAGATTAAGAAGTTCAAACCCTCGTCTTCGTCCTGTGAGGGAGTCGCCGACGTCGTCGAACCACCGTCTGTATCCGCTGTAGCATGCAGCTGCAAAGCCTCAAGATATCGATGCCCCACCGGCGTCCTAACCCTTTTTGCCGCTCCTCTCAGCGGCGACTCAAAACCGGGCATTGACACCATGGCCTCCGTCGGGCCAATTATATTACCGGGCGCGGGCGCCGCGAATCATTCGAGCTATTACTGTCGACTGCGGATCGAGAGACGTTAAGGAATGACCGAGAGAAAGAGAGGAAAAGAGAGGGGACAGAATGAGAAGCAACGAAGAGACATCAAGGCGGCTAATGCCCTCTTAAGGTCAGCTTTCAGACTTGATGTCAAGCGCCCAACGACAGGTTAAGTTGCTCAACTCCACTTCTGAAAACATCGTGGTACATGTCGCGACTCTACTATATCGGGAGACAGTGGCCATGATAGGCTAGGAGATTGGATCCGACAAGGCTGTGATGTAAGAGAAAGCTGGAAAGGTAGGAAGTGCTTGGAAGCATTAGCAGTTTGGGTAAATAGTATGGAGTATGTATGTATGTATGTATGTATGTATGTATGTATGTATGTATGTATGTGGGGAAATACGACGGATGTTCGAGCTGATTGAGGTAAAGAGTTGCGTGCAAGCCGCCTTAGTGCAGAAGCGAAGTATCCCTGCCGTCCAGCCCGTCGGGCCTTGAACGGTCCGCTGATTGATCCCGTTTTTGGGTACCAAACACTCCGCAGTTGAAGCTGCACCAGTCGATATCGAGGTCATATCTAGAATCATGCTTGATTACAAGAGACAGTCAATGGACAGTAAGTGTACTTATATCACAAATTCTTTCTAATACATAACTCTTAGCTCTGAATCATTTTCCACCCATCTTGAAGTGATCGTGCAACATGTCAAAGTGGTTCCGCGGCCACGTCTTCACCCCTAATCATGCCGGAGATGAGGGGCGCAGCTCCAAGAGTCAAAAGTCATAATCATCAAAATCCTTAATAGTCAGGGTCGGTGGCACCGTGAAGTTCTTCTGTCGGCTCTCCTCTCGAATTGGCCATTCATCTATCTTCTCGATTCCCGGTCCATAACCCGCATCAATTCCGAGACCATCAGCTTCTTTTCTGGTCCCGCGGGGTGTCAACCGCAACGGTCTTCCTGTTACGCCGTCGGGAGCGCGAACTGGCGAACCCGCATCACTCTCTGTCCCTGTACCTGAATTGCCAACTGAGGTAGCAACTGATGGAACAGTTGACGATCGTGTAGATCCAAGGAGCCTAGAAGGTCTCTGCCTCGGAGATTTGGTGATCGGCAACGCTATATCGCTTCCTCTACTGATGCTAGAATTCGCAACTGAAGGTGTTATTGACAATCGAGTGGATACGGCAAGATTCGAGAATTTATTCTTCGATGACACAAGCGGCGATATGGATAACGAGTCAAGCATGGGAACGTCTGGTTCCGTGCGCTCGCCCCAGTTCTTCGGTGCTTGCCAGCAGTAGCTTCCCTTGTGGCTTGCGTCTTCTGCCTCTTGGTGTGCCCCTTTCCAAGGTGGAGTTCCACGAAGACGAGCGTTGAGGTGGTATAGAACGTCTTCTTTGTAACGTAAACCAGGGGAGTCAACAGATACTGAAGCAAGAGCTTGTAAGATGCCATAGATGAGAACCCATCTCCCTCTACGCGCAGCAAAGGGGTCCACCTCTAATGGCTTGTCGCTCTTCTCAAATCGCACGAAGGCATCCGCGAGTTTATTGGACACAAAATCAGGCCCAAGAACGTAGATATTGGTGGCTTCTGTATAAGCTAAAGCAATCCTCCTCTCCGTTATCTTATCTTCATTCGATGCCTGATTGCCGGACTTTTTACTCGCCTTGTACAAGCTTTCTTTGCTTACAACGGGCATCGAATCTGGTACCCGAGGATATGGATGAGGTATATGCGGATATCGATGACAATTGTCATAGGCTACGAGGATGTCGTTCATCGGCAGGTCAATAGTATCGACTTGTATCTTTTTCTTGGGATCGGTGCTGGCGATTTTCCACTTCCCACTGTGACGCTTATCTGAAAAATCCCAAACAACCTCGCGATCGACAAGGTAATCATACAATGCACCGAAATCACTCTGTAGGTCTTTCACGATATCTCGAGAAAGCCAGTTTTCGGCCTCCCCAGGCGCGGGTGGCGGCCAAGAGCCGTAGCATGACTCGTAGTAACCTTTTAGGAATTGCCGAAGTCTCTCGAAGCTTGCTCGTTCAGGCGGTGGTTGCGGAAGCATGGCGGGCCACATATCATCGAATTTGAAGTCTACAAGGCGGTCTACAACCGACTGAATTCGTACTTCCACTTCAAGACTGGCCCTTTCGATTAAAGCTTTGGTAATTGGTGTGACAAATCGAAGTTCAGGCACAGTGTCGAGACGGTTATGCATACCAACGCAATGCACGAAGAATTCTCTCCACCCTTCTTGCCAACGGACCGTTTTACCCTCGCTCCACGTAAGTAATGCGATAGCAGCTGCTGGGTCGTTCCGAGCGTCATCGATGCGTTTGGTGGTAATGTAGTCACTGAGTTCTGTAAGTAAGGGTTCCTGTGATAACAGAACGCGCTTGCTTGTGATGCTTGAAACAGAGTTTTTGACAAGGCCACTTCAGTTCACGCATCATCAAATATTTGACTTACATTATGAGTTCAGAGCTGTCGGCGTCTGGGGGCATGTATAGCAAAAGGCGCTCATGCAGATCAACCAAGGCCTGAAGCAAATTCAGCCCAACTATTGATGCCTGATACAACAAAGCGAAAACATTCCTGGTCGTGGCATGGTAACGTAATGATTCAGCCTTTGTTTGATTAGCTGGAGCGGGAAAAAATAGCTCATAGGAGATCTGTCCATCTGGATCCTCACTCGCATTCTCTGACAAAGGGGTCGTTGGATCATTTCGATAATGACGCTTTCGTCTATTG
>Ga0335072_10006132_pt1 | contig 17618 bp, 13 predicted proteins | sample Lox_Sample_21_FD_206725 | JGI IMG/M metagenome (GOLD analysis project Ga0335072, IMG submission 206725) | Soil microbial communities from Loxahatchee National Wildlife Refuge, Florida, United States - Lox_Sample_2.1 | ecosystem: Environmental > Terrestrial > Soil > Wetlands | place: USA...
AATAAAATTGCCGTGTACCTCCGAAACGCGCGCCGGTCCGACGGAAAGATTCTTCAACCCCAACTCGTCGATAAGCTGGCCCGCGGGAATCGGCCCCGGATTCTTAAAAATGCAGCCGGCGCTTGGCGCAGCGGGCTGCGAGGTCCACCGCTTATTGGAAAAGGTCTTTAGTTTTTCGTTGATTTCATGCTTGGCGCTCGGCGTTCCCTTCAAACGGGCGGAAACGGCGATGTGATTTTGAAAATGAGGCACGCTCCGATAATGAATTTCCATATCCGTCTTTCTCACCTCATGAATCTGGCCGAGCATATCGATGCTGCGCACGCTCTCGACCACCTCCATCGTCCAGCCCTGCATCGCCCCGGCGTTCATGCGCAACGCGCCACCCAAGTTGCCGGGAATGCCTTCCATAAATTCAAACCCGCCGAGATTGTGCTTGCGCGCTTCCGCCACGATCTGCTTCAGCCGGACACCCGCGCCGGCGGTGACATATTCGCCTTCGACTTCGATCCGATTGAAGCAGGGCTGCCCAAGATGAATGCATAGCCCGAGAATGCCTCCGTCGCGCACCAGGAGATTGCTCCCGCGTCCGATGAAGGTCACCGGAATGCCGCGATCATGCGCGAAACGGAGTCCCCGCTGGAGATCCTCTTCATCGACCGGCTCGAACCAAAGCTGAGCCGGGCCGCCGATGCGCATCGTGGTATGTTTATGCAGCGGTTCGTCGCGCTTGAACACCGAGCCTGGTTTGAGCTGAAGACTCAATTCCGCCTGCCAGTTCAGGCCCTGGGCCAGGTGCAGCGCCACGCGGTGAATGTCCCCCGCGCCCAGGGTAATCACCAAATCGCCCGGTTCCAGAATGGCATTCACCGCCGCGCGTAGCCGACCCAGCGTGGCTTCGTAATGAACCTTGCCGTGCCCATTGGCGCGCGCCATTTCCGCCACCGCCTCACCGGTGACGCCGGCCATCGCGGGTTCGCTGGCCGCGTAAATTTCGGTGATAAAAACTTCCGTCGCGTCGTGAAAGGCCTTGGCAAATTCGCCCAATAGCGCCTTGGTGCGCGAATAGCGGTGAGGTTGAAAAAGAGCCAGCACCCGTTTCCAGCCGCTGTTGCGCGCCGCGGCCAATGTCGCTTTGATCTCAGTGGGATGGTGCGCGTAGTCGTCGACCACCATGTAATTGGCGGAACGGTACTTCACCTCGAACCGCCGCGAGGCGCCGCGAAACTCCGCGAGGGCGGTCGCGATTTGATTCCATGGAATGCCCAGCTCCGTGGCCAGCGCAACCACGCCGAGCGCATCGCTCACGTTCTGGGCGCCCGGCACTTCCAGGGCAATCTCACCGAGCAATTGCCCCTTGTGCAAGACGGTGAAGCGCGAGGAAAAACTTTGCAGGCGCACGTCAAGCGCGCGGTAAACGGCCAGTTCCGAGCGCCCATAACTCACCGCCTGCGCGCAATGGGAACAAAGCAGCATCGCGTTCTTGTCGTCGGCACAGTAGACAATCGGGCCCCGCGTCCGCTCGCAGAGCGTGGCGAATACTTCCACGATCTCCTCGATATTATGATAAAAATCGAGATGTTCCTCCTCGATATTGAGAATCAGGCTCGCCTGCGGGGCGAAAAGCGCCAGCGTGCCGTCGCTTTCATCGGCCTCGATCACGAAGGGCTGCCCCTCGGTCCAGGCGGCATTGGCGCCAAGCAGCGGCACCTGCGCCCCAATATAATGGGACGGTTTCCTGCCGGCCTGCCGCAGCACATGGGTCAGCATCGAAGAAGTGGTCGTCTTGCCATGGCTGCCCGCCACGATATAGGCGCTTTTCATTTCGGCCAGCACCACGAGGCATTCCGCGCGGCGCACGCAAACAACGCCGCGTTGCATGGCCGCCTTGCGTTCCGGATTTTCCACGGCGATGGCGGAGGAAAAAACAATCAATGTCGCATCCGTGACTTGCGACGCCTTATGTCCCTTGAAGTAACGGACACTCGGCGGCAGAGAACTTGCCGCCTGTTCCGCCGGAACGAGATCCGAACCCGAAAGTTCGTGCCCAAGCGCCAGCAACAGCCGGGCCAGGCCGCTCATGCCACTGCCGCAGATGCCGATAAGATGGATCTTCTGCGGCGCGCTCTTCAACAGTTCTTCCAGGCGTTGTTTTAATTCCGGTTGCATGAAGCTTCGATCTCCTCGGCCACGCGCTGGGCCGCATCCGTTCCCGCCAGCCTGCTCGCCGCGCCCGCCATGGTCCGGCGCAATTCGGGCTGGGTCAAAAGATCCTCCACGGTTTGGCGCAACGTCTCGGCCGTCGTCTTGCTTTCGATCAGAATGCGGGCCGCGCCCGCTTCCTCGAAGATACGCGCGTTCAATAATTGGTGATCATCCGTCGCCGCCGGGTAAGGAATCAAAATGGCAGGCAGGCCATAATGACTCAATTCGGTTAAGGAGGCGGCTCCGGAACGGCTGATGACCACATCGGCCAGACTATAAAAATGTTCCATCTCTGTCGAGAAAGCCTGCACCACCGCGATCAGCCGCTGGCGCCGGTAATTGATTTCCGCAATGTTCGCGTCGGCCTGTCCGGTCAGATGAATGAACTGAACCTCGTCGCGCCAACCATGCCAAAGCGGCAGGCTTTTGAGCACGAGCTCATTAATGCCATGCGCGCCCTGGCTCCCCCCCATGATCAAGACCACGGGCAGCGCGGGATTCAACCCGAATTTTTCCGCGGCCACCGCGCGGTCCATCCGGGCCAAGCCGCGCCGCACCGGCGTGCCCGTCACCACACAATGCGCGCGATGCAGGTAATAAGCGCAACTCTCGAAGCCGAGCAGGGTTTTGTTCACCCACGGGGCAATCAGCTTGGTGACACGGCCGGGAATCGCATTCGATTCGTGGATCAGCGTCGGCAAACGGAGATGCCGTCCCAATAGCAGCGGAATCGCGCTGGTAAAGCCCCCCATCCCCACCACGGCCGTTGGCTGAAAATCGCGATAAGCCTCTCCACATTCGCGCCAGCTCTTCCAAAGATTAAGTCCGAAAGCGAAAACGCGCGGGGAAAGAAATCCAGGCCAGCCCATTCCGGGCAACGCGCGCGCTTTCTGGTTTTTCGCGCCTTTAAGGGCCATGGCATCGATTTGCTTCGGTGAAATCAACAGCAGGGTGTCGTGGCCCCGTTCGCGCAATTCCTCCGCCACCGCCAATCCCGGAAAGAGATGACCACCGGTTCCTCCACATGCAATGGCAATTTTCATAAACTTTACATTCTCACGCTGTAAGACTTTGCAATCAAGACCGGTTGCCGCGGCGTCTGATCCGGTCCCTGCCGGTGCAGATTGAAAAGAAGACCCATGGCGGCCAGGCAAGTCAGCAGATTGGAGCCGCCGTAACTGATAAATGGCAGCGGCAGGCCCTTGCACGGCATGAGGGACGTCACCACCGCGAGATTCATCATCGCCTGCAGCGCGATCATCGCCGTGATGCCGGCGCCGAGCAAAACACCGGCGGGATCGGGCGCGTGCAAGGTAATCCAACCGCTGCAAAGCAGCATGATCACAAAAGCCAGCACGATGGTCAGCGTCACCCACATGCCCAATTCTTCTCCGATAATCGGAAAAACAAAATCGGTGTTGACCTCGGGCAAATAGTACATTTTTTGGCGGCTGTTCCCCAAGCCCAGCCCCTCCCAGCCCCCCGAGCCCAGCGCAATCAACGCCTGCCATTGCTGGTAGCCGGCTCCATCCCGGTGCTGTTCCGGATGCAGAAAGGCCATCCATCGTTGCCAGCGTTCCGGAATAAGAATCGAGGTAAGCAAAAGACCGGCCAGACCCATCACCGGCGCCGGCAGCAGATAGAGAAGGTTCGTGCCCGCGCAGAACATGATGACCACCGCGATCAACAGCATGATCGAAGCCGTGCCCAAGTCCTGCTGTTTCGCCACCAAAAGCAAAAGCGGCGCCACGCCAAGAACCGGCCACAAAAAACCCCGCAGGAATTCATGCGCATGGCGCTGGTTCTTTCCCATCCACCACGACAGAAAAAGAATCAGGGCCAGCTTTGCGAATTCCGAAGGCTGATAAGTCCAGCCCGCCAGCCTTAGCCAGCGAGGCGAACCGTTGACCCGCACCCCGATATGCGGCACGAGACAGAGCGTCAGAAGCCCGGCGGCAATGGCCAAGACCACGGGCGCGCAGCGCAGCACCTTTTGATAATCGCAGCGCGAGAGAAGAACGCAGGCGATTCCGCCGATGATGAGCCAGGCGCATTGTTTGCGCAGGTTGCTGTAGACGTTAACCATGTCCCCCGTCGCCAGGACGGAACTTGTGCTCGAAAGCATCACCAAGCCAATGGCAATGAGCCCCAGCATCGTGATCAACAACACGTAAGCGACATTTCTTTGGACAAACATGGCCGTCTTTCCGGGTATGTTTTGGACAATCCTTACTGCACAACGAAGTTGGTTAGTTGCGCCGTGGCCGTTGCCGTCTCCGGCGCCGACGGAGTCGCGGCCGGAGTTGTAGCCGGCGCCGCGACCGGAGCCGGGGCATGCACCGGAGTTACGGTCGTCGTGGCCTGCGCTTCACGGGACGGAATTCTGAGCTTTCTGCCAATGCTCAGCTTGGTCGGATCCGTGATATTATTCGCTTCCATCAACGCCTTCGCCGTGGTCCGGAATTTGTGCGCGATCTTTATCAGCGTGTCGCCTTTCACCACCGTGTAGGTGCGATGACTCAAGGACACGGGCGCGGACGTTGCCACGGGCTTATCCGCCATCGTTGCCGGAGTGCCGCTCAAATTCGTCGGGCTTGCCGTATCGGTGGCGGGAGCCGTGGCCACTTCCGTTTTAACGGGAATAATCAGGTGTTCGCCGACATGCAAAAGTTGCCCCCTCAATCCGTTCGCCAGCTTCAACTTCGCGACTGTGGTGTGAAACCGGTACGCGATCTTCGCCAGCGTGTCGTGCATCTTCACGACATAAGAGCCGTTGCTGTTTGCCACGGGAACAACCGGCGTCTCTGGTTCAAGAGGAGGAGCCGTCGCCGGTTCCACCGGAGCGGTGGTCTCTGGAGCAGCAGGCTCCGGCGCTGGCGGTTGAGTTGGCGTTACCACGGGGCCCGTCGGAGTCGCAGCATTGGCCACGGTGGCCGGGGCAATCGGAGCAGATGCGCTGGCCGTTTCCCCCGGAGTGGTCTGCTCAATCGCGGGCGCGGGTGGCGTGGACGGTGCATTGTCCGCCGAAGACGCTTGACCACCGTCAGCCAACGAACTTTCCATGGTAACTGAGCCATCCGCGGCAACCTTGGCCTCCTTGGGAAGCGCCTTGTTGTCCGCCACGTCCGCATCGGCGGCGGTACTGCCCATGAAGTAATAATGGTATACCGTAAAGCCCACGATAACCACGACATGCAACGCCAGCACGGCGATGAATATCGTCATCAGGGTTAAGCCGCCGGTCGATTGCGGCTTGGGGTTAATTTCGTTGTTTTCCATGTGATTTCTCTCTTTCTTGTTTGGTGGTGGTGGTTTGGTGTTGAAAATTTCAGGATGGTTTCGCGCCGGTCTGCACCAATGCCCGGAATTGATTGCCCCGGTCCTCGAAATCCTTGAACATGTCGTAGCTCGAACAGCCGGGCGAAAAGAGCACCACGTCGCCGGAAACAGCTAGGGCGCGCGCCTGCGCCACCGCCGCGGCCAGCGTCGTGGCCGGATGGCACGGCACGGCGGAGCTCCAGGCCGCGGTAAGTTTTTCCGTCATCTGGCCAATGAGCACGGCCGCCTTCACCTTTTCGCGCAAAAGGAAGCGTAGCCCGGTGAAATCGAGACCCTTGTCTTTCCCTCCCGCCAAGAGCACAACCGGTCTGGTCATGGAAAGCAGCGCCTTTTCCAGCGCATCGATGTTGGTCGCCTTCGAGTCGTTGATAAAGGTGACGCCGTCGATCTCGCCCACCCTTTCGCAACGATGGGGCAAAGGCCGGTAAGAACAGATCGCTTCGATTGCCACCGACCGGGAAATGCCATAAAGATCGGCTGCGGCCAAAACCGCCAACATGTTTTCGGCATTATGCGGCCCGGCCAAGCTCGTCAGCTTCTGTTCGAGCACAGGTTCGCCGCGCGCCATCAGCCATCCCCCGCTCAATTGGTAATCGGCGGGCAATCCCGCCGAGCTGATCGTGACTTTTTGCGCCGACATGGCCGGCAAACGCAGGTTGGCGTTCACGATCGCGTAGTCATCCGCCGTCTGATTCCGGAAAATTTGCCACTTGGCCGTCTCATACTCCTCCATCGTCTTGTAACGGTCGAGATGGTCCGGCGTCAGATTCAGGTGGATGCTGATGCGGGGACGGAAATCGACGATCTGTTCGAGCTGAAACGAACTCACCTCGACCACCATCACGTCCAGGTCATGGCTTTCGCGCACGGCGGCGGACAAGGCGGTGCCGATATTGCCCGAGGCCATCGTCCGTTTTCCTGCGGCGGCGAAAACCCGGGCCGCCAGCTCCGTCGTGGTCGTTTTACCATTTGTCCCCGTGACGGCCACAATGGGGCATTCGCAAAAACGATATGCCATTTCGAGTTCGCCAAAAAGCGGCAGGCCCGCCTGGCGCAGCGTCTGGGCCAAGGGAACGTTTGGATTGATACCCGGACTCAGCACGCCGAAATCGAAGCCCGCGGTGGTCTGAACCTGCCGGCCCGTTTCCACCTCGATTCCGCGCCCGCGCAATTCCTCCGCGCGCCGAGACACCGCAGCGTTATCCGCGTTATCCCGCACTGTCACCTGCGCCCCCTTGTCCCGAAGAAATTTCGCCGCTTCCATACCGCTAATTCCCAATCCGAGCACCACGACCCGCTTGCCGTTCACATCCATAAATTTTCATCGCGTTTCTATCTCAGTTTCAGCGTGGCCAGCGCCAGCAAGGACGCCACCAGACTCAAGATCCAGAAGCGCACCGTCACCGTCGATTCCTCCCAGCCTTTGAGTTCAAAATGATGATGCAGCGGCGACATCGCGAAAATCCTCTTGCCCGTCAGCTTAAACGAAGCCACCTGCAGCAGTACCGAAACCGCCTCGAGCACAAAAACGCCGCCGGCGATCACCAGCGCCAGCTCCTGGTGCACGCAAATCGCGATCACTCCCAGCACGCCGCCCAGCGCCAAGGAACCGGTATCACCCATGAAAACCCTCGCCGGATGGCAATTGAACCAAAGAAAGCCAAGGCCGCTCCCGACCAGAGCCGCGCAAAAAACCGCCAGTTCGTCCGCGCCGCTAACCGGACGAAGGTAAAGATAGGTCGCCAGCCGCGCATTCCCCGTCACATAGCAAAACACCGCGTAAGTCATGGCCACGCAGACGAAACATCCGATGGCCAATCCATCCAGCCCGTCGGTCAAATTCACCGCATTCGAAGTTCCCATGATGACGAGCCCAAAAAAGAGGATAGCCAGGAAACTCACCATATCGACCACTACCGGCGTTTTCAAAAAGGGAATATAAAGACTGTTATAAGCGCCGGGATAATCGGCGGTCCAGCTCAAATAAAAATAAACGAAAACGGCCAAAAGCGCCTGCGCCACCAGTTTTTGCCAGGCCCGGATGCCCCGGGAATTCTTCTGCACCACCTTGGTGTAATCATCCACAAAACCAATCATTCCGAGGTAAAGCATGGAACCGAGCGCCAGCCAGTAGAGCCGCGTCGCCGGATCGCACCAGAGGAGCGAACTGATCGTGGTCGCCAGTAGGATTAGGATGCCGCCCATGGTTGGCGTTCCTTTTTTCCCGCTATGCAGATCGGCCAGTTCGCGCACCTCCGATTTTTGGCGCAGCGGCTGTCCCAGCTTCAACCGGGTCAGGAGCAGGATGGCGCGCGGCCCCAGGACAAAGGAAAAGGCCAGCGACGTCAGCGCCGCCGCCATGGCCCGGAACGTTTCATAACGAAAGACGTTCAACGGGCTCCAATGGGAGGAGAGATAGTGCAAATAATACAACATCAGCGCGTATCCTTTCCGGCAATCGTCTCCACCAGACGCTCCAGGCCCATGAAATGAGAACCCTTCACCAATACGATATCTCCCTCGCGCAGATGCGGCAACAGCGCCGCCGCCGCTTCTTCCGCGTCGAGCACCACGGAAATTTTCTCCGACTCCAGACCACCTGCGAGCGCCCCCGCGCGGCAGGCGTCCGCATTGGGCCCCACCGCGATCAACAAATCGAGACCGAGTTCGGCTGCCAACGCCCCCACCTCGCGGTGCAATTCCGCCGCGTACCGGCCCAATTCACCCATGGAACCAAGAACGGCCAGACGCCTTTGCGCGCCGGGAAATTCCTTCAACGCCAGTAACGCGGCTCTCATCGAAGCCGGATTCGCGTTGTAGGCGTCATTCAGGATTCGCACGCCCGCAAAATCGACCACCTGCATGCGCGCGCCCGGCAGCATGACTCTCTCCAGTCCCTTGGCGATCTCCTCCAGACTCAAGCCGCATTCTCCGCCCACCGCGGCGGCCAGCAGCGCGTTGCCCACCATCACGCGGTTGAAGACGGGGAGCCGCACCATCGCCTGCTCCCGGCCATGGAGCAAATGAAAGGAGAGACCGTTCACGGTGACATGAACATTCTCCGCACGCCAGACCGCATCGGAACCTTCGCCCACCCAAACCACCCGCGCCGCCGAGCGGTGCGCGATGCGCCGGCTCCATTCATCCATATTATTGAGCACGGCCACTCCGTTGCCCGGCAATGCGGCGATAAGTTCCGCCTTTTCCGCGGCGATGGCGTCCTGGCCGGTGAAAAACTCGATGTGGGCCGGTCCGATGCTGCTAATGACGCCGATGTCCGGCGCGGCCATCTTCGCCAGCGGAGCAATCTCTCCGGGACGATTCATCCCCATTTCGACGACTCCGAACTCGTCGCCGTCGTCGAGGCGGATCAGCGTCAGGGGCACGCCGATGTGATTGTTCAAATTGCCCTCCGTCGCCTTGGTCTTAAAACGTGTCCGCAGCACCGCGGCGATCAACTCTTTCGTGCTCGTCTTGCCGCTGCTGCCGGTCACGCCGATGGTCCGCACCGGCAGCAATCGCCGGTACATTCCGGCAAAACGTTGCAGCGCCTCGAGCGTGTCGGGCACTTCGACCAACCCAAGATCGCCGGACAGGCCGGGAATCAGACGGTTCGAGACAAGCGCCGCCACCGCGCCGCGGCTCCGGACCTCCGGCACGAAAGCATGCCCATCGAAACGATCGCCGCGCAGCGCCACGAAACAGTCGCCCGCGTGAAGCGAACGCGTGTCGGTGTGAAGCCGGTCCACCGCGAGCGCTGGGTCGCCATTGACCAGGCGTCCGCCGCTCAGCCGGGCCACTTCTTCCAGAGTGCAGCGGCGCATCACGAGATCCTCCTCCGCAGAAATTCCTGCACCACCATCCGGTCATCGAAGGGATGGTGCTGCCCCGCGATTTCCTGCGTCACTTCATGACCCTTGCCCGCAATGCAAACCACGTCACCCGGTTGCGCCAACGCCAGCGCGTGGGCAATGGCCTGCCGGCGGTCCGCCAGCCGCTCGTATTTGCCTGCGCTGCCGCCTGGTGAAAGGCCCGCCTCCATGTGATCCAAAATCACTTCGACGTTTTCATTGCGCGGATTATCCGCCGTAAAGATCGAATAATCGGCGCATTCGACCGCCGCGCGCGCCATCAGCGGACGCTTGACCGCGTCGCGATTGCCACCGCAGCCCAGTACGGCGATGAGCCGCCCCCGCGTAATGCCGCGCAGGACGGTCAATACCTTGCGCACCGCGTCGTCGGTGTGGGCGTAATCGACGACCGCGGTCACGCCATCCGGCGAAACGAATTTTTCCAGCCGCCCGGGAACCTGCGGCGTCGTGCGCAGCCGCTCCACGATCACCCGTGGAGCGATGCCCAGCGCCAGCGCCCCGCCCGCGGCGGCGAGCGCATTGGCCACGTTGTAGGAGCCGACCAACGGCAGGGAAAACGGAAAAATTTCCGCGCCCATGCGCAAAGCGCCTTCGGTTCCCTCCGCCGTGACGGAAACCTGGCTCGCCTCAATTTCTGTTCCGGCCATACCCTTGAGCGTGTAAGTAACCGTGCGCACGCGTCCGCTCAGCAACCGGATCAATTTTATCCCGTAGGGATCATCGGCATTGATCACCGCCACGCCGGGATTTTCCGGCCGGTCTAGGTTGGTGAAAAGAGCCGACTTCGCCGTGAAGTAATTCTCCATCGTGTGGTGATAATCGAGATGGTCCTGCGTCAAATTGGTAAAAATGCCGACCTGAAAATCGATGGGCGTCACGCGCCCTTGATCCAGCGCATGCGAAGATACCTCCATCGCCGTGGCCCAGCAATTGGCCGCTTTCATCTGCGCCAGCAATTCATGGAGATCGAGCGACTCCGGCGTCGTCCGCGACGCGGGCAGGATGCGCTCGCCAATCTCGTAACGGACGGTTCCAATCAGCCCGACCGGCGCCTTTGCCTCCGAAAGCAGGTGTTTTAAAATGAACGTGGTCGTCGTCTTGCCGTTTGTCCCCGTCACCCCGGCCATTTTCAGGGCGCGGTCGGGCCGCCCAAAAAAGCTCGCCGACATCAGCGCCATGGCGCGGCGCGCATTCTCCACCTCGATAAAAGTCGGACCGCGCTCCGAGACGAAAGCCCGGTTTTCCAGCACCACAGCCGCCGCGTCTTTGTCGCACACCTCGGCGATATGGGCGTGGCCATCGGTCTTCTCCCCCTTCCAGGCGAAGAAAACATCGTTGGGCTCGACGCGGCGCGAATCGTAGCGCAGGACGCGAATCATCCGGTCCACCGGCCCCTGCACCGATTTCGTCCTGACATCTTTGAGTATTTCGTTAAGTTTCACAGGTTTGAGGAGGTATTGGCGCTGAGCACCGGCCCCGGCGTCGGCAAGGGCCGGTCCGCGGGAATATTCATGATCTGCGTCAGTTGTTCCGCCATGGCGGCGAAAACCGGACCGGAAACCTCGGCCCCGTAGTACTTGGCGGTGTGAGGTTCATCGACCATCACGAGCGCGACAAAGGCCGGATTCTCCACCGGCATGAAGCCGATGAAGGAGGAAACAAATTTGGTGTGAGAGTAGGCTCCATCGACAAATTTCTGCGCCGTACCCGTCTTGCACGCGATGGAATAACCCGGCACACGAATATTTTTCGCCGTTCCATCCACCGTCACCTGCTCCAGCGCCCGGGCAACGTCCGCCGCGGCATCGCTGGATATGACCTGGCGAACGACCCGCGGCTGAAAAATCCGCACCGTGCGGCCCGCCGCGTCCGTCACCTTCAGCGCCAGGCGCGGTTCGACCAGATTGCCTCCATTGGCAATCACACTCATCGCCGTCGCCATTTGCAAGGCGGTCGCGCCCACTTCCTGCCCCATCGGAATGCGCGTAACGGAAAGCTCGCTCCATTTGCTCAGCGGACGCAACAGGCCGGGCGATTCGTCCTGGTCATGCATAATGCCGGTTCTTTGCCCGATGCCGAAGGCGCGCGCGTATTTGTAGAGATTCTCCTCGTGGATATAATTCAACGCTATCTTGGCGCAACCAATGTTGCTCGACTTGGCCAGCACTTCCTCGACGGAAAGCCAGCCGTTCGGCTCGTCATCGCGCAGGATTTTTCCGCCGTAAAGGAATGAGCCGTTTTCGCAGTAGACCGGAGTCTGAAGCGTCACCGCCCCCTCGTTGAGCGCCGCGGCGAGGGTGATAATTTTGAAAATCGAGCCGGGCTCGACCATATCGGTGATGCAACGGTTGCGCACGGCGTCCGCCGTGAAGGTCCGGCGGTCATTCGGATCATAAGTCGGGCGCGACCCCATGCCGAGAATGGCTCCGGTGTGGGGATCCATCACGACGATGCAGGCACCGTTGGGCTGGTCATTTTGCACAATCTGGTCGAGCTCATCCTCCACCACATGCTGAATCGCCATGTTGATCGTTAATGTTACATTATACCCGTCGACTGCGGGAATGGTACGCGTCTGGTACCCGGCGATTTCCTTGCGTTTGGCATCCTGTTCCACCCATCGTTCGCCCGGGGCCCCGGAAAGCCACTTGTCCATTTCCTTTTCCATCCCGGCCAACCCACGGCCGTCATCGCCGGTAAAGCCAAGCACATGCGCGGCTAGTTCATTGTTCGGATACCGCTCGTCGCGTGGCTCGAAAATCAAACAATTGAGATTCAGCTCCCGCAACCGGGCCACGGTGGCATCTTCCACGTTCTGTGCAATCAACTGGTAACGATTGCGCTCGTCGAAAACCGCCGCGATGCTGCCGGCCGGCGCCAGCAGCGCCTCCTCCAGCCTGGGCAGGTTCACCTCGGGATGCGCCAGCTTCCGCCCGTCGAGCCTCACATCGTAGACCAGATGCGTCTGCGCCAGGATGTTGCCCTCGCAGTCGAAAATCGCCCCCCGCTTGGACGGGATCATCTCGGGGCGAAGATGATTCTCGATCGCCATCCGCCAAAATTTGGCATGCTCCACCAACTGAATCTGGATCAGATTAAACGAAATGACCGTGTAACCCATAGACAACAAAACCACGATCCAAAGAGCGCGCGTGCGATGCTGCATGGTATTATCCTATTGATTGGCCGGAGGTGACGCGGCGGCGGTTTCGCTGGTTGAGGCCACGGGCGGGTTGAAAGGGTTGAGACCACTGTTGGGTATGGTTCCGATCCGTTCCAGGCGCATCCGTGTGCCGCTTTGATCCATCGGCACAACATTCGCGGCCATCTGATCGAGCCGGACCAAAGTCGAGTGCATCTGGGCCAGCCGGCGAACCAAAGCCGCCGGTGATTTCATCCGGTTGAGGTCGAAATTCAATTGGTCGTTGCGCAGGTTAATGGCGTCGAGCTGCTCCTGCAGCCGGTAAGTCTCCTGGGCCAAATGCAGATTTTGGTTTTTGCCCAGCATGTAGACCAGGCCGAGAATCGAAAGAAGACCCACGATGAGAATCCATTTCAGCACGCCCATCCAATGGAGCGAGTGACCGTGCCTGAGGCGATTGCGGCTCATACGGCGATTTTCTCCTCGTTGCGGATGGCCGTGCGCAGACGCGCGCTGCGCGCGCGCGGGTTCTTGGCCACTTCGCCTTCGCTCGGCAAAAATCGTCTCACCTCGCGCAAATGGCGTTGTGGATTCGGCAGCGTATTGGGCCGCCCCGGCGTATCCATCCATTCGGCACTCCGCTCGCGCATAAACTGCTTCACCACCCGGTCCTCGCCGGAGTGGAAACTGATCACGGCCAGAATTCCTCCGGGTTTCATGATTTCCACCGCCTGCGGCAGCGCCGCTACCAGCGCCTCCTTTTCACGGTTGACGGCGATTCGTAAAGCTTGGAAGACCTTCGTTGCCGGATGTAGTCCCCGAGATCCTCGGCGCGGAAGAGCCTTGGCCACCACCATCGCCAGGTCGGTGGTGGTGCGGAAGGGCGCGGTCCGGCGCCGCGTTGCCACAGCCCGCGCCACCCGCCTTGCTTCCCGTTCTCCTCCGTGTTCATAAAAAAGCTTGCTTAATTCCTCTTCCGGCAGCCTGTTCACCAAATCGGCCGCGGTCGGCCCTCCCCGCTGGTCCATCCGCATGTCAAGCGGCCCTTCCGCTTGAAAACTGAAACCGCGCTCCGCCCGCTCCAGTTGCGGCGACGAAACGCCCAGATCCAGGAGGACTCCGTCGACCTTCGCCCAGCCGTGCTCTGTGGTGCATGTTTTCAAGTCTTTGAAATTTCTCTGCTTCCATTTAAAATCGCCCGGCCAGCGGTCTTCCAAGGCCCGGGCCGCTTCCGCTGCCTCGCCATCCTGATCCAATCCCAGAACGGCCGCCCCCCGTTCCAAAAGCGCTCGCGTATGACCGCCGCGCCCGAACGTCCCGTCGATCCACCTGTCCCCCGGCTTCACCTGCGCCGCCGCCAGCACTTCCGCCAGCAGCACCGGCACATGCCCGCCCGCATCTTCCCTTTTCACCCACAAAATCGGTTCGCATTCCAGCGCCACGCCTTCGCCAACGCCGGCCGGCGCAAACCGACCAATTCGAAGACATTTCGCCGCGCCAGTTTCACGACCGAAGCTCCGATGACCTGCCCCTCCTTGTCCTTTTCCGTTTCGAATCCATAAACCAATTGCCTGCGCACAAGACCCTTGATTTTGATTTCCATATTCCTTGTTTGACCTCCTGGGATGACGAACCAGCCGCCATCAATGCCGTTGAGGAAAGACAAGGAGCAGGCATCAGTACATCCTTGCCGTTTCTTGGCCCGAACCGGCATCAGCCGGCCAAGCTCTCCAGAAATTCAGGGAGACATTCATAGGCCCATCGCGCGCAACGCCTCCTCCACGGTAATCGCCGCCGCCGGTCTCTTTTCCCATACGGCCTTGTCCCAAATTTCAAAATGATCGAGTTGCCCAACCAGCATCGCTTCCTTTTTCAAGCCGGCCTTCTGGCGCAGTTTTTCCTTCACCATGATGCGCCCCTGCTGGTCCCAGGTCGTGCTCTGCGCTACGCTGGCCAAAGCCAGCGCCTGCTGCCGCACCGGATCGCCATCTTTCAGCGTCTTCAGTTTTTCCTGCCAACTGCTCAACCAGCTCTCGGGATAAATCCGCAAACACTGTTCTGTTGAGGGCAAAATAAAAAGCCGCGACTCGTACGATCCGCCGCGCCATTCCGCAGGCACGGTAATGCGACCCTTGCCATCAAAGGCATGGTCGAACGTATCCGTATAGGACGCCCGCGTGGTCTCATTTGACATAATTTGACTTTTTTTGCTACAACCCCCCACTTTTAGCCACTATAAGGGTATGAAATCAATCCTTATTTTGTAATATTTCGAGGTAAACTTAAACCCGGCGGCACCAATTCCCCGATTCGGATTTGCCCCCAGTTTGGCCAGCCGATACCCTTTCTGCTCTATTCCCCCACTAAAATGCAAAAAAATCTTGCTACTTTGACCCTTATCGGGCGGGACAAAGCCGGCGTCATCGCGCGCGTCACCCAGCTCCTCTTTCAGCTTGGCGCCAACATCGAAGCCATGGAAGAACAGGTCACACGCGGCCAATTCAGCATGACGCTCCAGGCATCGTGGCCCGCCCCGCGCCTCGACCGTGCCGCTATCGTGCATGAGGTAAGCTCGGCGGCCCGCGATCTCGGCATGGAAGCGAAAATCCATTTCGCCCCGAAAGGCCCGCAGCGGCTGGCTATTCTGGTTACGAAAGAACCGCACGTTCTCGAAGGACTGCTCGCCCTGGCGCCGAAAAAACTCGGGGCGCAACCCGTCGTCGTCATCGGTAATCGCCCTGGATTGGAACCTCTCTCCCGTCGGAAAAAACTTCCTTTCCATCATGTTCCCTTCAACGACCGCGTCCGGGCCGAACAGCAAGTCCTGCAGCTTCTCGAAAAATACGAGGCCGATTTCATCGTCCTGGCGCGGTTCATGAAAATTCTTTCCCCGAATTTCGTTTGGCGCTGGAAAAACAAGATCATCAATATCCATCCCTCCCTCCTGCCGGCTTTCCCAGGCGCCAACGCTTACCGCCAAGCTTATGAACGGGGCGTGAAAGTGATCGGAGTTACCGCCCATTTCGTCACCCCCAATCTCGACGAGGGACCGATTATTGCGCAGGAAGTTTTGCGCGTGCGCCCTAACGAACCGCTGGCCGGCATCGTGAAACGGGGCCAGACACTCGAGACGCGCTGCACGCTGCGCGCCGTGCGCATTTACGTCACCAAACGGCTCGATGTCCACTGGGGACGGGTCTATTCCTAAGCCAAGCACGATTGCTCTTCATTTCTCCAATTTATCGGCAAAATAGTTCCGCCGGTTCCAATCGCAATTTGAAGCGGGGGAAGAAAAAATCTGCTGCCATAGAAATGGAAAGGGTCCATTCTTATTATCGAGACCTTCCTGGCGAAACGATTCATGAAAAAAAGCGTGACGAACAATGATCTCTCCGCGTCAACTGCCGGGAAAGTGACGCCGATCCCATCGCGGCCAATCTGGATGAAGCGGAGCCTGCTGGGAAAGCCGCATTGGGTTGAAGATCGATCCCCAGGGATACGTTGGGCCGTTTTGAGCGCAGTCTGCGTTTTAGTTATTGGAATCTATATCTGGAGTTCCGATTCGGGAATACTCGAGTTGGAATGTTCCAGCGCAAAAGAGACTTATTACAATTTGCTGGTGGATGGTTTTCGTGCCGGGCAGCTCAACGTAAAACGGGACGTACCCTCCGAACTCGCACGGATCACCGATCCTAACGATCCTGCGCTTGGGAATAAAAATCTATGGGTTAATCGCTACTATTTGCACGATTTGAGTTATTACAAGGGGAAGCTGTATCTCTATTTTGGCCCCACACCGGCATTGGCGCTCTTCTGGCCCTTTTTGATTCTGACCGGGCGCTATTTATTGCATAAGGATGCCGGAGTGATTTTTTTCTCGGCCGGCTTTTTGATTGGCGTGGCTCTGCTCTGCGCGATATGGCGGCGTTATTTTAAAGAAATCAGTATCTGGATTATAATGGCCGGGGCGCTGGCGTTTGGGCTGGCCAATTTCGCGCCGGTTATTTTGGGCCGCTGTGATGTTTATGAAGTCGCCATCAGCTGTGGCTATATGCTGATTATGCTGGTCTTGGCTGGGTTATGGCGCGCATTCCATGATTCCCAGCGCCAGTGGCGATGGATTGCCGCGGCCAGTCTGGCCTATGGATTAGCCGTGGGAGCGCGGCCCTCCCTATTATTAGGCGCCCCTGTTCTGCTTCTGCCGGTGATGCAGGCGTGGCCGGAAAAGCGAAAGCTGTGGCCTTTGTTGCTAGCGGCGGGAGGCCCCATTGGGTTTATAGGAATTGCACTCATGTTATATAACGTCTTGCGCTTTGATAACCCGCTGGAATTTGGGCAGAGTTATCAACTGCCGGTCAGAATGCATCAACAGTTCAGCCCGCATTATTTCTGGTTCAATTTCCGGGTCGGCTTTCTGGATCCCGCAGGTTGGAATAGTCATTTTCCCTTTGTCCACGATATTGTTCCTCCGGCACAGCCACTGGGCTATTACATGGTATACCATCCTTTTGGCGCTTTGACCAATATACCGGTGGTTTGGCTGGCCTTGGCCGCGCCATTGGCTTGGCAAAAAAGGACGGAAAAGGAACATTCGGCTCTGCGTTGGTTTTTGACGGCCATCGTCCTGTTGTTTGGGACTAGCTCCGTGATTCTTTGCCTTCACGATTCCATGTGCCTTCGCTATGAAGTAGAATATGCATCTCTGCTGGTGTTACTCGCCGTCATCGGTATTTTGGCTGTGGAGCGCGCTTTAGCAAGCCGGCGGGGCTGGCTTTGGATGGCCCGTTGCGGTTGGGGTCTACTGCTGGCATTTTCGATCGTATTCAATCTGCTTGCACGTCTGGATTTGCAACAAGAGGTTTACAATGACCTTGGAGCTCTTCTTGCTTTCAAGGGAAAGGTCGACGAGGCAGTCGTTCAATACGAAAAAGCCCTGGCAATTAACCCTTATTATGTTGCAGCCTATGTCAACCTCGGTAATGCCCTTAACCAAGAAAGAGAAGTGGACGGGGCGATAGTCCAATACCGCAAGGCCTTGGAACTCGACCCTAGGTTTGTCG
>Ga0335072_10006134_pt1 | contig 17617 bp, 16 predicted proteins | sample Lox_Sample_21_FD_206725 | JGI IMG/M metagenome (GOLD analysis project Ga0335072, IMG submission 206725) | Soil microbial communities from Loxahatchee National Wildlife Refuge, Florida, United States - Lox_Sample_2.1 | ecosystem: Environmental > Terrestrial > Soil > Wetlands | place: USA...
CGCGATGCCGGTGCCGCGTGTCTCGGTGAGGAACTGGGTGCGGAATCCGATGAGGCCGCGTGCAGGCACCGTGAAGTCCAGCCGGACCCAGCCGGTGCCGTGGTTGGACATGTTGTCCATCCGGCCCCTACGCAACGCCAGCAGCGAGGTGACCGTACCGAGGTACTCCTCGGGGCAGTCAACGGTGAGCCGCTCGACGGGCTCATAAACCTTGCCGTCGACCAGACGGGTCACGACCTGAGGCCGGCCGACGGTCAGCTCGTAACCCTCGCGCTTCATCGTCTCGACAAGCACGGCCAGTGCGAGTTCGCCACGGCCCTGGACCTCCCACGTGTCCGGACGCTCTGTCGGCTGCACGTTCAGCGAGACGTTGCCGACCAGCTCGCGATCGAGGCGGTCCTTCACCATGCGCGCGGTAACCTTCGCGCCCTTGACCTGACCGACCAGCGGCGAGGTATTGATGCCGATCGTCATCGAGATAGCCGGCTCGTCAACGGTGATCAGCGGCAGTGGCCGCGCGTCCTCCGGATCGGCCAGCGTCTCGCCGATCATGATGTCCGCGATGCCGGCCACCGCGATGATGTCGCCAGGCCCGGCAGACTGCGTCGGCACCCGGTCGAGTGCCTCGGTGAGGAACAGTTCGGTAATCTTCACCCGCTCCATCGAGCCGTCCCGCCGACACCAGGCGACCTGCTGGCCCTTCCGGATCTCGCCGCTGAACACCCTGCACAGCGCGATCCGGCCAAGGTAGGACGAGGCGTCCAGGTTGGTTACCCAGGCCCGCAGTGGGGCAGCGGGATCGTAGGTCGGCGCAGGCACCGTTTCCCGCAGCACTGCGAACAGCGGCTCCAGGTCCTCCGAGTCGGGCAGCGTACCGTCCGCCGGGCGGTTCAGCGACGCACGCCCGGCCCGCGCCGACGCGTAGACGATCGGGAACTCGATCTGGTCTTCGCTAGCGTCCAGATCCAGGAACAGCTCGTAGCACGCGTCGACGACCTCGGCGATCCGGGCGTCCGGCCGGTCTACCTTGTTGATCACGACGATCACCGGCAGCTTGGCCTCGAGCGTCTTGCGCAACACGAACCTGGTCTGCGGCAACGGCCCCTCGCTGGCGTCCACTAGCAGGATGACGCCGTCGACCATCGACAGGCCCCGCTCGACCTCGCCGCCGAAGTCGGCGTGACCGGGCGTGTCGATGATGTTGATCGTCATCCCGTCATGCCGGACCGCCGTGTTCTTGGCGAGGATCGTGATGCCCTTCTCGCGCTCTAGGTCGCCGGAGTCCAGAACTCGCTCGGCAACCTGTGCACCGACCCGGAACGCGCCTGACTGCCAGAGCATGGCGTCGACGAGCGTGGTCTTGCCATGGTCGACGTGCGCGACGATTGCTACGTTCCGCAGGTCGTCTCGGGTCGCGAGCCGGTCTGCAGACGCGCCCAAGGCTGACCCCGCATTCGCTGGGGCAGGGCTGGCGGATACAGGGTTGGCAGGCATGACGAAGGGCTCCGGTAACTGTGGGAAGCGCCAGGATTACGGCTTGCACCAAATTCTAGTCGGTACTTGCCAGCTGCTGACGCACTGCCTGTCCCGTCAGACAAGCACTCTCATGACTCACGGCAGCGTCAAGATATAGATACTGTGTTCGAAGCAAGCTATGCTGAGGTTGTGGCAGCATTCGTACCGACCGGTTGGCCAGAGGGCGTGCACCCGCCTGGCACGCCCGGTTTCGAGCAGACCGCGGTGAACTGGCTGCTGGACGTAGTACCGCCGGATTACCGGCTGCACGGCGTACTGGTCCGTCATCCGGTGGCGCTGGCGACACTTGCCAAGCATCATCTGGCCGCATGTGTCGAAGGAGCCCGCCAGGGCTACCGGAGCGCGCGAGCCGAGCTTGGCGAGGACCTGCCGCCCGGCGGTCTCGCCGCAGTTCTGTCCGCCTACCAGACGGAGGGTCAGCGGCTGGTTGCCACAGCACGCGCGGTCGATCTGATCGGCCGCGCGCTGCGCGGCGATACTTTCGTTCCGCAGCTAGCTGGCTCGCCGGCCAGCCGCCATCCGGCGGCGGGCGACCAGGCCAGGTCGGACCGAACTGCCCGCGGCGCCGATTCGCCTGGCCGCACAGCCGGCTCGCCTGCTGGTACCGGCAACCGATCCACCGGCGCGAACGGCCGCACTCCTCGCGCGACCGGCTCGCCTGCGGGTGCCGCGGACCGTTCTGCCCGCGCCACCGATGCGCCTGCTGGTACCGGCAACCGATCCACCGGCGCGAACGGCCGCAGTCCTCGCGCGACCGACCGGGCCGCGAGTGCTGCTCGCCGTTCTGCATCCGCTACTGGCCCCGCAGCCGTTCGCTGACCGGGGCGAACGCCCGGTGGCCTCCGCTGCGGCGATGAGCAACGGGAACGGCGCAGGAATGCCCAGATGATCGGCGGAGAACACGGTGTCATAGCCATATCTCTCAGCCTCGCGGCACTCATCGATGAACGCCTGCCGGTCGCTAATGCCGAAAATGTTGAACGAGAAGCGGAAGGTCACGCATGCCAACACCCTGGCCTCTCCGCACAGCCAGGAGCCAGTCAATCTGCTGACAGCAGACCACCCCGCATGATCGCTGGCAGGCTACTTGCGTGCTGCTACGGCTTGCGCCCCATCGCGGCATACATGGGTATGACCTGCCTAGGATCGGCCGGGGCACGCCACTGCGGCAACGGCACCAGGCCCGGCTCGACGAGTTCCAGGCCGTCGAAGAACGCGGCGTACGCCCCGCCGGTTCGTGGCGTGAACACGTGCGGCCCGAGCCGTGCGTTGTACTGCGCAGCGCCAGCGATCATCTCCTCGGTTTCGATGTCCCTGGTGGTGTCCGACATCGTCAGGTAGCTGCCCGCCGACACCGCATCCATGAGCCGGCCAGTAATCTGATGCGGGCCGGCAGAGTCCGGGACGTACTGCATGATGCATAGCAGCATGACCGCGATGGGCTTGCTGAAGTCCAATGTTCCGGCCGCCGCGGCCACGATCTCGTCAGTATCCCGCAGGTCGGCCTCGACATAGGCGGTAGCACCCTCGGGCGCGCTCGTCAGCAACGCTCGGGCGTGGGCCAGCACGATTGGGTCGTTGTCCACGTACACAACCCGGCTCTCCGGCGCAATTTCCTGAGCCACCTGATGAGTGTTCTCGGCTGCCGGCAGGCCGGTCCCGATGTCCAGGAACTGACGGATTCCGGCCTCCCCAGCCAGGTACTGCACGGCGCGGCGCAGGAATGCACGGTTGGCCCGGACGGACGCCACCACATTCGGGCTGATCGTCATCAGTCCCTCAGCAGCTTCCCGGTCGGCCTCGTAATTCTCCTTGCCGCCAAGCAGGTAGTTGTAAACCCTGGCGGGATGGGCGACGGAGGTGTCGAAGGAGGGTGGCTCTGCAGATGCTTCCAAAGTCACTATCGTGCGCCTTTCCCGACCCGCATAGCCGGTCCTCAGAAATGGACCGACAATGGTCACCTAATGCCGCAAACGTATCACCCGGGCAGGCGGCCGTCGCGGCCCGAGCGGGCTCAGTCGGCGGGCGCTGCCCACCCGGCGCCGGCCACGTACTCTCGCAGGACTTTTGCCGGCACGCCGCCGACTACCGCGTAGTCAGGCACCTTGCCGCGCACGACAGCGCCCGCGGCCACCACGACGTTCTTGCCGATGATCGAGCCAGGCAGCACGATGGCGCCAGTGCCGAGCCAGGTTCCTGCCCCGATCCTGACGCTGCTGTTCACCGGCCACTGCCGCCCAACCGGCACCTCGATGTCGGCATAGCTGTGGTTCTGGTCAGTGATGTAGACGTACGGTCCGGTGAAGACGTCGGCCCCGATCTCGATCGAGTGGTGCGCGACGATGTGGCTGCCACGGCCAATCACGCACCGGTCGCCGATCTGCAGGACGGGAACGGGGCCGAGGTCGTGGCCGGGTGCCATCCCTGCGCAGAGCGTGACCAGCTCGGCGATCATGCACTGGTCGCCGATCTCGATCCAGGGCTCGCCGTACACCGCGCCAGTCGGGAAAGCCATCAGCGAGCCGGGACCAAACGCAGCGAACCGGCGGCCAGCCGCGGACTCGGCCGTCACGGTGCCAGCTTGCTGCATGCGCCGCCAGGCTCCCTGAATGGCGCCTGCGACCAGGGCGCGCCGGCGCTTGCCGAGCTCGTGCCTCAACGACATGGCGGTAAACGTACACTCGCGCCGGTCAACCGGGAAGATTGCCGCCCGCTGCGGGACGCCCCAGGGCGTGATTTACCGATCGTGGCCCCTAGAAGGGCCTCGATCGGTAACTGGCGCCCTTCGCTTCGTCTCAACAGTCGATGCCGCCAGCTGACCGCAGGCACCGTCAATCTGCGTCCCCCTGGTGTCGCGCACCGTAACCGGAACACCGCGCGCGGCGAGCCGGTCGAGGAACTCAGCGGCCACTGCCGGATCGGATGCTGTCCATTTCGATCCAGGCGTCGGATTGAGCGGGATCAGGTTCACATGCGCCAGCCGCCCCGCGAGCAGGCTTGCCAGGCGATCAGCCCGCCAGGCTTGGTCGTTGATGTCGCGGATCATCGCGTACTCGATCGACACCCGCCGTCCCGTCGCCGCTGCGTAGTCCCAGGCCGCGTCAAGGACTTCTGCGACCTTCCACCGCCGGTTGACCGGGACTAGCTCGTCGCGCAGCTCATCATCAGGCGCATGCAGCGAGACCGCCAGCCGGACCGACAGGTCCTCCGCAGCCAGCTTCCTGATCGCAGGTACCAGCCCGACGGTCGACACAGTGACCGAGCGCTGCGAAATGCCGAGCCCAGCCGGGGCCGGGTCAGTAATCCGCCGCACCGCGGCAAGCACGCTTCGGTAGTTCGCCAGCGGCTCGCCCATGCCCATGAACACGACGTTAGTTACCCGCCCCGCCCGGCCCCGCCGCCCCGGCCCGCCCGGCACGGCACCGGCCGCCATCGCCCTGGCCCCCGCGAACACTTGCGTGACGATCTCGGCCGTAGAGAGGTTCCTGGTCAGGCCGGCCTGGCCAGTCGCGCAGAACGGGCAGGCCATGCCGCAGCCCGCCTGCGAGGACACGCACATCGTGACCCGGTCCGGGTAGCGCATCAGCACTGACTCAACGAACGCGCCGTCGACTGCCCGCCAGAGCGTCTTGCGGGTCGTGCCTCCATCGCACTCAAGCTCGCGCTGAGCGGTGAGCAGCGGGGGTAGCAGCGCTCCGCCTAGCTCGGCTCGCACGCCAGCCGGGAGGTCGGTCATGTCTGCCGGATCGTCGGTCAGCCGGGCGAAGTAGTGCCTTGACAGCTGGTCAGCGCGATAACCAGGCTGACCAAGCTCGGCCACCGCAGCGCGGCGCTCGGCCCGGTCGAGATCGGCAAGGTGGCGTGGCGGGCGCACGTGGCGCTTGCCCGGCACGCCCGGCTCGCTCCCGGCCAGGACCGTCTCGGCCTGCACTCCCGGCCCACGTACCGGCTCTGCCGGAGTGAGCGGCAGCAGCTCAATCGCTTCGGCCACTGAGCGCTCACCTCCGTAAAAGCAGCTTCAGTCAGATCGGCAGGACTGTGACGCACTGATCAATCTCTGCGCATTCGCCCAACGACCTGCGAGAAGTCGGTAGATTTCGCATGTGCCGACGTTGCGCAACCGATCCCGGCAGGGATCCAGGATATCCGGCGCGACCGACGGGCCGGGCGGCCCCGGCGCGGCCGGTCCGACGCGCGCCAGCGAGCCCGGAACCGGCAGGCGAGCCGCTGCATCGGACGCGGCCGCCTCCAGACCGGGCGGACACGCTGCCGGTGCGAGCGGGCGTGCCGCCAGCACAGGCGAGTGGGCCACCGGCATAAGCGGACGCCCTGGCAGCGGGCGCCCTGCCGTGCTGCTAGACAGCATCAGCCCGTACGGCAGCCGCCGGGTCGTCGTCGAGTACGACGGCGCGACCACGTCCGCGTTCCTGCACGACAAGTCCGGCGCCATCGCGGCCACCTGGATTGCCAACCACCAGCGGGCGCCAGAAAGCATCGATCTCGCCAAGCTCCGCTCGGGCGCATCGCCGGAAATGCCCGCGGCGCACACCAAGCACCCGAACGGGCGACCACCGCTTGCGGCCGCCGCGCTCAGCGCGGTCTGGTTCGAGGAAGGCGACGGGGTCGCGATCCTGGAGGACTCGCAGCCGCTCGCCGTCATCCCCGGCTGGGCTGACCTGTCCAGGCGAATGCCCGGCTACAGCAGGGACGTGATCGGGCAGACTCCGTTCGGCTGGTCGCTCGATGACGCAATGGAAGGCCTGGGCCAGCGCATCTCCCAGTCGGCCCAGTTCTGGCGCTGGCGGGCGAGCGCCGGATCGTGGGCGCTGTTCCAGCAAGCAGAACTCGGCCACCTGCTGGCGAGGCTCGGCCCCGGCGGCAGTTACTGGGATGTCAGCGGCGGCAAGACGCCCCTCGTCGGGGTGTCCGAGCGCCCGCCCGTGCCAAGACGCCCGTACACGGTGCTGTCCACTGTCGGCATGAGCGGCCAGCGGATGCCTGTCGTCGAGCAGACCGGCGAAGGCGCCGACGGCCGGGCCAGGATCGAGCTGGCGCTGGCAACCACGATGCCGAGCGCCGCAGCGGCCCGCATCTTCCTGTGGCTGGCTCAGTATCCCTGGCGCGAGGTGACCTGGCTCGGCTCCGGGCACAGCATCCCGTGGTATCACGAGCCCGCGACATTCCCCCTCGGCGGCGGTAACGAGGCAGTCCTGCTGCTTGACGATCCCGCCCGGCTGCCAGGCCCTGAGGTGCCGCGGCTCGACGGCTTCCGCACCAGTAACGACCCGGTGCGCTGGCTCTGGATCGTGCCGATCAACGAGCGCGAGCGCCGCCTGGCCAGGGAGCGCAGTTCAGCCAGTCTCATCACGCAGCTTGCCGCACAGCGCCGTAGCTGGGTTTACAGTCCCTAATTCGCACCGGGAACGGGCACTATCCAGTCTCAGCCGTCCGCCGCGAACTCGCTTGCCAGAAGCCCGGCCAGCCAGTCCCTGGTTATCCGGAGTGGGGCCTGTCCGACCGTCGCCCGAGCGCGCCGACCAGGCCCGCCACAAGGCCAGCCACGGTGAGCGCAGGCGGCGGGGAGGTGTGACACCACGGTTGCGGTGGTTCGCCGCCGCCGCACCAGCCGGGGTCAGGAATGCGGACGCCGCCGCACCAGTCGCCGCCCGGCTGTGCTTGCTTATCGAGGGCTTGCTTATCGAGGGCTTGCTTATCGGGGGCCACCCTGACCACCTCCTGAGCTGTTGCCAGCTGTAACCCATTCTGCCAGGCGGGAGTGACGCTAGTCATTAGCCCAGACGACCGCGGCCGGCTGACGGCACTGGCCGGGGTGGGGTCGTTCCCGGCTGGTTAATGCTTTTAGACGGAGTGCCCGTTCGGCACGAGAACGGCGAGCAGCAGCCACACCAGGGGCGCCATCACAATCAGCGAGTCCAGCCGGTCCATGATGCCGCCATGACCGGGCAGCAAGTGCCCCATATCCTTGATCTGCAGATCGCGCTTGATCATGGACTCGACCAGGTCACCAAGGCTGGCCACAGCGACGGCTGCGGCCCCCAGCAGGAGTCCCTGCCACACGTGCCCGCCGAGCAGGCCCGGCACCATGACTGCCCCGGTGGCAAGGCAGAGGACCGCTCCGCCGCCGAGCCCTTCCCAGGTTTTCTTCGGGCTGATGGAAGGCACCATCGGGTGCTTGCCGAACAGGATTCCGGCCAGGTACGCGCCTGTGTCGCTACATACCGTCAGGACGACGAAAATGAACGCGCGATGCGAGCCATCCGGCTCGGCCAGCATCAGCGCGACGAAGACCGCGGCCAGCGGCAGGTAGAGCAGCGTGAAGATGCCCGCGGTCACGTCCCGCACGTAGCCATCCGCGCCGCCGCGCAGCCGCCAGCCCAGCACGCCGATCCCGGTCAGCCCCAGAGCGCCCAGCGCCCACCTGGCCTGCATCCAGTACGCCAGCGTGACCATCGCGACCCCGCCGGCCACGATCGGGGCCAGGGGCAGGTGAATGTCGCGAGACTGCAGCGCGTGGCTGAACTCCCAGAGCGCGACAGCCAGGATGATCCCGACGTACAGCAGGAACGTGGCCTTGATCGTGAACAGGGTGAGCACGACAAGCCCGCCCAGCAGCAGGCCGACCCCGATGGCGGCAGGCAAGTTCCGCCCGGTCTTGATCGACCTGCGCTCGGTCACCTGAGAAGTCTCCGCAGTGCCCGGCACGTCCGCGTGCCGCTGGCCAGGATCCTGATCCTGCTGCCCGTCATGCCCCCCGAAACCACCGGTGGCCAGCGTCGCTGCCGCCGGAATCGCCCCGAAACCGGTGTCGGGGTCTACCTCGCTCTTTTTCTCATCCCACAAGCTAGACCTCGAGAAGCTCGGCTTCCTTGTGCTTCAGCAGCTCATCGACCTGAGCAGTGTAGGTGTGCGTCAGTTCGTCCAGCTCCCGCTCCGCGCGCCTGCCGTCGTCCTCGCCCGCGTCGCCGTTCTTGACGAGCTTGTCGATCGAATCCTTAGCGTGCCTGCGGATGTTCCGGATCGAAACCCGGCTGTCTTCGGCCTTGTTCCGGGCGACCTTGATGAACTCCCGGCGGCGCTCCTCGGACAGCTCGGGGAATATCACCCGGATGATCGAGCCGTCATTGGTGGGATTGACGCCCAGGTCAGAGTTCCTGATCGCCTTCTCGATGGCTGCCATCGAGCCTTTGTCGTAGGGCTGCACGAGCACCATTCGCGGCTCTGGCATGTGGAAGGAGGCCAGCTGGTTGACCGGCGTCTGAGTTCCGTAGTACTCGGCCGTGACCTTGTTGAACATGGACGGGTGCGCCCGGCCGGTCCGGATGCTGTTGAAGTCCTCCTTGGCTACCGCGACAGCCTTTTCCATCTTCTCCTCGGCCTCGAGGAGACTCTCGTCAATCACTTCGGCTCCTGTGCGTTGGTAGGCGGCCAGCGGGGCCCGTCTGTCGTATGTCCAATGGTGCGCCCGTCCGGTGCGGTGAGGCTATGCCGGGGCGTCAGCGGGGAGATCTGCTGACCAGGGTGCCGATCCGCTCGCCGCGCACCGCCCGGACCACGTTGCCCTCCCCCATCAAGTCGAAAACCACGATTGGCAAATCATTGTCCATGCACAAGCTCACGGCGGTCGAGTCCATGACGCGCAACTCGCGGCGGAGCACCTCGGTGTAGTCGAGGTGATGGAAGAGCACAGCGCCGGAATTCTTGTGCGGGTCAGCGTCGTACACGCCGTCTACTTTGGTGGCCTTGAGCACGGCCTCGGCGCCGATCTCAAGAGCGCGCTGGGCAGCGCATGTGTCGGTCGAGAAGAACGGCGCGCCGAGGCCGGCCCCGAAGATCACGACCCGGCCCTTCTCCAGGTGCCGGATCGCTCGCCGGGGAATGTACGGCTCAGCCACCTGGCCCATCGTGATCGCGGTCTGGACCCTCGTCTCGATGCCGAGCTTTTCGAGCACGTCCTGCAGGGCCAGGCAGTTGATCACGGTGCCGAGCATGCCCATGTAATCCGCCCGTGAGCGGTCGATGCCGCGCTCGGACAGCACGGCTCCGCGGAACATGTTCCCGCCGCCAACCACAACGGCGATCTGGAAGCCTTCCCTGGCCGCTGCCGTGATTTCCCTGGCGAGCTGGATGACTACGTCGGGGGAGATACCGAGGGGCTCGCCGCCAGCGAAGGCCTCGCCGGACAGCTTCAGTACCACCCGCCGCCAGTTCGGCCTCGAATCAGCAGGGCCGGGACTCGTCCAGGCCTGCGATTCGAGGTCGCCCGGCGGGCTATCTGCCACCGCGGTACCGCCCTCCGCCAGCCTCAACCTGCCTGGCCGATCTGGAACCTCGCGAATCCCTTCACGCTGGCCCCTTGCTCGGCGAGCAATTGCTTGACCGACTTCTTCGGGTCCCGGACCGAGGCCTGCTCGACCAGGACGATGTCCTTGAGGAAGGCATTCAGCCGACCCTCGACGATCTTCGGGATCGCCTGCTCCGGCTTGCCCTCCTCCCTGGTTACCTGCTCGGCGATCCGCCGCTCGTTGGCCAGCACGTCGTCGGGTACCTGGTCACGCGTCACGTACTGGGGGCGCATGGCCGCAACCTGGTGCGCGACGTCCTGGGCAATGCCCGCGCCAGCCTCGTCGAGCTGGACCAGGACGCCGAGCGTCGGCGGCAGGCCAGGGTCCTTCTTGTGGAGGTAGCTAGCCACGTAGCCACCATCGAACCGCGTGTACCGGCCCAGCTCCAGCTTCTCCTGAAGTGCGGCCCCGGCCTCCTCGATCAGCGCCTGGGCGGTCTGGCCGGGCCGGACCTCCAGGCTGAGCACGGCCAGCCGGTCGGTGGCGCCGGCCCTGAGCGCGGCTGCTGCGATGTCCGCCGCGGCCTCCTGGAACTTGTCGGTCTTGGCGACGAAGTCGGTCTCACAGTTCAGCTCGAGCAGCACCCCGACGCCGGTGCCGTCCAGCTGGGCCGTGACCAGCCCCTGGGCGGCGGTGCGCTCCGCCCGCTTGTTGACCGCCTTGGCGCCCTTGATACGCAGCGCCTCGACCGCAGCGTCGAAGTCGCCATCGGCCTCAACGAGCGCGTTCTTGCAGTCGAGCATGCCCGCGCCGGTCTGCTCGCGCAGCCTCTTCACGTCGGCGGCGGTGTAGTTCGCCATCTCCCCAACTTTCGGTTGTCGTGGTACCGGCGGGCCGGTGTGGTCCTGCCGGCGGGCCGGTGCCGGGCTACCAGCGGGCCGGTGCAGTGCTACCGGCGGCCGGTGCCGTCGTGCCGGCCGGCCGGTGTCGTGGTACCGGTCGCGGCGGCGGCCCCGCCGGCTCTGCCTCCGGGGCCGCCGCCGGCGTCAAGCTGTCGGGCTCTCGCCGTCGCCAGCGGGGCTGTCGTCGCCGGCTTCGCTGGCCGGGCTGTCACCAGCCGCGACGGTGCCCGCCGTCTCCCCGGTGTCGGCAGCGGCGGCGGTCGCCGTGGCCGGGCTGGGCGCGGCGCCGTCGGTGGCAGCGCCGTTCGCCGCCGCCGTCTCGGCGCCCTCCTCCGCCTTGCTACCCTCCAGCAGCTCCCGCTCCCACTCGGCCAGCGGTTCAGCAGCGCCGATCACGCCGTTGGCGCCTTCACCAGCGGGCTTCTCGTCGGTTGCAGCCGCGCCAGCCCTGGCGATGAGCCCGTCCGCAACGGCGTCCGCAACCACTCTGGTCAGCAGCGCGACACTCCTGATCGCGTCGTCGTTCCCAGGGATCGGGTACTGCACCTCATCCGGATCGCAGTTGGTATCCAGGATCGCGATCACCGGGATGCCCAGCTTGCGGGCCTCGCTAACCGCGATGTGCTCTTTCTTGGTGTCTACCACCCACAGCGCGCTCGGCACCCTCGACATGTCCCTGATCCCGCCAAGCGAACGCTCAAGCTTGTCCCGCTCGCGGCGCAGCTGGAGCAGCTCCTTCTTGGTCAGGTTGGAGCCTGCCACGTCGTCGAAGTCGATCTCCTCGAGCTCCTTGAGGCGCTGCAGCCGCTTGTAGACGGTGCCGAAGTTGGTCAGCATGCCGCCCAGCCAGCGCTGGTTCACGAACGGCATGCCCACCCGCCTCGCCTGCTCGGCGATGGCCTCCTGGGCCTGCTTCTTGGTGCCCACGTACAGGACGGAGCCGCCATGCGCGACCGTTTCCCGGATGAAGTCGTAGGCCTTGTCGATGAACTCCAGGGACTGCTGGAGGTCGATGATGTAGATGCCGTTGCGCTCGGTGAAGATGAACCGCTTCATCTTCGGGTTCCAGCGACGGGTCTGATGCCCGAAATGAACGCCGCTTTCCAGAAGCTGGCGCATAGTGACGACCGGAGCCATGCCGGTGTGCCCTTCCTGTCTGAGACGTACTGCCGTGCCAGGCAGCCACGTCTGCCGGTTGCTGTCCTGGCGCCCGTACGCCCTTCGCCACTGCACTAGCTCCAGCGGACCGGTGAAAGGCGTCCTGCGCAGCGCCTGGGCGAAGACCCGGCCGGGTCATGCGGCAGGCGTGCCGCGCAGAAAGCGGACGCGCGAATTCGGCCACCCGGACAATGCATGGTCGCGGTGTCCGATCGGAGGCCGTGAGCTAAGTCTACATGCCGGGAGTCGGCCGGGATGTCCGCAAGGCAAGCCCCGCTTGCCAGGTCAGGCGCGCGGATGGGCCTGATGGTAGACCGATATCAGCCGATCGATGCTGACATGGGTGTAGAGCTGGGTAGTCGCCAGCGAGGCATGGCCGAGTATCTCCTGCACACTGCGCAGGTCAGCGCCGCCCTCAAGCAAGTGGGTGGCCGCCGTGTGCCGCAGGCCGTGCGGCCCGGTGTCAGGTACCGAGCCGGCCGCGGCGATCCGGTTGTGAACGATGCGGCGGACAGAGCGGGGGTCGATCCGGCCGGCTCTGGCGCCGAGGAAGAGAGCGTTGCCGGGCGCCGCACTGTGCGCCCCGGACCTGCCGCCCTCGGCCACGACAACTCCCCGGCCCTCGTCTAGCCAGGCAAGCACCGCCCGGACGGCCGGGATGCCAACCGGTACTACTCGCTCTTTACTGCGTTTCCCGAGCACTCGCACCGTCCGTCTTGAGGTGTCGAGGTCGGCCGAGTCCAGCCCGCAAAGCTCGCTGACGCGGATGCCGGTGGCGTACAGCAACTCCATGATGGCGGTGTCGCGGAGCGCCAGGGCGTCCGCCAGCGCGGCGCTGTCAGCGACGCGGTGCGGCGCGGAATTCTCCGGCGCAGCGTTCACCAGCCCAGCGTTCGCCGGCCCGGCTCTGTGCGGCCCGGCGCTGTGCGGCCCGGCGCTGCCGGGTGCCCCGCTCCGTTGCCCAGAGCGGTCCGGCCCGGCGGTAAGCACGGCGGCCATCTGCTCCCGGGCCAGCACCTCCGGCAGTCGGCGGTGCACCTTGGGACTGGCGAGCTGAGCCCCCGCGTCGGCGGCGATCAGCCCGCGCCGGTGGGCGAACGCGGTGAACGCCCGCGCCGACGCGGCCCTTCTGGCGATGCTCGCCCGCGCCTGACCCGCCCGGTGCTGGCTGGCCAGCCAGCCCCTGAGCACGGCGATATCCAGGTCCGCTACCTCAGCGCAGCCCTCCTCGGCCGCGAACGCCAGCAAGGCGGAGATGTCACCGAGATAGGCGCGGACCGTGTGCGGCGACAAACCGCGTTCGGAGCCCAGATGACGACCGAATGCCGCCAGCGCCGCCGTCATCGGCTCCGGCAGCGGTTGCTGCTCGCCTGCCCGGACCGCCTCCGATTTCATAACGACAGTCTGCGGCACCAGGCGGGCGGAGGCTGGCACCTAAGCCGCGCGGCGCCGCATTCGGTCGGCGCCTAATCCTCGTTCCCGGCTTGATGTTCTTCGTGACCGTCCCCAGGGGGCGGCCATTACTCGACCGTCACGCTCTTGGCCAGGTTGCGAGGCCTGTCCACGTCGTTGCCCAGGGCCACCGCAGCGTGGTAGGCGAGCAACTGCAGCGGTACAGAGAGCAGGATCGGGTCCAGTTCGTGCTCGTTCTTAGGTATTGCCAGCACGTTGTCGGCGAGTTCGCCGTCGGGCGAGGAGTGGCCGACGAGCAGGACGCGCCCGCGCCGCGCCTTGATCTCGCCAAGCGTGGCCAGGTTCTTATCGATGAGCTCGTCATCGGGAACGATCGCCACGGTCGGCAGCGCTGGCCCGACGAGCGCCAGCGGGCCGTGCTTGAGCTCGCTGGCCGGGTAAGCCTCCGCGTGCAGGTAGGAAACCTCCTTGAGCTTTTGCGCTCCCTCTCTCGCGACGGGCCAGCCGCGGACTCGCCCGACGAAGAACATTCCTGGATATCCCGCGAACTCCTTGGCCAGGCCGGCGATCTCCTCTTCCATGGCAAGGATCTGGGCGATCTGCTCGGGTAGCTTGCGCAAGCCCTCGGAAATCCGTCGGCCGTCGGCTGGCGACAGGTCATGAATACGGGCGAGGTGCAGGGCCAGCAGCGCGAATACTGTGGCCGTTGCCGTGAAGGTTTTCGTCGAGGTAACGCTGACTTCAGGGCCAGCGTGCAGGTAGACGCCGCCGTCGACTTCCCTGGCGATCGTGCTGCCGACCGTGTTGACGACACCAAGTACCTGGCCGCCTTTGCGCTTGACCTCCTGGACTGCGGCAAGCGTGTCGTAGGTCTCGCCAGACTGGCTGACCCCGACGTACAGGGTGCCTTCCTCGATAACCGGTCCGCGGTACCGGAACTCCGACGCTGGCTCGGCGTCCGCCGGCACCCTCGCTAGCTCCTCGATCAGCTGCGCGCCGAGAACTCCCGAGTAGTACGCGGAGCCGCAGCCCAGGATTTTCACCCGCCTGATGGCGCGCGCCTCGCGCGGATCTAGGTTGAGCCCGCCGAGGTGCGCGGTGTTGAACCGGTCGTCGAGGCGACCGCGCAGCACTCGCTCGACAACGCCAGGCTGCTCGTGGATCTCCTTGTGCATGAAGTGGGCGTGGCCATCCGCCTCATAGCTGGCCACATCTGCCTCGACCACAGCGGCTTGCTTTGTGGTCCGCCGCGCGTCCAGCGTCGTGGTGCGGAACCCGTCGGCGTGCAGCGTGGCAATCTCCCCGTCGTCGAGGTGGACGACCTGGCGGGTGTAGCGAACCAGGGCCGAGAAGTCAGAGGCCGCGAACATCTCCTTGTCCCCGATCCCGAGCAGGACCGGGCTGCCGTTGCGGGCGACGACGAGCCGGTCCGGGCTGCGGGCGTCGAGCACTGCCAGCCCGTAGGCGCCGACCACCGATTTCAGCGCCAGCCGGACCGCCTCTTCGAGATCCACCGGCCGCGCGTCGTCAGCGGTGCCGCCGTGCGCCGCGATCAGGTGAGCGAAGATCTCGCTGTCCGTCTGTGACGAGAACTTGGCACCACTGGCGATGAGGCCGGCCCGTAGTTCGTCGGCATTTTCGATGATCCCGTTATGGACGATGGCAATCGGCCCGCAGACATGCGGGTGGGCGTTGTCGTCACTCGGCTCCCCGTGAGTGGCCCAGCGCGTGTGCCCGATGCCAGGACTGCCCTTGAGCCTGGCTGGCACGTCAGCGGCCAGTTCGGAGACCCGGCCTTTGGCCTTGCGTACGCGCAGCTCGCCGCTCCGGCTGACGACCGCGATCCCGGCGGAGTCATAACCCCGGTATTCGAGCCTGGCCAGCCCTTCGAGCAGGATCGGGACACTGTCTCGATTCCCGATATAAGCGACTATTCCGCACAAGGCTTCTGCTCCTTACCCGTAGACAATCCGGCGCAGCTGGCGCAGCGAGAACTCCGGTGACGCGTAGCGCCGCTGCGGCAATTCAGCTGCGATCTGCGCGAAGGCCAGGTCATTTGTCAGCCCGCGGGCCTTGAGCTCGCGGTGCCGCCGGCGCACGAAGGCGTCCGGCGGTTCGGAGAAGTACCCCAGAACATCCGCCACCACGCGGGCAGCCTCAGGCACGCTGAGCGGGCAGGTACGGATCAGGTGATCCACCAAGTCGCTATGCGGAAGCGGTCCGGGCACGCCGCCCATCATGACCGCCGGGCCGCGAGTTCGCAAGAATCCTGCCCGATTCCGGGCAGGATTTGCCGTAAACCACGATCGAATCGTTCAGATTATGAGGCTGGACCGCTCCCGCGCAGCCGGGCAGCATCGCTGTGTCGACGCCAGTTGTTCCGGGCAAATCATCCTCGACTGTCACGCTAGGGCCTTCCTTGCAGATTACCCGTCTTATCGGCATGGATCAGGACGTCAAGACTGGCGCCCGCCAGTGCGTTCCGGGCTCGAGCCTGCGTCACGAGCCAGCCGCCTGTGCCGAGGTCACGCGATCTTCTTAGCCCGCCAGCCCAGTTCGCAGCGTTCAGCGAAGCCACTCGCCGCCAGCAGCCCCAGGCACCGCAGCGCGGTGTCAAGGTCCACGCCGGCCCGGACAGCGACGCTCGCCGGACCGCGGCCGCCCCGCACTGGCAACTCCTCCAGCACAGCCAGCGTCACGGGGTCCAGGTTGTCTCTGGGAACCGCCGGCCCGAGCCGGAGTCCGCCGCCAGACCCGCCAGGCGCGCCGATGTGGTCTAAGACGTCACTCGCGCAGGTAACGCACATTGCGCCATAGTCCCGGATCAGCTCGTGGCAGCCTGCTGACTGCTCTGAGGTGACCGGGCCTGGCACTGCCATGACCGGCCTGCACAGCTCCCGCGCGTGGCGCGCTGAATTGAGGGCGCCACTGCGCAGGGCTGCCTCAACCACGACCGTGCCGCAGCTGAGCGCGGCGATAATGCGGTTGCGAACCAGGAAACCGGGCCGGGTCGGCCCGCGGCCCGGCGGGCACTCGCTGACAAGCACGCCATCAGCAGCAACGGCGAGAAACAGTTCTGCGTGGCCGTGCGGATAGCCGAATTCCAGACCGCCTGCCAGAACGGCCACGGTACTGCCACCGCCAGCCAGTGCGCCGCGATGCGAACTGGCATCGATCCCGAAGGCGCCGCCAGACACGACGGTGACGCCGCGCTCGGCCACGGTCGCGGCCATCTCGAGTGCAACGTGATTGCCGTAGCCGGATGCCGCACGGGAGCCGACCATGGACACCGAGTTAAGGCATGCGAATCTCAGGTCAGCAGCACCCCGCGCCCACAGGATCAGCGGCCGGGCATCGCCCAGATCGTCCAGCTGCGTGGGCCACTCGGCGTCGCCGGGCGCGATAACGCGCAGCCCAGCCTGCTGCCAGGCCGCCAGCCGGGCGACAGTCGGCACTTCGCCTAGCCTGTCTCGCCATCTCAGTACCGCCCGGCTCAGCGCGGCATCTTCCGCCTGCCCGGCCAGCAGCGCCCCGCCGTCGGCGTCCGCGCCGGTAATCAGCGCAAGCAACTCGGCGGCCGAGCGGGTACGCAGCGCCGCGCCCATAACCGGGTGCCCTGGCTGGGCCAGGAAGCTCAGCGCGACCCGAGCCCGGCGCTCACTGTCCTCCGCGCCGCTCACGACCGAGCCCCGGGCCGGGACGCACCGCGCGCGGCAGTCAAAGCACGATTCACTGTCACCACCTCCGGCACACGACAATGCCGGAGCGTCCAAGCAGGTGTTCTGAGACGACAGCGGGCTGTGGATAACGAGCCGGGCAGATGCGTCAGGTGGTGGATAACCCAATGCACTGCGGCAGCCCGGCGCAGCTCAGTGAGCTCAACAGGATCATGACGCCATCGGGCACACAGCCCGCCACTGTCTGGCCCCGGACGAAGCGGGTGGCGAGCGATGCCTGGCGTCTGCATCGGACGCACGCGAAGCGGGTCGCGACGAAGTGCTTACGATTTGATGAAGCTGCCCTGCGCTATCTGGGCGAGAAACCGGGCCGCAAGCTGGCGAGGGCCGAGCACCATCGCAAGCGTCTGAGCGAGCGGACAAAGCCGGTCATTACATGGCAGGCCGCTACCAAGCAGGAAATCGCAGTTGCGAAGTGGCTCTACAGGGTACGGGGGGTCTGATGACTACGGCTGTGCAGGACAAGGGGGCGGCGATCGTCACTGGCGCCAGTCGGGGTATCGGCGCGGCCATCGCCAGACGGCTGGCCAGTGACGGCTACGGCGTGATCGTGAACTATGCCGCCGAC
>Ga0335072_10006135_pt1 | contig 17614 bp, 17 predicted proteins | sample Lox_Sample_21_FD_206725 | JGI IMG/M metagenome (GOLD analysis project Ga0335072, IMG submission 206725) | Soil microbial communities from Loxahatchee National Wildlife Refuge, Florida, United States - Lox_Sample_2.1 | ecosystem: Environmental > Terrestrial > Soil > Wetlands | place: USA...
CAGCCGCTTCACCAACCGGCCCCTTGCCGCCGTCTACCAGCGCATCCTCGCCGAGTCAGAAAAAGCAGGACCAGAGCGGGAACGACAGATTGACGCAGCACGCCAGGCCTTCTACGCGGGTTTCGTAGCTGATGCCATCGGCGACTACCTAGCCAGTGCCGAGGTCATGGACGTCTCCGGGCACGCGCACCGGGGCCTGCTCAGCGGCGACGACCTGGCTGCCTGGTCGGCGAGCGTCGAGGTGCCTGTCACCGCGGACTTCCACGGCCTGACCGTGTGCAAGACCGGTCCGTGGGGGCAGGGACCGGTGTTCCTTCAGCAGCTTGGGTTGCTGGACGGGCTCGGTGTCGACGCGCTGGAGCCCGGCAGCGCCGAGTTCATCCACACCGTCGTCGAGGCGAGCAAGCTGGCGTTCGCTGACCGCGAGGCCTGGTACGGCGACCCGCGACAGTCGAGAATCCCGCTGGCAGAGTTGCTGTCAGCACCGTATGCGGACGCTCGCCGCAAGCTCGTCGGTGAGGACTCCTCGGGAGAACTGCTGCCGGGATCGCCCGGCGGGCTCGTACCCCGGCTCCCTGATTTCGCGCTCGCAACCTTCCGTGCGCCCGGTTCTGCGGGGCCGGGCACCGGCGAGCCGACCGCTGCGACCCCCGCGATATCTGCACCCGAGCTGGGTCCAGGCGACACCTGTCACCTCGATGTCGCCGACAGGTTCGGCAACATGGTGTCCGCCACCCCGAGCGGCGGCTGGCTGCAGAGCTCGCCGGTCATTCCCGGCCTTGGCTTCTGCCTGGGCACCAGGGCGCAGATGTTTACGCTCACGCCGGGCCTGGCGAGCACGCTGGCGCCGCGGCGCCGGCCGCGCACGACGCTGTCACCCGGCCTTGCGCTCCGGGACGGTGAGCCGTACCTCGCCTTCGGCACGCCGGGCGGAGACCAGCAGGACCAGTGGTCGCTGGCGTTCTTCCTGAACCACGTGCTGTTCGGCATGAACCTGCAGGAGGCCATCGACGCTCCGGCGTTCCACACCGACCACTTCCCGTCGTCGTTCTACCCGCGCCAGTCGGAGCCGCGGTCGCTGGCGATCGAATCCAGGGCGGGCGAGACCGTGGTGGCCGGCCTGCGCGCCAGAGGGCACGAGGTCAGCGTGCGGCAGCCGTGGTCCCTGGGCCGCATCACTGCGGTGTCTTCCTCCGGCGGAATGCTCTACGCGGCTGCCAACCCGCGCGGCATGCAGGGTTACGCGGCCGGCCGGTAGACCAGTCTCCGTTCGCGAAGCCGCTAAAGCCGAGCCGCTAACGACAGCGCACTAACGACCACGCTGTCGGCCCGCGACGGCTCAGCCAGACCGGGACCGCCAGGCTGCTAACGACCGCGTGGCCGGCCGGGACGGCTCAGCCAGACCGGGACCGCCAGGCCGACCGCGACCACCGCCGCGACCAGAACAACGATCCGGATGGCGGCGTCGGCCGGACTGGCCATGAAGTGCGGGAGTGCCGCGGCGCCAACGGACAGTGCGGTCAGCGCGATGCCGGCACACAGCAGCGGTAGCTGCGCGCGCAGCACGCTGCCACCCGCTCGCGTCTCCGTCAGGTGCACGGCCAGCAGGTAGCCGGTCAGTGCGACGCCTAGCAGGGCGGTATGCCAGGGCCGGGATGCATGCAGTACCTCCAGCACCAGGACCGCGACGATCAATAGCTCGGCCCAGGGCATTATCTTCACCAGCCCGGTAAGCCATTGCGCGGCCTGGTCAAGCACGGCAAAGCTGTCAGAATCCCGGTTACCGATCGCGGCAGCGGCAAGCTGCGCGATACTCATGAGCCCGGCCACGATGGCGACGGCAAGCGCTGGCCGCGTGCCGGCTCGGCCTGTCGACAGCGGGAAAGCTGACCACAAGATCACCCCGGTAGCCAGAGCGCTGGCTGCCGCGATTCCGTAGCCCCGTCGCGTCCACCCGGCGGGTGCGGTGCTGGCCGGGAGTGTCATCGATGCGCCACCAGCACTCGGCGGGTATAGGGCGCCAGCGGCGTATCCAAGCTGCTGACTCCATCCCAGTGCGCGACCGGCACTCCGATCTGAGTCAGCGAGAACCGCACAGCCTGCTGCTCAAGGTGCCATAGACGTGCCGTGAGCTGGGACAGCCGGCTGCCGTCATGCGCAGGCTCGGTGTTGAGGACGTCGACGACTATCACGCTGAAACCACGTTCCCGCAGGTCGCGCAGCGCCTCCACCAGGCGGTGATCAAGCAGCGGGCTGAAGACAAGGACGAGTGAGCCGGGCGGCAGCGCCGCCCGCGGCAGCCTGCTCAGGCCGGGCGCGCGGTCCCAGCCACCCGGAGTGGACATCATCAGGTCCAGCATCCGGTACCAGTGTCGCTGCCCTTGGCCGGGAGTGATCCAGCTCAGCCGTCCGGCGAAAATGATCAGTCCAACCCGGTCGCGGGCAGCGAGGTACCGGGTAATCGCGCCGGACGCGCCGCGCAGAACCAGGTCGAGAGAACTCGCGCCCGGCTCGCCAACGTCGGCGGTCTCGTCAGCTATGACCACGACGTTCTGCGTTCGTTCCGCCGAGAAGGTGCTGAGGTGCAGGCTGCCGCGCCGGGTCGTCGCTGGCCAGTTGATGCGGCGCTGCCGGTCACCGGGTACGAACTCGCGGACCCCCGCGAACTCGATTCCGTCTCCGGCGGCCCTGGCGGGATGCTCGCCCAGGCGGCTCGGCAACCGGCTCAGTACGACGCTGCTCTGCAGCGACGCAGCCTGCGGATAAGGGGACACGAACGGCAGTTGCGCCACGGCCGTGCCCTCGGTTAGCCGGTAGCGGTCGGCGAAGGTGATCATGAGGACGCCGAGAGAGTACCGCCCCCAGCGGGTCGGGACCACCCGGAGGACAGCGGTCCGAGCCGGGTGGCCGGCGGGAACATCTACCGCTTCGCCGGCCAGCACGGTATCGGTGGGTTCGATCAGCAGCCTGACATCGAGCAACTCGTGGCCGTGGATCTCGACGTCAATTGCCGCGCTCACGCCCTCCACCAGGCTGGCGTCCCGCAGCTGAACGCGGACTGTCACCTCGGGCTGCCGGTCGGCCTGCCAGGTAGCTAGCAGCAGCAACGCGGGCGCCGCCAGGCCAGCGAACTCGGCACGCCGGGTGAGCACTGCCAGCGCGACCCCGGCGACGGCAAGGACGAGCAGCCTGCGCGCGTGCGCCGACAAGGTCCAGTGCACTGCGAGCCGCCGCAGCGGCTCGCGGCCGTCGCTGTCAGCCAACGACCGCAGCCGGGTCTGTCCGCGGGACCGGCACGCTGTCGAGCACGCCAGCGATCACGTCCTCGGAGCTAACCTTGCGGGCCCACAGTTCCGGGCGCAGTGTGATCCGGTGTGCCAGCGCGGGCACCGCTATCCGCTTCACGTCATCTGGGACGACATAATCGCGCTGCTGGAGAAGGGCCTGCCCGCGGGCGAGCTGAACGAGGGCGAGGCCGCCGCGCGGACTGGCGCCAACCTGGATCTGCGCGTGACTGCGGGTCGCCTGAACGATTGCCACCACGTACTGGAGGATGTCCGGTGAGACCTCGACCTGCTCCAGCGACTCGCGCATGGCTATCAGCTCCGCGCCGGTGGTCACCGGTTGCAGAGTGGCATTCTCGTGCTGGCGGTCCAGCCTGCGCTGCAGCATCGCGACCTCATCGCCGGTATCCAGGTAGCCAAGGCTGAGCCGGACAAGGAACCTGTCGAGCTGGGCTTCCGGGAGCTCGTAGGTGCCCTCATACTCGATCGGGTTATCGGTCGCCAGCACGACGAAGGGCCTCGGGAGCGGCCGGGTCACGCTGTCCATGCTGACCTGACCCTCGCCCATGGCTTCCAGAAGTGCCGCCTGGGTCTTCGGCGGCGTTCGGTTGATCTCGTCGGCGAGCAGTAGTTGCGTGAAGACCGGCCCTGGCCGGAAGACCATCTCTCCAGTCCGCTGGTCGTACAGCGGCGCCCCGACGACGTCGGACGGCAGCAGGTCCGGCGTGAACTGGATCCTGGCGAACTCCAGCCCGAGCGCCGTTGCGAAGGACCTCGCAATCAGCGTCTTGCCGAGCCCCGGCAGGTCCTCGAGCAGTACGTGACCGCCAGCCAGGATAGCGATCAGTACGAGCTCAAGGCTCCGGCGACGGCCAACGACGGCTCGCTCGATCTCATCGAGCACCGCGGTGCTGCGCTCCGCCGTCTGGCCGGGAGTCCAGGTCGGTTCCGTCATAGTCGCTCCAGTCGATCGAAGATGGCAGCGAGCGTGCGCGCCGGGATGCCGCGCTTGCGCTTGTCGTTCTCGGCAGGCCTGAGGGGGTCAAGCCAGAACCACAGTGCCTGGTCACGGGCTCCCGGTAGCAGCAGCCGGCGCGCCGCTGCCGGGTCTGCGTGCAAGCTGACTCCGTGCCGCTCGGCTAGCCGGGCGGCGAGCAGATGCTGCAGCGTGGGCCGCAGGTCGGCATCGTATGCGGCCATGGAGGCGGTTGCGTCGTGGAGCACACTGCGCTTCCGCCAGAATCCGAGGAAGCTCGTGTGACCGCGAACTGACCGCTGGTCCGGCTCCGCGAGCGGTTTGCCGGCCACCGGGACAAGCGCGAGCAGCGACACGAGCGCTACGAGCGCCCAGCCGCCGACCACTAGCAGGGCCGTGCCCAAACCCGCGTAGACGTAGACCGCAAGGCTTGTGCTCAGCACCAGGAACGCGGCGGCGCCGAGTTCCGGCAGGCACTCGTGCCAGCGGCCGCCAGCCTGGCCGACTGGTGCTCGCGCATCCGCCTGGGCACGGTTCACGGGTCCGCCTGCCCTGCTGGCTGGCTAGGCCGCTGCGGATTAGCATGCTCCGGACCAGGCCGGGCGGCAGGCGCGGTACCGCGCAGCTCAGCCGAGATCGCCTCCAGGGCTTGCCTGGCGTCGTCCTTGGCCGACGCGGGCAACCGGTGGCTGGAGAACCTGGCCTCGTAGAACAGCCCGGTCAGCCTGGCTGCCGCGGGGCTGTGGACCAGGCCGGACGCCGCAGCCCTGCCGAGCAGTTCATCCGGCGTCTCGGCCGCCGTCCTGGCCGTGCCGGCCCTGGCGAGGCTGCCTTCCATGGCCACATAGCACGCGATGATCGCCGCCCGGGCATCGTCAACGGCTCGGAGCGCCGCAGTGCCGGACTCGACCGCACGCCGCAGCTCGTCCGTCTCGTCGCTGACAGGCTCGCCGGCGTAACCGCCTGGTGCACGCCGCCGTAGCCGGCTGACCAGCACCACGCACGCGATGATCGCGATGAGCACGATGACCGCGTAGAGGATGTAGCTGACGTACGCGCCTGACACGGCCGAGCCCTTGGGGATCTTGGGTGCCTTGTGCGGCGTCGGCTTGCCGGTAAGGACCTTGAGCAGCGTTCCGCCGTCCCGGTGGCCGGCGAGGTTGGCGACGGCTACGACGACGATCGCGATCATGACCAGTGCGGCGATGCTGCGCACGCCAGAGCGCAGGACGCCGGCCAGGTGACCCGCGTCAGGCGAGCGCCTGACGCGAATGGCCAGTGCGATTTGCAGCAAGGCGAGTGCTACCTCGAGCCCGATGCCGATGGCCAGCGCATCCTGACGCCACGGGCCACGGCCGCCGACGGCGGGCCCGGCTGCGCGGATCCCGCCAATGACGAGGAGCAGCAGCAGCGCGACGATGATCGGGCGGGCATAGCGGAGAGTCAGCGACGAGGCGCGTGCAGGGCGACCGGTGACCGTTGCCGGACGGACGCGAGCGGATTGCGTCACATCCGCTTCCCCGTTTGCCACCTGTGGTTTCCTCGAATCCAGGCCGGCACACCCCCGGAGCTCCGGCGATTTACCCAGCCATAATGTCACGATATCGCCGCCCCCGGGCCTGGCACACGACTGCTCGCCCGGCGACGAAGATGATCCGTTGAGCTGACCGCTTCCAGGCCGCACTCAGCCGTCCGCCGCGCGGTGCGCCCTTTGGCCGTCTTGTCAGCCGAAAGGCGAGGCGGAATCAGCCTCGCGACTGATGCCTTCGCCCGGCGATGCTGGGAGGGTATTCCCCGACAAGCGGCGCCTGCCGCGCGGACGTTGCTTACGGCAGCGTGCGGCTGGCCGGGGAACGCTGAACGGAGGGACAGTGATCTCGCAGACGATGCCGCACGGCTCAGGCCGGGCACGGCATGCTGCTCCGGATGCGGTCATTCAGACGACCGCTCTGACCAAGTGGTATAGCACCACCGTGACGGCGCTTGACCAGCTCACGGTCGTCGTCGGCCCGGGCATTACCGGTCTGATCGGAGCCAACGGCGCCGGCAAGTCCACACTGATCAAGATCCTTCTCGGACTGCTGGAACCGACCAGCGGGACGGCGGCGGTGCTGGGGCATGACTGCGTCACGGACGGGTTCGCGATCAGGACGCTGACCGGGTACATGCCCGAGCACGACTGCCTGCCGCCCGACGTGACGGCCACCGAACTTGTTACTCACCTCGGCAGGATGTCGGGCCTCCCGGCGACCGCAGCGCGCGAACGCGCCGCGGACTCGCTCCGCCATGTCGGCCTCTACGAGGAGCGCTATCGCCAGGTCGGTACCTACTCCACCGGGATGAAGCAGCGGGTGAAGCTGGCGCAAGCACTGGTGGGTGATCCCCGGCTACTGCTCCTGGACGAGCCGACTAACGGCCTCGACCCGGCCGGACGGACGGCGATGCTCGATCTGATCGCCCGGATCGGCGCCGAGTTTGGTATCTCGATTCTGGTCGCCTCGCATCTGCTCGGCGAGATCGAGCAGATCTGCGATCAGCTGGTAGCGATCGACGGCGGCAGATTGCTGCGCGCCGACACCATCAGCTCTGTGACGAAGGCTCGCGAGGCTCTGCTGGTGGAGGTAGACGAAGGCCTCGACTTGCTTCGCGCTGAGCTGGTCAGGCGCGGGCTGACACCAGCGCCATTCCAGCGCGGCTTGCTCGTGCAGCTGGCCGGCGACGAAACCTACGACACCATCCGGGACAGCGTCGCCGATCTCGGCCTGCCGCTGACCCGGATGGAGCAGCGCAGGCACCGGATCGAGGAACTGTTCCGTGCCGATCCAGCCCTGGCAGACGAACCCCGGGCCGGCGTGCCAGGCTCGCAGACGACGGGAGCGCCCAGTGCCAGCTGACGCGCAGGCTGCCGGCGGGCAGCTCGGCTCCACCGCAACCGAGGGTACGTCGCCGGGCGCGGCGGTCAATCCAGGTAACAGCGCCGTCGACACCCAGGGAGTCATCCATAACATCGGCTACCGCCGGTATGACGGCGTCCGGCTCGGCCGAGCGGCGATCGTCAGGGCGCTGACCTGGCACAGCCTGCGGTCAGCGTTCGGGATCGGGCGCGGCGCGAAGGCGAAGATCTTCCCGGCGCTGCTGTTCGCGCTGATGTGCCTGCCTGCCGCAGTCAGCGCGGTGGCCCTTGCCACGAACCCGCACGGCGCGCCGATCATCGGCTACGACAACTACGTCCCGTCCGTCCGCGCCGTGGTGATGCTTATCTTCGTGGCGATCGAGGCACCTAATCTGGTGTCCGCTGACCTGCGGAACCACACCCTGCCGCTGTACTTCGCCAGGCCGATCCACCGGATCGACTACCCGGTCGCCAAGCTCGCCGCGTTCGTCCTGGCCTGCCTGGCGGTGATCGAGATCCCGCTCCTCCTGCTCTATGTCGGCACCGTGTCGCAGCAGCACGGTGCCAGCCAAGTCTGGGAGCAGACTCTGCGGCTCGGGCCCGGCCTGCTGTACGGGGCGGCCTGGGCGGTCCTGATGGCCAGCATCGGCTTGCTGCTGGCCAGTACTACGGGCAAGCGTGTCTTCGCGATGTGCGCCATCGGCATTCCGCTGTTCTTCACCTTCATCCTGGCCAGTGTGCTGGCACAGGTCGGCGGTCAGGCGTTCGGGCCCACGGGTAGCGGCCAGCCGTCCGCGCTCGCGAGCCTGGCCGGGCTGATCAGCCCGTTCACTCTGCTCGGCGGGCTGCTTCGGTGGCTGCAGGGGAGCCCGGCAACCGGCCCGGGGTATCACCCGCTGCAGGCGACCACGATCGGCGGCTACGGCCCGGTTTACGGCGTGATCTTCGCCGTCCTGACAGTCGCCGCCATCGCCGGGCTGATCGCCCGATACCGGAAGGTTGGTGTGGCGTGAGCGAGATCGAACTGCGCGGTGTCTCGCACTGGTACGGCAACGTGGTGGCCGTCAATGACATCTCGATGACCATCGGCCCCGGCGTCACCGGACTGCTCGGCCCGAATGGCGCAGGCAAGACGACCATTCTGAACATGATCGCGGGCTTCCTCATGCCGTCCCGCGGCAAGATCACCGTCGCCGGGCAGAGCACCTGGCGCAATCCTGCAATGTTCCGTCAGGTGGGTGTTGTGCCCGAGCGTGATTCGGTGTACGCGTTCCTGACCGGCACGGAGTTCGTTGCGGTCACCGCACGGCTGCACGGACTGCCCGACGCCGACGCGGCGGCGCAGCGAGCGATCGACCTTGTCGAGATGAGCGAGGCGCAAGAGCGGCGCATTTCCACCTACTCGAAGGGCATGCGGCAGCGGATCAAGGTCGCGGCGGCCCTTGTCCATGATCCCGAGGTTCTGCTGCTGGACGAGCCGTTCAACGGCATGGACCCGCGGCAGCGGCTGCACATGATGGACCTGCTGCGCGCGGAGGGCGACCGCGGCAGGGTGATCGTGTTCAGCTCGCACATCCTGGAGGAGGTGGAACGGCTGTCCGGCGTCATCCAGGTCATCGTCGGCGGCAGGCTTGCTGCCTCCGGTGACTTCCGGGCGATCCGGCGGCTCATGACGAACCGGCCCCACGTATTCCTCGTGCACTCATCTGACGACCGGGCGCTAGGCGCGGCGCTGATCGGGCGGCCAGCGGTCAGCGGTGTTGAGCTGACCGCACACGGCCTGCAGGTGCGCGCCTCCGACTACGGGACGTTCACCAGGGAGGTTGCCGGGCTGAGCCGCGATCACGGCATCCGGCTGCGGCAGGTACTGCCAGAGGACGAGTCCCTGGAAAGCGTCTTCAATTACCTGCTGGCGTCCTGATGACGGGGGGCCGCTCAGCGATGGACAACGAGAGAACGGGGCAGCCGATGTTTGGCCTACTCAACGGCGACATCATCTGGCTGACACTGCGCGCCGCCATGAGCCGGAGACGGGCGCTGCTGTTCGCGCTGCCGGCCATCATCCTGATCGGCATCTCGGCGCTACTGAAGGCGAAGGCGCACGGCAGCAACCTCTGGCCGCCAGAGATCCTTGGCACGGTCGGTTACCTGATTCTCGCGCTGACCGCGCTGATCGTGGGCGGCAGCGTCCTCGGTGCCGACATTGACGACGGCAGCATCCTGCACCTGCTCGCGACGCCGGTGAAGCGGCGAACTGTGGTACTCAGCAAGTACCTGGTAGCTGTCGTCCTGACCGTCGTGTTCGCCGCAGTGCCCGAGTATCTCGCGGGGGCGATCGCCACCGGCCCCTCGAGCGGCCTTGCCGTCGGCTTGTTTGTCGGCGCACTGGCGGGCGCGGTCATATACAACGCGCTGTTCGTGATGCTGACAGTGGTGTTCAGTCCGGGACAGGCGCTGGCGATCGGCCTGCTGTACGTGCTGCTCTGGGAGGGCCTGCTAGCGAACCTGGTGCCGGGCGTAAGCCTGCTGTCGGCCGGGCACTACAGCCTCGCGGTGGCGAACTCGATCGCACACAATTCGGCCTTGCACGCCTACCTCAACCTAGGCACCGGGATCGGCATGGGGCTAGTTGTCACGGTTGCGTCGCTCGGGTTCGCGTCGGTCGTGCTGTCCGGGTTCAACGTCACCGGCGACGTCACCTGAGCACGACGCGTCTGATGAGCCAGCCCAGTGCTGGCTAGCCGGGTGCTGGCTAACGAGGCGTGGTCTCGTCTGGCCGGAAGGCGGGGCCGTGCCCCGGGACGATGACAGCGGCCACCGCGAGGATGCGGGCACGGCTGGCTGACAGCACCGCGGCGTCCGGCGCGAACGGGTCGTCGGCAGGCCCGTCTGACGCCCACCAGGCATGGGTGCACGCGTGCACTCCGTCCGGTGTCGCAGCGAGCGTCGTGATGTCTTCAGGGGTGTGGCCCGGGGTGGCCATCAGCGCGACCGAAGGGCACAGCTGGAAGCCGTCGGCTTCCCGGCTGATCCACCGGTCGCCGTCATAGATCGCCCAGTGATCATGGATCCGGGCCGCGGGAAACAGCGCCGCGTTGACGGTGTGATCCGGGTGGTGGTGGCTGAACACGATGTCGGTCACGGCCTCCGGCGTCAGGCCATGCTCGGCCAGCGCAGTCAGCAGGTCCTGGCGCGACGCGACCATGCCAGGATCGACGATTACCGCTACGTCGCCATCCTGAATCAGCGTGACGGTACTGCCGACGCGGTCGCCTCCGGAGTCGTCGCGGGCGTAGCCCGACTGAAGGACGTGCACAGCCGCGGATCCGGTCAACGGGAACTCAGTTTCGTGCATAACGGCTGACCCTACCGGCAGGCGCCCTGCCCGCACAGTGGCTGGCTTCCGGCCATTGCCAGCTTCTCAGCACTCAGCGAGTCCCAAGGCTAGCTAGATAAGCTGCTAGCCAACAGTCGGGGCACAACTAGTGCGGGCGTCGTGGTGCGGCCGGTCCACGATGTGCTCACCCAGGCGGGAACGTCATGAAGGACCGTGCATGAAACCTGGCCGTGCCACCACCCTGTGCCTTGCCTTGTGCGGAATTCTCGCGGCGTGCTCCGGTCATGCTGCCGCATCCGCTAGCGGGGCCACGCCGTCCAGGAAGTACCTGGTCTGCGAGTCGCTGGTCGGCATCTGCACGGGCGTGACGCCGAAGTACGAGCCAGTTGCGCTTCTCATGTCTGCCGACGGCAGCCTCTACGCCAAGGACGTGACCTGGTCGGCCTGGGGTACGGCGACCGCGACCGGGCACGGGGCCGCCGAGGTGAACAACTGCCGGCCAGATTGCGCCGAGGGCAAGGTCAGTGCGCATCCGGTCACAATCGTGCTGAGTAAGCCCGTCCGGTGGCACGCGGACATGGTCTACAGCCGCGCGTCGTTTTCGATCCCGTCGCTGCACGATTACGAGACATCAACCACCGGACTCATCCCGCGCGCGGCCCCGTCAGTCAGCATCCCCGCACCTTAGACAGGGCGAGGAGCCAGGCAAGGCTGGCGGACTCGTGACGTCCCAGCCAGACCGCCGAGCCGGGGCTGGCCAGCTGCCGGGCGACACTGGCGGGCCGGTCACCCGGCCTTGGCAGCGGCCTTGAGTTCCTTCTTGTGAGCCCGGACGGCGGCGAGCGAGGCGTCGTCGACGATGTCGGCCACCGAATAGTGCGACCCGGCCTCGCCGAAGTGGCCGGCCGCTTCGCGCCAGCCCTCTGGCTGGATGCCGAGCTGCTTGCCCAGCAAAGCGGTGAAGATCTGCGCCTTATTGCCGCCGAAGCCAGGCAACTCAGCGACTCTGGCCAGCAGTTCCTTGCCGGAGGCAGCAGTTGTCCAGACGGCTGCGGCGTCGCCGTCGTAGCGATCGACAATCAGCCTGGCCATGTCCTGTGTCCTGGCGGCCATGGCCTTGGGGAACCGGTGGAGCGCCGGCCGCTCGGCGAAGACCGCGGCCAGCGCTGCCGGGTCGTACTCGGCCAGCTCAGCTGCGGTCGGCTCATGCCCGAGCCGCTTGACCAGCTCATACGGCGAGCTGAACGCTTTCTCGAACGGCACTTGCTGATCGAGGAGCATGCCGATCAGCAGCGCGAGGGGATTGCGGGTGAGCAGCTCGTTGGCCTCGGCCTGTACCGGCAGCGAAATCGTCATGGCTGTCATCATCTACCATCGGGCCGGAACGCACGAGGCGGCTCGGCAGGCTAGTCGCAGGTAGGCGCACGGGCGGGGCCGCTGCAGGGGAACTAGGGACCGGGCTGGATAGTTGGTATAAGAGGGGAACGAAGTTTCCCGGAGGGAGTCCGGCATGGCACCGCGTTTCAGGTATGGCCTCATTGGGGTCGTGATCGGGCTGCTGCTAGTGATCATTGGCCATCCGATTATCGGTCTCGTAGTGATCGCAGCCACCATCGCAATCCCGGCAGTTGCCTACGCCATGCTGAGCCCTGAGCAGCGGCGCAGGCTGCGCAGGAACCGCGACCGCAAGCAACTCGGCGGCTAGCAACCCGCGAGGACGGCCGCGCGTCTGGTCCCGTGCGCTCAGGCGGCTGCGGCGTCAGACCAGCGGGTTCGCCGCCTTAATCTGCGGGAACCTGCTGAAGTCCCGGCCTGCGCTCCACAGGTCTTTAACGCCCTGGCTCAGGCATAGCGCCGCGATTCTGGCGCCGTGTACCAGCAGGCCGGTGACTTTGAGTTGTAGCGGTGACCGGGGCGGTGCGCAGACTGCCGGCCAGGTAGTGCCCGTTCCCGCTCTGATTGTGCCGAACTGTGTTCAGGGCTGGCTGGGCTGCCAGAATGCGGGGAACTCCCGCGGTGCTTCCGGTCCCTCGTAATGCGCTAGCGGCCGGAATATGCGGTTATCGCTGATCTGCTCCAGCACGTTAGCCATCCAGCCGATGATCCGGCTGCAGGCGAAGGTCGCGGTGAACATTTCCCGCGGCAGCCCGGCTGCCTCGAGCACGACGCCGGCGTAGAACTCCACGTTCGCGTAGAGTTCCCGGCCGGGCTTGAGTTCGGCGAGCAGCTGGACTGCGGTCTTCTCCACGATCTCGGAGAACTCGACGCGCTCGCTATGCAGTTCCCTGGCCACTTCATGCAGGAGCGCCGAGCGAGGATCGACGGTCTTGTAGATGCGGTGGCCGAAGCCCATCAGCTTGTCCCCGTGCTCGATCGCGTTCCGCAGCCACGGCTCGGCATTGTCGGGCGTTCCGATCGCGTCCAGCATGTCGAAGACCCGGGCCGGAGCACCGCCGTGGAACGGGCCGGACAGCGCCCCGAGCGCACCTGTCACGACGGCCCCGAGGTCAGCCCCGGACGAGGCGATGACCCTGGAGGTGAAGGTCGAGTTGTTGAACCCGTGGTCGATCGTCAGCATCAGGTACCGCTCGACGGCGTACCTGGCCCGGTCCTCGGGGATCGCGCCGGTGATCATGTAGAGGTAGTTCTCGCTGTAGCCGAGGTCAGGCCGTGGCTGCACCGGCTCCTGGCCGCTGGCCAGCCGGAATAGCTGCGCGGCCAGCACCGGCATGATCGCCGACAGGCGCCCGGCCTGCTCGAGTGTCTCGGCGTCGCCCTGGTCGGTCCACGGCCTGCAGCCCATCGCCTGGGCGGCGACTGAGATCGCCGTGCGCAGTGATGCAAGCGAGCCAGGCGGGCTCAGCCGGGCGATGGCGGGCAGTAGCTCGGCCACGCCGCCGGGCAACTCGCGGAGCGCAGCGGTCTCTTTGGCGAAGCTTGCCCGCTGCTCGGCAGTCGGGAGGTCGCCCCGCAGCAACAGGTGCCAGGCGTCTTCGACCCGGCCGCGGCGGGCGATATCTACGGCGTTGTAGCCGCGGTAATGGTAGAAGCCCTGACGGCCGAGCACGTCGGATACTTCCGTGCGGGCTACCGACACCCCGGCCAGCCCTGCAGGCGCCTCGTATGGCGCGGTGGCTACGTCTGCTGCGGCGTTCATGCTGCTCCTGCTCCTTAGTCGGGCGAGGGAAGTCTGATCTAATATTGATCACTGACGCGAGGCAGTGTCAATATTGATTAAAATCAACGTACTTGTCGGTGGTTCGCTACCTGGCGCGGGGTTGGGTTGGCTCGCTCGGCGGCTTCGGTGGTCGAGGTCGGTGTGGCGAGATGGCGGGCCGACCGGCCCGCGACTGCCCCGGCCGAGCGAACGGAGGGACGCCAGTGACGGACTGGATCGGCGCGGCAGAGGCCGCACAGCGCCTGGGCATTAAGCAGGCGAGCCTGTACGCCTATGTCAGCCGCGGCGTGCTCAGTCGTCGCCGTGAGACCGACGGGCGGGCCAGCATGTTCGATGCGGACGAGGTTGACGAACTGGCCCGCAAGGGCCGGCCGCGGCGCGCTGGTGGCGGCGGCCCGACTGAGATCTTGATCGAGTCCGCGCTGACCGAGATCACCAGCACGACCCAGCGCTACCGCGGCTATGACGCGACGGATCTGGCACTGCGCTGCAGTTTCGAGGACGTGGCGATGCTGCTCTGGACCGGGTCGCTGCCGGCCGGGGCCACTGGCTCGGCTGGCGCGGGCACCAGTGTGGCGAGTGCTGGGACTGGCGCGGCGAGCGCTGCGACTGGCGCGGCGAGCGCGGCGGGCACTGGGGGGACTGGCCCGGCTGTGGGGCGCAGCAGTGACTGGCAGGCCACTGCAGAGGCCCTGGCCGCCGGCCGCGCCGCCCAGGCAGCGCTGCCGGCCGGGACGCTGCCGCTTGAGCGCCTGCAGGTCATCGTCCCGGCGCTGGCGGCCACAGACCAGTTCCGGCTGCACCTTGACCTGCCGGCAGTCGTCCAGGCTGGCAAGGCGCTAGTGGCTGGCATGGCTGGTGCCCTGCCTGATGCGCGCCAAGCGGCCGGACCGGCGAGCGCGGGCGCGGGCGCCGCAGTGGCGGCCCGCCTTGCGCCGAAGCTGTGCGCCGGACCGGTTCAGCCCGGCCTCCTTCGCGTACTGAACGCCGCCCTTGTCCTGGTAGCCGACCACGAGCTGGCCGCCTCCACCCTGGCAGCTAGGGTTGCGGCTTCGATGCGGGCCGACCCGTACGCCGTCGTTGCGACCGGCCTCGGCGCGATGGGCGGCGCGCTGCACGGCGGTGCCGAGCTCGGCGCTGAACTGATGCTGGGGTCCGCTAGCTCGCCAGCCGACGCGCCGCGGGTTGTCGGCGACCTGCTGCGGCGAGGGGAGAAGCTGCCTGGGTTCGGGCATTTCGTCTACCAGGACGGCGATCCGCGCGCCAACCTGCTGCTCCGCCTGATCTCCGAGTTCGCGCCCGATTCACCGCAACTCGCGATCGCTCAGGCTGTGACGGACGAGGCACGTCGGCGAGCCCTGCCGGAGCCCAATATCGAGTTCGCCCTCGCGGTGCTAGCCAGAGTCGCCGGCATGATCCGCGGCTCCGGCGAGGCGATCTTCGCGACGGGCCGCACGGCAGGCTGGCTCGCTCACGCGCTCGAAGAGTACGAGCGCAACATCCCGATCCGCCCGCGCAGCATTTACACCGGCCCGACGGCGATGACCTAGGTCCGCTCGGCGCCACCTAGACCCCGATTGCCCTCCGACAATCGACTCCCTAGTTGGTAGGTGACTCCTGAGGGGGAATTTGTCGGCTATGTGGTCACCGACCAACTAGGGTGTCTGAGTTCGCGCTCGCCGGCGGTCGTCCAGTCAGCCAGGCTTGTGCGCGAGCCCGGCGTAGCCGGGGATCTGCTCGCCGTCGTCGGGCGCCGCTGACCCCGGCCGCCACCGGTGGACTTGCACCACACCAGGGTCCAGGATCTCCAGGCCGTCGAAGAACCGGGTGATCTGCGCATGCGTGCGCAGCGTCGTCGTGTTGGCAGAGCGGGCGTTGACCCGGCGGGCCGCCTCACCGATCTGATCGGGAATGATGTCGCTGGCTGGATGGAAGACCGCCAGCCAGCTTCCCGGTGACGCTGCCTCCGCAAGACGGGCGACAATGGCATGCGGTTCGTCATCGTCGGGGACGAGTTGCAAGACGCCGATCAGCAAGACCGCGATGGGCTTCCGGAAGTCCAGCATCTGAGACGCCGCATCCAGGATCTGCTCCGTATCGCGCAAGTCAGCGTCCAGATAGCTGGTCGCTCCCGGCGTCGTGCCGGTCAGCAGCGCACGGGCGTGCGCGAGAACCATCGGGTCGTTGTCCACGTAGACGACCCGGGCCTCAGGTGCGATCGCCTGCGCGACTTCGTGGGTGTTGCTCGCGGTCGGGATACCGGTCCCGATATCGAGGAACTGGCGGATACCTGCCTGGCCCGCCAGGTATCCAACCGCACGGGCCAGGAATGCGCGCTGGGCGCGAACGCCACGGCGAAGGCCCGGATAGGCGGCAAGCGCATGCTCAGCTGCCTCACGGTCGACGGCGAAATTGTCCTTGCCGCCTAGCCAGTAGTCATAGATCCGCGCCTGATGTGCGACGCTCGTATCAATTAAGCCGGGGAGGTCTTGGTCCTCGGCGTAGCCGTCAGCCACGGCATTACTCCTATCCGATCACCACGAGACCTGCGATTCAGCATAGTGTCGCATCGGTCAACCATTGCCGGATAAACCCGGGAACACCCGATATGCCGTCTGGCAAAGTGGCTCTGCAGGTACCCGGGGAATGTGATGGCACATGCCGGGCTTATGCCAGGCAGACTTGAACGGGAGAACTGTGATGGCTGTCCGCCGTTTGAACCACGCCGTCCTGTACGTGCGGGACCTCGCCGCGAGCGTCGATTTCTACACCGACACGCTCGGGTTCGAGATCGCCATGGAGATACCTGGCCGGGCCGCGTTCCTGCGCGCGCAGGGCACCGCCAACGATCACGACCTCGGCCTGTTCTCGGTGCCCGACGGCCAGTTGCCGCACGGCACCTACCTCGGCCTGTACCACCTGGCCTGGGAGGTCGGCACGCTGGCTGAGCTTGCCGCGGTCCGCGACCGCCTTGCCAACAGGGACGCCCTCGTAGGGGCCAGTGACCACCGCGTATCGAAGTCGCTTTATGCCAAAGACCCGAGCGGCATCGAGTTCGAGGTCATGTGGCGGGTGCCAGCCGAAGACTGGGCGCAAGAGACCGCTGGCGGCTCGATGATCAGGCCGCTGGACCTGGAGGCGGAGATTGCCCGGTGGGGTGATCGCGTCACCGGCGCCGCGGCCGGCTCTGTCACCTGAGCCTGATCCCGGGCTCTGCCCTGAATGCCCGCTTCGCACCGCACTCCCTCGCGGTGCGGCCACTGTCCGTAGTTCTCGTCAACCAGGACGGGCTGGCCGCGACCGTTGTACAGCGTGTTCGGCCACGGCCCGCTTCAGCGACTCGTAGGACTCGTGCAACTGGGTCCGGTTAGGCACCTCGCTTCCTACCCGGGGGTCGATTTGCTCTGTTTGCCGGGTAGGCGCTGAGCTCGCGCCTCACATTTCACTGATTTAGTGCGACACAAAACACTCCAAATCAGTTGATTCTGTTGCTGAAAGCCGTGAAAAGTCGACCGTCCGAGCGATTCCCGGCTCGCGAGAGGACAAACTGTGCGGAGAATGCCCGATTGGCCGGGATCGGCGGGGCCAAGTCCCCGCCGGGTACGGCGCGCCGCGGCCGTCATCGGCCAGGGCACGCAAGGTGGACCTTGTGGGTGCCGGATCGGTGGCGTCAGGGCACCAGCAAAGCGGCACCCACGGCTGAGCCGGCTAGCCGGGCAGTTGGCGTCGGCCAGGAGAACCTTAGCCGGGCGGACCGCTGTCGCTCGGCTTGGTGCGGACCTCGATGGTGCCCTTGTAGCCGATGCCGCGGACGTGTACGACGGGAGCGTCGGCGGGGAGCCGGCTCTCTAGATCTTCCTCCGCGGACCAGCCTTTGCTGACACCGAAGCCATCAAGCTCTACCCGGACGCCGAGCGGTACCAGCACGTCGATGCGCGACTTGTAA
>Ga0335072_10006136_pt1 | contig 17612 bp, 16 predicted proteins | sample Lox_Sample_21_FD_206725 | JGI IMG/M metagenome (GOLD analysis project Ga0335072, IMG submission 206725) | Soil microbial communities from Loxahatchee National Wildlife Refuge, Florida, United States - Lox_Sample_2.1 | ecosystem: Environmental > Terrestrial > Soil > Wetlands | place: USA...
CGGTCCAACGGCTCAGGGTCTTCCCGCCGAACCAGACGACTGCCTTGTACATCAGCCTCGCTGTAACGGCATGCTCGAACCCCTCGGTGCAGATTCTTACCGTGCAAACGGTCCAGCCTGCCAGCCAGTGAATATCCGGCCTGCCTGGTGATGGCCAATACTTCAGTCGGCGATCTTGGCCAAGGCGGTAGCGTCAGCTCCGTCACTAAGCTAAGTCAGCCATTCGGAAACGTGAAACTAGAGGACACTTCATGCGTCTCCAGCCCCACCGGCCAGCTATACGGTAACCACAACACTTGGGACGCGCTTACTCCCGACGGTACCACTGGTGTAATTTACCTTCCGACCAGGGCAACCATCACGGTAAATCTTGCTAGGATGTCGGGCAAGGTTGTCGCCAGGTGGTTTAATCCGACTGACGGAAAGCCCACTTACATTGGCCGATTCGCCAATTCCGGCAAGCGCGACTTTACTTCGCCAGGCGCGCACAGCGACGGCTTCGATGACTGGGTCCTGCTATTGCGAACCTCGTCATAGCGACATTCGGTGCTAGCCTGAGCGGGGACTTGATTTATGCGCGGTCGGAGACGACCGGATACCTGCGGGCACAGGGATAGCCAGATCCTTCAGGAGCAGGCGAGTTCCTCAGGCACTCGCGCGCCCAGGTAGTCCAGCAACGCGGCCACCTTGTGATCGAGTTCGAGCCCGACCTTGGTGATCTGCGGAGTGTTGAAGCTCCCGAAGCGAGAGCTCGGCTGATCGAGCGTGAACCAGACGTTTGTGTCTGCATCTTCAAAGATCGCTGTACGCAGGGGAGCGTAGAGCAAAATCGCGGGGTTATACCGGTACATGCGTTGCGCAATGGTGTGGTTGCCCATCAGATATTCCACGCAGCGGCCTCTGTCGCCCGCCAGGCGCATGAGCGCAGTGAAGTCGTGGTTCCAGTAAAGAATGAACTCATGCGGTGCGTTGTCGGCGGTGGCGGTCAGTATGTCCTGCCAGCTCGCCTGCCCTTCGATGAGACCGGCGAAGCGCTCGCTCTGGAAAACGGGGACCGCCGTCTCGTAGCGAGTCCTGAACTCGTCGAAAGATGCGTCCACCTGAATCGTTATCCGGCGAACCGGGTGCCGGACGATCTCGATCGTGCCGTCCGATGGCTGCGGCATGGTGCCTCCTGAGAATTACTCCGTCGTCGGCACTTTTGTTGCCGGTCTGGGGCGGCGGTACACCCTGGCATCGCAGTTCGATGGGGGAGCATGCCCGCTCGCACCCGGAGCGGGCGTCACGGCATACGAGGAGGACCAGCCCACTGCTCCCAACCCGGCTACGACGGCGACGGACGCCGCCCGTCGCTACCGGTCGCCGGCGGCGGCCACCTGACTTACCCGGGTGATGGCGGTCGACACGATGAGGGCGCCTCTCGGCGGCCAGTGGGTCCCGGCCCGCACGCGGGGGTGCCCGGTGCGCCCGCCGGGAACGATGCCGTCGCTCAACCAGCGCCAGCCGGTCACCTGGTAGGTGACGGGGCTGAGCAGGAGCTCGTTGTACCCGCCGTCATCGGAGACACCGATGGCCGGTGCACCGGCCGCATCGATGATGCCGTGCTGGACGGTGATGCCGGGGAGCGTGGCCATCGCCCGGTAGATGGCTGCCAGGGCCGCGGGCGGACCGCCAAGGCGAGCGTTCCACAAGATCCAGGTGAGGTAGTCGAACTCCAGCTGCGCCTCGGTCATCTGCTTCCGGGCGGACATGTTGGTCACGCTGGCCTCCGCGTCCTGTTCTCCGGCCGGCGTGGCAACCTGACGGGCTATCACGGCCAGCAGTGCGTGCGGCTCGGCGGGCAATGCGCCCAGGACGTCCCAGGCGGTCTCCGCGGAGATGCCGTAGGTGTTCAGCGCTACCCACGGGTTGGTGCCGGGCGGCGGGACGGAGGTACTGCTCCTGTGTACGGTGAACGGCCCGCCGGCTTCGTAGTAGGCGCTCTGGTCCCCGTCGAAGGTAACCCACTCCGGGCCCTCGGAGGCAGGGACGGAGTTCGCGCCTGACTCGTCGACCTCGTTGTAGTAGATCCACTGGCCCGGGGAAGGCTCGGCGATGGCGGGCTGGCGGGCAACCCTGACGGCTGCGGCATGCAGCACCTTCGCGGCCAAGGTTGCCTGCAGCGCGGCATGCTCTGCCGTCATACTCTTCCCGGTTCGCGTCCCCGGCGTGGTGAGCGCGAACCCGGCGCCGACCGCGATCGCCGCGGAAGCCGCCAGCGCGACCATCGGGCGCCACCGCGGGGTCAGACGGGCGGCGGCGCGATGACGGTGGCCCGCCTGGTCCTGCGCGGTCACCGCGGCGAGCAGCCGCGCCCGCCCGGCGGTCAGCTGCCCCTCCGACGGGAACGGGACGGCGGCGCGGAAACCAGCGATCTGCTCGTAGTCATCGATCCTGTTCATGTCAAAAGACACCTCGCGGGGAGAAGGCACATCGATACCGCCGAGCGCGGCACGGACCCTGGTCCGGGCACGGTTCAGCCGGGAACGGACTGTCCCGACAGGGATGCCGAGCGCAGCGGCCACCTCGGCGTAGGACAAATCCGCCCAGGCGATCAGCAGCAGAACCTCCCGGTCGCCGTTGGCCAGGATGGCCAGGGCCCCCGCCAGATCGCGCTGCGCGGCCGCGACGCTTGCGCGGCTGAAGACGTCATCGAGTGTCGCCTGGCGGGTGAGGACCGGGTCGGCTCCGGTGCGCGCGTAGGCACGAAGCATGCGCACCTCTGACCGGGTGTGCTTGCCGATCAGGTTGGCCGCGATGCCATACAGCCAGGGCCTGGCGTCAGGCGAGGCATTGGGGTCGAAGCGGTCACGTTTCCTGAACGCGCAAAGGAAGGTCTCAGCAACGATGTCGTCGGCGACTCCGTCGCCAAGGCGGCGGGCGACATATCGGTGCAACGTCGTGGCGTGGCGATCGTAGAGGATGGCGAACGCCTCGGGGTCACGGGCGGACCGCTCGATGATCGCGGCGTCGGGCAGTGCCGCGCCGGATGCTTGCTGAGGGCGTGCTGAGCGCTCTGGCATGCGCGGCTCCGCGGTTTAGGTGGTCAGTGTCATCTCCTTATCACCCGATCACGGCCTGAGAGTTCATTGAGTGAGGCGCAGATCGGCGCACGTGACACAGCGGCGAACATCGTGTTGCGGGCGTGCAAGTGCGCGAGGTGGCCGCCTGCTCTTCGGCCGCCAGCAGTTCCTTACGCTCTGCGAGCCACTCGCCCGCTGAAACGATCCGCGGAACGGTCATCGTGCTCCTCCTTGCTCGGACGTCCTTGCCCTCATGACGAACGGGCCGGGAGCCGATAGACAGCCGGTTTCCGCTGAAACGCCGCTATCTCCAGCGCGCTAGGGTGAGGTTGTGGCGCAGAGACTGGAAGCCGAGCGCGTTATTCTGCGCGGATGGGAAGCCAGTGATGCTCCTGCCGCGCTCGGTGCCTACGGCGCTGAGCAGGTCGCGCGGTGGCTGTCTCCGGCCATGGACCGTATCGGGGACACGGACACCATGCGCGTGTTGCTGGAGGAGTGGATAGCCGAGGACGCCGGGTTGCTGGTGCCGGCCGGGCGCTGGGCGATCGAGCGCCGCGAGGACGGCCAGGTGGTGGGCGGTGCGAGCCTGTTGCCCCTGGCGCCCGACGAGGAGTTCGAGGTCGGCTGGGCGTTGCATCCGCAGGCATGGGGTCATGGCTACGCGACCGAGTCAGGCCTGGCTCTGGCGCGCTGGGCCTTCGACCAGGGGATCGAACAGGTCATCGCACTCGTGCGGCCGGCGAATTCACGCGCGGCCGCGGCGGTACGCCGGATCGGTATGGAATGGGTCGGCGAGACAGAGAAGTACCACGGCCTCCGGCTGCAGGAGTACCGCCTCAGGCCAGCAGACCTGCCCGCCGCGCAACGCTAGCGGCGTGAGGCCGTGCGCCAGCCGGTGCCGGGCCCGTTCCTGCGCAGCTAGCGTCGGCGCGGCGGAATTCCGGGCAAGCTCTGCCCGGAAATGCGCTGGTCGCGGGCAATGCGGCGAAGCAGCTCCGTGAGTTGCTCCTGCTCGCTCTCAGTTAGCGACGCGCCGAACCTTGCCTGGTGGACCCGGCCGGCCTCGAGGACCTTGGACAGCATGTCCCGGCCGGCCGGTGTCAGGTAGAGCGCGTACGAACGCCGGTCCGCAGGATTGCGCCGGCGCTCGACCAGGCCCCGGCTTTCCAGCTCGTCTACCAGGAAGACCATCTGTGTCGGATTGAGCCCGATCAGTTCGCCGATGACCTGTTGGGCCTTTCCCTCGTTCGCGGCCAGTCTGAGGAGCACGCCGGCATGCCGGGGCTCGACGCCGAGCGGGGCAAGCTGCTCTGCGAACTGCCTCGCGGCTTCCATGCCGAGCTGGACGAGCAGGAACGCGAAACCGCCGTGCTCCGGCATCGCCGGGCTGGCGGTTGCGTCGTCAGTCATGTCGTTATACTATCGCGAGCGCAGATAGTTTTCTAACGGAGATAATCTTAGGGCGATATCAATCGCAGTGACCGGATCAGTGTTAAGGCGGGAGGCTACGGCAATGGCGATAAGCGGCACCGCGGAGCGGCGTGGCGCCGCGCGGATGTCTGACCGGCAGCTAGCAGCGCTGCGGGGCAACACGTTCGGGGCGCTCGCGATGCTCATCGTGCAGTTCGCGATCGGCATCGTGGTCAACCTTTACGCGACGATCCCGGCCAAGGACAAGGGCGGCGGAATCCTCGGAGCGATCGGTAGTTCGCTTACCAACGGGCCGGCTTCGCTCGCCACCCACGCGGGACTCGGCCTGCTCATCGTGCTCGCCGCGGCCGCCCTGGTGGTGCGGTCGATAGCAACCAGGCACACCGCCAGCATCGTGCTGTCGGTGATCGGCCTGGCCGCGATCGTCGCCGCTGCGCTCAACGGCGCCAGGTTCGTGGCCGACGGCGGGCCGGCCAGTGCGTCACTGGCGATGGCGCTGTCTACGGCGGTGGCCATGCTGTGCTATGCGCTCGGCCTGCTCCTGCTCGGCTTCAGCCGACCGTCATCGGACTAGTGGGTGACCTGCCAGGGTCGGATCACCAGGTCTTGCCGGCTTGCTCCTGGATCGTGTGGTTGATCCGGTTGACGAAGTTGGCCAGCGCGATCTCCAGGCTGATCGAGCTGAGTTGCTGCCGGGGCACACTCACCCGATGATCCTGATGCGGCCGCTAGCCCACGGATCGGCAGCTGTCGTACCGGAGAGCGAAGGCTAGCCTTATAAACCAGATTGACAACCTGATTTATAAGGCTAGGTTTAGTACGTGAGTCAGGAGCCAGACGCGGCCGAGGTCGCCTCCGCCGTGCACAAGAGCGTCGTCTTCTACGTGCGGCGACTCCGGCAGACGCCGGTACAGGACGAGCTTCCGGATCCGGAGATGGCGGCGCTCGCGCACCTGGACCAGACGGGCCCAGCTACGCCGAGCGCGCTGGCCAGGGTAGAGCTGATCACCCCGCAGGCCATGGGAGTAACAGTCAGCTCGCTGGTGCGCCGGGGCCTGGCGGAACGACATCCGGACCCCCGCGACGGCAGGCTCACCATTGTGTCCCTGACCGAGGCCGGCCGCGAGGCCGTGCGGAACAAGAACAGAGCCCGCATCAGGCAGCTGGCGACTGCCCTCGCCGAGAGGTTCACGAGCGAGGAACTCCAGGCCCTGCTCGCTGCGGCGCCGCTCATCGAGCGGCTGGGGGAGAGCCTGCAATGACGGCCCCCGAGCGGGCCAGGGATCCGGTGCCGGGCAACGCCTTCTCCTGGCGGTTCGTCACTCCGATGCTGCTGGGTTCCGCCCTCAACCCGGTCAACAGCTCGGTCATCGCGACCGCCCTGGTGCCGATCGCCGGCGCAATGCATCTCCCCGTCGGCCGGACCGCTGTCCTGGTCTCCGTGCTGTACCTCGCGACTTCCATCGCTCAGCCGACCGCCGGGAAGCTGTCGGAGGAGTTCGGGCCGCGCCGCGTTTTCCTTGTCGGCATCGTGACCGTGCTGGCAGGCGGCCTGGTCGGCGGGTTTGCGCAGAACCTGGCCGAGCTCGTGGTCGGCCGGGTGCTGATCGGCGTCGGCACATCGGCCGGCTACCCGTCGGCGATGCTGCTGATCCGCCGGCGGTCCGATCAGGCCGGCCTTGGCAGCCCGCCCGGTAGCGTGCTCGGAGCCCTCGTCATCGCCGGGATCGTCACGGCCGCGATCGGGCTGCCCATCGGCGGCGTTCTTGTCCAGGCCTGGGGGTGGCGCACCACCTTCTTCATCAACATCCCCGTCACGCTCATCGCGCTGGTCATGGCCGTCGCCTGGATCCCTCGCGACCCGCGCGCCGGCACGCGACGCGCAGCGCGCGAAGTGGCGGCGCGCATCGACGTGGCAGGCATCGCCGGGTTCGGCGGGACGATCGCGGCCCTGCTGGTGTTCCTGCTGTCGCTGCCGCACCCGGACTGGACCGCGCTCGCCATCGCTGTCGTGGCTTGCGCAGCCCTGGTCACCTGGGAGCTCAGGGCGGACCACCCGTTCTTCGACGTGCGCCTGCTGGCCGCGAACCGGGCACTCACCCGCACCTACCTGCGATTCGCCGTGACGATGCTGTGTATCTACACGGTGTTCTACGGGCTCACCCAGTGGATAGAGGCGGGCCGGGGGTTGTCGTCCCAGGCCGCCGGGCTGATCCTGCTGCCGATGGCCGTGCTGTCCGGCCTCATAGCCCGGCCGGTCTCGCAGCGCAACCTGCTGCGCGTGCCACTGATCCTGGCGGCGATCTGCTGCCTGGCCGGATCGGCCGGAACGCTGCTGCTGACCGGGGACACGCCGGTTGCCTTGATCGTGGCCATCACCCTGGTCTTCGGTGTCCCGATGGGCGCCGGAACCAGCGCGAACCAGACCGCCCTGTACAAGCAGGTGTCCGCCGGGGATATCGGCACCGCCTCCGGCCTGCTGCGCTCCTTCGGGTACATCGGGTCGATCGCGTCATCGGCGATCATCGCGATCGTGTTCCGGTCTCATGTCAGCGACCACGGCCTCCACGTCATGTCGATCATCATGATCGTGGTCAGCGCCGTGGCCCTGGTCCTCACCCTGGCTGACCGTCAGCTGATGTCGCTGGCCAGCGCTCGGCGGGACGCGCCCGCCCGGCCAGCTCCGGACCCGGCGGCCGGGGAGCCGGTGCCCTCAGCCCTCGAATAGGTCGTTGAGCTCGTCGGCGTGGTCTTCTTCCTCCTTGAGGATGTGCTCCATGAGCCGGCGGGAGGTAATGTCGGCGTCGCCGAGCCAGCGGATGATCTCGGTATAGGTCTCGATGACGATGCGTTCGGCGACGAGGTTCTCGCGGATCATGCCTTGCAGGTCGGTGTCTTCGACGGGGGAGGAGTAAGCGGTGTGGGCGCGTTCCTTCATCGTGGCGGGGTTCAGATCTGGTGAGCCGCCCAGCTGGTTGACGCGGTCTGATACTCGCTGGAAGTGCCCGAGTTCCTCGGCTGCGTGATCGGTGAACATGCTCGCGACCTGCTCCCGGTTGATGCCCTGGCAGACAATCGCGTTCTGCGTGTAACGCAGGTAGCACACCATCTCGCTGGCGACTACCTGGTTGAGCACCGAGATGACGCGGTCGACGTCGGTGGTGTCGGCCGGGGTAACCGGGCCCTGCCTAAGGTGCTGGCGAGCCTCGTCCCTGATGCGGGTGATGTCGATCGCGAACTCGCTGCGCATTAAACCCCCCGAGAGTAATCGCAGAATCCCGCTCTCATTCGCCGGAGGCGGGCGAGCGTGCGCCTGCCAGGCGAAAGAGGCGACCGTTCCGGAACGACCTCGATCTTCCCCCCGAGCAGGGCGGCAAACGTCCGCCTCAGGCTGCGACAAGCTGCCTGAGGCGGAACAGCTTCTCTGAGTTGCTCCTGCCGATCTTCACCCGGTCATTGTCGTTGATCGCGGCGTTGCCGAACCAGTCAGCGGCCTCGCGCATGGACTCGTAGGGATAGTCGGTGGAGAACAGCACGCGGTCGGCACCCATCTCCGCGATCGTCGCGTCGAGCGTCTGGGTGTGGAAGTTGCCGCTGGTCGTGACGTAGAAGTTGTGCAGCAGGTAGTGGGTTAGCGGCTTGGAGAACTTGATCAAGTCGCCCATGTAGGAGGCGCGGTGGTTGATTCGCCAGATGTTGAACGGCAATGTCTCGCCGAGATGGCCGATGATGATCGTCAGCCGAGGGAATCGGTCGAACAGGCCGCTCGTCATCAGGCGCAGCGCGTGGGTGGCGGTCTCGACAGTGAAGGTCCACACGGCGCCGAACAGTTCCGGATGACTCTCGTAGATTCCCTGGTTTCCCGGCAGCGGGTCCCGCGGATGCAGGTAGACAGGCATTCTGAGGGCCTCGGCGCGTTCCCAGAACGGCCAGTAGCGCTCGTGATCGTAGTACCAGCCAGTGGCAGCGTCGCCGACGTTCTGGTAGCCATTGAGCATTACGCCGGGAAAGCCGAGCTGGGTCGCGCAGCGGTCGAGCTCGGCCGCGGCTGCGGCCGGGTCCTGCATGGGTAGCGTGGCGAGCCCGCCGTAGCGGGAGGGATGGGCGGCGACGATCCCGGCGAGCGCCTCGTTGACCTGCCGGGCGCTCGCGATGCCACGGCCCCGGTCGGGCTCCGCCTGGACGCCAGGCGCGTTCAGCGACAGCAGCGAATAGTCGATGCCGGCCGCATCCATCTCCGCCAGCCGCGTCGTCGTCACGTCGAGCAATCGCCGGGAGATCTCCCTCATCATGTCGGCGTTGACGTAGTTCGGGACGCTGAACTCCGGGAGGTTGAAGTGCTCTTCGAGCGCGATCTTGCCGTTCATTGGGCGGCTCCCTGGTTGTGAAGCGCACATGACGCCGATCGCGCCGTCTGCCCCCGATTCGCTCTCGGCACGCCCGCCTTAACTCCCCATTACCCGCACGTGTCACTCGGATAACCACGACCGGAGAAGGCCAGACGCCCGCCGAACCCCATGAGTCGGTCACGGCGGGACGTCATGCGCGTCGTGCGCAGCATCGGCACTGCGATCACCACACAGCCTGTGCGTCAGCACCTTGCGGCGCTGAAAACGGCAGAGCAGCCACGGCGCCACGACCGCGCCAGCCAGCGGCGCAAGCAGGTAGGCGCCAAGGAATCCGAACTGGCCGGCGAAGACAGCCGGGCCGAACTGGCGGGCGGGGTTGACGCATCCGCCGGTGACGGTGCCAAGCCCGGCAATCGCCGCGCCGATGAGACCGCCGACCAGCCACGGTACCCGCGGAGCCAGCCGAGGTACCGAGAGAAAGACGCCGACGAGCACGATGATCACAGCCATGCTGGCAGCCTCTACCAGGAACACCATGCCGTTCGACCAGCCTGGCGCCGGCCGGAGAGCGGCGTAGGCGACCGCGGGCTCAGCGAGAGACGATCCCCATGCTGCGCGCGCCAGCAGCACGCCCAGGAGAGAGCCCGTCAGCTGCGCGACCACGTAGGGCAGGACGCTCCAGCCAGGAAAAGCCCCAAAGCGCCACATGGCCAGCGATATGGCAGGGTTCAAGTGGCCGCCGGACGCCTTTCCCAGCGGGCTGACGATGAGCCCCGCGAGCAGCAGCCCTACGGCGATGCCGACGAGCAGCAACTCAAGGTGTATGCCGGGGATCGCACGGGAGATTGGTGATGCGCCGATGACCCAGCGCACTATCGTTGCCACGCCGAAAAGCAGCACGGTGGTCAGCACTGCCTCGTATCCGCTGCTACGCAGCAGCTGACTCGCTGGCGGCAGCCGGGGATCGGCCGGAGCCTGATCACCGGAACTCGCTGGCCGGCTGCGCACCGCCACTCAACGATCTGTCGTTCGATTCGCCACTTCCGTCGTGCTTCACGGCTTCCTTTGACGACGTTATGCACGCTGTGTGCCCAAGTTAACACGCAGCGTAGTTCGACTCTACTGCCGCCTACGGGACGGCTCGCTCGACACAGAGCACGGCCGTAAGGCTCGCCGTGCCGCCGGCATCCGAATCAGTCTCGGCCGGCCCCGCCGCGAATAGGGGAGCCGCGGATCGGGGAAGAACTACAGCGGAGTCGGGTGGTGCCGCTGGCGGCTGGGGCCGACTGTCCCCGACCTTGGCCAGTGTCATGGCGCGGGCCCGGCGGTTTCCAGGGATGGCCGGACAGTCGCGGGGGAGCTGCGATGGCAGGCACGGTGGCTGACGCCATGATGGCAGCGCGCTCACTACAGCTGGGTGGCGCCGGGTCTACGGGATTCCCGGTGAATAGCTGAACGGGGTTCACTAACGCTACGACGCGACGGCACTATCAGCTGGGAGCCGCCATGAAGCTTGTAGCCATAGGGGCACATCCCGACGACATAGAGCTGGGTTGTGCCGCGCTTATCAAGAAGGTAACCGAGCTTCAGCTCGCCGAGGTCTACCTGATCGTGCTCACGGACGACGGTAAGGCGAAGACCCGGCGTCGCGAGGCGCTCAACGGGGCGCGCTCAATGGGCGTACCTAAGCGCCGAGTGCTTTTTGCCGGCATGCGGGATGGTCAGGTACGTGTGTCGGCGCGGTCTGTCGAGCGACTCAGGAACATGGCCTCAGAATGGGAAATCGCGCCGGACGTGATTATTACTCATACCGAGGCCGACTCCCACAACGACCATGTCGAAGCCAGCAGGATAGCCCATGCAGCTTTCCGGCAGTGCGCCTTCCTGCATTTCTCGATACATCTGTCGGCCGAGCTCGACCGGTTCGAACCGCGACTCTTCATTGACTTGGCGCAGGACTCGCTGGAGTCCAAGGCGGCCGCCATCGCGTGTCACGGCTCGCAGGAGAATCGCCTGAAGGGCGTAGACCTGACAATACATGAGCAGATACTCGGTCACCTGGCCGGACTAAAGCGCGTCGAGGCATTTGAGGTGCGTCTTCCTGGCCAGGACCATAGTCCGGCCAAGGAACTCCTGGCGCTCAGTGACTCGCCATTTCACAGATTCTGGCTCCCCATCATGCCCGCGGAGCCCCTCACTATCTTCCATGAGGGGTACTCGCAGCCAGGGGCCGCGATTGACTGGCCGACAGGCCACGAGAACGTCGGCCGGGAGGCTCTGCGACAGGCGTTCAACGACCGATGGCTACCGAGATCTCCATTGCGCGAGCGAGCGTCCGACGAAGCCGACGTGATGGCGAGCCTGAACGGCGACAGCATCGTGCTGGTGGGCGGGGCAGTTGGCAATATAGCCGTACGCAACATCTACAATCGCATGCGCGGAACAGTCTGGGCCATCGACTATGACGTGCCACGCACCGAACCGGCATATCTCCTGAACCGGGAAACTGGAGTGCGCCACTATCCGCGCTTCGGCGGCTCTAACTCGGTCCAGCTGGACTACGGAGTTCTTTCGAGAGTCACGAATCCATTCAGCCCGAAGCGAAAGATAGTCTGTGCCGCCGGTGCCACTGGATTTGCCACTCGCGCAGCGCTCGAGCTGCTGGCAGAGGCCAGTCCAGCCGGACTAGTCGCGCGGCATTTCAACTCCGCGAAGGACACCCAGATGGCTTTCGCGGTCGAAAGTGAAGGCGAACATATCAAGGTTCTCGACGTTCACTACGGCAGGTAGGCGAGATGTATCGTCAGACACGACTGGTCCTGGTCAGCGGACACGCATTTGGTGCCGCAGCGTTCGCGGGAATCCTTTCGTCAGATGCGTTTCTCGAGTCTCAGCTCGAGGTATCGGCAGTTATCGGCTTGCCGGCAGAGCAGGCGCGCAAGACTGTCGGCTACCGCTCGCTAGCGCCACTGGCAGCTGAGCACAATCTGCAGTACCTGGATGCTCCGGACGGCCGGCTCGCAGGCCTTGTCGGCCCGCTCAGAAGTATTCGCCCGCACTACCTTCTGGTGATCGGCTGGTCCTCGCTCGTTGGCGCCGACGTGCTGCGAATCCCTGCTGACACCGCAGCAGCAGAACGGGACATGCCTCCCGAGGGCGGCGGCTGCATCGGAATGCACCCGACTAAGCTTCCCGAGGGCCGCGGGCAGGCGCCGATACCGTGGACGATCATCAAGGGTCTCAGCCACACGGCACTGAGCGTCTTCTTCCTGGAGGAGGCGGCGGACACCGGTCCGGTTATCGCGCAGTACCCGGTCGAGGTACGCCCGCGAGAGACCGCATCCTCGCTTTTCTACAAGATGGAGCACGTCCATTTCCGCGCAGGCGCCGACCTCGCGACTGACCTAGCGGCCAGATCGGTGACGGGCGCAAAGCAGGACGAGTCTGCAGCCACCCGTTGGCCCAAGCGGAGACCGGCCGACGGTGAGCTGGCTCCGACCATGACAGGTGCAGAGATCGACCGGCAGGTACGAGCGTTGCTCGGGCCGTACCCCCGAGCGTTCGTGACCGGTGAGCGCGGCCGGATACCTGTGCGAGGCGTCGTGCCGCTCGTTTCCCCGCTCTCGCAACGTAGGGTCGTCCAAGACGTCGATGAGTACTTGCTGCCATTCCGCTGCGCGGACGGCGTGGTCGGACTGATCCCGGATTCGGGCCACGAGCCGGCGCCTTCCCGGTCTGCGGCCGAGGGGGCCGATCAACCCGGGTAGCTCACTGGCGTCCGAGCACGGACATCCCTAGCCCTGTGCCAGCATTGATCGCAGATGCGTGGCAACGGAAGGTTAGGCGATGACGCAGCAGATTTGCGTGACCGGCGCCAATGGGCTTGCAGGCAAGGCAGTCGTCAGGGAATTGCGCGAGCACGGGTACGACGTAGCGGCGACCGACATCGCGACCAGGTTCGGCGAGGACGACGTGCTCCGGGCGGATCTGACCGACTACGGTCAGGCGGTGGAGGCACTGAGCGGAGCGTCCGCTGTCGTGCACCTTGCGAACATCCCGGCGCCGGGGCTGACGACCCCGGCGGTCACGTTCAACGCGAACATGGCCATGAACTTCAATGTCTTCCAGGCCGCAGCCACACTGGGCCTGTCCCGGGTGGTGTGGGCGTCGAGCGAGACCACGCTTGGCCTCCCGTTCGACGTGCCGCCCCGGTACGCGCCAGTGGACGAGGACCACTACCCGGTGGCGACTACGACGTACGCCCTATCGAAGGTTGCCACCGAGACGATTGCGGGGCACTTCGCGCAGTGGTCCGGGATTCCGTTCGTCGCCCTGCGGTTTTCCAATATCTGGTCCCCCGACTGGTACAACGAACTCCCGGACTTCTGGGATGACCCGCAGAAACGGAAGTGGAACCTGTGGGGCTACGTGGACGAGCGGGATGTGGCGCTGTCGTGCCGCCTGGCCCTTGAGGCGGACGAAACGACGGTCGCCGGGAGCCAGTCGTTCATCATCGCGGCGGCCGACACGGTCATGAACCAGCCGTCAGCAGAGCTGATGGCAACGGTGTTCCCCGGCGTTCCGCTGACCGGCCAGGTGGCGGAGTTCGGCACGCTGCTGTCGATCGACCGCGCCCGTAAGGCTCTCGGTTACGAGCCGCGCCACTCATGGCGTGACCACGTATCCCTCTAGGTGCGGCCTGGGGCGGATCCCCGTCACGCGCGGCCGGCGCGCCGCTTGCGCTCGCCTACGGCCCAGAACACCAGCCCGAGCGCGATCATGACGGTCAGCGACCCCAGCGTCACCTGCTCGAAGTACGCGCGGGAGACGCCGTGTGCGGCCTTGACCGAGTATGGCTGGCCGAACAGCGCGTTGAACGCTCCCGGCCACGCCAGGGTGACCACGGTAACGATGACGAATGCCTCGGTGATGATCACTGCGACCCAGGCGCCGACGCGCCCTCCGGGCACTCGGTACGGCCGGTCCGCGCCTGGGTACCTGCGGCGCAGGACGATCAGCGCAGGGAAGACGAAGACGTAGGACAGCGTGGTCGTCGAGATCGCGAGCGCCAGCATCACTGTGAAGAAGCTGGCCAGGCTGCCCTTCGACAGGACAAAGACGAGGACGCACATCACGGAGGCGATCACCCCGGACGCTAGGTTCACCGCGATCGGTGTGCCAGAGCTGGCGAACCGTCCCATCCATGCAGGCGCCGCGCCGTCCAGCGCCGCGATGGCCTGCGTTCGGTCGGCGCCCTGGAGCCATACCGAACCGCTGCCTACCAGCGTCAGGATCACGAGTACAGCGAAAGTCGCGTCGAGCGGCCGCGAGTGCACCAGTCCGGCAACGGCACTGTAGGCGTCGGTGAAGCCGCTCACGGCCGACAGCCGCGCCCTGGGGATTACCAGCACGATTCCCAGGATCGCCAGGCCATACAGCAGGGCGCCGATCAGGCCGGAACCGACGATCATCTTCGGCACGTCTCGCCGCGGGTCGTGCATCTCCTCCGACGCGCTGCTGGATAGCTCGAACCCGACCCAGAGGAACACTAGGATCCCGATCGCGGTCAGGAAACCAGACGCCGATGGTCGCAGGTCAGCCGGCGTCGAGACGCCCGCCGGCCGGCCGCGCTGGATCAGGAATGCGATAAACAATACGGTGAAGAGCCCGACAACCACGATCTTCACGAAGGTGCCGATATTGGGCCCCCACTTGCCGATCCGGAATGCCACCATCGCGATCCCGACAGTCACCCAGGTGAAGGCCAGGCCGACCGCGATTTCCGGGCCGGTGCCCAGCGACCTGTGCAGGATGAAGCTGTCCAATGCAGCGATCGTGGTCGCCGTTAGGGTGCCGCCGACCCACAGCGGGTTTGACAGCCAGTAGAGCACCGCAGTCACTGCGCCGGCGGCGCGGCCGAAGGACATGCGCGCCCACTCGTACGGGCCGCCTTCTACGGGGAAGGCCGTGCCGAGCTCGGCGACCAGCATCCCGTACGGGACCAGGAAGATCACCAGCGAGACGAGCAGCCAGGTGATGGCCTGCGCGCCGGCCTGAGCCACCGCTGCGGCGCTGTCCAGGCTCACGATCGCGCACGCGGTGAACAGCACTAGGTCGAAACGGCGCAGTACCTTGCGAAGCTTCGACTTCTGCTCCGTCACGGCGCTGCCGTGGGTTGGCTCAGGGGAGTGGTGACCAGCCAACTCTGCGCCTCCCTACCATGCCCGCGGGCAAGTACTCCCGGTACCGACTTCATGGCCTGCCAGCGCCTCACCGAGACGCAGCGTTCACTCCAGGGCGATGAGCCTGGTCAGAGTCAGGCGTGTCCGCCTTGTCGGAACGGCCCATGCCTGCAAGCAAGGCAGCTCCGAGGACCGCTCCGGCGAAGCCCAGCCCGCGCAGGGCGCCCGGCAGGCCACCGGGCATGTGCTCGTGGAATACGGCGAAGCCGGCCGCGATCGGCAGCAGGTTGTTCAGCAGGCTAGATACCCCGGCCGTTGCCAGTGCGCTACCGCGCTGGAACGCGAGCTGCAGTGACACGAATGCCAGGCCATGGCAGAGCGGCAGCATGACGGCGAAGAGGTATACGGGCTCGATGCCGCTGACCGCGGCTTTGGTCGCGACGTCGCCCGCAGCGTAGAGCAGGCCCGACGCGATGGCTAGGCCGGCCCCTGGCCGTAGCACGATCGAGGCGGGAACGGCGGCAAGTCCGGCTACCAGTAGAGAGGTCAGCACCCAGATCAACGGCAAACCCCAGCCGACTACGGCGGTGTGGGCTGCGCCAGCCGGCAAGGACAGGCCGATCAGGAGCAGGCCGCCGACTGATGCCGCCACGGCCACCCGCTCCCGGGCTGACAGGCGGACTCCGCCGATCCGGACTAGCAGCGCGAGCAGCCCCATGCCACCCGCCGCGGTGGCCTGAACCAGGGACAGCGGTGCCAGGTCTAGCGCAACGATGTAGAGCGCCCAGCCGGCCAGGCCGGTGACGAAGCCAGTGACCCAGCGCAGGTTTGTGAACAAGGCGGCCAGGGAGGCGAACGGGTGCCGCAATGTCAGCTTGCCCAGCCCTTGGCTAGCGGCATGCTGCAAGTAGAAGCCGCCGTTCAGGGCAGCCGTCGACAGCAGCGCCAGGACGAGGCCGGCCGCGAGCATCATCGCCCGCCAGACTTCGCGGAGGCGCTCCGGCCAGCCGCCCCGGCCGACTGGCCCTCCACGGGGGTCGCGCCAGCAGGCGGCTTCTGATCGGGCACCGCCGCAGTCGGCTCGGTCACTGGCTCCTCCGCCGCGCCTTGAGGTGCCGCCTTGCGCTTGCCGCCGCCCGGCATCCAGCCTGGGCCGCGCACGAGATCAGCGTGCGGGAGATAGCCTTCGGCAGCCATGGCGGCCAAAGCGACGCGGGGCAGCTCGGTCCTGTGCTCCACGACCACGTACCTGGACTGCCAGCGCGGGCTGAACTGCCTGTCGAACCGCACCAGGTTGTCGAGCTGGAGCGCCAGCGCATGCTTCAGCTTGAGCAGGGCGCCCCGCTTCAGGCGCTGCGCCGAGGAGGTTGGCGTCTGTCCGGACAGCAGGTCGGCGAACGGAGCGAAGTTGAGCGAGAGGTGCTCGAATCCGTTACGGCGCGCCCACGACACCGCGTTCACGATAAGCCAGGCGCTGAATCCATTGGGCGTTCCCGTCCTGCGGGGCATCGAGGACAGCGACAGTGACCGGCTGGGCGCGCATACCGCCATGTGCAGGCACCCGGCCAGCCGGCCATCTGCGTCCCTCCCGATGAGGAATACAGCGTCGGTGCCGCCGAGCCGGAAGAGGCTGTCAAGCTCCATCGTGAAGCCTTTCCTGACCTGCCCGCGCAGCCAGTCCTCGTCTAGAGCGGCCAGCTCCGCGCGGAGCGACGACGGCACATTCGCGGCCCACATGGCCTCGGTACGGTATCCGCCCCGCTCGAGCCGGTGCACCGCCTGCCTGCTCGTGCGCATGGACCGGCCATCAAGGGAGAAGAAAGCGATATCGATGACCGCCTCGTCGCCGTGGTAGATAGGGTGCAGCCCCATGCCGCGGTATACCGGCAGGAGCCGGTCAGACGCGCCTAGCACCGCGACATGCCAGCCGTGGGCGCGCGCATGGGTGAGGAACTCGGTCAGCACCTGGCCAGCTTCGTCCGGCGGCCCGATCGGATCCCCGCTTACCACCGCGACGTCGCGCACGACCCGGAATGCGATCAACGTCTGGCCCTTGATGAACCAGTCCTTGTCCGCCCGCAATGCGAACGGGGCGAGCGTATCGTCGCCCCACTGCCGCACTATCTGAGTGGCACGCTCGCGGCGTCCGGCGTCGGGGAAGATGCGCTGGCGCCACGGCCGGAGCCACACATCGGCCGCCCAGATCAGCCCGATCACGGCAATGGACAGTACGGAGAACGGGAACCACCGGGAGAAGTCGCGGCCCAGGTATGCCTCTTTGACCGGACGCATGCCCAAGAGCGCTCTCACGGTATCCGACCATGCGGCGGGCAGGCTGAACGACACGGCAGCGGCCGTCCGGTAGACGAAGATGGCAGTCAGCCCGTAGCCCACGGCGAGCGCCAGCATTCCGGCTAGGCGCACTATGGCAGACGGTCGCGCGCCGGGGTCACCGCTGAACGGGAAGTCCTGGCGCCTGGCGAGCAGCGCCACGGCAATCAGGGCCGTGATGATCGCGGCCGCATAGTCTGGCCCGCGGAGCAAGTGCAGCACGGCCGATATCCCCAGCAGTGCGATCGAAAGCTGCC
>Ga0335072_10006137_pt1 | contig 17606 bp, 20 predicted proteins | sample Lox_Sample_21_FD_206725 | JGI IMG/M metagenome (GOLD analysis project Ga0335072, IMG submission 206725) | Soil microbial communities from Loxahatchee National Wildlife Refuge, Florida, United States - Lox_Sample_2.1 | ecosystem: Environmental > Terrestrial > Soil > Wetlands | place: USA...
CAAACAAGAACTTACACATTGCCGCCACAATCTGGGTCTCAAGACCAAATTGGTTCGAAAACCCGCCTGCAAAATAACTAATTCCACCCCGTCCATCTCCTGCAACATATGGTACTTTCCTGATATGATTGAACATATGTCCACTCGTGAATAGCAAGATCGCAATGAGACTGATAGCAGCCCAAATATTTCGATTTTGAATTATTGGCAACAAATATGGCCATGCAACACTCAGGGAGGTGATGGAACCTAGAATTGCCGTGGTTACCGCAATTAAACGCATCCAATTGACCGGACGCTTAACTTGTGGATGTGGTCTATCATTAAGATATCGAGAAATCCAAGAGTGTATCTGCTCTGCAGATTGGGGTCTAAAATTGCATCAGCGTTAGATCTTCTCACAGAGAATTCAAAGCATACCCATTATTGAAGTCATATCTGATTGGGGAGCTGTCTGACACTGCATGGGGCCCTGTCGTTGGTAGGAAGAGTAGAAGTACTGGTGCAGTTTGAAGGCCCATCTATTAAATGGTCAACAAACGTTTTCTTAGGTGGGTTATGCCAACCGTACCGACTGGAATGTGTTTTTGCCATCTGCGAAGTCTAGCGTTCCGTACACCAGTCGTGAATCCCCTGGTTTGTCACCCTTTATCCAGCTTTTAGCCAGTATTTCCCACTCGGGTTGAAATTCTCGACATAGCTGACAGCCGAAACGTGTCTCCAGAGCTGTGAGCAACACGGCGACTGAGTAGTCTCTAGGCGTGGCAGTCAATTGATCATAAAGAGAGTCGACCAATTTCAGTGGAGTTGACACAAGTGCCTTCGAGTGAAAACCTTGAAATTTGTTAGCAGCGGAGCTTTTTGCTGCAAAGACCGCCAACGGTAGCAGAAAGGTAACGAAAGCCTTTAAAATCCGCATGTTGAGTTGTGGTTTTAACTCTGCTGGTTTTGAAGGTCGAGCGTTTGGCGAAGCTCTTGCTGTCCTTTAAGATTCGGAAGTTAGTGTCACGTGATATTTGGCATTGATCCCTGCTAGCTTATGTTTATGTTTACTCGTCACAGCGCGTGGTTCCGTCCACATCCTTCAATATCCAAATGCTTCATTAATCGCTAGTAGCAACTATAAGGTATTTCAATACTATAATTATGGAGTGTTCATTGCCTTCTTACGATGATGAGTTTCCTAGACATGTAAGTCATGCTAGATTAGACAGTGAGGACAACTAAATTAATCTGCAATTATAGGACCTATCAAAGACGTATGGCTTAGAATTGGCCTACCAGGAATCCATACGAAAATCTGACTTCATTATACAAGACGAAGCTGTGCGGAGATTGCGATTGCAAATACTCCTTCTTGAAGACGAGAATGACGAACTTCATCAACAGCTTGCGATTGAAGACGACCGGATAGATGAATTGGAGCAAGACTGCGCGGAATTGCAAAGACAAGTGGAGCAAACTGAGGCCATATCACATCGCTATGAAACAGAGCTACGAATAAAGGCACGGGAATTAAGTAATTTAAAGGTATAGTTACAGATATCTGACATCTCACTAGAGACTAACAGTTTTTCGTAGGCAGAACTTAGCTCAATGAACGGGCTATCAACTGACTCAACAAAGCTCTTGGCCGAGAAGCTCTCACTTGCTCGAGGGCTTGCTACTCTTAAAACTGAGCTCGACCACCTCCGGACTCAAGCGAACTATCAGCAGACGGTCCTTGCAGAAAAATTGGCTCTGCAGCGACATGTGAGCACTCTGGAGGTTGAGCTGGAGATGGAGAAGCGTGCATCAAAACGGACAGGCCACAAGGAGAAACGGGGTGACAATGAGATTGAGCTTCAGAAAGAAGTTGAAGAACTTCGAAAGGAGCTCTCTAGGGAGAAGCGAGAAAAGGAAAAGGCGCAGAAAGCAGGAGATAAGGGATCTAATGAGTGGGAGTCACGTAGGGCTGTCTTAGAAAGCAAAGTGGAACAGCTGCGGACGAAGCTTCGGGAGAGCAAAGAGCAGGTGAAGGAACTGCGAACGGAGCTTGCACAGGCGCAGGCAGCCATCACAAAAGCATCGACAACAGCAACAAACAGCGGAGATTCAGTTAAACCCGGCCGAAAGAGGACTGCCAATCAGATAAGCACCGACTCCATGATCGGCACTCCTGACGGAGTCGCGGTACGCAGGAAGCGGCCTGCAACAAAGAGTGGGAAGCCAGATCAGAACTCGTTGGGCGAGAAGTCGATGTTTTCGATAACACCATACCTGAATCGCACCCTTAACGCCGCCCCTGAAACCCCTAGGCATGAAGCGGAACTGGAAGCCAATTACAGGCATGAAGTAGAGACGAATGGACAGATACTAACGGCTGACCCACCTCAGCCAGCTGCTGAGGAAGATATACAAGGGAGTAAAGATGCTTCTAAATTAGCCGTTCTGCAGCCACAACAGAAGAAGACTAAGGAAAAGACAATTCTCACAGACGCAAGGAATACAGTAACCAATACCAAAGCGCCTCAGAAGAAAGTGCGTATGGCTGGGACCTTAGAGAAAGTGACAGAGGAGGAAGTCGATGAGAATGTGGAGCCACCGTCGACAACAGCCACCTTAGTAAGCATGAAGCTTTCGACGCAGAACAAGGCGATGGCGGCTGGTGGAGCAGAGCCAAAGAAGAAGAAAAGGAAACTTCTTGGGGCGGCCAAGACAATTTTTGACGAAGATGATGGCGAGGCTACGAAGAGGCCTGCCAAGGTTGCTCTTAGACCAGCAAGGTCTTTGGTTAAAGGGCAACCTGTCGGAAGTAAGGGTGGTTTGCAGAGCGGCCTAAGTGGGAACATCCGAGGCTTTGGCGCCTTTTCACCGCTGAAAAAGGACAGGAGGGGCGCCCAGGCGAGTTTTCTTGCATAAGCTGCTAGAAGTTTGGATATAAGACAGGCGTCTGAATGTGAGAGCTTATGACTTACTATCAAGATACAATACCAGATACAAATAATTGGAGACCAGTTCAATTGTAAATGAATACATACTTTAACCAGGTATTATAAAATCAGTCTCTCATGCAAACGTAACGAAGCTTTGCGCTTCGCGAACTAGGTAGATTTGCCGGAAGTTCTTAACACGCTGAAATTTCAAAAAGTGGCATTCTTCACATCAGCTCTACATGCTTTCACACCGCAGTCTGCGGGCAGGAGCTACCCGAATAATATTAAAGAATGTGCTTCCGCCGTCAGGGAATATTAGTGGATATTTGTATTCAACAATTAATGAGCTCCAACGAAGCGTGAACTATAATAGTCTTGGCTCCAGATGGAGATCTTCCTCTTCGACCCGCTGGAAAAGCAGGCAGGGAAAGGACTTTTTTGCAAGAGAAGCTAGAGTTCAGGGACTTAAGAGTCGAGCAGCCTTTAAGCTTCTGGAGGTAGGAGTACTCACCCGCATGGTGATTTTAAAACTAAAAGGGTCCTTAGATTGACGCAAAATACAAGATATTCAAGAAAGGCCAGACTGTCGTCGATTTAGTCCGTCAATCGCAGCGTTCATAGATTAGCATAATACTAATATTCTTAGGGTTATGCGCCAGGAAGCTGGTCACAGGTATATTGAAGAAGATCATGGTGGTTTTGCTCTATCTCCTAATTCTTCTCATAGGTTGCGGTCGAACGTACGAAGCCCAATGGTCGCATCATCGGCATTGATGTCATCCCTGCTCAACCCCCCAAGGGAGTTTCCACCATACAAGGCAATTTCCTGTCAAAAGAAGTACAGGAGGAAGTGAAGCATTTCCTTTCAGACCCAGATCGAGGTCGACCGCGCGACCAATCAATCAACTACTTACCTGAAGATGCTCGGCAAGAAGGGTTGAGGAATATACAGCAAGAGAGTTACATTGATTTGGAGCGTCGTGCAGGAGTTGAAGATAAGCCGTTGGAGAGCAGCAACGGAATATCTTCAAATTTGGAGAGTGGGAGAGAGGAAAATGATGAAGCTGGGAAGATGGTAGACGTGGTTTTATCAGACATGTCAGCACCCTGGGAGCAAACCACTGGTTTCTGGAAGAAAAGTCTAAGTGGTCCGTATAACAGGATGATGAATACGAGCGGTATCAATTTCAAGGATCATGCCGGCAGCATGGTACGTTTCAATTGCATCTCCTTGTCCTTCTCATTTTACGGATCGTAATCAACTGGGGAGCTAATGCCACGCAGGATCTCTGTGCAGCAGCAGTGCAGTTTTCGTACGATACGTTGCGAGTTGGAGGTCATCTGGTTTGCAAGTTTTATCAAGGTTCGGAAGACAAGCAATTAGAAGCCAAACTAAAAAAATTGTTTACTATCGTGCACAGAGAGAAACCAGAGTCATCTCGAAGCGTGAGTTTGCATAGACCGAGTATTACTTACTACAAGGACTGACACCAGTAGGAATCCAAGGAAGGCTATTTCGTAGCATTAAGGCGCAAGCGGATAGTGGAAGGCGATAACGTCTTGCAACCGGTATAGCTCAAAGGGGGACCCATGAAACACTAGTCACAAGCTGCTCATCCTAACGCTCTGCTGTAAATATGGCAAATATATGGATACCTAAAATCTTTGTACGTTACGCGCTCCGGCATCTACATCGTTGGAGTTTCGTTAGAAGGCTTGAAAGGTGCGGCTAGGTCACGAGAATAGACATGAAATAACACGCCGCCAGTTTCGTACTGTGATGGCACTCTCACAATTTTCACTTGAGTTGAGGTTGATGCTTAAAGTGGAAGCCTCCTATTTCAGCTACAAGGTTGCTTTGCTCAGCCGGCTCATCCACATGCCAACCCATCCACAGAGTTCATTGGTTTTTCAAGTAGCCAGTTACCTGTAACGCCTCTGTTATATCCGTGAACTGCCCTAGACCTTGAAACCTCTTGACCTTCTTCGTCCACGAGCCTTCTCGAACTTTCGTCCTTTCGACTCCACATATGGCTTCTACAAATATAGCAGATTAGCAAGTCAAATACACAGAGGATGAGTTTCAATGAGCATAGTGCCATACCTTGTGCTTGTGTGGTCCGAAACCGAAGTGTTTCACAGCTTCTCTGGCGTTCTTTGGTCCCCTCAACAGCAGAGTATTACTTCCAGTAGGCGCTCTCAAAGCTAGTTGGTCAAGTGTCAAGACCTCCCCGCCAGCAGCAAGAATACGGGCTCGTGCGGTTGCGGTGAAGCGGAGAGCGGCAACGCTAAGCTTAGGCACAGTCAAAAGGCGATTATCATCTGTTACAGTGCCAATGATAACAACAGTTTTGTTATTAGACTTCTCGGGCATATTGGCCACGATTCTTGAAATAGACACCGGGGGTCTATTAATGCGAGACATAAAAAGCCGACGAAGAACGACTTTGTTGAAGGAAGAATCAGTGCGACCTACAAAGGTTTGGTTAGCGTCCTGCCACTGTCCCGATCAGCAGTCTACTCACGAGCCAAGAAACGGTAAAGCTTCACAAGGAGCTTCACATAGACATTGTCACTCTTAGGCGCTTTGCGGTGGGTGCTGCGTACATGATGGGCGTCCAAGTCGATACCTGCAAATTAAACCTCATCGTCAGCCCATGATCACGCATGCTCATTGCACTTTGGTCTCTTGACACAAAAGCTGCTATCGCAGAGACCCAAGTCTCCACTTGCATACGAGGGCAAGATGGGCAACATACCCATTGTTGCAGCTGTCGAGACAGACGGTGGTAGTAGTGGTGGTGGTGGTGTTGTTATCGAGAGGATGTCGGATCGAACCAAAATACGAATTTCTGCTGCAGTTGCAGTGTAGTTACTACCTTAGTTAGGGCTTTGTCGTAAGCGAAAACTAGCTTTGTTTATGGAAAGCGGAAAAGGGCGGCAGTAAAATTTGGACCGCCCCTTCACTTCAATTGGATACGCTGCCCAAGGCGGAAAGCGTCTACTAACTTCATCGCTTGGAGATTATCGAGGGAGGATGTACATAAACTTCTTCGATCGAATCTCTAATGAATCAATCGCCTTACAATCACCTCGAATCCCCCATTTCCTCAAAAACCTTTGAATGGACCCTAAGTTAATACCTCCAAGATCCTTTACATTTCATAGGTCGTTTTCGTATGACAGGTCTTTCAGCCTCAACACGACAAACAGGCCATACCCGACCTTATCCCTAGAACTCCTTCCTTAGTCGGTATAGGTTTATAACAATTTAGCAATCTGGCCTTGGCCTGCCACGCGACATACATATTCTCGAAAGACGCTGGTATTTGAAATTTGGGAGCCTTATATGAGTGGCATCACGGGACCACCCTGAATTGCCCTAGGTTGGCTCAAGGGACACGCATCGCTGCGGTGCAGTCAGAAATGTCAAATGTAAGTACTAGAGCTTCCATGTACTTACAAATGCTGATATCGAATCTTCTATAGCCTATGGCAGACGAGCTTGAGCCAAAGCATGGATCGAAAATTCTGCAACTGCGCGAGATGATATCGCAGCCTGTTGTGGCAGCATTCTGCGCCGGCGGTGTTGCTGGTGCTGTATCCCGAACGATTGTGTCCCCACTAGAGCGGCTCAAGATTCTTTACCAGATACAGAGTGTAGGACGGGAGGCATACACCCAGAATGTCTTCAAGTCTTTGATTAAAATCGGGAAAGATGAAGGGTGGAAGGGATTCATGAGAGGAAATGGCACGAATTGCATACGGATTGTACCATACTCGGCTGTCCAGTTCGGTAGTTATAATTTCTACAAAAAGGTGTGTGGTGATTCGGATATCTTTGATGCTAAATTGCTAAAACAGTGTACTTCTAACAGTTCTTCGAACCGTCCCCCGGAGGAGAACTGACCTCTGCGAGACGTCTGGTATGTGGTGGACTTGCTGGTATTACGTCAGTGTTCTTCACGTATCCTCTTGACATTGTTCGAACGCGACTGTCGGTACAGTCAGCTTCGTTTGCACAACTCGCCGGGACACCCAGAAAGAAACTTCCCGGCATGTGGGCGACCTTAGTCATTATGTATAAGACGGAAGGCGGTATCTTTGCCCTTTATCGCGGGATCATTCCCACTGTGGCCGGCGTGGCACCATATGTATGTCCCTCCGAATACAATAGGTTGGCAAGGATCATGCTAACTCGATAGGTTGGATTGAATTTCATGACTTATGAGTTGGTCCGGAAATATTTCACGCCAGAGGGTGACAAGAACCCCAGTGCTTTGCGCAAGTTGGCAGCTGGTGCAATCTCAGGGGCTGTAGCGCAGACTTGCACATATCCATTGTAAGTCATCGGTGAACTATATCACGTCGGTCGATGCTGAAGGATCTAGTGATGTTCTTCGTCGAAGATTTCAAATCAATACCATGTCAGGTATGGGTTATCAGTACAAATCGATCTTTGACGCCGTACGGGTTATCATTCGCCAGGAGGGTATCAAAGGCATGTACAAAGGCATTGTACCGAACCTACTAAAGGTGGCACCGAGCATGGCTAGTAGTTGGCTGAGCTTCGAAATGACTAGAGACTTTTTAGTCAGTCTCAAACCAATTGCGCAAGACTTGTGAGGGGACTACCTAGCAAGAATAACGGACAGCCGTCAAATCTGTTGTTGAGTGGAGACTTAGTGCGCGCGCAGGAACTGCTATGGGTGTCATTTCGTAGTAAGGGAGCATCCCCAGTGTCGGCCAGACTTGTACATGAAGGCGCGGGGTTTTGATTTTGCATTGGGAGCATTGGGAGCGGGCGCATTTGGGCTTATAGAGACATAGATGTCCACCATAGAAGCTTGGGAATCTTCCAGGACATACCAAGGACATCTTTAATCGGTTTGAATCATAAGAGCTGGAGGGGACATTGTGTTGGATGTATACTTCACAATACATATACACACAGACATATCGCTATGAGCAGATATACCATCCTTTAATACACTTATCTGCTAATTGTGAAATGGCATGCCTTAGTTCATGGAGAGCACAGTAAAGCTCAAAATAGTGAACAGCCACAACGCTTGCACCTGTGGCACCTTGTCACGAGAGCTTGTTTGATGAATGCAGAAAGGAAAAGGTACGCTAGGCTGCCCAAGCGAGGATTTAACGCGGCGGCAGGCGCTTTCGTCGAAATGGGCGAGTCGAAGTTTGAACTCGATCCTCCACTTTCTATATCTTCATTCTTCACCACTCAACCTTATCAAAAGTATTTGTGCAAACATCGACGCTCAACAACACAAACTTCATTCTTCACTCACTTCACAATGTCTCGTGGTGGTACCACTCTCTACGTGACCGGCTTCGGACACGGAACGCGTGCGAGGGACCTTGCCTATGAATTCGAGCGGTATGTCAACCAAACGTCGAACACTCGATGAGCCCACCTCGAGTCCGATGATCCCTTACCTCGTCCTTCATCCGTCGAGACATCGCTGTCACCTCCCTCCTTGCCTGCGCTTGAAATATCATCCCCCTTCCTTCCTCGATCGAGCGGTCGTTAAATCGATAAGACCAGTGTCCTTTACACTCGTCGCGGCGAAGAGGCTGTCAACGGCGCCGGCTTTGATCTCTAAGCATCTTGCTCATTCTTCGGACTTGCATGCGCCCCTCCTCGAAAGCGAATACGTTTAGCTAATATTGTTGGACTATAGCTATGGTCGCCTTGTCCGTTGTGACATTCCTGCGCCTCGAACAGCAGCAAGTCGTCTGTGAGTCCAGGTCAACTTCCTACAACAGGCAACTCTAATGTCGTTGACACTGAAAGTAGATTCGCATTCGTTGAGTATGAGAGCCGTCGCGATGCCGATGATGCCTACCACGAAATGCACAACAAACGTATTGGTAGAGATGATCTACTGAAGATCGAGGTATGTGAGTTTTCATTTTGTTCAAAATAATACCACACGCTGATTGGCATGAAGTGGGCCCGTACTCCTCCATCTGCATCGTGGCGCTTTGACTCCGGTCGAGACCGTGACGGTGCTCCAGGTGGTGGTCGTCGGTCTCCCCGTCGGCGTGGTCGCACACCATCTCCACGACGAGGCGGTGGCCGCGGTGACTACTCACCTCGTAAAGATGATAGACGTGAACGTGATTACGACCGCCGAGACCGTGGCGATCGCTCTCGCAGCCCTGATGACAGGTTAGTCTGCCTAATAAAGTAGCAGGCGAAAGAGCTAACAGATAATTCAGAGATCGCGAGATGAAGGATGATCGAGACGATGTCCGCGAGAATGGTACAAATGGTGAAGATAGGAAAGGTGCAATCTCCGCCACACTAAGAATTGGCAGTTCAGCGGTGCTAATATCGTCTAGTTTCAATGGATACTCCTCCTGCCCATGATGAGCTGGATACTGCTGAGTGAACAGATCATCCCCTCGCCAAGGAATAGGCTTGGTCAAAAGTCGAATATGCATTTAGGGTTGCTGATACTTTTCTTCTCTTCTTTACTATTGTGTTTCTAGATCCTCATTCCCTTCCGACTCGATCCTAAAGATGAATTCCACTGGTCAACATTGTCCAAGCTGCTCAGCAGTTTAAAAGCGGTCCATAGTCTATTGATAGTAATAGCAATACGACATGATAATTCTTGATTTGCTACTCTGAAGAATTCTCAAATAACCCCGCCTTGGTGCGTGATAGCTTTTCAAATATGAAATAGCAACATTCCACTATTTGAGATCGTGCATGGCAAGTGTGGCTACAATGGCATACCCTTTGCGCTGAACTATAGCGTTATATCACCCAAACATCAAGTAAGACAGAGGAATTACCAGGAAGAGCCTACTGATGTAGATGTAGCCAGCTGGCCTCCGCGATTCTATTCACTTATCAAGCATTTCAGCACTAATGAAGAAAGGGCTATGTTCACACAGTCTGTCCATGACACGTAGCTTTAATTTACCACGCCTCCCTCGAGCAGACGGAACAGCGACTTTTAAAACGTAGAATTACGAGACTAGAATCCGAGCCTTACATCTTCTCATGTGTCGCCATGAGAGAGCCTATGAGATTCGTTAGTCATGCAGATACCAAATCTCTATATGGGTTGAAATTTACCAATGAATGTGGTCACCAGCCGACTTCGCACCTGGCAGATGTCTTCAGGGACAAGCCATATAGTTGCTCCCATTTTCCTAGCAATACTGATACTGAGCTTAGCATTCAGGTATGCCTCATCCACAGTGCGTCCGCTCGTGACCAAGTCATAATCGACGTAGCTGCTCTTCATGCCGTTTAAGACGTCAAGAAGGAAGATACCAGTACCGATAGATGAGTCCTTGAAGGATCGAATGGAAGAATTCTTGCCCCCTTTTCTAGACATGTCATTGGCCCACTTAACCATCTCTGCGTCTGTGATTTCACGCTTGCCCATGCGCTGTGCTAAAGCAGACAATGTCTCAGAGATGTCCTTGCGCATGAGCTGCCAGACAAGGCCAAGGGTTAGTGTCCGCTGACCATCTGTGATATCCGCACCCTGGATTCCAACCAAGGAAAATCTGTTTTGTTTGCCGAGCTCAATAGCGTAATTGGTGTTTTCCACAGCCTTGAATCTTGACATCTCTCCGCCGTCCGCAGGGGCTTTGTTGACATGTCGCCAGTTTACTGATCCTTTTATGACTTTATCATAGGCTTGTAAAAGGATTGTGCCGTCTCTGAGATCATCGAAAAGTGAGTTGACGGCCGGCTTAACATCGAGACTGTTAAGCCAGAGTGTGAAGACTCTGGCTTCCCGCTCGCCTTCTGCGTCGAAATCGTCAACTTGAAGCTTCTCCTCCTCGGTTATCGGGTCTAGAGCTGGATGCGTATTGAAAAGATTAGCTACGAAAGCTAGATTAAGCTTCGGGTTGCCAGCAACAAGTGAGGTTGCGGTCAAGAATTTACGGCAATCAAGCTTTTCTGCATTCTGCAAGACCTCTTCCGCGCGTTGCAGAAGGTCACGAGTCTGTAACGGCGCACGGCTGCAATTCTCTGGCGAGATCTGGTTCAGAAGGACTGTATAGTTCTCGCCGTCTTTAACATCATTTGAGAAGTTGGTGACCCTGTATCCGGTCAGTTTTCATACCAGGGTAGGATGACAGGAAACTACCTTCTGGGCCAGTTTGCTGCCTTTAGATGATAATTGAACCATCTGAGAAGAATTTGTTCCGGAGGTAGTCTTAAAAATTGCTCTAAAGTCTCGTCTTCCTCCAACAGTCTGTACAACTCTGGATGAAGCTTAATGTCGATCTTGCCCAGCAAACCTCTCCGAATTATCTGCCAGATCAAGCCAAGAATCAGATGCTCTCGGACCTCGATAATATCCCCACTTCCAATATTGACCACGGAACAGCCAATTCCTTTCGCTGACTCAATCACAATGTTATTATTTTCTGTCATATGGAAAGCATTTAAGCTCTTTATCTTCTTTCCTGGACGGTTCAAAACACGCTCATCGATTGTATCTGGAACACTGTCATTGATCAACTTTGCTAGTACGAGGCCATCCTTGCATTCATCAAACATCTCGAATGTATCAGTTGCGAAGGGAAGACGAGAGCCAAGGTCCGGGTCTCCGGCAAGGACGGCATTGATATGTCGAGTGAACTCAGTCCTCTCATCCTCATTAATGGTATGCGTAACATTCGCAGAAGAACCCTGGACTTGAATGCGCCCGCTCACACTAGGCTTTGATGCATGTCCTGGTGCTTGGGGCGAGGCAGCTGCTGGCCGTGCTGGGCCGGTGGATATTCGCTTTTGCGCTGGAGAAGACTCGCGGAGTTTCGACACAAGCTATAAGGTTATACGTCAGTCCAGAGTCAGGTGATCAAAAGCTTTTGCTAAATTGAATCCAACTTACGCCCACATAGTCGTCTAATTCAACTCTCCGGGAGGAGTCAAGTTCCACCTCTTTCAACGCTTGCCGAACAACGTCGTAGGGCTGCCTTTCACTCTGCTGTGTTGCTTTGATCGCAGTAGCCTCATCAATGTACCCTTTGTCATCGACATCGAGTTTGCGAAAGGCATCTTGAAGTTCGAAGATCTCATTCTGCTGAAACTGAGGATACTTCCTTTGTGGTTCGGAGAATGTCAGCATGATGATTAATGATAATCTCAGATGGATCCGCAGCCAATGTAGCAGAGTACTTACTTTTGGAGCTTTATAACATTCATCGCGACAGAAGAGCGCAGGCCTTCCTAATTCTAGAAGTTGGCAGGTTGCCGGCGGCGCAGGTTAGAAGTTGGCAGCACGTGTGATGGGAAAGGAATGTAATCAAAGTATCGCGACTTTGAAAACCCAAGTTTATGAGGGCAGGCGAGTCGTGAGAGATATGTGCTAAAAAGCTACAAGTAGGCAGTAGACTGGGCGTGAAGAGTAACGAGGTATCTGAATAGGGCTGATGATTTAACGTGGGGCTTAGCTTGGCACATACAGCCTGAGGTCGGTGGGGAGGGGCAATATGTTTGTACCTAACGTCAATGCTGCTATTCTAATTCTAAGTTGAAACGGCAGCCGCTTGCAGGGGCGAAGAAACATCAGCAGCCGCGCAAGCTCCAATCCAGGCGCCAACATTCTTCAACCTCTCATCCCCCACACATACACCCATTTGCGGCACAGCAGGCGACGACACGACGCCTTCTCAGCCTAGTGGGTGCGTGAGAGCGAGAAGCGGGTACTTTGTAGAATATGTCGTCACCAAGTCAGATTCACAACAAACTCGACCCTGCTGCCGCGTCAACTTTGCAAGCCATGGATACACCAGAGCTGGAGCACATCAAAAAGGTCTGGGAAGCGATGAAAGGAAATAGCCCCATCTATGACTTCCTCCTAGGCGATCAACATCTCACTTTCTTATCCGCCTCTAGGGGCTCATTTAAAGCTCATTTGAAGCTAAGCGCAAATCATGTCAATTCCAGGAAAACAATCCACGGAGGTGTCACGGCAACACTCGTAGACTGGGCTGGGGGACTAGCTATTGCAACCCATGGGCTGGAGAAAACTGGTGCATCTGTCGATATCCATGTGAACTACATCTCTACGGCACATGTGGGTGATTTAATCGAAATCGAAGGCACTGCAAACAAAGTTGGCCGCTCAATGGCATTCACATCAGTGAAGCTTACCAAGCTGGTTGATGGGGAATTAGGACCGATCATTGCTATGGCAAGCCACACCAAGTACATTCGGCAATGATGTATAATGTATGAACTCACCAAGCCACATGGCTATCACCATCATGTGACATAGCTCTGGAGAGGCCCAGCAGGTAAAAGCACGCCGAAGCTGGATATTACTGAGCGGTGCCTTATACCTAATTCTAAATTGACCGGCATGCCTTTCATATGTGATAACGGTACAGCGGAGGAGATGTGGTTGAAGCTGCCAGATCCGTGTCACGTTACTTGGACGCTCACGTCGCTATCTTCTTTGCGCCAGGCATGGATCCATTCACTATGCATGCTTGTACTCACTCGGATAGCGAAGAAAGACTTGCCCTCTAGAATAGCTTTAGATGCTCGTTCATAGATATATGTGAATGGTAATGAGCAATACGAGGGGTCTACAAAAGCAGGCTCTTGCTAGGACTCCATCTCTCCGCCCGCAACTTCTCAAAACCTGCGTGAACCATACGAAGATGCTTACACTCAATTTTCGGTACAACCTAGGAAGCACAACGCAAAGTTTTATAGCCTCCGTGATCCTTCTAGTTGTAGTGGAGTTCATTAAGAGGTTTTATTGAACGAGAATTTCAAATCATCATCGGTCAAGAATTTTCCCCAATGGCTACCTGTAAGTCATGCGGACAAGCCCTCGTCCTTGAGCTCGACCCGGATGATTTCGACGAGGCGACATCCTCAGTAGCTGGAGGGTCTCCGACCGTGGTGCCGGATGATCTAGAGTTGCCTTGCGGCTGTCACTTCCATTGGTACGTCGTTCTGTGACAGCACCCTTTTCAGCTAAGAACCTGGTTGATAAAATAAATTCAACCGATTGATAGCTGGAATACCATGCCTAACTTGTACGAATAGGCAATGTCTCCTCGACGAATCCTCCGAGGTTGCTCTCTCTTTTAAATGCCCCTCGTGCCATACAAACTTGATTTCTCCTCCAGCTGGGCCTTCTGCCACAAATAGCCTTACTCTTGGCCATCCTCAAACTCCCCAAATACTCACTCGTTATACAAACGAGGGGGGCGTACAGGACGACTTGGACATCCTTCCACTCATCACAGAAGAAGCATACCTGGAAGCTAATCCCTCCGCAAGGCCTGCCAGAGCTTTCATGCATATGTGCAGCCAAGGGGATGTCAGCGGAATCTTTGAGTTGCTCCAGACAGTCGAAGAAGACCACGAAGACGGCGAGCAAGATTCCATGTCACCTGCAGACCTCCTACGATACCAGGACCCGCTCGACGGGATGAAAAGTGCCATCCACCTCGCCATCGAAAACAGCAAGCAAGAAATTGTCTGGCTTCTCTTGTGGCTCGCCTCGGATGTGCCAGCAGACAAGTTCCCAGAGGAAGCTATTCGTGTAGCGGAAAGCGTAAATGCTTCCAGAGAGTCTGCGGCTACTGGTGTTGACATTAGGAGTTTACGTAACACGCAAGGTCAGACAGCCAGTACTGTTGCAAATGCTATGGGAGGGACCTGGACGGCTCTATTGCAATCAGGGATCCTTTGAAGGGCCAGAATATGAAAACCGGAGCTAAGAGTACTATTGCTTAAGGGATAGTCTAAACATATCATGAAAGAATTCGAGAGCCACCTAGGAATTAGCAAACACATTATATATATATTCCTGGAAAGGCAGTCTTTCAAAACAAGGCTTAATGCGGTATCCTGGAAGTTTATCTATAGTGCTTCCTATCGTAGGATATGACACACTTTAAACATAATCTAGACTATTTACAATTCTCCATCTCTGCTTTACTTTGTACAGTTACTTTCTTAATTCGCAAGAGTATCACCTTAATGAGGCTATCAAACACAAAGTACCACCCACCCAGGAGTGCAGGGCCGACCTTACCGTGGATTCCTTGTCAGATGACCTGAGCTTCCTCTACTCCTGTGATTTCTGTGTCTGGACAGAAGTTGAGACATTACGAAATGGCTAACGTCTTCATCAGCCCAATAGCTGAGATGACTCGCAATGGTGTTTATGGGATTGAAGTCTAGGACGCTTCTGTAAAATAGTTAGTGCCAAAGAACCGATTCGAGGCATTAATGTAAGAAACGCCTGGGCATGCCCGGGGATATGGCCGCGACCCCGCACTCAGATATACTTCGTAGAGTTATGGGTTGCAAAGCGCGCGGAAGGTCTTAATTGAGAAAGGAACTCACTCTTGAATACTGAAGTCGACTCGGCCGTTCTGGTTGAGCCCTCGGACTTTCATTTCCTCTCTTCGGAGCTTCCGCCCCTTCTCTTCTGCATCCACCCAGGCGTGTGGGTCCTGGCCTTCGTCGTTCTGCTGACTCTTCCGTCTCTTTTGAAATCCTGCATATAGTGTCTCGATCTCATCATCAATCAATGTAGGTGCATTGGCCTCGCTGCCCTCACGGTCCGCTGCTGCAGTACTTTCCGCCAGTTGTCTCTTCTTCTCATTTGTGTCTTCCCGCAGAAGCGGCGGCGTAGTAGAGATAACGCCACCACTAGATATGTTCGTGCCTGCGCCTATGGACATCTGGGACTCACGAACCGTAGAGATCTGCGGCTCGGCCATACTAGCAGCTTCCTCGCTAGTGAGGCCAAGACTGCGGTTAAGTATACTGCTTGCTATCCCAGAGCTCAAGCTGGACCAAAAGCCGCTTACACTTTGGCCAACTCTCGCGCCAATACCTGTCAGACCTTGGCCTGCGGAAGCTCCAAATATGCCCTTTTTTGTGTAAGGGAGTACTTGTGGTTTAAGTGATGACATAGCAGGGGCAATTAGCGGTTCTAAGCGGTAACTAATTGGATCTGACGGATAGAAAATGTTGTAGAGCTGGGCGCATTTTGGAGAGGAGATTGTATATGGTAAGCCAGTAATGGAGGATATCTTTTCGCCAGCTGAGTAAATAGATGCAGGGTTGGAAGCTGCAAGGAATGGATCATCCATATCGTCAGGGTCCATGGGACTCTCCGCAGGAAGAGCGCCGGGGTGGTGACGGGCAGCAATTGTTCTGTTGTTAGTGTTAGCCTTATAACTATCAAATAAGCTCCACATGCGAAAACTGTAATGAACACTTGCCTGCCCTTCAACATCTGGAACAATCCTATGGGACTTCCGAGACAGTAGAAATCTTCAACAGCAAAGTCGAAACTCAAATTTTTATCGTCCCTCTTCGCCTGCCCCCTTGAGTGCGATCGGTAATGATAATACCTCGAGTGCTGGGAGGATCCGTGGATCTTAACATCTTCCTTTTGGCGGCAGAGCAGATCAAATAGAATTGCGGAACCCAAACTGTGGCCGATAAGGCTAACTTTCCCTTTAAAGTACGGGTTCCTATCTAGAAAGAGCTTGTAAATCCTGTTGCATTCTCGAAGCACAATGCCAGAAATGTGCTCCCGGTATGCGCTTTGATAGAGAAGTATATCTAGAGCCAAATCGGTTATCAGGCTACGCACAAATGGTACTCCTTCAATTGTGATGTCCTCCAAGCTCGGGTATTCTTCGTCGTCCTCTAGAGTATCTCCAAGGTCATGCTCTCTGCGACTTTGCTTTAAACTTTGACGTGGAAAATCTAGTTGGTGCCGCCAGCACACAGGAAGAACTTGAATCCGGCAATTTTTAGGAAGCTTGTCTATCTCGGCATTAAGAGCCTGGAGATCCGCAGAGTTTGAGTATACGCTTTTAAGGTTCTGCCGTAGGACGTTGACATCATGTACGAAATTGATGCTCTCGGTCCTTTTAAGATACTATTAGACATGTCTCTAGTTATTTTGAATGTTCCAGATTGTCGAGTCTCACCTCATGCCTAGACGTTGGCCAATTCCGTGTGTTACTAGAATAAGATGCTCAATCTGTCGAGCTTGGTCTTCACCATCGTGTTCAACATAATCTGTCTGTATTTCTTTCTCGTCGCGTCTCCTTACAGCCTCTTCCTCCTTCTCAGGATCCATGGAGTCAATGACCATTGAGGAGATTTGTCGCTTTAGTAGAGCTTCTCGAGTCTCAGGCCCAGGTGGCTTGCTTTCTTTGATGTCGTCATCATCAACTGCAGTGATCATATCGGGCGGCGCAGACCTCCGTTTTAGAATCTTTTTTTGCCTTTCATCAGGGTAAAGTCCTGGGTTGCTCGGACCTCGTGATGCAGAAGTATTAGGAGTAGTTGGTCGTTCAACCTTTGCCTCAGCAACTTTGACTGCCTTACCCGGCTCTGTAAAGCCACGAACAAGCTTTTCTCCTCCAAGATAACCTCCGCCCGCAAACCGTTCATAGACAGTACTACTGACACGTGACATGATACCATCTGAGGAGAGCCAAGCAGTAGTTTCATCTTGGTAGGTTACTATCGAGTTCATGTAAGCGCCGAAGAGACGGTGCGTTTGTGGCTCATGAACTGGGGTCGATTTGTCCTTAGTGTTATTGGCATCATCATCAAGTGCTTGCTTGTTGACAGTCTTTAAGTCGCCCATTGATGGTTTTGGCGTAAGGTCGTTAGCAGCATCTCCTGGACCA
>Ga0335072_10006138_pt1 | contig 17601 bp, 15 predicted proteins | sample Lox_Sample_21_FD_206725 | JGI IMG/M metagenome (GOLD analysis project Ga0335072, IMG submission 206725) | Soil microbial communities from Loxahatchee National Wildlife Refuge, Florida, United States - Lox_Sample_2.1 | ecosystem: Environmental > Terrestrial > Soil > Wetlands | place: USA...
CTTTGGTCCACACGGGACACCCCCAGATTGGTACAGGGGGGACGAAAATGGTAACTGAATCAGTGGGTTCAAGGCCCATCCGCTAACCGATTCAAATGACTCAATTTGTTCTCGGACGGACACTTAGGGTTTGATCACCCGACAGCAACATGTTTAATGTGATGACGACGCTGATTTGCAGCACAACAAGCGCAACCATCTTGCCGACCCATCGCTCAAAGAATGGCTTTGTTGCGTCGAACAGCAGACAACCAATCATTATCGGACCAAACACGATCACAATGCCGAGTAGCAACCGCGCCATCAGGAATACAAATGCCATCAATAAGAGGGCGATGGTCACGCCGAGGACGCAGAGTTCTGCCGACAGCCTGTCCGCGACGTCATACCAGGCTGCTTTCATGTATACATCCGACGCAAGGTGCCATGCCTGCTGCCACACGGTGTCGAAAGCGGCGCCCACTCCCGTCGCGGAGTTCGGTGCCTTACCGAGTACGGCCAAACCCAGCGCTTGTGGGAGCCCGTTATAGAACAGGTCTCGCACGTAATAGTCGAATTCACTTAAATTGGTGGAGAGCCATACTATCGCCGCGATCTTAAGACACGTCGGAACCAGTTTGTGAATTGGCATGCCATCGGCATTGGCGACTTTGATGCCCTGCCAGATAAAAAGCAATGCGCAGCAAGCAATGAGTGGCTTGTTCACGTAGGATGAAATACCCGCAAGGGCAGAATCCATCCCGTTTTGGATTTTGCCGTCGAAGACCGTCAAGAACGCCCCGATCGGGTGCTGGAATAGCGTGCTGCTGACGTTGCTGAGTGCGCTCATTTCCTGCCCCCGTCGGCTGCCTGCCAAGGTGCCGCCTCGGCGGTGCGTGCCGCCTTGCACTTTGGATTGGCCTCAGTCGGATGTGCAGGGCAGGAAAACACATAGTCCTTTATCTTGGACAAACCTTGCAGTCGCCAATAGGCTGGGTTGTTCTCCTGTTCCTCAGGGGCATCCGGGTACATAGGACGGCTGGGTGCAGTCATCTGATTGATGGCACCCCAAGTTACGCCATCTGGAGAGGGGGAAGGTACTTGCGCCTTGATAAGGCTATGAATGATCTTCATGCCCGCCTGCCAAGCGTTGCGGCAATCCGCTGCCGTGTCAGAATGGCCAGAGCCGGGGTAGCAGTGCATTTCTAATGCGACCCTTTGACCAGGGTGCATGAAGTAGTAGTCAGCCGAGTGCGGTGTTGGAGCTGATATCGCTACAACGGGGAACAAGCAGAGTGACAGGACTACGACACGGGACATTGGTCACGGTCCGTCGTCAGCGATTGATGTGTCTGCGGCAGACGCGGTTACCTGATTTACTTGCGACCACTCGGCGCGCTGCTCCTGTTCATTGCGCTGCCGTTCCGCCTCCTGTTGCGCTCGCTGCATGATGGCGATCGACTGTGCCTGCACCTCCTGCGATTGCACGATGCCGTTCTCGATGTTGGCGCGCGCGATCAGGTCCAGGGTTTGCTTCGGGTCCTCTGAGATGGCGAGCGCACTGTTGAGCTGGTCCGTGCCCTCGATGCGCTGAGAGGCGCCGTTGTAGAGGGTGTTGCCGAGCGCCTCTTGGTCCGCTGTGATGGTTGCGTCGCGACGCATTTCCTCGGCCTGCCAGTCGGTACCACTCGGATCGAAGACCTGATTCTGTTGCTCGAATTGCCCGACCAGTGTGCCGAGATCGCCGGTGAAGCCTTCACCCGAGAGCATGCTTTCCAGCTGCGCCACCTGCGGCAAAGGGTCCATGACCGAAGGCGACTCAAGCAGGGAGGCGAGCTGGCTGACATTCGTGAGCTGGGCAAAGGACTGGTAGAACGCGTGTAGCTGCTGGTACTGATTTTCGAGGATTTGGCCGTCCTCCTGCAGTTGCTGAAGCTGCTGGAGACCTTGCCGCGCCTCCTGCAATACCTGCCCAAAGACCGAAGGGTCGAACACGATGGCTTGCGCTGCGGCTTGGTGGCTGGTGGCAACAAGACCAAAGGCCAGAACGCCGGCGACCAGCAGGGGAGGGGACCATGACCTCATGCCGCGACCCTCTCTGCTGACGGTCCGGCACGCTGTGGCTGGGACGACGGCTCCGCGACCGCGAGCGGCGCATGGTCCTCGAATGCCGGGACCCAATCCTCCGGCCGGTCGCCGTACCGGTCGATCAGCCGCAGCATGAGGCCATAGGTCGCCTCACGACCCGACAGCACGGCGACGTGGTGGCGGATCGCGCTCAGATCGAAGCGGCAGATCACGGACCCGCCGGGCCGCTTGATCAGGAAGGCATGGCGCATCAGCGGCAAGGTTTGCTTAACCACGCGAATTTCCTGGGGCGTCAGATCGAGCGCGGCGAGATCGTCCGGCTCCGCGCCCTCGTCGCCGAAGAAAATCTTCGTAGGAACCGATTGCTTGAAGAGGTGTGCGATCGGGCTCACCACCAGGTCGTGCGGGCTCTGCGTCGCCATCAGGACGACGCCTTCCTTCTTACGGATGGTGCGTATCTGGTCCTCCGCCATGGCGACGAAGGAGGGCACCCGGAAGGCCTGCCAAAACTCATCAACCGCCAACACGAACGGTGTGCCATCGAGCAGCTTGCTTGTGCGATAGAACAGGTAGGCGAGGGTAGGGGCGCTGACCGCCGGGTTCTTGAGCAGCGCCGTGGTGTCGAAGCCGATCAGCCGCGCGTCCAGCCGGAGATCGTCGCGGTCGCCGTCGAAGGCCCAGCCAAGGCGGCCGCCACGGCACCACGACCTGAGGCGCGCTGCCGCGCCTTCCATGTCGCGCTGCCCCAGCATGCCGGCCACGCCCTCCAGCGTGCGCATCTCCGCCGGCATCCGCATCTGGAGCGCCACGGCGCGTTTCAGCCGCGCGTCCTCGTCGGGCGTCAGCGCCTTGCCGCCGTCCGAGAGGATCAGGTTCTTGATGAAGTCCTCAAGAAAGCTGCGGTCCTCCGGGGTATCGGTCAGTCCGCGCAGCGGCGCGAGGCCGGAGGCCTCGCCTGCCGGGAGGACCAGGTAAACGCCACCCGTTGCGCGGCACATGGGTGCCAGGCCGCGGTCCTTGTCAATGACGACGACGCGCGCGCCTTGCCGTTCGGCACTGAGCAGCATCCCACCCAGAAGCGTCGTCTTACCGACCCCGGGGCCTCCCGTCAGCACCGAGGTGCCGAGGTCTTCCGCCGGCAGCGTCAGGGCATCGGTGACGTGAAACCCGAAGCCGTATTCGGTATCGGCCGTGGTGCGGAAGCAGATCAACGGCGAGCCCCAACGATGCCGGCGGCTGCCGGCCGGGACGTTGTTCAGCGCTGCGAGGGACGCATAGTTGCGAGAGTGGAGGCCCCCTGGCCTGCCGCGCCAGCCTCGGTTGCCTGCCAATTGCGAGACCACCACGGCCTTGAGTGCGCGGTCCTCTCGCACAATGGTCATGCCGGCCCCGGCCATCAGGGCTTGCACGTGTGAGGCAAAGCGGTCCAGTTCTTCGAGGCTGCGGGCGCGTACCACAACCACCTTGTGGTGGCTGCCGAACACCGATCGGTTCGACTGCACGTCGTCGGCAAGCTGTGCCAGTTCGGCGATCTGGGACACCGCAGGATCGGCGGCCGACATCATCTGCTTGCCGCGGAAACTGATCTGTTCGAGCACCTGTGCCTTTTGCCGGCAAAGAAAGCTGTCGGTGACGACCAGGCCGCAAGGCACGCGGAGAAGCGCGTCGAACATGAGCGGATAAGTGCGCGCGGGATATTCCTTGATCGAAAGGGCGGCGGCAAACCAGGAAGCGCTCGTGCCGCGCTGCTCAAGGGCGCCGATGCCAAACACAAACCGATCCTGGTGGAGCAATGCCCCGAGATCACCGCAGGTCAGCGGGATCGGCCGGTAGTAGCCATTCAGGACTTGGTATTGCGCCTCGGCGATCTCCGAGAACCAGACGCCATTCTGACAACGCATGCCGAGGCGCCGCACGCCGAGCCGCGACAACCCTGCCTCGACGTTGGAGACCACATCCTCGAAATCGCGCAGGAACCAGTCCTCGGCGCTGGCGTGGGCGGATGGACCGCCGGCACGCGATCGCCAGGGCCTCAGGCAGCAGCGGAGCGCCCGCAGGCTCGCCGCCAGACCAGCCTTCGGCCGCATCAGGATCGTCACAAACAGGTCATTCCGGAACAGCGCGCTGCCGAGGCATCGCTCGCGGTATTCGGCATCGAAGCGCCGGGCGTACCAGGACCGGCAGGCAGGCAGTTCCGTGGCGTGCTGCTCCGGGCGTCGCACGAGGTGCGTCCAGATTTCCAGCCCGGGGACTGATGCGTTACGGATGATCAGGTTTTCGGCCTCGCACTGCGCAGTAAGATGCGTCGAACTGGCCAACTCGCCGGCATAGCCGCGCACATGTACCACGGCGAGAAGAGCGCCAGTGCGCGTGATTCCCGTCTGTTCAGTACGATGACCGATCAGCGGCAGAAACGCGCGTGTGACTCGATCAGTCATCCGACATTCCGAACCAGCGACTGGGTGGCCCCAGCGGGTCATGACTCTCACCGCCCCAGATTGTGCGATCGGCAAGGGCACTGCCGCTGCGCAACCAAAGCAGCAGAATGCGCGGCATGTTGTGGTCCTTCGCGATCAGCGCGCGCACCCCGAGTGCCATGGGAACCATCAGGAGCAGCCACAACGGGTCCCGCGTGACAAACACGCAAGCTGCCGCCGCAAAGAAAATGACGGGAACGAACCCGAACGGGATGCCCTTGAGCATCGCCGGACGCGTCGCGCCAACCGACAGCGTATCGCAGTGCACGGCCTCGTCGGGCAGTTGCGACATCGGAGCAGTCCCCTCAGCCGACGCCCATGCGCTGGAGGATGTATGGTCCACCGAAGGCGAGAATGATGCCGCCAAGGGCGCCGCCGATGAATGGGAACAGATGCCTGCCTTCGGCAACCGCATGAGAGCCTTTGAACAGGCAGATCAGCGATATCGCCGCGCCGGCTGCGCCGAACCCATAGGTTTCCAGGTTGGTGAGTGCGGTCTCGGGATCGATCCCGCCGGTCACCTGAGCGAAGGCGGGTTGGGACACAACCGCGAGGGCGGTCGCCATCGCCGCGCTGTATAGACGGCGAATCACTGGGTGATCCTGCACAGACATGCCGGTTCTCATTGCGTCTCCTTTCAGCATGCCGATGTGGCATCGCCTGGTTTGCATTCGTGCGCTCATCCGTTGCTCGCCTCCGCCGTGCTTTCGCGCGATATCGGTGCCGGCGGCGACGGCGGGGCCGAGGGCTGCGCGGGCCGTGGATGAATGAGCGGGTCGATCAGACCGGAACCCCCAGCGATGCTTCGTGGCGTCGCGGCTTGCCGGCCTGGGTTTGCTGCCGAAGAGGCTCGCCGCGGCACGGATGGATTCTGGGGCTGGGACGGTCTCGGCTGGATCAGCGCGTTGACCAGGTCGTTGTGCAGATCCGCGGCGAGGCGTGGATGAGATGGCGGACCGGTTCGGGATGGCCCCGTGCCGCCGTCGGATGAGGCGGCGCCCTCCTGCGCGATGACGCGCCGGACGTAGCCATTCGTGAAACCGCGCGTCGCCGAGCCGGTGTTGTATTTCGAGACTGCGGTCAGCAGCAGCGCACCCGCGCGGATGGACTGCGCTGGATCGAACGCCTCGGCGAGTGACAGATGCAGCCAGGGAAAGTTGCCAGAATTGATCTGCATCAGACCGACATCGATGTCATGCCCGTCCATCTCGCAGTGCGTAGCAATCCGCAGGGCCTGCGCCAGTCCCGTCGGGTGATAGACGCGACCGGTCACATCATCATGGATTGCCAGCGGATCGAGCCCACTTTCGACTTGGGCCTCCGCCAGCATCTGCCGCGGTGCGATCGGCGCACCCCGTTGAACCGCGAGCGCCAAAACAACAGCCGGCGCTAAAGCGGACATGTCCGGCTCCGGGAATCAGTCCGATTGCGCGTTAGAATCTGCCGGGTCGTTTGAGCGCTGATCTGCGCCGCGCGGCGTGCGCCGGCCGGGACCAGGTCCGACCGTACCTCCATCGGCGACGGCGACACCCTTGAACCGTCCGAGCGCGGGATCGCCGGCGCGGTAGACGACAATCGGTCCCGCGTACTGGAAGCGGACCGCGAACTGCTGAACCGCCTCGAAGGTGCGAAAGCGGCGCTCCCTGCTGTCGTGCGCAAACGTAAGGATGTGATATCCAGCGCGCCAGGACACCCGCAGGTAGACGACGTATTCGACGTCCTTATCGCCAGTGCGCCGCACGACCATGAAATGCTGAATGCACGCTCCCGCCTCAAGGGCGGTATGCATCTCGGCTTCGCGTATGCCTGCCTTTGTCGCCAAAGCGCCCTCGCCATGCCGGCCTCGCAGCGCGCTGGCTGGCATCGAGAGCCATAGGGTGAGCGCCCGGGACGAAGCTCCGGGTCAACATATCCCTGTCGACATCTCGTCACGCCCGCTCGCCGCAGGTCACTCATACCGGCGAATCGTCGCCGGCAGGGCGCATAACGGCAAATCTTCCCGTGGTCTGACAAGCACGCGATGCTTGCGGCGAATCGGGCAGCGGGGTGATTCTTCAAAGCGGCGGCAGGTGGCGCGGGTGTACAGCGCACGTCTTCTGCGGCAGTGACTCGCGACACACAAAATGCCGCGCTCTCCCGAATCAGGATTGGAGATAACGACATGATGCGAATCTAGTCGTGTCGTCGCGGCGTACGCAAGCCAAAAGGCCCCGTCTTTCTGTGACACTTTCTGTGATCGGCCGGCCTCTCCTATTTGTGAAATCAGGTGCTTTGTGACCAAAGAATCAGAAGAAATGGAACTCGCGAGACTCACGTTTCGAGAAACGCTCATGTCACGCTCTGGGGCATCCTGCTCTCGGTCCGAGTGTGGTCGCTGAGTCACAACCCGTGACGAATTTGACTCGTCACAGCATGAAGCGACCTATCAGCCGGCTAAAGCAGCGACGGAGTGGCCTCGGTTCGCGTGTCAGAGCGACGAGACCGCGCTGTGGGCTAGCTCTTCAGGAAGGGCAATGGCCATGTGACATCAGGCGCCTGCGATATCCAGCCGTAACAATCAGCGCCCAAGGTTGCACTCAGGTAGAGGAGCGACCCCGATCATTGCGGCTGAGTTCGGCATCGTGCTCCGTTGGAATCTATGAGGGTCGATTTGAAACGATTGCGTCGTATGCGGAAATGTTCATCGTGTCATTGAGTCGCGCTGCCGCAAGCAAGAGCGGTACTTATTGATAATTGTGAGCTGCAAAGATCTCATGCTGCCGTGACACGTATATATAAGGTACGACGCGGAGCCTATTTGCATCGGCGTTGCGAGCCCCGCAATAGATTGCTCGGCAGGTCATGCTCCGGGCACTCGCATCTTTGGTGGCGAAGTCCAGAGTGGTACCATGCAGGCCTGCCGACCGCTCGACTGGTCGGTGAAGGATTGGCAGTGCGCGAGCGCGTTATCGAGGTCGTTCCAGCGCATCAGTTCGAGCCAACGGGCCGCGTCTTTCGGGTCGTATCGGAAGGCGGCCGTGAAACCCGCCTGTGTGGCTCGGAAGGATTCTGTGGCGTCGGCCCGCCCCCAGGCGTAACCCGAAACGAGGCCAATGACCGCGGCGATTCCGACGCAGATACCGCCGAGGATCGACGTGCGTATCCGGATGGAGCGAGCGACCGTGAGGACTTCCGCCGTAGCGCCAGCAGCGGCCGCGCGCTGGACCGGGCCGAGCACGTCTTGAGTGATAGGTTGGCGCATGTGCTCGACGGCGATCGCGAGCTGTTGGCTGGTGGTACCGAGTGACAGATTGATGTCGCCCATCGCGTCCAGCGCCCCGGCGATCCCCTCCAGCACGTGGCGCAGCGGGTCGTTGAGCAGCGCCCCGAGCTGCGCCGCTTTCCGCAGCTCGCGGGCGGCGGCGGCGATCCTTTCCGCAGGATCAGGCTCGCCATCGCCCGCTCTTTCGGGAGGCGTCAGAGCATCCATGAGCGCACCGCCCGGAACTCCGCGTCCATATCGGCGAGCCAATGACCGACCCGGCTGCGGTCGAACGGCCCGAGCGGGGTCTGCCGGCCGCCCTCGCGCACGATCCCATCGCGCGCTTGCCCAAATTGAATCCGACGGGCTTCGATTGCGCCTGCCGGGATCAGGCGGGGCATCCAGATCGGGACAGCACCGCGGGCGAGGGCCGCCTTGAAAGCGCTATGCCGCATGACGCGGGCGAACGCGTCTTCGCGCGTCAAGCCAGGCTCAATCAGTCCCTCGTTCAATATGAGCGCCGTTGCCTGAGGCCGAAATCCGCCCGCTTCCAGGGTCGCGAGCGGCGACAGGTCATCCACGGGCGGCCCCACCAGATAGGCGCCGACCGGGGCTACCCCCTCGGCGTCGAGCCGCTCTGCGAGGTCGGGGATTTCTGAGACCAGGCGCCGGAGCGTCATGTCGCCGCCGCCAAGGTCGATCGCGACACTGGCCTTCTGCCGCATGGCCCAGGCCAGCAGTTTTTCGAGCCATTGGGCGGCGACGTCCTCGTCACCATCAGGCGGCCGTTGCACGCCGGAGACGTAGGACGACAACGTAGCATTGGTTCGGTCCATATCGGCCAGGACAAGCTTGCTGTCGGCGGCCGGCGCCTGGTGCTCGATCAGCCAGCGCAGCAGCAGCGTCTTGCCAGTGCGCCCCCGCCCGATCAGGAACCACGCCTTTGGCCTTTTGCTCAAATCGACTGCCTGTTGCCCTGTCGATGGGGCGGGTTGCCGCGTGCGAGAGCCGGCGCGCGACAGCGGTACCCCAATGGACAACTCTTCTTCTTCCGTTACGTCCAGCGTGAGATCCAGCGCGAGCGATTCGTGAGTCCCGGCCGAGTCGGTTTCGGGACTGGACTTGCGTGGCTTGACCTGATCCATCGCGTTATTCCTCCTCAGGTTCTGGAATCGATGGCATCGGAATCGAGCCGCGGCGCGGACGGCTCAGGAAGTCTCGCAGGAGCCGCTCGACCTCTTGCGGGCTGCGCATCGGCTGTATGCCGGCGGCGGTTGCGGAAGCGATTTGGTCGGCCGTCTCAACATGATGGTCAGGCTGTGACCACTCCTTGAGCCGCGCGAAGCCGAAGTCTGGCTCCGCAGAGTCGTCGGCCTCGTCCTGCGGCGGCTCGGGTCGCAGCGGCGGCTGAGGCGATTTGTCGGCAAACGGACGCGCCCGGTTGACGGGGCGATTGGCAGACGCCGCCACACCCGCTGTCAGGTTGATGGTGATGTTGGTTGAGCCGCTGGTTGCGGCGCCCAGCGCATCGCGGATCACCGCAGCCACATCGGGCGGCGCCGCATGCCTCTCTGTTTGTCGCTGCTGTGCGCGTAGCTTGCGCGCCTTGTGACTCAGCTGTGTTGCCGACCAGGGGCGGGCCGTGGCGTAGCGGATGTCGGTCTCGTTGAGCGCGCGCGCGAGATCATGCCAGGACCAATGGTCATTGCGCACGAGCTCTGTCAGCTCGGCCAGGTGGCGGCGGAGCCATGGCATGATACCTTCGCTTGGCGTCCATTCGGTGCGCCAGCGTGTGGCAAGCGCCTGGATCTCAGAGTCGGCGCGTGGCGGTTTCCGATTCGCCATGGCGCGATTCTAAGTCGGTGCTGAGTCTTTGCCTATCAAAATCGTGCCCAAAACCGTGCCTCAAAACCGTGCCCAAAATCGTGCCTATAATCGTGCCCAAAATCGTGCCTTATTTCGGGCACGGAATTCGAGATGACAATTCGCAAGAAGGCGGCGGGGATTTTCACAGACCAACGCACTAAAAGTGCAGAGACGGGTTGCGACGCGAGTCGGCAATGATCTAAATCGTGCCTGCGTGCTGCGCGGTGACTCCGCGTTGGCATTGCAAGCACGGAGACGTGAGCATGACCGAGACGACGGGCGCCACGATAGAACAGCGGCTGGCGAGTCTCGAAGAGGTCATCACGCTGTGTCAGGCCGCGGTAAGCGAACAGACGGAAGCGTTGCGCACGCAAACGGAAATGCTGACGGCATTATGGCGCGAGCTGACGAAAGAGCCGGGTCCGAGCCCCGCCGTGGCGGCGATCGAGCGCCTGTCACAATTGATAACGCAACAACTTGATCGGATCGCTGCTTTAGTCGAAGTGGGGGTGCAGCGGCAGGCAATGCCTGCGGAATGACAACCGCGTCGTGTTGACCTACCGCGCTGGCGCTGTTTGCCATCCCTCGACCGCCGGTTTCATGGCGGATCATCTGCTCGAACGCACGCTACCGGAGAGCACACAAAAGCTCGCCGCCTACTACCAGCAAGAGAACGCTGCTGAGCGTTACCACGGCACGGTGCCCCGGCTGCGGGCCGACCTGTCGCCAGCCTGGGCGAGCGTCCTGGGGCTCGGCCTGCGGCGTCCGCCGACACGGGAGGAGCTTGTGCAGGTCCTCGCCGGCTACCGGGCTGATGGTGCGCCGCTCCCCGGCACCAACCGTTATGCCCAGTACAAGAACCGGGCCAACATCGCGTATCTCGATTTCACGTTTTCGGCAGATAAAAGCGTGAGTCTTGCCTGGGCCTTCGCGGACACGGAGGCGGAGCGGGCCATCATCATGCGTGCGCACCGGGAAGCGGTGCATGCGGCAATGGCCCATGCCGAGAGCGCGTTGGGCTGGACCCGCCGGCGGATCGCCGGCGACGGCAGTCCGAGCGACCCGGACAAGGATGACAGCACCATAGCCCGCGTGCCGGGGGAGATCGGTTGGATCGAGTTCGACCACTACACCGCGCGGCCGACCGCGAAGATTGCGGTGACCGAGCCGGACGGAAGGCCGGCGACGGTGTTGCAGACCGTCATGGTCGCCGGCACGCCGCAGCTTCATACGCATGTGGTGATTCCGAACGTGGTACTGACGGCGGATGGGCATGTCGGCGCAATCGCACGGGACTTCGATGGCCAGGTGAAGGAGTTCGGCGGCTACTACCAGGCGCACCTGGCGCAGAACCTTCGCCGCTACGGTGCCGAGGTGGTGCTGGACGAGAAGACCGGTGCGGCCCGCCTGGCCGCTATCCCAGGCGAGGTGCGGAACGCGTTCAGCCATCGTACGCAGGGTGCGGAACAGGCAGCGCGCGAGTACGCCGCACGACTCGGGCTCGACTGGGACGACTTGCCGCCGGAACAGAAGATCAAGCTCCTGAAGGGTGGGGCGAAGACCACCCGCCAGGGCAAGGGCGACGATCTCGGTGATTGGCAGGCCTGGCAGGCCCTCGCGGGCGAGCTCGGCTGGAAGCACAGTACGGTGCTGGGTCCGGATCGTCGCTGGCTGCCAGGGCCGGACGGGGAGCGGCTCTGGCGCGCCTATCAGGCCGCGTTGCCGTTCCTGGAAGAGCAGTTCGAGCGGCGCGCGGTGCTGCCGGCGTCGGAAGCACGGATCGCCGCGACGCGCGGGCTGGTTGCGGCCGGCGTGCTGGACGCCGGCGACATCGATGCGGTGACGGAGTTGATGCGCACGCACGGCGTGCGTCAGGGCGGGGAAATGGTCGCGTTGATCTGGGGTGACGACCCGGCCGCGGATGGTGAGACCAAGATCACGACGGCCTTGCACGAGGAGCAGGAGAGGGCGCTTGTCGCACTGGCCCGCGCGGCGGCGGCGGACAGGTCCGCCGCCCTCGATGCGACGGCGATCGAGCAGGCCATCGCAGCCGTCACCGAGCGGGACAAGCTGGCGTTCTCGGGCGAGCACGGTCAGGCGCAGCGCGCCATCATCGACCATCTCGGCACCGCCGGACGGCTCGCGGTGGCGATTGGCGTCGCCGGCGCCGGCAAGACGACCCTGCTCACACCGTTGATCGAGGCCTGGCAGCAGGACGGCCGCGACGTGTGGGGCGCGGCGCTGGCGCACCGGACCAGCGACCTGCTGGTCGAAGCGGGGATTCCAGCGCGGTCCGTCACGGCCCTTGATCCGCTCATCCGGCGGATCGAGGACGGCAGGATCGCGCTCACCGAGCGCAGCGTGGTCGTGCTGGACGAGATCAGCCAGATCGGGACCCGCGATCTGCTGATGCTGCTTCGGCTTCGTGAGCAGCACGGGTTCTCCGTCGTGGCGATCGGCGATCCGATGCAGAGCCAGGCGATCGAGGCCGGCGCCGTGATCGACCTGCTGAACCGCGCCTTGAAGGACATCGCGCCAATCCCGACGCTGGAAACCAGTCTGCGGCAGAAGCGTCCGCGTGATCGGGAAACCGCGCTGCTGTTCCGGCAGGGGCAGGCAGACCGGGCGATTGCCCGCAAACGTGAGGACGGCACGGTGCTCCTCGTGCCCGGCGGCTACGAGGATGCCGCCCGTCAGGCGGCGGACCTCTGGGAAGCGCGTGTCCGCGCGAACCGCGAGCGGCACGCCTATCGGCTGACCGTGAGTGCACCGACCAACGCGGATGCGCGCGCCGTCGCTGCGGAAATCCGTGTACGCCGTCGCAGATGGGGCGAGCTTGGCGAGGACATGACGACCCTCCAGGCAATCGACCAGGCGGGGGTGACCTTCGACCTGCCGCTGGCAGTCGGTGACCGCGTCCGGCTGTTCTCCAGCCTTTGGGCAAAGCCCGATGGCGCGGTGCGCGAGCGCAACATCGGCCGGAACGGCACGGTGGTGGAGGTCCGGGACATTCGTTCGGACGGCCTCCGGTTGCGCAACGCGCGCAAGGACGTCGAAGCCTTCGTCCCGTTCGCGGCCTTGGCACACGCGCCGACCGGCCGCGTCCAGCTTAGCTACGGTGACGTATTGTCGATCGACGCGGTGCAGGGTCAGACGGGCGTCGAGCACATCGACTTCATGGGTGGCGGCAGCGCCGCGGTGCAGGGCTTCAAAGCCTACGTGGCCGAATCCCGCAGCCGGGAGACGACTTGGCTTGTCCTGTCGGATGGCGCCGAGCGCCAGGAGATCAGTCAGCGCCGGCCGTTGAACGATCTGCGACCGATCACGGAGGAAGACGTGTTCAAGAACGTGGCCAGGAATCTTTCCCGGCAGCCGGAGAAGGGCAGTGCGCTCGCATTGCTTGACCGTGCACGTGAGGTCCGGCAAGGCGCCGTGAACGCCATGCAGGAAGCCTTCTGGCGGGGTGAGCGCCGAGCAGCGCAGGGTCAGCCGGCAACGACATTGAGGGAGCGCGCTCAGGGACAGGCCGACGAGGCCGCCGTGGTGCAGGCTGTCCAGGCCGCCGCCAATGTCGTGGAGCGCTCATTTCAGGCTGGGGACGCAACCTCCGAAGAGACGGTGAGGGAAGGGGAGGGGACCGCGCCCGATCCGGCCGAAACCGCGCTGGCCCAGACACAGCACACCGAGACACAGCACACCGACGCGCCGGAACCCCCGCAGGCCACCGCCAGCCGCTTCGCGCCCGCGTGGCAACATGCCCGTCGGGTGATCTCCGAGAGCGACGCGCAGGCGGAGTTCGCGAGTGAGCTGCAGCGGGCGGGTCTCCAGGTCAGGGGCGCACCGGTGATGGACGGACGCCTGCACCGTGTCCCCGTGGAAGGCGACCGGCGCGGGAAGAAATCCGGTGCCTATGTGGGGCACCTGGACGGCCTGCCGGCTGGCTTCATCCGGAATTTCAAGAGCGGGGAGATCGTTCGCTGGAAGGCAAGCGGCAGCACCCGTTCCCTGTCGCCCGAAGAGGTCGCTCGGGCGCAGGCTGAAGCCGCGCGCCGGCAGGTGGAACGCGAGCGGGAGCGTCGGGCCGAGGAAGAGGCCGCCGCGAAACGAATGCGCGCGCTCTGGCAGCGGAGTCGGCTCGTGGCCCGGCACCCCTATCTCGACCGCAAGGATGTCGCTGGGCACGGGGTGCGCGTGGACCAAGCCGGCCGTCTGCTGGTGCCAATGCACGACGCCGACGGGCAGATCTGGAGCATGCAGACGATCACGCCTGCGGGCGAAAAGCGCTACGAGAAGGGAGGCCGCAAACAGGGCATGCACGCGCTCCTGGGCGACCTCGCGCCAGGCGCCCCGCTGTTGATCGCCGAGGGCTTCGCGACCGGCGCAATGCTCCGCGAATTGACCGGCCTGCCGGTTGCGGTCGCCTTCGACGCTGGGAACGTGCTGGCGATCGCCGAAACGTATCGCGCGCGTGATGGCGAGCGGCAGATCCTGATCGCCGGCGACAACGATCATCACCTGCCGCACCGCGACCCACCGTTGCCGAATGTCGGCAAGGAGAAGGCCGAGGCCGCAGCACTGGCGGTACGGGGTAGCGCCATGATTCCACATTTCGAGCCCTATGCGGCCGGAAGCGACTGGAACGACCATGCCGCACTGCACGGCAGGGAAACCACCCGGCGTCTACTCGCCGCGTACCTTGTAGACCGTGGCATCCAACCCGGACCATTGCCACCAGAGGCGTACACCGTGGCGGTGCGCCCGATCGCGGAGCCTACGCGACAGATGGCGCGCCAGCGCGCGTCCGAGGACGAGGTGCCACGTCAGGCGGCCCGGCAGGGCAACGGCCTGCGCGCCCGTGAAGAGGCGCGCCTGGCGTCGTCTGATCGCCCGCGCGTCACGCAGGCCGAGCGTGACACCGCCAGGCAGAAAGCCACCGCGTCCCGTCAGCGACCCGCGCAAGCCAATCGCCAGCAACTGCCCGCCCGGCAGCGACCCCAGGCGACGCATGAGGTCCCCCATCTCGGGTTGCGGCAGCCATGAGAGGGGCCTGATGCTGCCGGACAACTGTGGCGCCTGTATCTACTGGCAGCGGGAAGGGACGCTGTGTCGGCGCCACGCGCCGAGCCCGTCCAGTCAGGCTCGGGAGGTTTCACACTGGCCGCTGACCACGGAGACCGACCGCTGCGGGTCCGGTTCCGACGGCGAGGACGAGGCGCACGTCGTGCGCTGCGGACGCTGCATCCACTGGCATCAGCCCAAGGGGATGCCAGTGCCGATCGCTGAGCGGCGCGGCGTGCCGCCGGAGTGGTGGGAGGCAAGCGGCTTCTGCACCCGCTACGCGCCATCGCCTGTTCCCGCGCGCGGACAGCAAACGCATTGGCGCGTTACCCATGACGATGACGGCTGCGGCGATGGTTTCGAGGTGGAGGAACCAGACTAACCCGCGGGAGTGAGGGACGGTTGGTGCCTACGCAGCAACCACACTTTACGCGATGATTCGACTTACGCCCCACTGTAGCCGCCGGCCCCTCCGTTCACGATCCACCGGAACGCGGACCCCTGCGCAGACTGTCTTGTCCGCAATACGACCTGCACGTACAGACCCCGCACCGGTGGTTGGCGGCGTGTAAGTGTCAACCGAGCATCCGATAAGTGCGAGCTATCAGCCGTTCTCAGCCCCTCGGGTCGGGCGGCCGATCGTCCGCAGTTGGCCGGGAGTTGACTGTCCGCTCTTGGTGCGCAAGGCGGTGAAGCTGACAACGCCCAAGTGATCGATTGGGCAGCTACCGACCGACCTCGGCATTTGCGGAATAAACAGGAGTGGTCCCACTCTTCCAACCAAGAAGACGCGGGACGGGGTCGGCCATGGTTCCAGGGAGGGCACACATCATGCGCAGACGGTTTGCTTTGGCACTCGCACTCGCGACTGTGCTGGCGCCAGCTTGCGGCCGGGCGGCTGACCCTGTGCTCGAACAGGCTACGGACCTGTACGGTGCCGTCATGTGGATGGAGTCTGGTGCGCCAGGCATGGTGCTCGTCGTGGTGCGGGGAGACGCCAGTCTCGTCCGCGGCTATGGCGAGACCGAGCGAGGCAACCACCATGAGCCCGACGGCGATACTCTGCTGCGGCTGAATTCGATTACCAAGGTGTTCACGACGGAGGTTCTCGCCTCGCTGGCGGCAGAGGGCAAGGTCAGTCTGACCGACACGCTCCAGCGCTTCGCCGGCGACAAGAAGGTGCCGGCATACGGTAAGGAGCCGATTACGCTGCTCGAACTCGCGACCTACACCGCAGCGCTGCCGCGCGAGATCGGGAGCGTACCGGACGGCACGAACCCGCGCGCCTGGCCTACCAAGGAATTTCGTTGGGCATGGCTGTCCAAATACACGCTATCTTGGGCGCCGGGAACAGACGCCTCATACTCGAATATCGGGTTCGACCTTCTCGCGGACGCACTTGAAGCTGCCGCTGGGCAACCCTACCCTGACCTGCTGCGCACGCGTGTCACGGGACCGCTTGGGATGAAGGATACGGGGTTTGCTCCGACATCAGAGCAATGCTCACGTTTGATGATGGGGACCGGCCTGGGCGGTCCGGCAACGTGCGTCGATACGCACGCGACTGAGGGAAGCGGCGGGCTCTACAGTACAGGGAACGACATGCTGCGCTGGCTGCGGCATAACCTTGCCGACACCGATGGAGCCCTGTTGCTCAGTCACGCCATGTATTGGCCACGTCAAGCACTCTCGACTGCCATCGGTTTTGACGAAGGTGCGGCTCCAATGGCGGGGCTCGGGCTTGGCTGGGTCATCACGGCAGCCGACGAGACCCATCCGCTGCTCCTGACAAAGAGCGGCGGTGGCGCCGGATTCATGAGCTATATCGCCTTTGCTCCTGGACGCCATGTGGGCGTATTCGTGGATGTCAACCGAGTGGATTTTGGAATGTTCAAAGGGCTCGCAGAAGGCGCTAACGGATTGATTGCCATGTTGGCTACAAGGTAGCATGGCCCAGGTTGATCGCTACGCATTGCATCAGCGCCCCGCCCGACGCGACTCGCCGGATCGGCCGGCCAATAGGTCACGCCGCAAGTGGTTGGCGCCGACGCAGGGCCCCTCTGTCGAACGTGTCGCCTGATGACCTTGCCAGTATGCCTGCAACTCCGACGGTTATCTTACGGTAGGTCTACGAACGCTGACTAACTGGTCATCCAATTGCGACGCGAACCGACGGTCTCTGGCGCTAGGTCGGCAGTCGAACACGCACAGCGGAACGGCGACTATCCACGCATCCCCTCACTCTGAAGTGAGTACCGGAATATCTGCTTTGGAGCTACCGGCTGAGCCCGTTAGACCACCGCAATGGGCGCAGAGCCGTCCGGAATGCGATGCACCGCGAAGGTCCGGAATCCACCCACAGCAGCCTTTGCGTAAGTCAAGACTTTCGGGCACTTCGGTTGACCCAGTGGTTTCAATGGGTTAGACTTCTCGCAAGAAATGACCGAAAAGAACCCCCTTTCCCGCCGCCTCGGCTATGCCCGCCTCAGCACCTACGGGCAGACGTTCGACGCTCAGCTTGAGCAGTTGCGCAAGGAGGGGTGCAACCCGATTTACCGCGAGAAGGCGAGGTCATAGCGTCGGTTGTCAGATAAACAACGCTAAGGCAGAACTTTCCAGGAACGTGAGATCAGGCTGGCCGCGGAAGCCGTTCGGTGCCGGCCCGGTTGACCTCGCGATAGACGGTGGAACGTCCCAGCCCGACCTGCTTGGCGGCGGCAGTTGGTGACAGGCCTGCGTCCACCAGCTTGAGGGCGGCAGCGATCTTGTCGGCGTCGAGGGGCTGGCGCCCGGGGCGTTTACCGCGGGCACGCGCCGCAGCAATCCCATCTTTGGTTCGTTCGGCGATCAGACGCCGCTCGAAATGGGCGATAGCGCCGAACACATGGAATA
>Ga0335072_10006139_pt1 | contig 17601 bp, 19 predicted proteins | sample Lox_Sample_21_FD_206725 | JGI IMG/M metagenome (GOLD analysis project Ga0335072, IMG submission 206725) | Soil microbial communities from Loxahatchee National Wildlife Refuge, Florida, United States - Lox_Sample_2.1 | ecosystem: Environmental > Terrestrial > Soil > Wetlands | place: USA...
TTCGGCCATACGATCGATGATCCGTCGCGGTTCAGCTCGGCGTCGAAAGTTGGCGCCTATCTCGGGCTGACCCCGCGCCGCAAGCAATCGGGGGAAACCGACATCACCGGTAAGATCTCCCGATGGGAGATCGCTTATTGCGCACGTATCTGTTCGAGACGGCCAGCGTCCTCGTGCATCGGACCAAGAAGTGGTCAACCCTGAAGGCGTGGGGCGTGCGGTTGATCAAACGCATCGGCATGAAGAAAGCGAAGGTCGCGATCGCGCGCAAGATCGCGGTCATCCTCCATTGTATCTGGGTCGACGGAACGGTGTTCGAATGGGGCTAGCCGAGGGGGGCCTGACTTCCTTGAATTAGCCCAATCTCCGGCGCTCGACGTCGCCGGCGATGCCCCCGCCGGGACGGTGGTTGGGTAAACTTGGTCAATCGGCTGAAGGCGGTTCCGCCGCACTTCGTTGCGCACGTTAAAGCGCCCGCGCCGAAAATGAGGCGCAAGCGACCTCGGAAAGGACCGTGACCCCGGCGCCAGGCATCATTCGACGCACAAATCCAAAGTTCATCAATGGGCGTCTAGACGTCATGTTCGCGGGCTGAGCCGGTGGCCCGCCCTTTCGTGCAGATGAGAACGAGGGTTGCTCGGGCGAACCGAGCCGAGCCTCATGCACGGAGGGCGGACCATGGAAAAGCATAGCGAAGTTCTCGTGGCTTCGATGTCGCCAAGAAGAAGCACGCCGTGGCGATAGCGGAAGGAGGGCGGCAGAGAGAAGTGCGGTTTCTCGGCGATGTCGAGAACAGCCCCTTGCCGATCGAGAAGACGATCAAGAGACTGGCGAGCCGCTACGATCAGTTGCGTGTCTGCTTTGAGGCCGGGCCGACGGGATACGGGCTTTATCGCCAGGTGAGGGCGCTGGGACACGACTGCCTGGTGGTCGCGCCGGCCTTGATCCCGAAACGGTCGGGCGAGCGGATCAAGACCAACCGGCGCGATGCGGTCACGCTTGCTCGATTGCATCGGGCGGGCGAACTGACCGGGGTCTGGACGCCGGATGCGGCTCATGAAGCTGTGCGCGATCTTGTGCGGGCGCGCGAGGCAGCGTCGGACGACCTTCGGCGAAAGCGCCAGCAGCTTCTCTCTTTCCTCCTCAGACATAGCCGGATTTACCGCGGCGGCGGCCACTGGACGCTGGCGCACCGCCGCTGGCTCGCGGGCCAGAAGTTCGAGTGTGCCGCCCAACAGATCGTCTTTCAGGAGGGGATCGACGCGATCGAAGATGCTCTTCAGCGTCTGCGTCGCCTCGAGAAGCAACTCACTCTCATCGTGCCGGAGTGGTCGATGGCGCCCGTCGTAGCGGCCTACCAGGCGATGCGCGGGGCTTCGTTTCTCGTCGCCGTGACCTTCGCGGCGGAGATCAACCCTCATCTCTCGCTCCGCTCCCAGCTCTGCACAGCTACAACCTTTTCTCGCCGACGGTCTCTCTGCCGGCCGGACGCTCGAAGCGCGCCTAGCCTCTTGACCGCGAATATAAGAGCTAAGCAGAGATTCGCGGCATGGCCAACGGATCGGGGGTGCGCTCGCGGTTGAGATCGATGACGGCGTCATGGATGGCTTGGTCGAGGGCGGCGACGTCTGTGAAGGTCTGGTGGGCGAGGTGATGGGTCTTAAGATCGCGCCAGACCGGCTCGATTTCATTGAGTTTGGGGGCATATTTCGGCAGCCACTCGACGGTGAGCCAGTGTGCGCGGGCGGCCAGGGCGGCAAGCGAGCGTTTGCTGGTGTGGATCGGACCATTGTCCTCGACCAGCACGACCGGCTTGGCCTGTCGCCCCGGCTGCGGTCCGAAGTGACGGTCGAGTTGCTCCAGATGGGCGATGAAATCGCCGCTGCGCTTGATCGGGCTGGTATGGACGATGAGTTGGCGCGTGACGTGATCAAGCGACCCCAGCATCGCGACCTTCTTGGCCTGCCCAGGCGCCGGCACACGCAAGTCCGCCCCCGACTTCGCCCAGGCGCGGGCGAGATAGGGGCGAGATAGGGATGCGTCAGCGCCTCGCTCTCATCGCCGCAGAGAAGAACAATGTCGCCCGCTTCGGCCTGCTGTTTGCGCAGTTGCAGGCGCAGGCCCACCCGTTCCACCTCGCTTTCCGTCTGACGTCCCTTCAGCGTGTGCCGGGGCCGCCGCCAACAGAACTTTTTTTTCGCAAGGCCTTGGACAGTTGCGAACGGCTGATGCGCACGCCCTCGCGCGCTTCGATCTCGGCGCGGAGGCGGGGGATCGTCCAGTTGTGCCGGTCGGCCACAGGTTCTTCCAGCAAGGGGGTTACGACGCGCAAGGCGGCTTCACTCTTCACCGGAGGCGGGCCTGGCGCGATGCTGGTCTTCAGCGCTGCGACACCGCCAGCGGTGAAGTCGCTGCGCCACAGGCGAACCGTATCTTCGCGCACGCCAAACGCCTCCGCGATCTTGGAGCTGCTCCAACCAGCCAGCGTCAAAAGCACGGCGCGCGCCCGGTCCGCCTCGCCGCGATCACGTGAATCGGCAAGAGTCAAGAGGCCGGCGCGTTGTTCATCGCTCGCCATAACCGGAGACTTTCCCGCCATGCCATACACCTTGCGAATCGGCGCAGGCAGCGAACCGCAAAAAACCTATCCGTTGGTTAGCCAAACGGAATCTGCTTTAGCTCTTCACCGCCGCGCTCGCCGAGCTACGCAACCCCGCCATATGTGCACGGCCCCTTGGCAAGCACTTTCTTCGGCGACGTCTCTTTGGCGATTGCGGTCATATGTCCGGCCTGTCGATGCGAGCACAAACCCGCTGGCCATGATGATATCCGCTTCGTCCGGCTTCTCATCAGCTCCGCGCGCTCGAAGCGCTGGTCGGGGTACGGAATGTCCGGGTCGGCGGTTCGCCGGGAGTCCATCACCTCATTGCGCGCTTGCCAAACTCCTGAGCCCTGTGCCGCAGGAGATCTTTGATTAGCCGGCGACGGGCGGCGCCTCGCGCCGGTACAGTTCGCCGGTCGTCATGATCGCCCAGGCGATGCGCGCCAACTTGTTGGCGAGCGCCACAGTGACGAGCCGAGCCGGTCGACGCTGGAGAAGCTGCCGAGTCCAGACGGCAAGCGGATCGGTGCGCTTGTGGAGCCACCGAAGGCTCGCCGTCGCCCCGAGCACGAGCAGTTGCCTGAGATAGGGATTGCCCTGTTTGGTAATCCTGCCGAGCCTGTCCTTTCCGCCGCTCGAGTTCTGTCGAGGAACGAGGCCGAGCCAGGCCGCAAAGTCGCGGCCGGATCGAACCGCCGATGGATCTGGCGCATGAGCGACGAGGGCCGCGCTGATCAAAGAGCCGATGCCGGGAATCGTCTCCAGGGCCTGCGCTGACGCGCTCGAGCGCTGCTCGGCTTCGATCTGCTCGTCGATGAGCGCCAGATGCGCCTCAAGCGCGCGGAGATGATCGGCGAGGACTCTCATGACCGCGAGAGCCGACTGAGGAAACTCAGCGATGTCCGGATCGTTCTCGTCGAGGCGACGCACGAGGTCAGCGAGGTTCTCCACGCCCCGCTTCTCGATGACGCCGAATTCGGCGAACTGGCTGCGCAGCGAGTTGGCGACCGCGGTGCGCTGATCGATCGATCGATCAGCAATTGCCGCGACGTGTGCTGCATCAACGCCGCCTGCTGTTCTTCTGTCTTCACCGGAACGAACCGCATGTCTGGCCGAGAAGCCGCCTCGCAGATAGCGCGCGCGTCGTGGGCGTCGGACTTGCCGCGCTTGACGAAGGGCTTCACGTAATTCGGCGAGATCAGTCGCACGCGATGGCCCAGCCGTTCGATCTCGCGGCCCCAATAATGCGACGACGAGCAGGCTTCCAAAGCGACTTCGCAAGGCCGAAGCGAGCCGAGAAAGCCCAGGACCTTGTCGCGTGGGAGCTTCCGATTGAAGACTTCCCTTTCGGCTTCGTCGACGCCGCGAGCCTGAAACCAACGCTTGGCGATATCCAATCCGATGCGGACAATCTGGCGCATGATGAGGAGCCTCTCGCGATGTTGGTCGAATCGACCGCTACGGCCCGAGCCTGTACGCCCAGGCTGGGGCCGTCCACATCATCAGCTCCGCTCGGCGAGCGTCCCCGTGCGCGTCCTTTGACGCCTCCGGTCTCCAAGAAGGAGCTTGGCTTTCATCCGCAATTAAAGGGCCGATTGATAGCCTTTGCGTCATTCGTGCGGCTGCCGCGCAGTCTGACACCGAAGCATCGACGACACGATCGTCTCCAGATTCTCAGGCAACCACGTGCGACTTGGCGCCGATCGCATTGATCAAATCGCTCCACGACTCGTCGAGTGACTCTGCCCCTTCCGCCTGCAAGCGCGACGCCAGATCAGCGTCGACGCCTCCGTGTCGTACGGCCTCGAGCGTCGCGGCCCGCCCGAAGTAGACGTCAGCCGGAGTGAGATTGCCGAGGCTCTCCTGATAGCGGGCATGGTTGTAGTGCTCGACGAAAGCCGCGACCTGGCGTTCGAGATCGCCGGGCAGGTAGTAATGGGATTCGGTTCTTGAGCGTTTGATGCCAGCGCTCGATTTTGCTTTGGGTTTGCGGGTGATAGGGGGCGCTGCGGACGTGTTCCATTTTTTGCTGATCCAGCCATTTCGCAAGATCCTCAGCGAGGTATGAGGCCCCGTTATCCGACAGCAGGCGCGGTCGATGAACGACGATCATCTGATCGAGCCCGGACGCCGCCAACGCCAGATCGAGTGTGGCGGTGACATCCTGCGCCTTCATCGTGGCGCAGAGCTTCCAGGCGACATTGAAGCGCGCGAAGTCGTCGAGCACGGTGGAGAGATAGTACCAGCCCCACCCCGTGATCTTGAGATAGGTGAAGTCGGTCTGCCAGAGCTGGCTGGGCGCCGTGGTCTTGTCCTTGAACGACTCAGCCGCTTTGATGACGATGTAGGCGGGGCTGGCGATGAAATCGTGCGCTTTTAGCACCCGATAGACCGAAACCTCTGAGACAAAGTATTTTTCCTCGTCCGTGAAACGCACCGCCAGTTCCCGCGGGCTGAGTTCGGCTTGATCCAGGTCGACAATCTGACAGCGGACAGCCTCCGGATTCGGTTCCAGACCCGATCCGGCCGCGAGGGGCGATCCGCGAGAGCTTCCGGTCCGCCGCACTGATAGCGATCATACCAGCGGTAAAACGACGATCGGGGAATGCCGAGCTTGTCTAGCGTCCGTCGAGCCGGCCAAGGCGATTGCTCGACCAGACGGATGATCTCTGTCTGGTCGGATGCGGAATATCTCATGCCTCGTCTCCCCCATCCCCGATCATGCTTTTTTTGAGCAGTCGGTTTTCGAGGGTGAGGTCGGCCACCACCTCTTTCAGCGCCTGCGCCTCCGGACGGACATCCTTCACCTCGTCGGAGGTCGCGGCGCGCGCCGCGTCGCCCGCAAGCCGCCTTTTACCGGCCTCCAGGAACTCTTTTGACCAGCCATGGTACATCGACGAGGCGATGCCCTCGCGGCGACAGAGTTCAGCAATGCTCTCCTCGCCGCGGAGCCCCTCCAGCACGACGCGAATCTTCTCCTCAGCCGAAAAGTGTCGACGCGTCGCCCGCTGACGGCGGACAGGCAACAGAACCGATCATTTTGTGCTCCGACCTAACGAGTACGAGCGCATCCCGGTAGGCAGGGTTTTCGAGCGCTTTTCGGAGGCGTTCTGTGTCATTGTAACCGATCTGGGCGTTGAAGGCATTCCAAAGGCGATCGCTGTTGGTTCGATGGTTGTTAATTGGCGGACGTAATCATAGTGCTGCTCGCCTTCGTCCTGCCTCTGGTCCGATGGATTGGGTGCGAAAATTGCATCTGGCTTGCCGAAGGATTTTTGGATCACCGTCGGCAGCGCGAGCGCTCGATTGAGGCCCCGGCACTCAAGCTGACCGAGGCCCTGCAGCGGTTTTTCGCCATGACGCGCGAACACGATGTTTCCTTCGCGGTAGCGAACCCGACCAAGAGCATTGTCGCGTTGCTGACTACGAGGAGGCGCTCTGAAATCCGGGTCATTGCGTCTCGCTCGCTCGCCGGTAACACGACTTCACGCGCTTCCCCGATCAGAGCGCTGAGGCTGTCGACCGCCTGCTGGCGCCTCTGGCGGCGAGTAACAAGCCGCTCAGCACGCGCGCTCCTGCTTGGCTGACATCAATAGCGACCACGCCTTGCTGCGCGGATGCATGGCGCAGTCGGCCTTGAGCCGCAGCCGCGCCGCGAGCCTTTCAATTCGGCTGCGAGGCGGTCGTCGGAAGCGCAGCGCTTGGCTAGATCGTCGACGTCGTCCGCCGCTTTGCGGTAGTCGTCAGTCGTCACGCGCGCATATATCCGCCCACATCCGCCTGCTCACCGAGTCGCGCGCCCGCGATAGCAATGCTGTCTTTTCGATTCCGGTTCTCAACAAACGGCGGTGCGACAAGCTGTACAGAACGCAGGCTATCGTTGCTCGGCGGCGACACGCAGACCCAACCCAATCAGCACCGCTCCCGTCACCCCCTCGATGATGCGACGCAGCGCTTGTCGGCGAAGGAAATCGCCGACCTTGATCGACAAGATAGGCGGCGCCCACATACTTAACGGCGAGGAACATCGGCCCCGAGGCATCCAGCCAGGATTGCGAACCTCCACCGTGCCATAGACAGTCCCGATCCGGCGTGTCGTGTAGTCTTTGACCGGTCGGAACGTGTGGCAATCGGGACATACCCGGCTAAAAAGCGCATAGGCTTCGGCTTTATGGTTCACGACTGCGTTCTGCAAAGCCGCAATGATCTTCTTGCCGTCTTCGATCGATAGGCCGACTTCACCGTCGAACAGTCGCTCCCTGCTCTTGACTATGCGGATCTCCTTTCGGTGAACATCGCCGAATTCATCCCTGCCTTCAATCGTGATCGTCCACTCCACCGCCACAGCGCCTCCTCAATGAAGGCGACGGTGATGGACCCTCCAGCGCTAACAATTCGTGGGCGACCCCACGGAAGTTCCCGGTCTCGTCATTTTCGAGCAAAGGCTTCCGGACATCGACGATATCATCAAGTACAGCTCGGAGTGGATCGACAGCGTAACGCTATCGGCGCTGCGGTCGGCGGCGCAAATGGTTTCGTATGAAGTCTCGATCGGCTTTGTCCTCGTCACGGTGGTTATGTGCGCAGGCTCGCAGAACCTGTCGGAGATCGTTCGCGCCCAGGACAAGCGGTTCGGCTTCCTTGGCTGGAACTGGCCGCCACTGCTACCGCTGTTCATCATCTTCTTTGTTTCCGCGCCCGCCGAGACGAATCGGCCGCCGTTCGACTTGATGGAAGCGGAATCGAAGCTCGTCGCCGGCTATTCCGTCGACTATTCCGCTTCGCTTTTCCTCTTGCAGCACCTGACCGACCTGGTCGCCGTCCTGACAATGTCGGCGATGACGGCGGTGCTGTTCCTCGGCGGATGGCTGTCGCCGCTGCCTTTTCCGCCCTTCACCTGGGTGCCGGGCCTCATCTGGTTCCACATCAAGGCATGGTCGGTGATGTTAGGCTGTGTGGACGAATTTGATTAAGCAGAGGCCCGCGGCGAAGGCGACGATGGATCGGAAGTTTCGGGCTGTCTTTTCGCATCGGAGTGCGACGCGCTTGAAGCGCTTGAGCCGTCCGACGCCCTGCTCGATACGCGCGGGCCTTGTAGAGGGACTTGGCGAAGAAAGTCGGCTTGTCTTTTTCGTTAGCCTGTGCGGAATGACTGGGCTATGCCGTACGCCCTCGCTGCGTCCCGGTTGGCCTTGCTGCGTAGCCTTTGTCGCAGATGACGGCGCGGGGCTGGATGTCGGGTCCGATGTCGAGCAGGGTCTCGAAATGGCGCCCGTCGAAGGCTTCGCCGCCGGTCAAGTCGAAGGCGATGATGTCCCCGGAGGCGTCCGATTTTGCATGGATTTTCGTAGTGAAGCCGCCACGCGAGCGACCGAGCGCTTGCCCGTCCTGCCCCCTTTTGCCCCGGCCGCCGACACAGCGCGCGCACGATGGTTAAATCGAACATCTGAATGAGATGCGCCGTGGCGCTCATCGACGCGAGCGTATCGAAGAACGCCTCGAAGACGCCCGCCTTGCTCAAGCGATCGAAGCGTCTCCACACGCTGTTCCAAGGGCCGAAGCGCTCCGGCAGAGCGCGCCAGCGAACGTTCTCGACGGTGAAGAAATGCAGCGGCTCGAGGAAGCGGCAATCGTCCTCAGCTTTTCTGCCTCGACGCGGCAGGCAGGCGCGAAACACTGCAAGCGTATGCGCCCAATCGTCCTCATCCATCTTCGTCGACATTGGCCCCGGCCCGTGATTCGGTCGGAGTCCTATGAATCATGCCCGATCCGCAGGGGAATCGCAAAAACGTCTTCTGACGAACATTCGTCCACACAGCCTAATGTTCTCGATGTTCAATGCGTTCGTGCGGTGCTATCGTTACGACCAATTGATGCGGCTCGGCTGGAAAGTGTTCCTGCCGATCTGTCTGGTTATGGTGGTGGTCGTGGCCGGCGTGCTCGAATTTACCGGTCTCGGCGCCAACGCCTCCGTTCCTTTGCGGTGATGGGGGAAGAGGAAAAGCCATGGCTCTCAGGCTCACTCAATCCGCCCGCTCGGTGTTCCTGGGCGAATTCTTCGCGGCCTTTGCCTTGTCGGTTCAGTACATGTTCAAGCCGAAGGCGACTTTGAACTATCCGCATGAGAAGTCGCCGCTGAGCCCGCGGTTCCGCGGCGAGCATGCGCTGCGCCGTTATCCGAACGGCGAGGAGCGATGCATCGCCTGCAAGCTGTGCGAAGCGATTTGTCCCGCCCAGGCGATCACCATCGAGGCGGGACCGCGGCGCAATGACGGCACGCGCCGTACGACGCGCTACGACATCGACATGGTGAAGTGCATCTACTGCGGCATGTGCCAGGAGGCCTGTCCGGTCGACGCGATCGTTGAAGGGCCGAACTTTGAATTCGCGACCGAGACGCGCGAAGAGCTTTATTACGACAAGCAACGGTTGCTGGCCAACGGCGATCGCTGGGAGCGGGAGTTGGCGCGCAACATCGCGATGGACGCGCCGTATCGATAATCGCCTTCTCCTCTCTTGGGGAGAAGGAAGTTGACCATGGCCTGTGGAAGCGGGCGGTGTCAGCGCACGCCTTTTGCGCGGCCGGACGCCGGGGGCCGCAAATGGGCGCCAACGAATGCGGCGCTCCGCGCCGGCCGGTCGCCTTAAGTGAGGACATCAATTCGCTGAAGGGCTGAGACCGGTGTACCAGCTGATCGTCTTCCTGCCGCTGCTCGGTTTTCTGATCGCCGGCGTCTTCGGGCCTTGGATCGGCGTGCGCGGCGCCGAATACGTCACCTGCAGTCTGCTCGGCGTGTGCTTCGTCCTCTCGTGGATCGCGTTCGTCATGGTCGCAGGCGGGGCGGACGCGCACGTTCCGATCGCCAATTGGTTCACCTCCGGCAAGCTCGTCGCCACGTGGGCTCTGCGCATCGACACGTTGACCGCCGTAATGCTGATCGTCGTGACGACGGTGTCGTTCCTCGTCCACGTCTACTCAATCGGCTACATGGCGGACGATCCCTCGCGGCCGCGCTTTTTCGCTTACCTCTCGCTCTTCACCTTCGCCATGCTGATGCTGGTGACGGCGGATAATCTGGTTCAGCTCTTCTTCGGCTGGGAAGGCGTCGGTCTGATGTCCTACCTGCTGGTCGGCTTCTGGTACGAGCGGCCTTCCGCCAACGCTGCGGCGATCAAAGCATTCGTCGTCAACCGGGTAGGCGACTTCGGCTTCTCGCTCGGGATCTTCCTCACCTTCTACCTTACCGGTTCGATCGCCTTCGATCAGGTTTTCGCCGCGGCACCGGGTCTCGTCGGCAAGACGGTGCATTTTATCGGCTTCAATTGGGACGCGTTGACGCTCGCCTGTCTGCTCTTGTTCCTGGGCGCGATGGGCAAGTCGGCGCAATTCCTGCTGCACACCTGGCTTCCCGATGCGATGGAGGGCCCGACGCCGGTTTCGGCTCTCATTCATGCGGCGACCATGGTGACCGCGGGGGTGTTCATGGTCGCCAGGCTCTCGCCGCTATTCGAATTGTCGCCGCCGGCGCTCAGCGTCGTCACCATCGTCGGCGCGACGACGGCCTTCTTCGCCGCGACCGTCGGCTTGGTGCAAAACGACATTAAGAAAGTAGTCGCCTATTCGACCTGCTCGCAGCTTGGCTACATGTTCGTCGGCCTCGGCGTCGGCGGCTACAGCCTCGGCATTTTCCACCTCTTCACCCACGCCTTCTTCAAGGCGCTGCTGTTCCTCGGCGCGGGCTCGGTCATCACCGCCATGCATCACGAGCAGGACATGCGCGCGATGGGCGGACTCCGGCGGGAGCTTCCGGTCACGTTCTGGATGATGATGATCGGAACGCTTTCGTTGACCGGCGTCGGCATTCCGTTGACGCCGATCGGCTTTGCCGGCTTCGTCTCCAAGGACGCGATCATCGAAGGCGCGTTCGCGTCGCACCGCTACGGCGCGATCTATGGGTTCTTATGCACCGACATCGCCGCCGCCCTGACCGCCTTTTATTCCTGGCGCCTGATGTTCATGACCTTCTTCGGCGCGCGCGGCGATTGGTCGGCGAGCCTCCAGGCCAACGCGCATGACGCTCATGGCCACGAGGATCATGGCCATGAGGAACACGCCGCGCATGAATCGCCGCTGGTGATGTTGGCGCCGCTCGCAGTGCTGGCCCTCGGCGCGACTGTGGCTGGCATGGCCTTCCGCTATCTCTTCATTGGCGGAGGCTACGAGTCGTTCTGGCGCCAATCGTTGTTCCTCGGTCGGGACAATCGCCTTCTCGAGGACATGGAGCACGTGTCTGCGTTGGTCTCGCTGTCGCCGAGCCTATTCATGTTGGGCGGGCTCCTCGTCGCCTGTTACATGTACCTCGTTGACCGCACGGCGCCACAGCGGCTCGCCGACGCCTTCCCTGCACTTTACCGCTTCCTGCTCAACAAGTGGTACTTCGACGAACTCTACGACTTCCTCTTCGTCCGTCCGGCCTTCGCCATCGGCCGTTTGTTCTGGAAGGGCGGTGACGGCGCGATCATCGACGGCTTCGGCCCCGACGGCATCTCTGCGCGCGTTCTCGATGTCGCCCGTAGTGCGGTGCGCCTGCAAACCGGCTACGTCTATCACTACGCTTTCGCGATGCTTATTGGTGCGGCGGCGCTGACGACCTGGTATCTGTTCGGAGGCGTCACGCGATGAACGGCTCCTGGATCCTCTCCGGAATTCTGGCGCTGCCGTTGATTGGCGCGCTGTTCATCCTGTTGCTGCCGGGCGACAGCGAGGCGACCAAGCGAAATGCGCGCTGGATCGCGCTGTTTGCGACCGTAATCACGTTCGTGCTGAGCCTGGTCGCCTGGAGCCGCTTCGACCCGGCGCAGCCCGGCTTTCAGCTTGTCGAGGAGCGCGACTGGTTCTCACACGTGATGCTTTACAAGCTCGGCGTCGACGGCGTTTCGATGCCGTTCGTGCTGCTCACGACTTTCCTGATGCCGATCTGCATCGTCGCCTCGTGGGTCCCGATCCAGACGCGGGTGAAGGAATACATGATCTGCTTCCTGGCGCTCGAGGCGCTGTTGCTCGGCGTGTTCGTCGCGCTCGACATCGTGCTCTTCTACGTCTTCTTCGAAGGCAGCCTCATCCCGATGTTCATCATCATCGGCATCTGGGGCCATGGGAACCGGGTGTACGCGGCGTTCAAGTTCTTCCTCTACACCTTCACTGGCTCGGTGTTGATGCTGCTGGCGATCATGGCGATGTACTGGACGGCGGGTACTAGCGACATCACCGTGCTGCTCAAGACTCCCTTCCCGCAAGGCATGCAGAAATGGCTGTGGCTCGCTTTTTTCGCCTCGTTTGCGGTCAAGTTGCCGATGTGGCCCGTGCACACCTGGCTGCCTGACGCACATGTCGAAGCTCCGACCGCAGGCTCGGTGGTGCTGGCCGCCATTCTTTTGAAATTGGGCGGTTACGGCTTCATCCGGTTTTCGCTGCCGATGTTTCCCGACGCCTCGGTCTATTTCACCCCGCTCATTTTCGCCCTGTCGGTGATCGCAATCATCTACACCTCCCTGGTGGCGCTGGCGCAGGAGAGCATGAAGAAGCTGATCGCCTACTCGTCGGTGGCCCACATGGGCTTCGTCACGATGGGAATCTTCGCCGCGAACACCCAGGGGATTCAGGGGGCGGTCTACCAGATGGTGAGCCACGGACTCATCTCCGGCGCTCTCTTTCTTTGCGTCGGTGTCGTCTATGATCGCATGCACACGTACGAGATCGCCGCTTACGGCGGCCTCGTGCAGCGCATGCCGCTCTATGCGCTCGCGTTCATGGTGTTCACCCTGGCTAATATCGGATTGCCTGGCACCACAGGCTTTATCGGCGAATTCCTGACCCTGATTGGCACGTTTCAGGTCAACAACTGGGTCGCGTTCCTGGCCACTTTCGGCACCATCCTGTCGGCGTGCTATATGCTCTATCTTTACCGTCGCATCATCTTTGGCGTGATCGAGAGGCCGGGCCTGATGGGAATCGCGGACCTCACCGGCCGCGAGATCGTGACGCTGTTGCCGCTTGGACTGCTTACGCTCTTTTACGGCGTGCATCCGCAGCCGATCATCGACGCGAGCGCCACTTCAATCGAGCAGATCATCAATGGCTTCTCTCACGCGGTCACGATGACGAAGTCGGTGGGGTTGTAACGGCTTGAGGCTCTGCGCCCGCGTCAACTGTCTTTGGAACGAGTGATGCTTATGCACCAGACGGCCATTTCTCTTCCCGTGGTCCTGCCGGAAGCAGTGCTGGCGGCGGGGACCTTGGCGCTCGTGCTTTACGGCGCCCTGCGCGGCGAGCGGGGGGCGGCCGTCGTCAACGAGATCGCCGTCGGTCTCCTCGGCGTGGTGGTCATTCTGATGGTCGCCAAGAATCGCTCGATGGGCGTCACCTTCTACGGGTCGTTCGTCGACGACGCCTTTACACGCTTTATGAGCGCGCTTGCGCTCTTAGGTTCCCTGGTGACGCTTCTGTTGTCGGCCGAGTTCATGCGCCAGGAGCGGGTCGGCGGCTTCGAATTCCCGGTCCTGATTCTCATTTCCACGCTCGGTATGTTAATGCTGATCTCGGCAAATGACTTCATCGCGCTCTACCTCGGGTTCGAGCTGATGAGCTTGGCGCTCTACGTGATCGCGGCCTATCGCCGGCATGATCTGCGGGCGACGGAAGCTGGCCTCAAATATTTCGTCCTCGGCGCCTTGTCGTCGGGCATGATGCTCTACGGGATCTCGCTCGTCTACGGCTATTCCGGCTCGGTCTCCTTCGCCGCGGTGGCGAACGCCGTGCATGATCATGCTAGCATCGGCGTATTGTTCGGGTTGGTGTTCGTCTTGGTGGGGCTGGCGTTCAAGATTTCCATTGTGCCGTTTCACATGTGGACGCCGGACGTCTACGAGGGCGCGCCGACGCCGGTGACGACGTTCTTCGCGACCGGGCCCAAGATCGCGGCGATGGCGGTCCTGGTGCGGGTGATGATCACCGCCTTTCCCGGTATCGCCAATGACTGGCGCCAGATCATCACCTTCGTCTCGATCGCCTCGATGGCGCTTGGCGCCTTCGCCGCCATTGGCCAGCGCAATTTCAAGCGGCTGATGGCCTATTCCTCGATCGGCCATATGGGATTCGCGCTGGTCGGCCTTGCCGCCGGCACGGTCGAGGGCGCGCAGAGCGTCATCATCTACATGGCGATCTACTTGGTGATGACGCTTGGGACCTTCGCCGCCATCCTGTCGATGCGCCGCTCTGGCCGCGCGGTCGAGACGATGGCCGACCTCGCGGGCCTCGCGCGGACTGATCCGACCATGGCCTTCTTCCTGGCGACAATGATGTTCTCGCTCGCCGGCGTTCCGCCGCTTGCCGGCTTCTTTGCCAAGTTCTATGTCTTCGCCGCCGCCATCAAGGCTGGCCTCTATGGCCTTTCGGTCATCGGCGTGCTGGCGAGCGCGGTTGGCGCCTATTATTATCTGAGGATCGTGAAGTTCATGTATTTCGACGAGCCGGCCCCGGCGTTCGACCGTCCAAGCGCTGTCGCGCGTATCGTGCTCGCAGTTTCGGCGCTCATGATTATTCTGTTCGTGTTCGCGCCGTCACCGATCACCAACGCCGCGATGGCGGCCGCGCAGTCGCTCTTTTGATCGCTGCCGTCGATCTGAACAGTTCGCATCGAGGCTGGCGCGTCGTTCGGTTCGGCGCGATCGATTCGACCAACGAGGAGGCCGCGTCGCCGCGCGCTGGCCGACGACGCCGACCGCTTGCGGATCGTCGCCGACGAACAGACCGCGGGGAGAGGCCGCCGCCGCGCCTGGATCTCGCCGAAGGGCAACCTTCACGCCAGCGCCCTCATGATCGATCCTTGTCCGACGGCGGTCGCGGCGCAAGCTCGGCTTTGTCGCCGGCGTTGCCTGGCGCGCGCCGCGACGGATTTTGGCGCGGGGTCGGCGTGAATTGCGCCCGTGCGCCGGAGGGCCTTGGCTACGCGACCTCATGTCTGACGCGGGCGGACGGACACGGGGAGTGGGTTCTGGCGAGTTGTTGGAGCAAGCTCTGCTATCTCTGGAGGGCCGTGGATCACGAAGGCGAGGTCTTGGAGACGGTGGTCACCGCGCAGCGGAACAAGGCTGCAGCGCTCAAGTTTCTGAAGCGCATCATGAAGAAGGATGGCCGCCCGCGGAGCGTCGTCACGGACGGGCTTTGCTCTTATCCCGGGGCGATGAAAGAGATCGGCAACGCCGATGGTCACGAGCTTGGTCGTCGGCTCAGAAGGGATACGGGGAGACCCCCAGACGCCTCCGAAGCCAAGAAGCGCGCCCCGCTGTAGGCGGCCGATGGTTGCTTAGCCACCCCAAGCCCTCGCAACGCGAGCAGCGAAATGTGGGTAAGTACAGGAAACGAGACCGCCGGCCGCATGAACATTGGAACCATGGACGACTGCAACCGGGCATCGGCTCGTCCCACGTGATGGATGTTGAGAAATTCCCGATAACAATCCTGGGCCCGTCTGTGGCGAGCTGGTTGCGGAGAATTCGCACCAGCCGTTTCGACGACGAGAGTGGGCGACGCAGTGGTTTTCGTAGCGCGAAGACGCTACAGAAATTCAGCTCAGTTCGCGCCCAGGTCCACAACCTTTTCAATCAGGAGCGTCATCTCGTGACTCGCGAAGTTTACAAGCAGAGACGTCCAGCTGCGTGAACCGAGTGGCGCGCTCTCGCCGCCTGGGCAAGGGCATGCCCTGACATACGCGGACGACCTGCCGTTACTTTGACAACACCCGATCGAGGCAACAAATATCTATCCGCGCGGCTTTTGGAGGATCAGAGATGCGACCGGTTCTCCGGCTCATGAGAGCCGTCAACAAAGTGGCGCCAGCAGCACGAGCACAAGACACCGTCAGTTGGCGTCACGAGTTGTCGGCACGAATAACAGCCGATAATTGGTTAAGTGTCAGGCCTTTGGGACAGGGACCCCAAGTGTTGCAGCCATCATCACCAGAGCGGGAAGCGAGTGCGCCGCCATTTTTTGCATTACCCTTCCTCGGTGGGCCTTCACGGTAATCTCGCTGATGCCCAGCTGGACGCCGACCAGTTTATTTAGGAGGCCGCGGACAACCAACGCCATAACCTCCCGCTCCCGCTGACTGAGCGAGGCGTAGCGGTCCCGAAGTTCGCGTACCTCAGCGTCATCGCCAAGCGCGATCCTGCTAAGCTCTAAGGCCTGGTCGACGGCGTTCAGCAGCACGTGGTCCGCGAACGGCTTCGTCAAGAACTCAAGAGCTCCTCCCTTCATGGCCTGTACCGTCATGGGAACGTCGCCATGACCCGTAATGAAGATGATCGGCATATCCGGACGTTCCACAGCGAGCCATTTCTGCAATTCTAAGCCATTGAGGTCTGGAAGAGTTACGTCGAGAACCAGACAGCTTGGGCGAAGGACACGTGGGCGAGACAAAAATTCTTGCGCGGATTCAAACATCTCTGACTGCCAACCTGCACTGCGAACTAACAATTCGAGCGATTCCCGCACGGAGACGTCATCGTCAACAACGAACACGATTGGCGTCTCGTGAACCGCAACTGCGACTTCGGTCTTTGCCTTGAACTGCGGCGAAGGGTCTCGTTGCGGCTCCGCCATTCGCCGGTCGAAGTCCCTGCCCCAATAACGAAGGAGGGGCTGAATCATCGTCTCGCGCCCCGGCCGGGACTGATGGGTTGCAGTCTCTCGGTCCGAGTGTCGCGTCATCGCGATGCGTTGGAGGGGGTGGGCGGGCGCTTCCCTCGGAACGTTGATCGAGTTGCGTTCGCCGTCGTGAGACGTCTGGGCGTAGCTCAGGGCAGCGCTCAAATATCCGCGGACGCTGTCAGGGGTCGCGGGGGGCGCTGTTACGCTGGGCCGCGTCGGCATTGACAATACTGTCGTCATGATCATTCTCCCTGGATGAAAAAGCGAGCTTCGCGCTTACAACGCGTGTTCAACCAATAAGGGCCGCGAGTCGCCGTTGTCGTCTCGCCGAACGCCGCGCTACGTCTCATTGAGCGCCAATCAGACTTGAGGCACCAAAGCCGTTGGCGCGCTGTTTAAAACTTTGGAGCAGGCCGCCGTCGTTCCTCGCTCAAATGGCGCGCAAGGGCTGCGCCTCATGATTGACCGGGCCAAGCGGCATGGTGTCGACCCTCAGGTCATCCCGAGCGTGGCGGAACTTAACGACGCAGCGATCGCGCGCCGCGTGAGAGCGGTCGCAACCATACTGCCTCTTTCCGGTACCGGCGGCGTGGCCGACGACCGCCTCCAAAAACGGCAGCGACCCGAGTTTTCGCGGCTCGCCTTGCCCATGCGGCCGTTGTAAGGATTGATTAGATTCGGGCCTTCGGCGGCCCGTAGGGTAGCCATGCGAGTCCATTTTTTCACGGACGACGTGCCCCCGCGCGATCGCGTAAGGTTCTGGTGCGATTACTTCGCGAAGCAGGCCCATAGCATCACGCCGGGCGAGATCCCAGACCCCGGCGCCTTTTGCGCCCAGGCGAGCGGGCAGGTTGCGGGCGAATTTGCGCTGCTCGATATCGAATCGGGACTCGAGAGGGTCCGGCGCACCGCAGCCGACGTCGCCGCTGACAAGAGCGAGGCGTTCTTCATCCGCCGATTCCGCCGGCCGGTGATCTGGAGGGCCGCCCCGCGCAGCACGCCGGTCGACCTCCTTCACGAGCCCGGCGATTTCTGCGTGAGCTCGACTGAATGGCGATTTGACGCGGAATCGAAGGGCGCAGCCTCGTTCGGGATGCTGGTCATCCCCCAGTCCGCGCTGTCACCGCTTCTAGCCGGTGGCCGACTGACGCGCCCGTTTCGGCTGCCCGGCGCCTCGCCGCCGGCTCCCTCCTGGGCACCGCCATGAATGCGGCGCAGGCGCAGGCGCCGCTCCTTTCCGACGAACTCGGCGAAGGCGTGCTGCGCAACCTCTGCGGCCTCGTTGCGTTGG
>Ga0335072_10006140_pt1 | contig 17599 bp, 20 predicted proteins | sample Lox_Sample_21_FD_206725 | JGI IMG/M metagenome (GOLD analysis project Ga0335072, IMG submission 206725) | Soil microbial communities from Loxahatchee National Wildlife Refuge, Florida, United States - Lox_Sample_2.1 | ecosystem: Environmental > Terrestrial > Soil > Wetlands | place: USA...
CTGATACTTGCCGCCCAGGGGGATATCGCGACTGGGACAGTCGTTCTGGCGGACCCGAGTACTGACGACCTAAACTCACAGTGGTCCATGTTCGCAGGTGACTCTGACGGCGCGACTGACCAGTCTGCTGCCTCACACCTGGCCAAGAAATCATATACCAGGCGGTTGCGCAGGAATGTGCAGCAAAAACCAACTCTTCAAACAAGTAGCTCGATAGGCGCGGAGAATAGCAGTCCGCTTGGCGATTTCACTTGTGGGCTCACGATTGCTGGTGACACTACCTATATCGTCAGCATCACCACTGCCAACACCATTTTGGCTGGGACTGATGATATTGTCAAGATCTCACTCGAGAACCAAACCATGGGACGGTGCCTAAAACCTGTCGAGCTCAAGAACAGCCTCACCCACCCAGACAATCCCTTCGAGAAAGGAAGTAAAGACGTCTTCGTCCTGCCCGGCCTGGAAGACATCGGACAAGTCACACACGTCACCTTCGACATCTCCCGCCCACATTGGTACTCATGGAAAGACGGCTGGCTCGTGACTGGTGTCTCCGTGTCCAACGCCAAGTGGCACACCAACTCCATGTGGATGGTTCAGCAGATGCCCGAGCTCGCGGCCCTCGAAATGCCCGACAAGCAGACGCTCTCGATGCTTCTCGCCCCCGGCGCCAAGTACAACTGCACCATGCGGCTCGGCATGGCGCCCGCGCAGGACCGCATCGGGAAGAAGTTCGGCTGGGATCACACGTGGATTGAGGTCATAAACAAGACTGAAGACTCGGAACCCACGTTCTTTGATTGCGCCGGCGGGAATAGAGGCCCTGGTTGGAAGGCGGAGGATATGGGTATATGTGATAGGAATGCTGTTGTGCGTATGTCTACGGGCCATGATATTGATGAGACGCACCCCCTGAAAAAGGAGTATGGTAAGAACCGAACGGATGGCTTCGAGAACGCAAACCTTAGATGCGACGGCAAGTTGAACTGGGACGGACAGTGCCATCAGATTGCGTAAGTCGGACCCAAATTTCTTCTGTTCGTGGCTACGGCCTCAGCCGACTTTCCCCCTTAAGTATGGCTGGACCTCAGTGTGACATCCAGTCCCCTACAAATGGGTCGTCAGGGTCAGCGGACCATCAAAAACCAAGCTAGTCCTTGCACCAGAAGCCGTTCTGACTGACCTTCACCATCACAGCAACCGCTACCTCTGGACCTGCGTCCCCTCCACCTCAATCGACGACCTCCCGCTCGAGAAGCAGCCCCACGGGTACGGCCTGTCGGTCTTCTTCTTCGGCAAGTACGGCATCAACTTCGCGCAGTGGTGCCTGGACAACGGCTTCGGCTACATCGGAGTCGACGACTACCTGCAGTTCATGTACTGGTGGCAGAAGCTGGGGCTCGCCCGCGACGCCGCCAGGTCTGTCTACAGCCTGACGCTGCAGCTGCGGGATGACTTGTCCAAGTCCTCGGATCCGCAGCCTGACGGGGCAGAGGTCAAGAAATTTGTGCAGGATTTGAGGAGTAAGGCTGGGAGGAGTGTGCAGGATATTGCGAAGATGACGAATTTGACGGAGCGGGAGGTGCAGGAGTTGATGGATAATACAGGCGGTTGGTTGGGATGAAGAGTTTGGGTCGCCCTGCGCTGTTGGTTCTTGGGGAATGGTGATCTCGGCCGGGCGGTAGGATGATGTGGCGGGAGAACCTGTTCGGGGTTCATCTTCAGAGGGGCGTGGCTTTTACGATGCAGTGGACGGGGGTGTTGTTTTCATTAATCATTCTGACGCCTCTTCTTCCATTACCTCATATGCACGTTAGGTTATCTCTAGGTCCGAGCGGTAGAACGACGGAGTTACCCCATTCAAAATAGCGCGGAGAGCAGGAGAGAACTTTTGCAAGCGGGCATCCAATTTTCGCCGGTCGATCCGTGGATATTTACGTAGAGCCCATTCGGTTTTGGCCGCCTCACTTTAGCTTGTCTTTTAGCTCGTGAGCTTCGCAGAAGGCCCTCTGCTGTCGCGCGCTCAGACGTTTGAGCCGACGCTTAGGTGACAGGCGCACGTCAGCTCCGCATCCGAGATATTTATCGGTACCGTGGTTAGGCCGTTTAGACATTGGGCCATTGCCTGACGTGAGGATTGGCTTGGCCTTAAAAGTGAACGCTGCAAGCCGCCGCGCTTCTCTCGCGTCAGTGGTAAGAGGAGCTTGAGCATCGAACTCATGGTCGGACAGCTCCTGCAAAATAGGGACTCCACCGGGTTAGAACCTCCGCCGACCCCTGAGTTGGAAGGGCCGACTTGGTGAGGCTCATCTGATTCAGTGCGTCTTCGGAGTTGGAGTGAGGGCGAGTGGAATCGAGACCCATCAACGAATCTAGGCTGGGCAGCTCGCTCTCATCCTCCTCATCATCCTGCACAGTAGTGATGTCCTGAGAAGCCGCAGGGGGCGAAGACCGTGAGGTTGAATTCTTCAAGCACAACAGATTCGGATCCAAGAGGCCATTATCTACGGCACTGGTGGACGGGCCGGTTGTGGAGGGTGGGAGAGAGCCGTCGTCAAGGGCGACGGGGTTCGGGTCACTCGTCGCCCTCTGAATCCTTTTCTACTCGACTCTTGGTTCCCGAGGGATCGGACTTAAGACCTGAGGTTTGATGATTTCCACTGTCTCCGGTCTGGCCGGATTCACGCATCCACGCTTGCGACGATAGGTGGCGGTAGGCATCTTGCCCCCCGCTGCAGTCGGACCGGCCTCTTAGTCCCCTCGGGTCGATTGAGCACGCCCTTCCGCGATTTCGTACACCGCAGAAGCGGGCAGCCCGACACACTGCTATCCAATAACTTCCAGGCTCCAAAGTCACCCGGTGCACCTTCTAGTATCTGGACGCATGTGGTCATACGAGCCTTCCAAGCTTCAAGGTCAAAAGTCTGATTCATCCGCTCGCTGGCCGACAGAGCGGCCGTACGGGAGAAATTTCAAAAGATTGGTTGGCGTCCAGGTACGTGATCCTTGTTGACCTCCAAGTGATGTCAGGGTACGTGTGACTGACGGCGTGCTCTCAGATATTGTGACCATCTTGGTGTTAATCCTGATTAACACCTACGACAAAGCGGACCGGCCAACTTTGAAAGCTGGATCCACTGGACCCAACGTACCACTAAGAAGAAGACGGACAAAACCATCAGTCAACCATGGAAATCCTTATGCCAAGCTTATAGTCTGTTAGTCGAGCGGCCCATGGACTCGTACACTCTCCAACAAGTGAGACGGGTAGGTCCCTGTTCTCTCCCTTGATGGATAACAAATGACACGCCCAAGGTTGACTATTTCCTTAGTACATCAACGAGCAGATGCATGAAGACCACGACATCAGTCGCCACGCCCGACGAAAGGATGCCTTGAGCGCCGAAGACCTTGGCGTCCTGCTGCAATGGCATTGGAAATACTCTCGAGTTCCGTGCCTTCATCGAGCGAGATGGACAGCCGCCGTCGCCATTTCATGATGTCCCGCTGTACGCGAATAAGCAGCAGACGGTATTGAATATGATCGTTGAGATTCCGCGCTGGACCAATGCCAAATTGGAGGTGAGGTTCCCACGTTTACAACTCGCCTGGTAACGATGGCGCTCTCAGGAGCCTCCCGCTGTCGTCAGACAGGATTAAAGCTGACTTGAAGATCAATCCAGATCTCCAAAGAAGAATTCCTCAACCCCATCTAGCAAGACATCAAGAAAGGCAAACTGCGCTTCATCCGCAACTGCTTCCCTCACAAAGGCTATCTCTGGAACTACGGTGCCTTCCCTCGCGTAAGTCCTACGTCTCACAGACCTCCCACGGGTGGACTCTCGATCTGACTTTTCTTTTCCCCCTCCCCAGACATGGGAAGACCCCAATGTCGTCCACCCCGAAACCAAAACGAAAGGCGACAACGACCCACTTGACATCTGCGAGATCGGCGAGCTCGTCGGGTACACTGGCCACGTCAAGCAAGTCAAAATCCTCGGCGTCATGGCTCTACTGGACGAGGAAGAGACCGATTGGAAGATCATCGTCATCGACGTCAATGACCCTAGCTTCCAACTTCAAACGATATTGAAGACGTCGAGAGACATCTGCCAGGTTGGCTGCGAGCGACGAACGAACGGTTCCGCATCTACAAGATCCCAGATGGAAAGCCAGAGAATCAGTTTGCTTTCAGCGGCGAGTGCAAGACCCGCAAGTATGTGCTGGAGGTCATCAGGGAATACAGTGATGCTTGGGAGCGGCTGATCACCGGGAAGCAGCAGGCGGGTGACATCAGCTTGTAAGTGGATCACCAGAGCCAGCAAGAAATATCTTGTGGTGGTTGCGCCTGACTCGTGCACATTGGAGGCTGACATGCGGAATAGGGCCAACGTGACGAACTCCAACTCACCAGACCGCGTCGACCCGAGCCAGCTGAGAAACATTCCAAAGGGAGAGAACTTGCTGCCTACGCCTATCGATGGCAGCGTTGATAAGTGGTTTTTCATCTCCGGTGCCGCTGTCTAGGTTCGCGGCTTAGCGAAGCCAGCGACACCTACAATGTGTGACCGTATACTCATGGTTGAGTCGGCGAGAGTCCTCCAATTCCGCCAGCTAGCCTTTTAGAGTAGGAAGGATCTGACACGGAAGCAGGAGCGTGGATCGAGGACTTCAAAATAGACCATTCCAAGCAAGTAAAAGTAGGTACATGATCACAACCATACCGCTTATGAATATTAAGATCTCTCTAGGTAGCAACCGATTCTTGACAAAACTTAGATTCAATGCTTCAGAAGAGTGATAATGCTACTTGCCCCGTGTCCGCAATATCCCATTCCCACCACAAATAGATCCCGAAACTTCACCCGACCTCCCTAAGCTAAGGAGGCATGCGTGGTGCTTCATCCTGATCTTAGCAGGTTCAAACCAGTACAAGCTGATTACAACGGCATCGGCTCATGTCGGCCCCTAGCACGAGGCTGAGGAGGCCCCTAGAGATCGCCTTCCCCGGTTCCGACCTTCCACGACTTCGCCAGTGTTACGGTGAGCTCAGAGCAGGCTGTCCAATTCTCTTGTCAAATCATGTCTGGAGCCCATGCTTGAGGCTTGCAGGCTTTGCAAAAGGCGTGTTCTACTTCCGGATCCCGAGCCGGCAGCCTTTCGCATCTATCGGGCATGTTCCATGAGGTATTGGCTGGCATTGTGCAGTCTCCATCACTCATGGCCTCACTCCGGTTGGCTAATCCCGGCTTAACACACGGTCAGAGCTTGCAACAGAAAGACCTCCACAACATGAGACACGTTAAGCGGCGACCCAAGACCTCGGAAGGAGCGTACTGTCGCTTCTGGACGAAGTTGACGGAGACCGACAGTGAGTTCATGAGCAGCCCCAAGACCACGGCGCTGGCTTTCTGCAGTATCGCTGTTTGGCCTGAAATCATCTTCCTGATCTGATCTGTGAGTTCAGGAAAGAGACGACATTGAAATGGCTCTCGCATTCCGCCGCTTCAACAGTGCTTGGCGATAGCATCAAACAGGTTATCTCCTGTGAGACCTCTTTGCCACAGTACCACGTGTTTGCGGAGGCCCATGTCAGTTCATAAGGGCTGCGAGACAAGACGAGACCTCACCATCCTAGCAGTGAACGCCCAGGACGAAACAAAATTGGCAAGGAAAAACCGAGGTTGCAATGGACGAATCGAAGATTCGCAGCGTTGAGACAATGCATGAATTCATACAAACTCCCAGCGTTACAAATTAACTTTTCCAATGGGTTGCCGTGCGCCTGTTCAAGCGTGTGGCGAAGCTGTTCCCTCTTATTATCACCACCCAGGTATTACCGCGTAGGTATTCAAAATGAGACTGCTCTTCCGCGCATCTCCTCCTTCACTTGACGATGCGGCCTCATCGTACTCTGGTCTCATGTAGACCTTGTCCTCGTCCCTCCACTTCACCGAAGGCCTGCCTCAGCTTCAGCATCCCTGGGGATCCAATGTTGCGTAAGTCTTACATCTCTAACAACAGGGTATTGTGTGTGTGGTTGTGCCCGGCGTGTATTGCCTTTTGTGCTGTGCAGAAGCTTCGAAAGTAGTTCACCACCGACTTCAGGTCCGCCAATTGACCTTTGAAGCCGTGTCCGTCCCGAAGGTCCAGAGATGGGAAGAGATTGGCTTTTTGAATCATCGATAACTTATGAAAGGCCATTTCGTTCTGAAAGATAGGTTTGGTCATGATTCTGCTGCACCAAGGCGAAAGTTCGTCGGAAAGTCAGCTTGAGCCCCATGTAGCGCCTGAAATTTGCTCGGCCTTCCGCCTTGCTTTCCTGAAGCCATTACTTTGAACCAGGTCTCTTCAGGCAGGTTGCGTCAGAGAATAAGCTAGGCGGCGGCGGCTGCTGCTGCTGCTGCTGCTGCTGCTCTTAGCAAGTTCGGTATCGTAACATGACATGATTGTGTTTACTTGCAAGCACATAAGCTCGGATTTAGAGACTGCGGTGCATCTCAGTGCCGCTGTGACTTATTGCGCTGACTACTCGCCCATTAAACCTAGTCACTAGGTAACGCGGAGGTGCACGGTGCAAGACTTTCGGAGTATCCAGCAGTATGCTGGTTCAAGAGTCAAGAAGGATGGAAAGTTCATTTTCGTTTTTCCGCAACAGAGGTATCAAAGCCGATACGGTATCGGGGATTACGGTATCGGCTACATCATCGTACTTCGGGATTTGCACCTCGTACAACGCGCAACGACGTCATCGAGACGTGCAATTTATACTATGCCGGAGCAAGCAACTTTTTACCCCTGGCCAAAAAGCGCTATACAGGTGATCAAGTCGTCGTGTATCGGACAAGGCGGCAAAAATCCATGCTTGCCAGCACCGAAACATACAGCTTTTGCGGCTTTTGCGGCTCTAGCGGGTTCCTGCTGGAGCCGTGTGAAGGTTAGACGTTGTTTTCGTGGTTGATGCCCGGATTACAAATTCGTCAAGTTCATGATGGCCTGTTCCGGCAGGTTTGCAATGTTTGATATCATGTTTCCTCGAAATATTGAGTCTTCTTGCACCTATATATTTGACTTATCGCCCAAGTTGTGCAAGGGACAGTCTCAGAAGACGTACCACTCGATCAATTCGCAAGATGCAGTCATTCATCCAGTATCGGAGGATCGGTAGAGATGCCAAGGCCCAAATACGTCGAGACGCGGAGAAGGGTCACCTGGCTCCCTCGGCGGGCAGCAGGCATCGCCACAACCTACAAGAAAGTCATAACGACAGTGTGCAAGGCGGCAATGATCCATCTCAAAGGACATCTCTATCGTCCGACAGAACGCAAACGCCTGATGCGAATGAGTTTGTTCCTCACTTAGATGGTGTTGTTGCTCAGGAACACACCAGCGCCAAAGGCGAACGCTCTCAAATTTTCGTGGTTGGATGGACTTGCGACAAAGATGAAAACAATCCGCACAACTGGACTAAGGCGAAACGTGTCGCCTGCACATTGCTTGTCGCCTGCATTACGTTTGTTTGCATGACTGCATCATCTATCGATTCCGCCATTGCTCCGCAAGCAGCGAAGGAGTTTGGCGTCAGTCTAGTAGTAGAATCTTTAGCAACAGGTAAGTGCGGACCTCGATTCACGATTGCCCAATCTCTGACTGACTCTCTCTCTCTCTAGCACAATTCTTGCTTGGCTCTGCTGCTGGATCACTCGTCACTGGGCCTTTCTCTGAAACATTCGGGCGAAATCCTGTTTATATTGGCACCATGTTCCTTTTTATGATCTTCACGATGGCTTCAGGACTCTCGCCAAACATAGGCGCTCAACTCACGTTCCGATTTTTTGCCGGCATCTTTGGCTGTGCACCTCTCACTTGCGCTGGAGGTACAATATCAGATCTCTGGAACGGTCTCGAGAAAATCTATGGCTTTCCCCTGTTCGCCCTTCCAGCCTTCGGCGGAGCAATGCTGGGACCTGTCATTGGCAGCTACATTGGTATCGGTGACCTGCCTAGCTGGCGTTGGACTGAGTGGATCACGCTCATAATGGCTGGTTTGGTTACAACAAGTTTGGTTATTTTCTTACCAGAAACACATCCGTCCACCCTCCAGTCTTGGAAAGCTCAGCAACTCCGGCAACTGTTGGACGACGATCGATATCAGTCGAAAGCGGAAGTCGCCCAAATGACCTTCTGGAAGCGTATGAAGGTCGCACTCACCCGGCCGTTCTTACTCTGTGGTGAAGCGATTGTGATCTGTGTGACAGTTTACCTCACTGTGGTATGGGCCGTTCTCTTCACATTTCTGGACGGCTACACGTACATCTTCGCGAATGTGTATCATACGTCACAAGGCCTCACCAGCGTTATATTTGCGGCTATGTACGTTGGTGTTCTTTTTGCGTCACCCCTGGTACCGCTTGTGTACAAATGGACTAAAGAGGATATGGAGAAAGAGAAAGGGAAGGGTCTCTTTTCCATCCGCCCGGAGACGAGGCTCTGGTTCGCGATGGTTGGTGGCGCTTGGGCTATACCGATCTCGCTCTTCTGGCTTGCTTGGACAGATTACGTAAGGATGTGTACCTTTTCTGCTCAGTTCTTTTGCTAATTCAATTCAGGCTTCCGTCAGCATCTGGTCACCGATTGTCGCTACTTCCTTGTTCGGATTCGGCCTGATCAATATTTTCATGAGCGCATACATGTACACCATTGACGCCTACGAGGTAAATGCAGCCTCCGCCCTGACCTTTGCCACTGTTACAAGATTCCTCATTTCCGGGGGCTTGACTGTGGCTGGTATACCTTTCTATGAAAATGTCGGCACTCATTGGACTCTGACGATCATGGCGGTTATCGGCTGCTTCTTGGCACCAATTCCGTATCTACTGTATCGATACGGCGCCTGGGTCAGGAAGCATAGCCAGCATGCAATTCGAAGAGATTGACAAAGAGTGTTGTTGGATTTGTATGTTCTTGTCAGCCAGAATAGGACTGGTACAGCCTTTCGCCCTAGGAGCTGCTCCCCTCTGCCACGCCAGTGTGCTCGTATATCAAGTAGGCTGTGCTCTGAGATGCTGATGTACAGTAAGTATAGTGGCAAGCATTGTACGTATATTAGGAAGCTGGCCTTCCTGTCATTCTAGATAGTTCAAGCAATTTAGCATCACCTTTCTGAGCCTGACAGTCCTATTCTAGACTCTGCTGTTTACGGAGGTACTGTCGACTCGGGGTAACAGATAGACTTTATCATATTGCACCAATCATGAAGTCGATTCCCATTACTAGCTAACTGGCTGAGCTGCAATCGTTCTCTCTGCGCTTTTCCAAGACTTCTAAGGCATTGAGGTCATCGAAGTGCTAGAGAGCCCGAGGAGGCAGGGTGATTCCGCCGCGGCATGAGAGCTCTGTTGGCATTCTGAATAAGAGGGTGTGTGCTCTAAGAATTTAGTTGTGAGTAGACCGCAGCAACTGATTTTGGTGCACGCCTCCGTATACATTTGTCGAGCTGTCGCCTGCTTCAGTGAAGAGTGCTTCTCTACTGCATCAGTTAGGCCGAAGCCAATACAACTAGGAGCCATCTAAACTCCTTTGAGCAAAGAGGAAAGTTCTGCGGCACAATTTTAGTGTGTAATCCCCGCATCCGGATTCCGCCGATGATGACAGCAAAGAGCACATGTGGATACGAACCAACTCAATGCTCTAAACCATATTCGACATTGCGATGGCCTGCACGACTTGTCGGATGAAAAAGGTCAAATGTAAGTATTGTACTGTGAATGTCTCCAGTTTAGCCAAAACCTCGTCTTCAGAAGAGTACGTAATACGTGACTGATGGCGGCTTCTCCTCACAGGCGACTTGAAACTTCCTATTTGCAATTACTGTAAAGTGAGTATCCAACTATCCATGCGAAGAGTCGTTCAGAGCTAAGCAAGCACACGAGTTGACGTCTTTTAGTTCCACAACACGACGTGCACGTACCCAAAGAGCAGGAGGGGAAAACAGCATGGCAGCAATGCCGGTACGAGACGTCGACCTCTTCAGCAAGTTGGGAACGTGCACCACTAAATTTCCTTTGTGGTTCTTTAGCCAAAGATGCCAGCGCGCGGAGGTTAGAGTCTCAGAACTCGCAGAGAAACGGGTTGCTTGATGCAAATGAACAAATCGCTGGCAATCAAGTGGTCAGGCCCACGCCGCCACCAAATTCTCATGGCCGCTCCACCCGTGACGAGCCCCGAATGTCCGATGGAGTCTGCAACAACCAACCTACAGACCCCCAGACCCGAGCCGACTCCATCTCCAAGCCGACTGTTCTGCATTCTGACGAATTAATTGACGACATACTCGCGGATCGGCAAGTGAGTGAGACTCGTGAAGATCACTCTGCTCTGTTCAATCATGAGGTGAGTCCTTTGGTGGCGCCCCTCACGGCAAGGCATCTTGGCACCACTTCGTTAACTTATTTTCTTTCCAGGACGGACAAGATTATGCAGGTACTGTGATTGAATCTCCTATTACCAGGAAGGTGTTGTCCTGCCCAAGTATGAGTCTAATCTTTGCTCTATATGCGTTAGGACCTTCTTCCGAGATGTCTATCTTTTGTTACCAGGCTCTAGCCCAAGTCCTGGAAAGGACAGCTGACCCTGGCGGTGTCGCCATTCTCCAGGGCATGGCAAACAGCATCATATCTCATCTCAAACTCTCAAAGTCAGCACTGGGAGGCAATGATTACAACTTGTTTAAGGACAGGCCTTTATGGCCGCTACCGCCGGTCAGCACAGCTCAGAAATACGTCGACGGTAGGTTGATGACCAAGTTTACGGAAGTACGTGACTAATTTCTATGAGATGAGTAGCTTGTTTTGGAAACATGCAATGGCAAGAACCTTAACCCGACCATAGCGACTAATGAAATGACTCTCGGTGTAGTGGCCTACCAATACTTTGTCGCGCACGCTTCGACCAAGGAGTCGAAACTTTCCTGAAATCCGAGCCAACTTCGAACCTCTCCTGGTATGCTTTGTACAACGCTGTCCTAGCCATCGGTTGTAGAGCTAGCGAGATGAGCGTTTCAATCGAGTCTCCCTCGTCGTTCCAGGACTCCGAGAAAGAAGCTTGGCAGTATTTCAGAAACGCCTTCTCCGTTCATACAGAGCTTTTATACCAGAGGACAGATATCGTGGCCGTCCTGGTATGTCACTCCCCACATCCATCAGATCCGAATTGGGTTGACATATATACTCTAGGCCTTAACAGTCATGGTACAATTTTGGAATCCTAAGGATTTCCGGCGCTAACCTCAACACATGTCCAGACCAACTTCGTGCAAGGCGTTGCTTTTCCACAACTTGAGTCGATGCTTTGTTCTGTTGCAGTTCGGTTGGCCCTGGAAAAGGGCATGCACAGAAGGCCGAATAAGGGCTGGAATCTTTCAGATGCCGAAGTCGCTGAGAGGAATCGAGTGTTCTGGGTCCTGTACTTTCTGGACAAGACGATTGCTCTGCGCTCCGGTCGCCCTTCAGTTAGTAACCGGCATTCTTCTAACATTGTGATAGAAAAGTGCCACCAGCTGACCCTCAAATATAGACGATAGACGATAGCGATATAAGCTGCCCTTTCCCACGACACCTTTACACTTTACACTTACCGAATACCAATCCTTCATTCACCGACACCTCTTTCGACATCCTCCTGTGCGTAGTCCGATTCGCTCGAATTTGCTCCAAGATATCAACCCGTCTCTACTCTGCTACGTCTTTGGCTCGACATCCCCGCGCTCTTTTTCAGACCGTCAGAGCCCTTGACCACCAACTTGCTGAGTGGCATAATAGCATTCCTTCCGTATTGCGTCTCGATCGACCCATGCGGAGGTCCGAGCTGCCCAAGGACGAGATTTTCACTCAAGCTCTAATACTGCATTTTTCGTACGAATTCGCCACATGTGCTCTTCACGGCAGAATTACTACTCAGTTCATTTGGGATCGAACAGATGAGGGTGAGGACGCTCTTGGAAAGCAAGCTGGTGATGCACCCCATTTGGAATACTCGGCCGGACTACGTCTCAAGGCTGCCCGGTCGATGATACTGCTAACGAGGCACATTGATGTGGACAGCTCCACGCCCAGTTGGTAGGCATCGTTCAATCTCTCATTACCCTTCAATTGATTCTTAGAATTCGCGCTGATCAAAGCCATGGAAATTTTATTGAATAGGCTCCTGTTCTACTATCCTTTCACAGCCCTCGGCATATTATTTTCTCACGTCATAACAAACCCGTTGGCCCCTACCGCTAGTACCGACATTGCGCTTATGGATGTCGTTACAGGGCTATTCGGCCGTCTCGACTTTGTCAGCTCGGGTATGCGGTCACTGACCGACGTCGGTGAATTCGCTAGATTAGCAAGAGCCGCTGTTCAGCGTGCTAGGACACATGTGGACCGACGGTTCGCTCAGAAGAGCTCGGATAATGAGACGATAGCATCCAAGCTCAACCAACCCTCTGAACCTTCTGACAACCGCATGCAATTAGATATGGGCCCGACAATTACTGCTGATACGACCGCGAATCTTGATAGGAGCAGCAGACATAGACTGATGTCAGCAAGTGGAGCGGGAGTATCCACTCCTATCATTGAATCACAACGCCAGAGTTCCGTCATGCCTTGGTCCGACTTAGGTTTCACTCCAGCAGCTTATGCGAGCGAGATACCGGGCCTGGATTGGAATGCACTAGAACCGGACTCCTGGTTTGATATGGGTGCAGTCTTTCCGGAAATGGCGCTTGACATGGATTGAGTACCAGGACTTTTTCTTTGGCGTCTCTGTCGCCTGCAGAGGTGCTGAGAGAGTCGGAAAGCTTCTAGCAACTGTCAGACAAGCGGGGATACTTTGGGGCAAAAGCTCTAATGGGTGGATTGCGAAGAGAAGCGGAGGAAGACACATGAGCTGGACGCAAAGGAAAAGATGATCCAGCAAAGGGGAGATCGCCTAGGAACTTCATAGGCACAAGACGGCGGCCTTTTTGGAGGTTTGAGCCTTGGGGTGAGCCTAAGCCCTGAGCAACTCCCTGAGGTACTAGGAGCAGCCTGATGAAGCCCCCCTGTAATCCGGCTAAGGTTGCCTATGAAGTTTCGCAATGGTTTCAGCTAAGCCCCTCAGCCCCCAGCAATGTACGCGCGTCCGGCTGCTGCCTAGAATCTCTTGCTAGAATCTGATGTCTCTAGCCACCAGAAGCTGTTCAAAGCGCTAGCAGTGAACAGACTACCATTTTCGGAAAGACCATGCCATCTTTAGAGAAGGAACAAGTTCATCTGAAAAAGCCATTCTCTCCCTCATTTTCCTTCGATTCTCACCGGTTCCGCCTCATCGATCACATCCCCTCCTTCCCGATCAGCTCGTCCACGGATACGCTGCGCCGTGGTGGTCATTTCGCCTCTTCCGCCTCTTCGATAGTGCATTCTGATCGGTCGATCCATGTCGAGAATCTCGTGAGCGGTCTAGTTTTGGTGAGAGACAGCTAGCCTCCCATTGAGGATCCTATCGACACGTGGACGGAGCGAAGATACGACGAAAATTTGCCCAGCTCGAGAACGAGATCATGATGACTGTCACCTAGGAACAAGTCGAAGATCCTCTAAGGTAACAATCCAATCGAGACGTTGGAGTGTTTGAGAAGGTGGTGGAACAATGGTTTGAGCAAGATGCTCTAGATTGCAGGCAAACAGTATGCTACCAGTGCATTCTACAGTCAGATGTACCCATCTTTACTCCCTGATAGCCAATCTTTCTGTTTGAATGCTACCCTGAATCCGCGATGCTAATCGCAAGCGCGGCTTGCGATGGAGATTGACGGCATAACTCTCAATACTCTCTAACATAGCTCTCAGTTCCTAATTGGGCGGGTGCATAGCCGCCCGGCCTCCGGCTGGACTGTTGGGAGCACTACCGCTGATGAGTTATTACACCCTTTCTTTACAAGAGAATTCGGCGATTATGCCTGGAGGGATCGGGAGGGGCTGAAGGGGCCGTGATGGGCTCCCTCGCGAGGTGTTACTGTACGAGCCGTCTAAGTGACCGGAAGCCTGAACAGTGCACTTTCATGCGGCTGGTCAGGCAGCAGCCGGCAAGGGTGAGCTGGACTACGCGAACTATTGGCCCCGCCCTGATGCCGATGGTGGCGAAGTTCCTGACAGAGCAGTGGGGTCCCACATTGGTTCTTTCTCCAGTCAGTTCTTCTACGACGTGACAGCCTCTATCCTGGCCTGACCGGCAACAGAGTGTCGACATGGGGGGATATTTAGGCCCCCTCTACTCGTTTTCTCCCTTCTCAAGGTTGCGAAGGGTACAGGGAAGTAAGATCCCCCCCTGTATCGCGAGAAGCATCCCGTGGAGAGAAAAATCATAGGTACTTTGACTTGAAGCAATTCAGACTCTGTGCACACATTGAAATTTCCCATACTTTTTATATCAGTCGTGTATTGCGGGTACTGCTGAACACCCGAGATCGCTCCCACCTGAAAATTACGATCGCATCGCCGCTTCGCCGCCTGGTTTGTGGAGAACCTCCTCTCATGACATAATAGGATCCTTCCACCACAGCTCCACCATCAAGCTTGTACCACTGTTAAAACTCATCAAGGACCTATATCCGAACCTTAAAGTCTTATAGTAATGCTGAAAAGTCATTGTCAGCCCTGTGGCTGCCCGGCCGGGCTGATTCATGCAATGTAGCCACGCTGATTGGTACCTCCAATCAAAGCGATCAATAACCCTGGTTAGTGCGAAACGACTCCGCACGGTCTCACATAATAATCACGTGTAATTTTACCTTATAATCAAAGCTACTTGTGGCTGGCATGTGGCTGATAGGCGTGTGGCTAGTATGCGTGTGGCTGCAGTGTAACCTCTTCTAGCGGTCGCAGAAGTTCCCTGCGTGCCCGGAACAAAGAACGAAGAACGCTAAACTGCCTATCGCACCTAGGCCTTGATCGATGGTGAGAGAGCGCCAACGTGCTCGGATAATACTTTGAACAGCAAGCTGACGGGATACAGTATTTAGGTATCGACCCTCTGAATGCAATCCACAAACCTACGAAGAAGCGATGACTGAATCTCGTAGCAAAAGTCCAACGACCTTTTCAGCCGCGCCAGCACGCAGCACAGCGACGACGGCCACCACAGCTAATGTAGAGCGTCTCCAACGACGCTATTCCCACCGACCACCCTCCTGCGACTCCTAAACGCGTGCGGTCAACTACAAGCGACTCGCAGTATACCCTAAACCGCATTGACGCCCTCTCCATGCTCCTGACTGCGGCCGCCCTGAAGCTCGCCGCCGTCCTTCCTTCGCGCGAGCGTGTCGCTCCTCCTCCGTGCTGTAGGGCAACTTTATCCTCCTTACCAGCCCTCGAACGGACATAACCTCGTACACTGAACTCCTTTTGCGGACGGGATGGCCCGCCGCGAAGCCAGCTCTCTGCTTCGCAACCTCGCCGCACAAGGTCCTGAGACCGCAGCTTCTTCCCTCGACCAAATTGGGCGCAATAACGCAAGCTCCATCAGCAATAGCTACAGTGAAGAGATGGAGAGTGCACGAGCAACTTCTGCTGCGAAGCAGGAACTTGGAGTCCTGGAGACATATCGATGCAACACCGATTATCTCCGCATCAAGCGCCGCTTTTGGAGAGTCACACACGCCGAGTCTCAGGCGAAATCGAAAAGTTGCGGCGACATTGTGGCCTCGAAAACGGCTGCGGACGTCCAGAGCCATCAAGACTTGAAGCAGGCCGTAGAGCGCCATCTAGATTGGCGTTGCCGCATACCTAGCAGCTTCATATCTGTTTTTGATGACAAAAAGCATGCCATCAACTGGGCGATTAACGCGCGCAACCGGCAGGAGAAACGTCGCGAATACAGCCCTGTTTACGTTCAGGAAATCAATACGGCATACTTGGATGACGTCTGTGTTTTGGATCTCGGACGGATAGTACGAGAGCTTGATATCTCCTTCAAAAACGTCGAGCACGAGTATCTAATCCTCTACAACATTCCGAGACACGCTCTAGAAAGCAATACCGATGTTGCCATACTGGAAGAACGAGGTGAGCGCCAACTGCACCCACTGACAACGCGCCATACTGATTTGAAGGCTCAGCGCTCGAAATACGTGAGCAGGAAGACCGATGGAAAGATCCAGGTTACCACTGGGTTGATGATCTATATGGATACTACGACACGGACGAAGAGTGCGAAGAGCACAATATGAATGACGATTTGATAAGAATGATCGAGGGAGACTGGAATTAAGTGGGGGGCGACGCTTGATCTGCTGTCTTTTCTACTTGCTGGCTCTTAAGATGTTCACAAAGGTGACGCCATCTGTAATGTCACTCAAGAGCCGCGAAGCGGGCTCTGAGGCTTCGTCGCGGGAGGTGCGAGCACCATTGACTCGATGGTCATAGCAAGGCGTAACGACGGCGGGGACAGCGACGGCGGGCACGACAACGGCGGGCACAACGACGGCGGGGCCATCGCAAGGCATGACAAGCGCAGCAGAAGGACACCAAATGCCGGCCTCTATCTCTATTTGCCTGTCTGTACCACCATTACGCCGAAGACGAACTCTCTACTGAAACGTTTGTGCATTCCACTGTGGAATTGGACTCTCCAACATGGAACATTTAAGATTCGCGAAATCGATGCTCTACATACACAGATGGATGTCGATCTGGCTATGAAAATAGAAAAGTCGAAAATCCATAGCCTCAACTGTGAGGATCCGCCCTTGCCCCTCGCCCATGTGGGCGACAAAAAGGTCAAACGATTTCACTTCAGTGAAATCATTGGCGGATTACCATATATGCGAGCGACCGTGACATCAACCCTCTCACGATCGCACACATATTTGTTCCTGACTTTCTTTATGTGTAGTTCATTCCGTAAGTGCCTCAAAATGAAGGTTTTGTACCAACGTGGTGAGTGAGTCTCTTTTCCTACTGATTCAACCTCATTTGATAATTTCTCGACCGCATAATGTATGGGAACCTGCTCTGAAAGCTTAAGTTGTCCCACCCGCTGTAACATATCCCAGGTTTTCTCCCCCCTGGCCATGAGTATTCGGCGGACCTCGTCACTTTCCTTCCATTCCGATGTAGCAATCCTGAAGCACTCTCCGCAGAAAGACTTGAATTTGGCCCTCAACAGCGGCCCCCAAGCGGCTCACGTTGTCAGGTACCACATGGCGTGTTATGAGTGACCAGTCCGTCTAGCTCCGTCCTGAAGATCATCCTTGCTCCTTACTCCTCACTTCTTACTTCGTACCTTGCCTAGCGCGACTCAGGACCTTGTTTTTCCTTCTCACTATCAATAGCGTCTTCGCTGTTAGATGCCGTTCCATAAGGACCTCTCCCGCACGCTCATAGCGTTGGGCCTGCACTGTGAAGTCGGAACGCTCTCTGCCTCCGTAGAGTGAAGCTTCGTCTTGCAATGCTGCCTGGTTAGTGCAGAGAGGGTACGGCTATACATCGCACCCCCCTTTGCTTTGCGGCGCGGCCGGGCGTGGGGGTGGGGGGTTGCCGGGGGGGGGGGGGGGGGCCGGTGTGAGGTTGCG
>Ga0335072_10006141_pt1 | contig 17598 bp, 15 predicted proteins | sample Lox_Sample_21_FD_206725 | JGI IMG/M metagenome (GOLD analysis project Ga0335072, IMG submission 206725) | Soil microbial communities from Loxahatchee National Wildlife Refuge, Florida, United States - Lox_Sample_2.1 | ecosystem: Environmental > Terrestrial > Soil > Wetlands | place: USA...
CGACTCCACGTCGGCGCTGACCGCCAACTGGTATGAGTCCGCGCCGTACTACAGCGTGCTGGACTCAGACGCCCCCGACCTAGGAACGGTCATGGCGGCCACCGGCCAGAAGGCTTTCGACATGGCCTTCATCCTGGCCGACGACGGAAGCTGCGCCCCGGCCTGGAACGGGACCGACCCGGTGCCGGGCGACACGCAGGTGGCCGCGGTCATCAACGAGGTCCGTTCGGACGGCGGGGACGTGATCGTGTCCGCTGGCGGCTACAACGGGACCAAGCTGGGCCAGGTCTGCGGCACCGCCGCCGCCACGGCGGCCGCCTACCAGCAGGTCATTACCGCCTACGGGCTGCACGCGTTCGACTTCGACCTGGAGGAACCAGAGATCGAGAACTCCGCCGCGATCGACAACGAGCTGGGCGCGGCGCAGATCCTGCAGCAGGACAATCCAGGCCTGTTCATCTCGGTCACGATCCCGTCCATCACCACCGGTGCGAACTACTTCGGCCAGCTGCTGCTCGATGAGGCCAAGACGCTCGGCTTCACTCCGAACGACTACACGATCATGCCATTCGATGGCGGCTTCAGCGGCGGCTCGGCGCAGGTCACGGCGCTGCAGGACTTCAACGCGCAGCTGATGAGCACGTTCGGCTGGAGTAGTTCGGTGGCCTACGGGCACGAGGGCTTTTCCGGAATGAACGGCCGGACCGACGATGCCGAGTACTTCTACCAGAGCGACTTCCAGACGGTGCTGAGCTTCGCCCAGAGCGTCGGCCTGGGCCGGTACACGTTCTGGTCGGTCAACCGCGACCGGGAATGCGACCCGCCGGACAACAACGGTGACCTGTCCAGCGAGTGCAGCAGCGTCCCGCAGAACCCGTGGGACTTCACCGCCTACACGGTCGCCTTCGCCAACAGCGCGCCGGTGACCGAGCCGACCCCGACGCCGACCGGAACGGCTACGCCGACGCCCACGGGGACGGCTACGCCGACGCCGACGCCCACCGGGTCGGGCACCTGCACGGCCGCCGCCTGGTCATCCAGCGCGACCTACGTCTCCGGCGACGTGGTGTCCTATGGCGGCGACCAGTGGACCGCCAACCAGTGGAACTACGACGAGGTTCCCGGCGGCGCGTCGGGTGCGTGGAACAACGACGGCGCCTGCTAAATGCGGGCCGCGGTGCCCGGCGGCCACCCCTCCGCCCCGGGCACCGCGGCTTTCCCGGCGGGCCGCCCGGAAAACTTCTGACAACTCCCAACCGCTTGCCCGGCCGTGGTGTCTACAGGGATGAAGCTCCTGAAACGGAACATAACGGAGGGAAGCGTCATGGGGTACCTGTCGTCGAAGAAGTCAAAGAGGTCGAAGAAGGTTGCGGGCGTTACCGCCGTGCTCGGTGCTGGCCTGGCGTCGATGGCGAGCCTTGCGGCGGCGCCGGCCGCGAGCGCGGCGACTCAGTCGGCCAGTCCGGCGGGCTGGCACGTGGTTGACACCGTCACGAGCGGGGCCAGCCACCCCGCCTCCCTGGGCGCGATCGTCTCGACCGGCAAGACCAGCGGGTATGTATTCGAGTCGGCGGCCGGGTCCGGGTACCCGGCCGCGTATGAGCGCACCGGCACCACCATGTGGAAGAAGGTGGCGTTCCCGGGCCGGGCCGGGGAGCGCGTCGTCACCGCGGGCGCGACCTCGCCGACCGACGTGTGGGCGTTCTCGGCCCTGGCCAACGGCGGCTCGCGCGCGTTCGAGCTGGTCAAGGGCAAGTGGACGGCGGTCAAGACGTTCAGCTTCCCGATCGCCTCCGCGACCGTGCTCGGCGGTAAGGACGTGTGGGTGTTCGGAACGGCTGACGACTCCGGCGCCGCCCGGCTCGGCGTCTACCACTACGACGGCCGGACCTGGACGCGGGTCTCCGCCACCCTGGGCGACGGGTTCGCGGTGTCTGACAAGGACGTCTGGGCGTCCACCGGCAGCAGCGTCGAGAACTACGACGGGCACAAGTGGACGGCCACCAATCTCGCGACCCTGCTGCCGAAGGACAAGCACGTCAAGCTCGTGGCCGGGATCATCGCCCTGAGCGCGAAGAACGTCTACGCGCTCGCGTCTGACTTCACCGGCGGGGAAACCGCCGTGCTCTACGTCCTGCACTACAACGGCCACCAGTGGTCCAGGGTCGCCGAGAACTACGGCTTCAGCAGCCGGAGCCTCAGCCCCGACGGCCAGGGCGGGTTCTTCTTCACGGCCTTCCAGCACGACGCTGGCAACCCGGCCCTGCTGCGCTACCACGACGGCAAACTCGCGGACGTGCCGCCGTTCACCGGCACCTCCTCCCCGGCCCAGGCCTTCGACGTCACCCACGTCCCCGGCACCACGCAGCAACTGGTGACCGCGTCCACCGCCTCGGCGACGAAGGTCTCCGCCGAGGTCCTGCAGGGCAGCTAACCGTCAGAATTCGGCCGTCGAGGCCGGCTCGCGAAGCTGACCTCGACGGCCAGTCCCCCGTCCGGCCGGGCTCGCGCGCTGAGGGAAGCGGCGTGCGCGTCGGCGATGGAGGCGACGATGGCCAGCCCGAGCCCGTAGCCGCCGCCCTGACGCGTCCGCTCGCCACCGAGCTGCTGGAACGGCTGGAACAGCCGGTCAACCTCATCGGGCGGGATGACCGGGCCGGTGTTCACCACCGACAGGCGGGCCGTCCCGGCGGCCATCGTCGTGACGCGAACGTGGCCGCCGGCCACGTTATGCGCGATGGCGTTGTCGACGAGGTTCGCCACGAGCCGTTCCGTGAGCCTGGCGTCTCCTGTGGTCATGGCCGGGGCGAGATCCGCCTCCACGCGCACGTCCCGGAGCGCGGCCTCCTCCTGGCGGGCCGCGACGACCTTGCCGGTAACCTCGGCCAGGTCGAATGGCTCTCGTTCGCGTAGCCCGCGCTGGCCACTGGCCAGGGTGAGCAAGGCATCGATGAGCTGCTCCTGATCCTCGCCGAGGGCCAGCACCTGCTGGCAGGCCACCCGCAGCGACTGCGCGTCGGCGCCCGGGTCGGCCAGCGCCACCTGGAGCACCGCCCGTTCCGCCGCCAGCGGCGTGCGCAGTTCGTGCGAGGCGTTCGCGACGAAATGCCGCTGGGACTCGAACGCGGCCTCCAGCCGGCCGAACAGGTCGTCCAGGGCGTCGCCCAGCTCGCGGAACTCCTCGTAGGAGTAGTCCAGGCGCAGCCGCTGGTCGAGGCGGCTGGCCGAGATCGCCCGCGCGGCGGCCGTGATGGCCCGCAATGGCCGCAGCGCGCGGTCGGCGACCAGCCACCCGGCCGCGATGGACGCCACGGCCAGCACGACGAGCGCGATACCTGAGTAGTGCAGTACCTGCGGCAGGTTATCGATCGTCCGGACATGGCCTGCTCCGCCTGGCCCGACGCCGGACGCCCGGGAAACGCGCCCGAACCTCAGCAGCGGCAGGCCGCTGATGGCCACCAAGGCCACGCCCATGCACAGGAACAGGCAGGTGTAGAGGATCGCCAGGCGGCGCCGGAAGGCGCGCTGGCGCCCTGGCCGGGTCACGGCTCGGCGATCCGGTACCCGCCCTCGCGGACGGTGCCGATGACCGGGGGGTCACCGAGCTTGGCGCGAAGCCTGCGGATCGTCGTCTTCACCGCCGTGGTGAACGGGTCGGCCGCCTCGTCCCACACCCGCTCGAGCATTTCCTCCGCCGGGACGACGCGTCCTTGTGCCTGAAGCAGGCATTCAAGGACCGCGAACTCCTTCGGGCTGAGGTCTAGCCGCCGCCCGGCGCGAAACGCCACCCGGCGGTTCGGGTCAAGCGTGATGTCGCCGCTTTCCAGCAGGGGCGGGAGGGCGGGGGCCGAGCGCCGGCCGAGCGCCCTGACCCGGGCCACGAGCTCGGCGAAGTCAAATGGCTTGGGAAGGTAGTCATCCGCCCCGAGGCCGAGGCCCTCCACCCGGTCCCTGATGGTGGTGGCGGCGGTCAGCATCAGCACGCGGCTTCCCGAGCTCCCCGCCACGATCTGCCGGCAGACCTCGTCGCCGTGGACTCCGGGGAGGTCACGGTCAAGGACCACCACGTCGTACCGGGTCACGGTCAGCCGCTCAAGCGCGCCGGCCCCGTCCAAGACGACGTCAACCGCCATGCCCTCACGGCGCAGCCCAGTGCCGATCGCCGCGCTGAGCACCTCGTGATCTTCGGCCACCAGCACTCTCATCGCCTACCAGGATGCCAGGTCGCCGGTGTCAGCCAGGTGTCAACGGCGGGCACCGTGGTGACACCGGCGGCGGCGTACAACGGCACAGGGGAAACGACAAGAAGGGTAGGACGTTGATCAACGCGATCGAGGCCCAGGGCCTCGGCAAACGTTACGGCCGGCGCTGGGCGCTGTCGGACTGCTCGCTCATCATCCCGGCCGGGCAGGTCGTCGGGCTCGTGGGCCCGAACGGGGCGGGCAAGACGACCCTGCTGCACCTCGCCGTGGGCCTCACCGCGCCGACCTCGGGCACGATCAGCGTGCTCGGCGCGCCCCCCGCCAGCGGAGCCGCCCACCTGGCCAGGGTCGGCTTCGTCGCGCAGGACACGCCTGTCTACGCCGGCCTGTCGGTCGCCGGTCACCTGCGCATGGGCCGGGCGCTCAACCCTGGCTGGGACGACGGACTGGCAAAGCGACGAATGAGCCAACTGGGCCTGGACCCGCGTCAGCGGGCAGGCAGGCTCTCCGGTGGCCAGCGGGCGCAGCTGGCCCTCACGCTGGCCATCGCCAAGACACCGGACCTGCTCGTCCTCGACGAGCCGGTAGCCAGCCTCGACCCGCTGGCCCGCCGGGAGTTCCTTGAGGCGGTGGCCGAGATCGCGACGGCGCGCGGCATCACCGTGATCCTCTCCTCTCACCTGGTCGCCGACCTGGAGCGAATCTGCGGCTACCTGATCGTGCTGACGGCCTCCCGGGTGCGGATGGCGGGCCCGGTCGCGGCGCTGCTGGCCGCTCACGCTCACCGGCAGGCTCTCGATGACCTGGTCATCGCCGCCATGCGCGAGGCGCCCGCGGAAGAGGCGCGATGATGGGGTTCGCCTCCCGCCAGGCACTCATCCAGGCCGTTCCGGCCGTTGTCGCGATCACTATCGTGGCCGTCGTCGCGGCCGTGACCGGGCCGCACCTCGCGCAGGCCTACCAGGCCGTTCTCGCCAGCTGCGGGCAAGGCGGCTGTGGCACGGCCCTGGAATCGCTCGCAGGCCAGGACAACGGGCTTCGGCTATGGCTCGGCGTGCTGGTGATCGTGTTTCCGGCCCTGGCCGGGATGTTCTGGGGCGCTCCGCTGGTGGCCCGCGAGCTGGAGACGGGGACGTTCCGGCTGGCCTGGACCCAGAGCGTCACGCGCACCCGCTGGCTGGCGGTCAAGCTGGCCCTGATGGGGCTGGCCAGCATGTGCTGCGCCGGCGCGGTCAGCTTCATCGTCACCTGGTGGGCCGCTCCGCTCGATAAGGCCGGGATGGATCAGTTCGCGTCGTTCGACGAGCGCGGCATCGTCCCGGCCGGTTACGCGGTGTTCGCCTTCATGCTCGGCGTGACCGCCGGGGTGCTGGCCCGCCGGGTCCTGACGGCGATGCTGGCGACGCTCGTCGTGTTCGTCGCTGTCCGGGTTTCCGTCAGGACCTGGGTCCGGCCGCACCTGCTGCGGCCGGTGACGGAAGCGCTCGCGCTCAACCCCTCGTCCACTGGCTACGGCTCGGAGGGCTTCCTGCCATTCCCGACGACGGCCCCGGCCCTGCAGCCGGCGGCGCCGGACCTCCCCAACACGTGGATCACCTCCATCGGGATCGTCAGCAAGGACGGCACCGCGCTGACCGGCGGCGAGCTAGCGCGGACCTGTCCCGGGCTGGGGCACGGGCGCGGCCCGGGTAGCGGACTGTCCCACACCCAGGCGCCGCCCAGCGTGGTCAATAGCCTGCACGACTGCGTCGCCCGGATCGGCACGTCGTTTCACGAGGTCGTCACCTACCAGCCCGCCAGCCGCTACTGGCCGCTCCAGTGGTACGAGCTGGCCCTCTACGTCGGGGCGGCCCTGGCCCTGGCCGGGTTGTGCCTGTGGCTGGTACGCCGCGTCGGCTGACCGGAGCGCGTGACATGTGACATCCTGCCGGTTTTACTGCAAATGTCGTCATTTTGCGACAGCATGGGCCGCACAGGAGGCAGGCATGCGACATCTCATCGGAATCGGGCTGGCCGTGGTGCTATCCGCGGCGATCTTCCTGGGGGGCGGCTGGGCCTACGGCCGGCTCTTCACGAACAACCTCGCGGCCGGGCACCCGAGCCTGAGCGGCCGTAACTTCGTCAGTGACTCCAGCGTGACGATCCCCCTGGCCGTCATGGCCGGCGTGGCGTTGCTCGTCGGCCTTGCCCTCCTGATCCGATGGGTATCGCCGCTGGCCACGGGGCTGCCCGGCCTGGTCCTGCTCGCCTCGACCGTGCTGTACGTGGTCAGCCCGGCGCGGGCGGTGGACTACATACCGCTGAAGGCGCACGACTTCGGCCTCGGGTTCGAGGGGCTGGGCACCACCGGAATCCTCGGCGCGGCCGGGGTCGTGCTCATGCTGCCGCTGTTCTTCCCGTCGCGCTGGCGCCGCCGGGCCGTCGATGACGCCGGCGGCGAGGACGACCCGATCGAGGCGACCGCGGTGACCCCTCCCTCAACGACCGGGCTGATCACCGGGATGGGCAGCAGCACCTGGCAGACCCTCACGTCCGAGAACCCAAGGCTCGACGATCCCGGCTGGTAGGCGCTGAGCCGGTAAACCCGAGGGGCCGCTGCTACCTGATCGACTTGATGCGGTAGACCATGGTGGCGCCGAAGAACGTGAAGATGCCGGCGAACGCGAACAGCACCCGGTAGCCGCCGAGCTGGTCGATGATCAGCGCGGCGGCCACCGGGGCGAGGGCCTGCGGTACGTTGTTGCCGATGTTCATGATGCCGAGGTCCTTGGCGCGGGCTTCCGCGTCCGGTAGCACCTGGGTCACCAGCGCCTGGTCCACGGACAGGAAGGCGCCATACCCGGCGCCGAGGAAGGCGCCCGCGACCATCGTGGTGGAGAAGCTCGGCCAGATCACCAGGAGCACCGCCGCGATGCCCTGCAGGACCGACGCGATCGCGACGAACACCCGGCGCTGCCCCGACCGGTCGGAGAGCACGCCACCGCCGTAGGTGGTGAGCAGCGTGAAGACCAGGTACACCGCGGTGACGTACAGCAGTGCCGTCTCAGGATCTTTCAGGTGCAACCCGTTGGTGAAGAAATACAGCAGGTACGTGGTGCCGAGTGCGTTCCCGATGTTGACCGCCACCCGGCCGCCGAACGCCCAGGCGAAGTCCGGGTAGGCCCGCGGCGACACCCACATCGCCTCGCTCAGGGCACGCACGGTAAGGGGCGGCCTGGCTCCCTCGGCCGGCGAATCGCGGTAGCGCAGCACGAACGGCACTGACAGGATCACCACGGCGACCGCCAGCACCAGGTACCCGCTGGCCGTTCCCGTGATCACCTCGGCCAGCAGCGCCAGGCCGACGAGCAGGCCAAGCGCCTGCGGCCCGAAGATCGCGCCGGAGATGATCCCGCGCTGGCGAACTGGCACCTGGTCCGCGACCGCGGCGAACAGCCCGGCCGACGCGATGGAGAAGCCCAGCGACGCGAACATCCAGCAGATCATCACCCCCACCCAGGAGCGCTGCGGGCCGAGCGCGGCCAGGGAAAGGGCTAGCACGACTACCCCGGCCGCCATCCATACCCGCCGCCTGCCCCACCGGGACCGGGTGCGGTCGCACAGCGCGCCGGCTACCGGCAGCGCGATCAGGGCCACCACCCCGGCCGCCCCATTGGTAATGCCGAAATCCCGCACCTTGTGGGCGGAATCCAGGGCCGCGAACTGGTTCGGCAGGACCAGCTGGACGGGCACGAGCCAGGCCATCCAGAACCCGAACCACAGCACCGTGAACCGGCTGGTCCAGCCGGTCGATACCCGGACCATCGGGTCCGCGGTCTTCTCGGCAAGAGGCATGGTGAGAATGTACAGGTCTGCCGCATCTCTCACTAGAGTCCAGGCATTTATCGGCAGGAATGGTGATTGCGCACGTTAGGGCCTGTTGGTCCCTGCCGTCATTCAGATGACGAAGTCCTCGCGCAGCTCGCCGGCGAACAGGTCCTCGGGGAGCGGCGGCTCCGTGACCAGATGCTGCGCGGTGGCGTAGCGGGCGAACGCCTGCAGGACATGACGGTTGGGCGCGATGCCGTAGGCCCAGTAGTCCGTGCCCATCATGGCCGTTGCCGCCTCATACTCCTCGCGGCCGAACGGGAGGGAAACCGACAGGGCGGCCGTGCGGGCCAGCTCGTCGTAGGCGATCTGCTTCGCCGCGGTGAACGCCTTCAGGAGCTCCCGGGGTAGCCAGCGGTTGGCCTCGTAGACGTCCGCGCGGATGACGACCACGTGCATGATCGGGAAGATCCCGGTCTCGGCGAAGTAGCGCTCCTCCTCGGCGCGGGTGTCGGCGAACAGGCGGCGCACGCTGCCCGTGCCGTATGAGCCGGGCGCGCGCGGAGAGTAGATCGCGTCAATCTTCCCCGCGAGCAGCAGGTCCGACAGCGTCTGGCCGGCCGGGACCGGTGAGATGTCAATCGATGGGGGCAGGGCGAGGGCGACCTTCTCGTGGCGGCCGGGTGCGTTCAGGCCGCCAGTGCGATAGCGGACTGACTCCACGGGCACCCCGTACTGGTCGGCCAGGATGCCGCGGATCCAGACGTTGGCGGTCAGCTGCCATTCGGCGATCCCGACTGTCGCCCCGGTCAGCGCGCGAGCGGCAGCCGCGTCGCCGGCCGGGATGCGGTCGGCATTCACGTAGACGCTCGTGTGGCGGAACGCGCGGGACGGGAAGACCGGAATGGCGACGAACGGCAGGGAGGCGCCCGCCTGCCCGGCTCTGCTCCTGATGACGTGGTACGTGGCCAGCGACAGCTCGCTAACGTCGAACTCACCACCCGTGACCATCCGGAAGAAGATCTCCTCCGGCTCAAGGGTGATGTACCGCAGGTCCACCCCGGCGACCGTGACCCGGCCGTCAGCGAGGGCGCGGGTGCGGTCGTAAGGCCCCGCGGCGAGCGTGATCGGCAGCCTGGACATGGGCGCGCTCCCTTCCCGTGCCATCCTGACAGGAAGTGAGCCGCACGCGATACGGTCAGGGCATGACGACCCAGACGAATAAGGCGGCTGAGTTCCTCGACCTCCACCGTCCCGGTGATCCGCTGCTGCTGCCGAATCCCTGGGACCAGGGGAGCGCGCGGCTGCTTGCCTCGCTGGGGTTCCGGGCACTGGCTACCACCAGTTCCGGGTACGCCGCGTCCCTGGGGCGGCTCGACGGCTCGGTCAGCCGTGACGAGGCCCTCGCGCACGCCGCCGTAATCGTGGCCGCGACCGACCTGCCCGTCTCCGCCGACCTGGAGAACTGCTTCGCCGAGGACCCGGATGGGGTCGCGAGGACCATTGCCCTCGCCGTGCGGGCCGGGCTGGCGGGAGCCTCGGTGGAGGACTACACCGGCGACGACGACGAGCCCATCTACCCGGTCGGACTGGCGGCCGAGCGGGTCGCGGGCGCCGCGCAGGCCGCGCGCTCCGAGGGGCGCCTCGTGCTGACGGCGCGGGCCGAGAACTACCTGCACGGGCGCCCGGACCTGGCTGACACGATCGCCCGGCTGCAGGCCTACCAGGCCGCCGGCGCGGACGTGCTCTACGCGCCCGGCCTGACCCGCCTGGCCGACATCAGGCAGGTCGTCCAGGCCGTCGACCGCCCGGTCAACGTGCTGGCCATGGTCGGCGCGCCGTCAGTCCGCGAGCTCGCCGAGGCCGGCGTGAGCCGGGTCTCGGTCGGTGGTGCCTTCGCGTTCGCCGCCTACGGCGCCCTGGCCGAGGCGGCGACCGAGCTCCGCGACAAGGGCGCCTACGGCTACCTGGCCGCGACCGCGACCGGGCGGCGGGCCATCCAGGACGCCGCGGCCGTCCAGGGCGGCGTGTTACGTCCCGTCAGTCCCCGCGCCATCCTCGCGCCGGCGGCGCAGTCCAGCCGCGGTCGCCGCGGTTAACTGCGGTCGAGGAGCCGGCGGTCCCCGCCGGTCAGGCTGGAGTCGTTCACGGGCCGGACGATCGCCCAGTGATGACCGACGGGGCAGTACTGGAACCGCGCGGTGCCGAGCCGGATGGACGTGAATGACCCCAGCGGGGACCAGGTCGTCGCGAAGACGTGCCCTCGCCCGCACCGGACGATCACCTTGCCGGCCAGGGCCGGGCGGCCCCTCCTCACCGAGGCAACCACCCTCACGAGGACGACCGCGGCGATGATCGGCAGCGCGATCTCGAGCGGGGCGTGGTAGCCGATGGACGCTGACGCGACAACGACATGGTTCATGGGTACCTCTCAGGCGCGGTGAACGGATTCATGAATGCGTCACGTGAGCCCTGGCGGCAAGAAGAACAGTCCGGTCACCTTTCCGCCGCGGTCGTAGGAGACCCGTCCCGTTCGCTCCCCGGCCTCGAAGGACAGCGGGACATCCACCACGGTGTGATCGCCGGCCTGGAAGGCCACCGGCTCGCCCATTCCCTCGAACTGCCCGAACATCCCGGCCAGCCGCGCCCAGATCGTCGCCAGGCCGTCGACGTCAAGCTTGCCCGCGATCCGTTCACCGAAGTCCCGGCGAGCCTCAGCCCAGCGCAGTGCGGCCAGGTCGGCGAGCAGGGCAGCGCCGCGCTCAGCCGCGCCGGGCAGCATCGAAAGCGCCATCGGCTGGCCGGTGCGCGGATCGGCTGGCCGGCCGAACCGCTGGAACGCCGCCTGCCTGGTCGTGCCGAGCACCTGCCCGACCTCTTCCCAGGTGTGCCCGGCCTCCCTGGCCCGCTGCACGACGACCCGCATCCCCTCCTCGACCGCGCCTGCCGCGCCCCGCGCGAACGCGATGGCCTCCAGTGCGCTCAGCGTCCCGCCCGGCGGCCGCTCAAGAAGGCTGAGGGCCGCCGCTCGTCCACGCTCCGCCGGATCGCCCGCTTCGCCGAGTCCCTCGTTCCGCACGATGTCAAGTTTTGCCTTACGAGCAGCTTTTGTCAAACTATCCTTTACTTCGGGGCTTTCGTGCGCGGTCGTCCTTGCCCGGTCGCGCCGGGACGCGCTACGGCAGGTCGGGCCGCAGTATTCACGGACCCGGCCAACCTGCACGGGATCGGGAAGCGGGTTCCCGCACTGCCTGCAGAAGGCGGGGCGATGAGCTGGCATGGCGGGATGCCTCCATTTCGTGCCGTTTTGATAGCACGAAATGCTAGCACGAAATATCAGCCCCTTCCATGACATCGTTGACACCTCGTATTACTAGGCATAGTGTCCCTGGGCATGGACCGTGAACGGCTCAAGGGAAACCTGGACCTACTGCTGTTGTCGGTGCTCTCCTCCGGCCCGGCCCACGGGTACGCGATCATCTCCGCCCTGCGCGACCGGAGCAGGGGAGCGTTCGACCTCCCCGAGGGAACGATCTACCCCGCCCTCCACCGGTTGGAGGACGCCGGCCTGCTCGCCAGCACCTGGGAGCGGGCGGAGGGCCGCCGGCGCCGCGTCTACGGGCTGACCGACCAGGGGGCAGCCGCGCTGGCCGCCCAGCAAACCGAGTGGAGCAAGTTCGCCGGCGGGGTGCACGCGGTGCTCGGCTGGGCGACCCAGGCCGTCTGGCCGCCCGCCGTCACCCCGGAGCGAGCGGGGGGCACCGCATGACCGAGGCGCCCCCCGACCTGATCGCCGGGTACCTGACGGACCTGTGCGCCGGACTGCGGGTCCCCGAAGCCGAGGCCGAGCTGATCCTGGCCGAGGCCGAAGACCACTTGCGGGAGACCGCCGCGGCCGGGCGGGAGACCGGGATGACCGAACTGGAGGCGCAACAGCGCGCCATCTCCAGCTTCGGCCCGGCCCGGGCCGTGGCCCGGGCGCACCGCCGCAGGCCCCTCACGGCCGGCGGCGCGGCGATGGCGGCGTGGAAGCTCACCGGGCTGCTGGCCACCATCGTGGGTGCCGGCGGCGTCGCCGGGATGGAGATGTTCGAGTTCAAGCTGCGATCCGCGCCGCCGCCGGCGCCGGACGCAATGGATCCCCTGGTGGTTGTCTACGCGGCGATCGCGGCGGGCGGAGTGGTCCTGCTGGCCGCGCGCTGGCTGGCCCGGCGTGGTGCCTGCGACCAGGACCTGCTGTCACCGGGGGCAACGGCGGGGTGCTTGCTGCTGGCATCGCCGGTGCTGTTGATCTACGGGGCCTGGCTGCGATCCGCGTCGCCCCCGATGGGCCCGCCGCCGGCCGCGCCGCCGGAGCTATTGTGCCCGTACTCATGCAACTGGAGTGGCGGCCCAGGGCCCGACTCCGCCTTCGGCCCCGCCCCGGCGGTGCTGGTTGTCTACGCCGCCATGGCGGCGGGCATTCTCATCCTGCTGGCGGTGCGCTGGCTGGCCCGGCGCGGCATCCCGCGCCGGCTGCCCCTGCCGGGCGCCCTCGGCCGCCGCCCGCTGTCCCCGGAGGCAACGGCGATGTGCTTCTTGCTGGCATCGGCACCATTGCTCGTGCTCATCGTGATTCGCGCTCATGTGGTGAAGGGCGAGGCGGTGCCCCTCGCTCCGATGATCAACGTAAGCTGGCTCACTCCGGTCTCGCAGGGCACCGTCTCGGCCGCTCCCCTCGTCTCAGGGGCCATCGTCGCCGGGTGCCTGGCGGTGGCCGCCGGCTTCGGCGTCCAGGCGGCGCTGCGGCGAGCGCGGCGCAGGCCAGGTCAGCGACGCCTGCTGAGGCACGTTCTGGGTCTGGCTGGTCGCGGTCATGTGGGCCATGCGTACGTGTGAGTCTCGTACGCGGCGAGCCCGCCTGCTCGCCCTGGTGCCGCTCGCCGGCGCCGTCGTCGTGGCCGGATGCACAGCAAGCCCGGCCCACCCGGCGGCGACGGCAACGCCGGGCAGCACGGCCACCCCGGCCAGCGCGGTTTCCGGTTGCCTGGCCCCGCCGGCCGGCTGCTATCCCCCGCGCCTGTTCGATGTGGCATACGGCATCCAGCCCCTGCTGAACGAGGGGATAGACGGCCGCAGTGAGACCGTCACGTTCCTCGAGCCGAACGTGCTTGCCGGTTCCCCGGCCTCCGCCGGCCCGAGCGCGGGCCCCCCGCCCGCCAGCATCAGCCAGGATCTAGCGGCCTTCGACATCCAGTTCCGGCTGCCCGCCGCGCGGGTCAAGATCGTGACCAGCCTCGCCGGCGCGGCCTCGCCGCTGCAGGCGAGCGAGGAAGAGGTCCAAGACCTCGAGATCGTGCACGCGATCGCCCCGGCGGCGACCCTGCGGGTGGTCCTCGTGCCGTCCAGCGTCCAGGAAACCGCCGTCGACGCGACCGCCGGCATGCTGGCCGGGCTGCGGCTGGCCGTCTCGGGCACCGACGTGGCCATGATCGGCTGGAGCCTGGGGGAGCACTTCTTCACCGGGGCGCAGGCGGCCCAGATGCACTCGATCCTGCTGGGAGCGCAAGCTCGGCACGTCACGGTGATCGCCAGTTCCGGCGACAACGGCGGGTTCAGCGACGCCACATTCGGTGGCACCCCGGTCAAGGAAGTCAGCCTGCCGGCCGCCGACCCGCTCGTGCTGTCTGTCGGCGGCACCACGCTCACCGCCAATTCCGTGACCGGCGCCTACACCAGCGAGGCCGTCTGGAATGGCCAGGCCGGCTTTTCCGTCAGCAACGGGGCATCGGGGGGCGGCTTCAGCCACCTGTACGCCCGTCCCTCGTACCAGGATGGCGTCCCCGGGACCTCGGCAATGCGGGGAGTGCCCGATGTGGCCGGCGACGCCGACGACGCCAGCGGATTCTCGATGGTCTCCGCCAGCGGTAATCAGACAGCGATCCAGGGCGCCGGCGGTACCGACGCCGCCGCGTCGCTGTGGGCGGGAGTCATCGCGCTGGCCGACCAGTACGCTCATCACGACATTGGCTTCGTGAACCCGGCTATCTATAGCATTGCCCGCAGTTCCAGCTATCACCGTGCATTCAATGACGTGACGACCGGCAGCAACATACAGACCCTGCCGTACCCGGCCGGCACGGCCGGGTACAAGGCCGGTCCCGGATGGGACCCGGTGACCGGCTGGGGAAGCCCCAACGCGCACGTGCTCGTCCCGCTGCTGGCCGCTTAACCAGCCAGGCGGCAACCCCGTACACGTAGCCAACCCTCCGTAAAGGATCGGAATGGACTCCGGCCAGGCACCCTCGGCGCACGGCATAGACAGCGCTGGTGACTCCGTCCCGCCCCAGGCCATGGTGGCGGCGGACGGCATCAGCCGGACCTTCGGCAGCGGGCACACGGCCGTTCACGCGCTGCGCGGGGTCTCGTTCACGATAGACAGCGGTCAGCTTGTTGCCTTGCGCGGCCGGTCCGGCTCGGGCAAGACCACGCTGCTGAACATCATCGGCGGGCTGGACGAGCCGACGGCGGGCCGGGTGTGGGTGGACGGCCGCGAGGTGAACCGGATGACCGAAGGGCAGCGGCTGGCGCTGCGGCGGGACCGGGTCGCCTTCATCTTCCAGTCCTTCGGGCTGGTGCCCATGCTGTCGGCGGCCGAGAACGTCGGCATCCCGCTACGCATCGCGGGCTTGCGGCCCAGCGAGCGCCGGGAGCGGGTCGCGGCCATGCTGGCGCTCACGGGCCTGTCCAGTCATGCCGCGCACCGCCCGGACGAGCTGTCCGGTGGCCAGCAGCAGCGGGTGGCCATCGCCCGTGCGCTGGCCGGCCGGCCAGGCGTGCTGATCGCTGACGAGCCCACCAGCCAGCTCGACCTGGAAACCGGCCGGCAGATCATGGAACTGCTGCTCAGCGTGGTGCGCTCGGAGGGGATCACCGCCCTGGTCGCCACCCACGACGAGGCGCTCGTCGACCTGTGCGACAAGGTCATCGCGCTGGAGGACGGGTCCGTCTCCGACATTGAGGGCAGGTAGGAGGGCCGATGACCGGGCTGGGAGTCTCCTTCCTCGTCCGCCGGGCCAGGTCCTCGTGGTTGCTCCTGGCCTGCGTCGCGGTCACGGTCCTGCTCGCCACCGGGCTCGCGACGATGCTCTGGACCTTTGCCGCCGAGGTAGTCCCGGCCGGATCGCTCAATAGCCTGACCACGCCCCAGAGCCGGGTGGTCGCGTTCAATGGCCTGGCCGACTCGCAAGCGACCGCCGCCTCCGACTCGCAGGTAATCCGGGCCGCACTGCGCAAGGCCTGGCCGGGGATCGGCTTCCAGATGGAAAGCGCGCTATGGGCCGCCCCGCTCGTGCTCTCGCATTCAACCGGCTCGCAGACGCTAGGCTGCCCGCTCACCGACCAGCTGTCCGGGCCGGGCGACTCCAGTTGCTACGCTCCCCAGACCAGCGTGCAGATCCAGCCAGCGTCGCTGGACGAGATCGCCGCCCAGGCGACGCTGACCGCCGGGGCCTGGCCAGGTCAGCCGTCCGCGGGCGGTCCGGTGCCGGTGGCATTGCCGGTCGCCGCGGCCGGCCAGCTGCACGTGAAGGTGGGCTCGGTGCTGAAGGGCGCCGCCCAGTCCGGCGGAACGACCACGCTGCAGGTGACCGGATTGTTCCGGCCCACGGACGCGGCGTCGCCGTACTGGGCGGTGGACCTCCTGCCCACCTCGGGGATCAACGTCCATAACAACTTCGTCACCTACGCGGGGATCACCACGTCAGGCTCCCTGACCACCTACGGCCCCGCGGTCGTGAACCCGGCCGCGTTCGACGGCCCGCTCACCCCCTATCAGGCCTCCTGGATGGTCCTCCCGCAGGCGAAGGCGCTAGCCGACGGGAACGTCGCCGCGCTGGCCACGAGCACCAGCGCGGCGACGTCGCAGCTTTCCGTCGCGATCTTGCCCTACGGGCTGCAGGTGACCTCTGGCCTGCCGCGGCTGCTGGCCGGCCTGGCCGCCACCATCGTGCTGACCCGGTCGCTGTTCGCGATCGGCGCCCTGCAGTTGCTGCTGGTTGCCCTGGCCGGCCTGGTGCTGGCCGCGCGGCTGCTGGCCAGCCTGCGCGAGGAGGAGTCCGCGGTGCTGCGGGCGCGCGGGGCCACGCGGTGGCAGCTAACGCGGCCCACGCTGGCCGAGGCCGTGGTGGTCGCCGCCGCCGCCAGCGTCGCCGGAGTGCTGGCCGGCACCCGGCTGACCGACGTGCTGGCCCGCCTGAGCAGCCTGCACCTGGACGGCTACGGCGGCGCCATCTCCCCGCTGGCCTGGCTGTCGGCCCTCGTCATGCTGGTGCTGTGCGCGGCGGTGATGGCCTGGCCGGCGCTGAGCGCCCAGACCCCAGCGGCCGCCAGGCTCGGGCGTGGCCGGCAGGCCCGGCTGGCCGGCATCGCCCGGGCCGGCGGCGACGTCGCCCTGGTGGCGCTGGCCGCGGTCGCGGTGTGGGAACTGCGCGGCTTCTCGGCGGTCGCGCACACGACTGCCGGCTCGCTCGGGATCGATCCCGTGGTCGCCATCGCCCCCGCCCTCGCGCTGGCCGGGGTGGCGATCATCCCGCTGCGCGGGCTGCCGCTGCTGGCCCGGCTGGCTGACAAGGCGACCGACTACGAACGGCGACTGGCCGCCGCCATGGTGAGCTGGCAGATCGCCAGGCGGCCGCTCCGCCAGGCGGGCCCGGCCCTGCTCGTCGTCGTCGTGACGGCGACCGCCACGCTGGCCCTGGCCGGGTATGCGAGCTGGCGGCAATCGGCCGCGGACCAGGCCGCCTTCGCCGTCGGCGCGGACGTGCGGCTGGACTCGGTGGCTCCCCTGCCCCTGGGCACGGCCGGGCAGATCACCCGGGCACCGGGCGTCACCGCCGCCACGGCGGCTGCCCTTGCCCCGGCCGGCAATGGCGGCCAGCTGATCGCGCTGGACGCGAGCACAGCCGGCCAGACGATCCTGCTCCGCCCCGACCTGTCCTCGCTTCCGCTGAGCACGCTATGGCAGCAGATCACCCCCCAGCAGGTGTCCGGGGTGGCGCTACCGGGCCGGCCGGACCGGCTAGAGGTCGTCATGGCCCTCGGGGGAGGCGTGGACACCAGCACCGCCGAGCTGCGCAGCGAACTGGGCGGCCCGCTCGTCGTCACGGCCTGGGTTCAGGAGGCCGACGGCGCCGCCTATGCGGTCAACGCCGGGCCATTGCCCGTCGACGGCCAGCCGCACGCCCTTGACTTCATGCTGTCCGGGCCGGGGGCCTCGGCTGGCCCGTGGGAGCCGAGCTACCCGCTGCGGCTGCTCGGGTTCTCCATCACGATTCTCCTGCCGCCGTACGATGCCAAGAACCCGGCGTGGTCCCCGAACGCCGTCCTGCGCGTCGAGTCCCTCGCGGTGTCCGCGACGGCCAGCGGCCCGTTCGGCGCGCCGTTCTGCCGCGGCACCTGCCTGGCGGCCTGGCAGGGCACGGGAGCGTCGCCGGACGTGCCGACCGGGCCGCCTAGCCCGCTGGGGACGATACCGCCATCGGACGGGACCGCCCCAGTGATCCAGCGCTGGCAGCCGAGCGCCGGCGGCGGTGAGCAGCTCACGTTCAGT
>Ga0335072_10006143_pt1 | contig 17596 bp, 25 predicted proteins | sample Lox_Sample_21_FD_206725 | JGI IMG/M metagenome (GOLD analysis project Ga0335072, IMG submission 206725) | Soil microbial communities from Loxahatchee National Wildlife Refuge, Florida, United States - Lox_Sample_2.1 | ecosystem: Environmental > Terrestrial > Soil > Wetlands | place: USA...
GATGGCGACGAGCGGAATGACAACGATGGTGACGGAGTTGCCGAATTCGCTGATGCTCTCCCCGGCCCAGAACAGGCGGAAGTTCCGCCGCCGCAACAGCCCGCCCATCCGGTGCTCCCTCGCGGAACTCGACGCTCAGACTATGCCGAAGTCGGAGGACATCCATTCACTGTTATTCTGCCGACGAACCCCACCACGCCCCGTCCTCCGATGCCGCAACCGCAAGGAAGGTATCGAAGCCGCTTTTTCACCACCGCGGCTTCGGCTTCCACGCCCTGGCGTGCGCGCCGGGGATCCTGGCGCTGCTGCTGGACTCGCTGCGATCGCGAAACGGGCTGGTCCTGGAACTGGGCTGCGGCAGCGGCCTGCTGACCAGGGAACTTACCGCCGCCGGGCACCGCGTCATCGCCACCGACGCCTCCCCGGCGATGCTCGACCTGGCCCGCGGCCACGCCTCGGCCGCCGCGCGCGAGCGCTGCGCCCTGGCGGCCTGTTCGCCATCGACATCTGCGACCTTGCCTTCGGGCTGGCCCGCCGTGACGCCCCGCCCGCCGCCCGCGTCCACGCCGAGACCCACCACAACGTGCGCATCGACACCGCCGCAGTGCCCGCGCTGTTTGCCGCCGAACGGGTGCAGGTCACGGTGGCCTCCGCATTCGGAACCGAGCAGCTGCCCACCGGACTGCGCGTACTGGTCGGGCGGCGCGCCGCCTGACCACCGGCCCCGGCCCTGGTCCATCCCCACTGCGCTTCGAGCTGCTTTCGGCGTTTCACGATGGGATTCCGGGCGGGCCGATGATTTCGATGCCGTATTCGGCGGCGAGGGCGGTGAGCTGGGCGGGGTCGGGAGGGCTGGCCGGTGGCGGTGGCAGGGTCAGGGAGTGGGCCGGCTCGGCGGCGGTCCGCATGAAGGCCTCGAACCCGCCTGGCTCGGTGACCAGCAGGAAGCTGGCGCCGTTGGGGGAGCTGACGGTGAAGGTGTGCGGGGTGCCCTGGGGGCCGAACACGAATGATCCCGCGGGTGCCCGGATGACCTGGCCGCCGACCCAGACGGTCAGCTCGCCGTCCAGGACGTAGAACCATTCGTTCTCCCGGTGGTGCACGTGCAGCGGTGATCCGGCGTCTTGGGGGCCGAGGTGGTGGATGACCGCGACGCGGCCGGCCGTCCCTTCGGCGGAGGCCTTGATCGTGGCCAGGAAGCCCATGAACCACAGCGCCTCCCCTTCGGCAGGCTGCAGCGCGATCGGGCTCGGCGCGGGAACATGACGGGTGCTCATCGGAGGATCTCCTTCTGCGTTGTTCACGCGTTGAGTGGTGAGCTCGGTGATTGGCCATGGCCTGGCCGGGCGGCTGCCTGGCATCGTCATGGCTGGCCTGGCGGGCCGCCCGGCGCCTCGGCGGCGGTCTTGAGCCGGCCGAGCGTGTGGCGCATGGCCTCGTGCAGCTCGCGGTGGCGGTTGGTGGGGATGTCGAGCATCCGGGCCCAGGCCGGGATCCACCGCACCTCGTAGGACTCGGTGACCCGGGTGCCGCCCTCGACGGGCTCGAAGCGGTACCGCCACACGGTGGACTCGCGGCCGCCTTCCTCGGTGACGAAGGCGAACTCCCGGCCGGGGTCGGCGGCCAGGACGCGGCCGTGCCGCGACCAGCGCATCAGGCGGAACGGGCCGCCTCTGTTGTGGCCGACGAACCGGGCGCCCCTGGCCGCGGCGGTGGCGCCGCCGGCCCACTCGACGCGTTCGCATTCCGGGCTCCACTCGCCCATCCGGGGCAGGTCGGAGACCAGGCCGTAGATCCGTCCCGGGCTGGTGCTGATCACGATCTGCTGGCTGTCCCGGGTCAGCCACCACCGTTCCTTGCTGGCTGGCATGGCCCCTCCTTCTGCCGTGGCCTGTGCACGAAAGGCTACGGTCATTAGCTAAAGCTGTCAAGCAACAAACGTGCTACGATGGCGAGCATGAGTACAGAAGGCGCCGCCTCTCAAGCCGGGGCTCCCCGGGCTGCTGCGCGGCGGCCGGACCGGCGGGCCCGGCGCCGCCAGGAAACCATCGCCGAGATCCTCGACATCGCCACCGACGTCATGACCGAAGAAGGAGTCAACGGCCTCAGCCTGGCCGAGATCGCCCGCCGCCTGGGCGTCCAGCCGCCCTCGCTCTACAAGTACTTCCCGTCGCTGATGGCGGTCTACGACGAGCTGTTCCGCCGAGGCCAGGCCGAACACCTCGCCGTCATGCAGGAAGCCATGGCCAGCGCCGGGCCCGGGCTGGACGCGCTGACCGCCGGCCTGGAGGCCAGCGGACGCTGGCTGCTGGCCAACCGGGCCATCGCCCAGCTGCTGTTCTGGCGCCCGGTTCCCAGCTTCGAGCCTTCCCCGGAAGCGCTCGCCCCCAGCGTGGACATGATCGCCCTGCAGCGCGCCGCCATGGCCGACGCCGTCACCGCCGGGCAGCTCGGCCCGCAGGCAGACTCCGACGAGGCCATCTACCTTGTCTCCACACTGATCACCGGGGTCCTCAGCCAGGCCATGGCCAACGAGCCCGGCCTGCCCTGGGGCCAGGGCCGCTTCACCCCCCAGTTCCCGAAACTGATCAAGCTCCTGGCCGCCGCCTACCCACCAGGCACCCGCACGCCAGAACGGCGCCATGCAAGCCCCGGCGACTGATCAGAGGCCGCACGCGTCATCCAAGCCCGACCAGTGACCGACCCAGATCACTGGTCGATCTGTACCGCTGCCGGTCCACCCGCACTCGATCCAGCGACCACACGTAACGCTCTTGGCAATCGAGGCCCTCGGCGCACTGCGTTCTGGCGTAGCTCTTCGGCCGGCAAATGAGGGCGTCCTTCGTAGCATGTTCGAGTGATCGTCTGGCTGAATGGAACCTTCGGCAGCGGCAGACAGCCTGAGCCGGAACCAGTCGTACCAGTGAGCTACGAACAGCCAAGCGAGCGCCCGGCACGATTCAAAGCCGCCGGACGCCGTGGGCTGCTCTGGCTTGGCACACTCGCCACGGGAATTCTGGCGGCCCTGATCCAGGCCCACTTCTCTGATCGCTGTGATCCCGAGGTCGGCAGGCCAAAGCTGAGTCTCACCTGATCCGGGCACGCCGGTTCGCGGACGCCGTGCTGATCGCCGCGCAGAGGGACACGGCCAGCCCGAAGAGAGCTGCCATCACCCAAATTGCCACCTTGACCAGACTGACCATCAGGTACACCGTCAGCCGGATGAAGGCGTAGACGAGGTAGAACATGCGACCCCTCCCCTTGTCTCGCCCTGTTGGACGCGGTGGGGAGTCACGAGGATGACACTTGCGCCCAGGGCACGCGCATAACTGCCTTCGCCAGTCGGCAGTCCTCGATAGCTTGTCCGTATCCTCGATCGGCCCGTTCCCACCGGAGGTCAATACATGGCTAGCGAGCTTCGCGAAGCCCTCAACGCGGCCAACGGCATCTGGACGCCAGAGCCAGCACATGACGTGATCATCCTGAGCCCCGAGATAGCAGGTGAACGTCTGGCGCGCGTAAAGCGCACACTGCCGTGGCTCGGCACGCTCGGAACACTGACGCTAGCTGGCGTACTCACGGCAATTGTCGTTGCCGGAATCTTCGCGCTAATACACCTCCTCTAGCCAAATCTCGCGGCACTGCAGCTCTGCTACCCCATATGGGGCGCTCATCAATCCTCCACTTGACGCCCGCACCATCCTCCCAATGACAGGCCCTGCATGACACCCAAAAAGACCGGCCCGAAGAATTGTCTATCACCCTGCAATTCAAGAATGGCGCTGAATTTCCAAGACACTAAGACCAGTGCGCAATTCTCGTGCTCCGCGCGCCTGAATGAGGGCCCGACAATAGGAGGCTACGCAGAATACCGGAGCTACTCATCCGCAGCTCCGCTGCGAGACACATTGGGAGGATGGTCCGGGTAGTCACATGTCATAGAGGTGTTCTATGTGGAGTGGTTGAATCAGGCTTCGCCTTTGTCTGGGGCCCAAATTTTGATTTTTGCAGCACGGGCGCGATTTATGCCGCCCGCATGCCATCTCTGCACCGGACATCGGAGTTTGCGCCTCACCGAAGCGCGTGATCTTGCAATGATGATCATCATTCCCCTGTGTCAGGAAAACCTGATGTCAGCGACCAGTACCCGGCGATAGACTGCAGCGTGGCTCGAAGAAGGAGACCGATCAAGCAGTGCATCTTCTGCGGCTATGTAGGCAAATTAAGCAATGAGCACGTCATCGCGAAGTGGCTGCGCAAGACCCTGCAGATAAGAGGAGACGTCCACGAGTACCGTGGCGACGAGCACGTGAGCAAGCTTGAGGCGCTCGCGATCATCCTCCCTGAGGTGTGCAAAGACTGCAACAACGGATGGACGAACCGGCTAGAGGAACGTGTACGCCCGATCCTTGAGCCAGTGCTCTTGGGAACACCTCGCGACAGGCTGTACGCACTGGACCTGCCGCATCAGGCAACGCTCGCCACGTGGGCTGTAAAGACATCGCTGCTTCTGACCCTTCGCAAATATCGCAGAGATGCGAACGGCTGGATCCCGAAGGGCAATCTGAAATGGCTCTACGAACACCGGGACTCAGACTTGCCACCACCCGGAACCCGAGTATGGGTTTGGCAGCCTGGATGCAGAGGGCAGGCTGCCCTCATCTGTTCAGGCCGCATGCGCCAACGAAGCCGGTAACAGCCCATTCGCACACTGCGGAACATTCTCCGTCGGCTACGTTCTATTCCAGGTCTTCTGCTGTGAAGAGGTCAACTCGGATCTCTCGTCCGAAGACGAGGAGTGGCTGGCACCGAAGGGACTGTGCGCAGGCAGGCTTCTGCAGATCTGGCCCGCAAATGCAAGCTTTCGCTGGGCCACCTAAATCCGTCTTCACTATTGACGACCTGCCGGTCGTTGCTGGACGACTACGTGAGGGGCTGCCCGGAATTCAGGAGGCCGTCTAGCCAGCGGGCATTGGCAATATCACCGCAGCGACGCACGTGACCTTATGGCGTGGATCACGGGTCCGAACATTGTGGGCGCGGCATCTAGCGGACGTGTACCGAGCATCTTGTCCCGGACGATCTCGATCAGTTCGGAGTCAACGCTCTCGGCTTCCGAAATCCGAACCCGGAATTCGGCCTGAAGTGCAACAACACGCTGCGGGTCTGCTGTCAACGGCACGGACTGATTCAGCTCGACTGCCTCGGCGTGAGCCGCTCTGGCGGACCACACCGCGTCATCGGCCTCCTTGGCAGCTGTGAAGGCGTGCACCACCGAGTCGGGGCAAAAGGCGAGGACGTGCGACTGCAGCTCGAACCAGTCTGGGGGCGAGTAGGCGTCGAGCCGATCCTGCAGCCGATTCTCCGTCCCGGGGTCATATCTGGTCGTTCTGGTCAGATTCCGCCTGGTCTGGTTCTGGTGAGACATAAAGGCGAGAACCTGCTGGTAGACGCCTGAACGCGTTGACCATCTTGCCGCGTGGCGATGTTGATGTCGCGGTCATGGCAGGTTCCATTTCGGGTTCGTCGCGATCTCGCTGCGGCTGGCCAGGACGGCCGACATGGTTACTGAGGAGCGCTGTGAGGCGGCCGTCAGGCTGGTCGCTGAACCACCGTAGCTGGCCCCAGCCTGATGCGGTGTTGCGCAGGACGTAGATGGCGTTCGATGGCAGCAGGGCCGCGCGGTACGAGCTGATGAGGGCACGGGCGATGACCCGTCCCAGCACCAGATACGGGATCGTGCCCAGTTCGGCGCCGGTCAGGTCGGCCACGCTCAGCCGGCTACGAGCCCGTCTCGATGTGTTTCCCGCTGCTTCCGGGTGAGCCCTTCGGCTCTCGGGCCGAGCGCGGAAATTCGCGACGGCTGGCTACTTGTCACTCGCCGCGTTGCGCTCCACCCATTCCCGGAAGCCGGGATGCAGCCGCAGCTTGCTCATCTGGATGAGGGTGAACCAGCCGGTGGCGTCAGTCTCCTTCGCTGAATAGGCTGCGAACGGAGCGGGCACGTCAGCGCGGACGATGTGGAACTGCCAGCCGCCGCCGCAGTCCTGAACGTCAGTGCCGGTGATGCGGTACGGCGGCAGCGGCCAGATCTCCTCGAGGGCTTCGCGCCGGGCTGCCGCCTCGACAGTTTCTCCGTCGTGGATGGCACCGCCGGGGATTCCCCAGGTACCGCCCTCATCGACCCACCGGGACCGCTCGGTCAGCAGGTACTCCGCCTTACCGCGATGGGGCGCGTGCCGCAGCAGCAGGCCAGCGCCGCCGCTGGCGCCCCAGTGGACGTGTCCCTGGCGACAGAAAGCCCAGCGGTCCGCAGCGTCACCCATAATCGGCGCTGTAGCCGCGGTACGCTCGGCAAGGCGCTCCGCCGGGTGCTGCCCGGCTGGCAGCGGGTGTGCCCGGCTCAGTTCTTCCAGCCAGGGCCGCGCCTCCGGTCCCTCGATGGCAATCAGGCTGAGCAGGGCTTCGGCCCGGACATCGATGTCGGCTGCTGACTCGACGACTGCCCGCAGCGCCGCGACGCTCTCATGTGCCCTCAACCGGCCGAGGGCGCGCGCGGCCACGGCAGCCAGCTGCGTGTCCGGGTGACCGAGTTCCCAGATCAGCCTGTCCAGCCGGGACAGCCCGGCCGGCCGTTCGATGGGCTTGCCGCATACGGTGCAGGCGCCGGTCGGGTGATCGCTGGCCGCGTAGCAGTGATGGCAGAAGAACACCTCCGCTACCACCCCGCCGGAGCCGGCCGCACGTGCCGACCTGGGGAAGGCGCGCCGCAAACCGCCTGTGTCTGCTCATCTCGTCCCGGCGCGGTGACCAGGACCACCGGCGCAGGGCAGGCCCGCGCCACCCACCCGGCCACCCGGCCGTGCATGCTCTTGCGGTGGCCTACAGCACCGTGCAGGCCCCGGACGAGCCGGTCAAATCTGCGCTGTTCGGCATAGCCGGACTCCACCTTGCCTGGGCTGTCGCCACCAGAGGACACGACCTTGGCAATGGCCCTGGCCAGGTCTCCCGGAGCCCCGCTGAGCGCCAGATCGCTCAGCAGCAGCTCGGCCTCCGCGCGCAGGCCAGCACCGTCGCCGCCGTCGCCGCCGTCCAGATGTAGCGTCCGCGGCATTACACACAGCACCACCGACTCACCGCCGCCACCCACCATGGCGCCTGACCGGAGCGCCTCGGCCGCAACAGGTGAGCCGTCGAATCCCACCAGGACGCGATGGAATGAATAGGCAGACCTCACCCGCGTTCGCCTCCAAGCTCCGGGATACAGACCGGATCCAGGTAGAGGCCATCAGCGAGTTCGCAGTCACGGCGAGCCTCATCGCCAGAATTGATTATCACCGGGAAGCCGCGCGTGCGGCAAGCCCCTTACCGGCTGCGCGCGGGCCGGAGCAGCCGTCGCACGACCTGGTGGCTTCCGTCGGATGCGGCCCGGCCCGGCCATACCCTGGCCGCACGCCGAGCCTGGCAATCACAAGAGAAGCGGACTGCAAATGACCTCAGGCGACACCCGCAGCCGCAGCGGACGTTGGCCAAGCCCGCTCGCGGAAGTGGCGCCTGAGCTGGCAGCGATCCCGGCAGGCACTCACGCGGCGCCCGTCAGCTACGAGTTGGAGGAGGTCGGCGGGAGACCGTATGGCTCGCCATGCGAGACAAGGCGCGGCTGGCAGCCGGCCAGTACCAGCCGCCAGTCGAGCAGGCTCCAGCCGTTGCGCTGCGCCGAGCACCGCGGCTCACGGCCGCAGGCAGCAGGCCGCCTTGCCATAGCCGCTTGGGCGCCACGCTCGCGCCGCAACCTGAGCGATGCTGCTCTCGCGTGCTCGATGGGCGATAGCTGGGTGCAGCCGACCTGCTCTGCCTCGGACCTGCACATCTTGCGCCGGTACAATGTTTTAGGACGGGATGAGGCTCCCGGCAAGGGTTGTCCCCTGAACTGCCACCGCGGCTGATGGCCTCTGCTCTGCAGAGGCCTGATGGCCAGAAGGGGGCACATGGCGATGGTGGTTCGGGCTGGGAACGGGCTGGTGCGGTCAGAGTTGGTCGGCGCCCGGGCAGGCATGCCCGCTGCGGCCGCAGCGGGCCTGTCAGCACCTGGTAAGACTGCAGATCTCAACGACCGCCGTGAACGCGAGCGGATCCCGCCGCGGGCGCGGCTGCACTGGCTGGCCGCAATGCGGGCCGGCGAGCTTGTGCAGCAGTTCGTCGGCCAGCGGGAAGGCCTTCGCCGGCAGCTCATCGGGCGAGAAGATGGTAACCGCCTTTGGGTGGCGTGGCTACGGTCGCGCACCGAGCAAGTGGCGCGGATCTTCGCACAGCAGGTGGCGATGGCTGACTGGCACCTGCGCGAGAGCCGCCGGTTGCGGCAGCGCGTCGCAGAACCCGATGCTGGGTCGGCAGTGGGCTACCGGCGCAGCAGATCACATTTTCGTGCCGGGAGCCGGTCATGACCGAATACCTGACGGCACCGGAGATGAAGGAGCTGCTTGTTGCGGGGCTGAAAATCCAGCTCCGCGATGCAGAGAAGGCCTTTGACGAGGTGCCGCACGATCAGGGCGACCCGGCCACGGGCAGGCCCAGCACTAGGGATGCCATCGGGGTGAGCGCCCGGCTGCTGCACGAGGTCGAAGACCTCCCGGCAGACGACCAGCGAATCGTTCGTCTGGCTGAGCTCATGCCAAGCGTCGACGCGCTCATCGCCGTAATCCCCGGCGCGGGACCCTTCCCGATCGGAAGCGCTGACGTGTATCTGAACGCCCTCATCGACTGCGCGGTGCAGGAGGCTGGATCATGAGGCTTCCGTGTCTGGCCATGGTGTTCGACCAGGCTTCATTGATTGTCACTGACACCACTTCGGCAGACCGGGCACCTGCGGCCACCGATCTGAGGCTCCTTCGCAGCTCGGTTTGCCAGCTACTCGGCGGGGCTGGCTGACGTGACCATGAGGCTTCGGTGGATCTAGGTCACAGCGTGCCGGCAGGGGAGAGGTGATGAGCCTCAGTCCGTGGGAGCAGCGGGCGCTGGCCTCAATCCAAGATGGGCTGTCCAGTTCTGCACGCCTGCACCTGCAGCAGGCCGCTTTCCTGGCATGGGCGGCGACTGCCGGCGGCGCGTGAATACTGACCCCCGCGTGGCACACGGAACGACACCGCGGGCCGCTGCGTGCCCGGCGGACTCCACCACCGCGATAACTGAACCCTCGCCGTAAACAACCCGTCGCGGTCAGCATCAAACGCCCGCGACGCTGCGCCGGGGTCATCGTTGCGGCGCGACAGCGCCCCGGTCCTGATCATGCCGGCGAACATCACCGGGGTGACACCGGCATCGGTGCCGCCGCATACCGCCGCGTCCCGCCTAACCGGCCAAGATCAGCTGCCGTGCCTGCAGCAGGGCGGCGCTGCCGCTGGCACATGCCAGCGCCCCCGGCCAGGACCGGCCCGTGTATACCCTGATCGATCGCGACCTCACGCCGGCGTGCTGGCCAGCGACGAAGCAACAAAATACGGACTCAGCCCGGCCGCGCCCGCCGGAATCACGGGCAGGTCCCAGGTGAGAAGCATGTGGGGATCGACACTGCTTCCTCGCAACAGCCCGGTCCCTGTTGTCAGGGTTCACTCCGGTTATCAACCTGAGCGGCACCGTTCAGGCTGAATCCGCCTTTAGGAAATGGGTTGCTGAGTTGCCGGATATGGCTAGTGCAAATGTTTCCACAGGCGGAGCATGCAACCCGGCGGATTGCAACGCGGCTCCCGTCAAGCTCAACTGAGATTTCTGGCCAGGCTAGAGACTCTCCTGATGATGAGCTAAAATAGCGGTAGGTGATGAAGCTCACCTCCTAACTGCCTCGGTGGCTGATGGCTTCTGCCGCATGACCGGGCGATGGAGGTTGAGGTGTCTACCGCGGCAGCGCTCTGCAGCGTCCTTTTTGAGCGGCCCAAGGGCCGGACCGAGCGCGACGTCCCCGCGATTTTCAGCGACCTGAACGTGGGCCAGGTCTTGACAGCTGTGGCTGGCCGTGACCTGACGCGTTTTTTCGGAATTAGTCCGGTGATGTCCAGTGGGCTGCGATACCAGCAAAGCCGGATCGGCTCTAGGTTCGGTATGAGAAGGAGTGCTGGTTCTGCAAGCGGCCTGCGCTGGGCTGTGGCCGATTATGAGCAAGGGCGAATAGCGAAGGGGGAAGGCGATGGACATCCTGGAAGCCTTTGCCGACGGGACTATGCGTGCTGATACGGCGACGGCAGATGAGATAGCGCAGCTCGTCGCTGCGGCCGCGCTACAGGCGCCGTCGCTGCATAACTCGCAGCCCTGGCGTTTTTACCACGCTGACCACGAGTTCACCATCGTCGCGAACAACGAACGGCAGGTGCGGATCGCTGACCCACTCGGCCGGGAAATGATGATCAGTTGCGGTGCGGCGCTGTTCAACGCCCGCGTGGCTATCTGTTACCTGAACTTCGTTCCCAAGGTACGGGTGCTGCCGGAGCCCGACCTGCCCAACGAGGTTGCACGGGTGACCTGGGACGAGCAAATGCCATCGCGCACGCGCGACAAAGAGCTGTTTGCCCAGATCACCAAGCGCAGGACGCATCGCGGCGGGTTTGACGAAGTGCCGCTGCCCGCCTCGCTGCTCGCGGCGCTTGGCGAAGCGGCGGCCGCGGAACAGGCGACGCTGACACTGCTGGCGGGCGACCTACTGCGGACCAGAGCTGTCGCGGCCGTGGTCGAGGCCGGGGATTGCGCGCTGCGGCTGGACGCCGCCCGGGCGAAAGAGGAGGCCCGATGGGCACCGGGCCCGGCCAGCCACCGGCTGGACGGCGTCCCGCCGACTGCCTACACGGCGGTTCCCGAATCAACCGAGCCCTTGTTCCGGCACCGTGACTACGCCCACGGCCACGGCTGGGGGCTCCCTGCCAAACAGGAGGACCCGACGGTGCGCTCGGCCGGTGTCGTGGGAGTGCTGAGCACGATCGGCGACAAGCCGGCCGACTGGATCCACGCCGGCGAGGCGCTGCAGCGGGTGCTGCTTGCCGCCTCATCCTCTAGCGTGGCGGCGGCGATGCACAGCCAGCCACTGGAGATACCGCAGCTGCGTGACTTCATGCGCGACTGCCTCTGCGATGGTGCCTACCCACAGATGGTGCTCAGGTTCGGCATAACCGATGAAAGAGCCGTCAGCGTCCGGCACCCAGCCGCCGACGTCTTGTTCCGAGCCCACCCGCATGCCCAGTAATAGAGCGCGGCGACCCCGGACTTAAACCTTGCACGACCCGGCTGATGCCCCGGAGGAGTACTGATGGACCTGGCAACCCGTTACCTGGGACTGGAACTGCGCAACCCATTGGTAGCCTCGGCGTCAAACCTGTCGAACACCGTCGAGGGTGTCCGCCGGCTCGCCGACGCCGGCGTCGGCGCGGTCGTGCTCTACTCCCTGTTCGAGGAGCAACTTCGCCAGGAGACGACTGAGGATGCTGCCCGGCCCGGCACCGGCACCGACCGCTTCACCGAGCGGCTGCCGAGCTTTCCTGAGGCAGCCGGGCAAGACAATGAACCGCGCCGCTACCTGAACCTCCTGGAGCGCGCCGCGTCCGCCGTGGACATCCCGGTTATCGCCAGCCTCAATGGCGTCACCCCCGGTTTGTGGACCGACTACGCCACCACCTTGGAGCAGGCCGGCGCCGCCGCGATCGAGCTGAACGTCTACGATCTCCCAGGCGACGCGCTGTTCCCTGGACGCGACATCGAACTGCGCCACGTCGAGATCCTGACCACCGTCAAAGCGGTGACCAAGATACCGGTGGCGGTGAAAATGAGCCCGTACTACAGCTCCGTCGGTGAGATGGCGCTGCGGCTGGATCAGGTCGGCGCCGACGGCCTGGTGTTGTTCCACCGGTTCATCCAGCCCGACATCGACCCCGACACCCTGACCGTGACCGTGAAACACAGCCTGTCCAGCCCAGTAGAGGCACGCCTGCCCCGGACTTGGATCGCACTGCTGGTCGGCAGGGTACGCGCCTCACTCGCCGCGACCACCGGAGTCGATGGCCCGGCCGACGTGGCCGCATACCTGCTCGCCGGCGCCGACGTCGTGATGACCGCGTCCGCCCTGCTCCGGTATGGCGTCGAGCACGTGGGCGTGCTGCTCGACGGACTGTCTAGCTGGATGGCCAGCAAGGGATTCACCTCCCTGGCTGATGTGCGCGGCCTGCTGTCGGTGCCAGCGGACACCGACCGGGAAGCCTACGAGCGCGCCAGCTATGTCACCGCACTTCGCGCCGCCAACATGACATCACCTTCAGACTGGACCATTCCCCCCATCGGCCGATAGACGAGCCCACGGCCTGATGAACTCCGCTCCAGGGCGCCAAAGGCGGCTCTCCGGCACCGCGCACGGGCCTGGCCAAGCCGTAGCGGACGTCACCATTATTTGTTCGCAGCAGCCGCCGGTGGCATGCCGGTGCTTCCGAAGATACGTCGATAAGAGTCCTCGCCATAGCTGGTCGGCAGCGGCTCACCCAGGACAAGTTTAAAGGTGCGCCTTCCGTCGGCTTCGCGCTCGGCGCGGAGGAAGAGCGCGATGTCTAGATGCTGCTCATAGAAGCCGTGGGCGAGATCGTACATGTGGGTGACGAAGAAGACCTTGATCTGCTTGTCGAGCATCGCTCGGATGACCTGCCGCGCGATTTCGGAGCCCTCGCGCTCGTTAGTTGACGCGAATGACTCGTTGCACAGCAGGATCGAATGGGGAACGATCTGGTCGGCGACCTCGCTCATGCGGCTCAGTTCCTCGTCCAGCTTGCCGCCCGTCATCGTCGCGGCTTCTTCTCGTTTGTAGTGCGTGAAGACGCCGGCGCAGATGCTGGCGCTAAAAGAGCCGGCGGCGACGAACATGCCACTGTGCATCATCAGGTGGGCCAGGCCAAGGCCGCGCAGCAGTGTCGACTTGCCGCCCTGATTTGCGCCGGTGATCATCACGAGCGACTTGCCGTCGGCATCCATGTCGTTGCCAATGACGTGGTCCTCGATGTGGAGTGTCAGGCAGACGTCATACAGACCGGCCGCGCTCAGCGCAGGCTCGTCTTCGGGGAGGGGCTCGGGGAAGCAGATGGATTCGCCCTTCTGCCCTAGCCGTTCTTGGAGGTTCAGGCAGCCGAGGTAGAAGGCGAGTTCCAGCCGGAGCATGCTAAAGAAGCTTCTGATGTGGTCGGCTGCCTGTGCGACCGCGTTGGCGAGGAGGTTGATCCCTCTTGCGCGCACCTCCTCCAGTGCCTTGAAGCCTGCCTCGTCGCGTGGCGCGATCGTGAAACTGTAGCTGGGGGTGCGATTAGCGAACGGAAGCCGCTCGGTCCAGCGCTGCTCACGCATTCTGCGCACGATATAGTCACGGCCCTTGTCGCCTTTGCCGAGCTTGGCGCTCTCAAGTAGGCCGTGACTGAATGCCAGGTCGCGAAGTTGCTGCCCGACGGACTGAAGATATTCGTCGCTGAGTTCTTCCTTGAGCATTGCGAAGAAGCGCGTGAACCCTTCCGAACGGAACTCTTCCGCGTGCAGGTCCGCGATGTGCCGCAATCGTTTCAGGACATCGAGGTGCAGCGTTAGTACCCTTACCGACCGGTTGAGGCTCGTTTCGGGCCTGTCGGTGGGCCAGAGCCCGCCGTCGGCCTTTCTCTCGTTCTCGAGCGCCTCGATGGCGAGATCGTACAGTTGACGGACGATCGCGAACCGCTCGAGGCTGTCCGCGAGCACTCGCTGGCGGTACTTGATGCCATCGGCGTCGCGCAGGCCCGACAGTACTGCTCGCTTGGCCGTCTGAAACAGAAAATCATCCCCGCCCGCCATTGCGCCCCAGAGCGTGTTAAGTTCCAGGTCCTGCGCCAGCGCGTCGTCAGTTCCCGGTGGGGCGTCCGGGGCCGCCTGACGCTTGCGCTGGCGATCGCGCCAGACCCTGGTAAGCGCGAATAGATCGCCACTTGTCATCGCGTCGAAGATCTCGTCGCGCAGCGCCGGTTTGACATCGAAATCGCGGTCCGGATGCATCAGGAAGACTTTCATGACCCGATCCGTTCCACGAGGCGCTGGTAGCTGAGGCCGTACTTGTCAGCGATCGCCCAGGCGTAGGCGCGCCCATCGGCGGCCTTGCGGATGACCTTGAACGTCCGCTCTGCGGGGTTGTCGGGCACAATTTGGCTCACCATGCTCACCGTCGCCTCGCTGAGCGAGGCGATCTCGTCGACGAAGGTGACGTACACGCCGAGGCAGCCAAGTCCCAGGATCTGCCGCATGACTTCGGTGCCGACGAACAGCGCGTCGCTAAGACTGGTCGAGCTGAAGCTTTCATTCATGATCATGACGCTGTTCGCGGTCGCCTGCAGGAGGATCCCGTGGACCCGGACGAGCTCATCGTCGAACTTCCCTCTAAGCGTCTCGATGTTCTCCTCTCGCTCGAAGTGGGTGAAGATCTGATCGGGCAGGAACAGCCGCACCTGGCGGCCGGGCACAGGCAGGCCCAGGCTGGCAAGATAGTGCAGCTGCCCGAATGTGCGGGCGAACGTCGTCTTACCGCCGTTGTTCGGCCCAGTGACGACGAAGACCCGCTCCGGCCCCGCGAGGCGGAAGTCGTTGCAGACGACGCTGCCGCCCTGCGGCACCAGCATGTCGGCGAGCGCGATATCAAACGTCCCCTCGGCCGCGATCTCCTTCGAGCGAGCCGACACGTGCGGGTAGCACAACGACAGGCCCGCATCCCTCAGCCGTTGGGCCATCTCCATGTAGGCGAGATAGAACTGCGCCTCGCGATCGAATCTGCCGATTACCTCATCAAGGTAATCGCGGTGGCGGGCACAGAAATCGGCGCGAGCCCGAAACACGTCCGGATGCAGCTGGGCGACGCCGTCGAGGATCCTGGCCTCGACGTGGTCCATCTCGGCGTAGTTAGGCAGTCTCGCCAGATGACTCTGCACCGCCCCCTGCTGAAACCTGGCAAATGTCTCCTCAACCTCAGCGCCGTAATCCGTCTCGCCCTCGTACGCGCTGACCGTCACCCGTGGCCCGTTGATCCGGACTCCGTACGTCACCCTCGCGAGCGCGGCTTTCAGCTCCTCGATCTCCGCCGCGAGTGATGTGAACACCCCGGAGGCAACGTATCCGGCAAGGTAGTCGCGCAGCGCCCGCAAGCCGCGCGAGCCCAGCGCGCGTTCGGCCAGGTCTGCCGCGAGCGACCCCACAGCTTGGCAGTAGATCTCGGTCGCATCCACGAACCAGGACTGCTTCTGCAGCTGGTAGTGGAGCTTCCCAGCCTGGGCCAGGTGCTCGCGCATGGACCGCATCGACCCGGCGAATCTCTTGATCGGCTCGAGCACGTCGGCCTTCTCCAGGTCCCGCAGGACCTCGTGCCGGTAGCCCACGGCCGCTACTTGGTGCAGGGGCGCGAAGAAAAACGGCCTCAAGTTGTACTGTTCCCGCCCCACGGTCATCGAGTCCAGCACCTGATCAAGATTCAGGTCGCCGAAAAAGTCGGGTTCCCTCAGCCCGTCAACGTCGCTTCTCGGGTGCTCGAAGAGGATGCTCTGAAACCGCCTGACACCCGGCTCCGCAGGCGATCTCGTGCTCTCAGAACCCTCCTGCACCGGGGGCAGCGAGTCAAAACCAGAGGGGTCATCAGACACCGGCAGCTTCCACCAATTCCTGCTAGGTAGAAGCCATCAGCCACTGTGGCGGTTTCGGCGGGCATTCATCGCCTCAACTGAATTTTACCGCCACCTCTCGAGCGCCGGTAAGCCGCTACTGCGGAAGTCCTCTGGCGCCAGCCGCCATCACGGCGCTGTCGACGACTGCGTTGAGATACAAGTCGGCGTTCCCGGTCGGCCATCCTCAGGGATGACGGCGATCAGCGCATCGACGGTCGGCCTGAGCTCGGTCAGGCGGACGATTCGCGGGTCGTCTTCCGGGAGGTCCTGGACTTCGCGCAGCAGGCGGACGCTTTCGCGGATTGCGTGCCTGGTGCTGGGCCTGCCCGCCGGATCGCCCTCGTCGCGCACCGCCTCGTAGAAGGCCATCCGTACGGTGCGGAGATGCAGCTTCAGGCCCGCGACGAGGAGTTGCTTAATCTCCGCCGCCGTGAGGTATTCGGTCATGACGCGCTCCCGGCACGATGTGATCTGCCACCTCCGCCGTCGGCTGCCGGACCAGCATCAGGGAACCCGACGTCTCCGATGCGTTGCCGCAATCGGCGGCTTTCGCGCAGGTGCCAGTCAACCGTTGCCACCTGTTGCGTGATGAGCCGATCCACTTCTTCGATGCGCGAGCGTAGCCACGCCGCGGACAGATCGTTACCGTCTTCTCGCCCCATGAGCTGCCGGCGCAGATCTTCCCGCCTGGCAACGTTCGCTTGCGCAAGCTCACCGACCTGGATCGCAACCAGACCGTGCACCCGCACCTGGGCCAGGATCCGCTCCCGCTCATCTTGGCCGATGAGATCCGCAGCCTTAGCCGCTCTGTGCGGGCTCGTACTCCCGCTTCGGCGCGGTGCGGATAGCCCAGCGGGTACCCGTCGCAACAACCGGGCCACGACCGCAGCGATCATGCCCGCCGGGGTCGCGGGCCACCCTGACTGCACCAACCCTTTCCTGGCCTGAACCGTCATCGCCACACCATCCTCTGGCCATCAACCTCTGCGAAGCAGAGACCATTAGCCGCGGCGGCAGTTCAGGGCAGTGCCCAGCCGGGAGCCTCATCCGGCATAAGGCATTGTATCGGCGCCACGTTGACGCATCCCAGTCAGAGCAGAGGGAGGTAGCGCCGACAAGTCAGCCAGGCTGGTATTCGCGCTCCCCGGGCGAACCCCGATTCCCGGTTATGATGTGAGCGGCGGCTTTGTGCCGCACGGTGGTGGATCCCACTGACGTACCGCCATGCCTGTGGCTACGCGATTGCCGAATGGCCGATGGGTCCTGCTTCCATGGAGAAGGAGGACTTTGATGGTGGCTCTCTTCGATGTCCGGTGCTCAGTCGTGGTAGTGCACAGACACGCCGTCCTCCTTGTCCACCGGACGCATGACGGGCTGGATGACTGGGTGCTGCCCGGCGGAACCCCCCGCGAGGGCGAGAGCCTGATGGCCTGCGCTCGCCGTGAACTATTCGAGGAAACCGGCGTATCCGCAGACCCGTCTGAGGTGGCACTCGTCGCGGAGTCGACGTTACCCCGATCGGGCCGTCGGCTGCTGGACGTAGTCTTTCATGCCGACGAGCCGGTGATTGGCCGGGAGCGATGCCAGGAACCGGGCATGAGACCGCAGTTCACCACGCGTGATCAGTTGCCGGGATTGAGGCTTCATCCAACCTGAGTTAGGTCATCTGCGTTAGTGCCTTGGGTTTGGGTGCTGCAGGGCGTTGATGATGGTGGTTTCGTCGGGTCCGAGTGCGGGCGGGAACGTGTGGATGGCGCCGTTGATCTCGATGGTCGCCGAGCGCAGCGGCCGCAGGGTTCTGAGTACCCGGCGGAGCGATCGGCCGGTGCGGTTCTGCACGGTGCGGGAGATCGCGAGCGCGGCGAACACGACGGTCAGGTGGGCCTCGATGGCCTCGCGCTGGTGATGGAAGACGG
>Ga0335072_10006144_pt1 | contig 17591 bp, 15 predicted proteins | sample Lox_Sample_21_FD_206725 | JGI IMG/M metagenome (GOLD analysis project Ga0335072, IMG submission 206725) | Soil microbial communities from Loxahatchee National Wildlife Refuge, Florida, United States - Lox_Sample_2.1 | ecosystem: Environmental > Terrestrial > Soil > Wetlands | place: USA...
GGCCCCAGCCCGCGCATCGCGCGCACTTCGTTGACGGTCAGAACACCGGCCGCCAGCAGCGCGGTCTGCATCTGCACCTCCTGCATCTCGTCGCTCGCATCCAGATCGTTGAAGACGAATTCGAATTCCGGCCATCCCAGCCGCTTGGCAAACAGATCCCGCGTCAGATGCTCCCCCATCAGCCGCGCCAGCGGCACGATGGCGCTGTGGAACGCTTCGTCCCGCAGTTCCGAGGCTGTCGAGCGGTTCACATCCTGCTCCAGGCCCAGCAGCACCGGCGGCAGCGAGAACGCGTTCGCAATCATTCGGATCAGAAACTCCTGCCAGCTCAGGCGCAGATCCGCATCCGTGCCGGCGGCGAAGCGCAGCACTTCCGGCTTCTGCTCGGTGCTCAGCAGTGGAACGCGTCCTGTGCCCTCAATCTCGTCCTGCCACCAGCGGATCAGCCGCTCGTGCTGCGCCGGCGTCGTCTCGTTGAGCCACAGCGCATACTGCACCACCGCGTTGCTGGCCAGTTTGCCGGCATAGCGATGTGCGCTCAGGAACGAATTCACCGTCTCGAACGCCACCTCCAGCGGTCCCAGACCGAACGGCGTGTAGCTGCGCGGATTCATCCGCACATAGATCAGCTGGTTGTCCCTGAGCGGGATCGCCGAGTCCGTCCCGGCCAGGCCCGTCGCCTGCGCAAAGCGCACCGACTCCGCGCTGCCATCCCACTTCGGATCGATCCGAATCGTCGCACCATCCACCGGCCACAGCTGAAAGGGCTGGCTCCCGTCCCCGGTCAGTTCCATCTCGATCGCGCCAAAGCCCCCCACCAGCGCGTCCTCGATCGTCTGCTCCAGCAGTGTCCGGAACGAGTCGGATGGATTGGGAAACTCGAGCGACCGCCGCAGAATCCGTGCCCGCTCGGCCGAATCCGGAACCCCTTCGGGGCCGTGGTCGCGCTTCAGCCGCACCTGCCAGTCCATGGCGGCCACGCGGTCCTTGATGAGGTTGATCGCGCGCCGCACCACCGGCGTCTCAGCGAACTTCCGCAGGTTCGCCGGCGTTGGTTTGGGCAGCGCCTTCGCAGGCAAGGAGTACGGCGTCAGAATCGACGGCAGCGCCACCGTCTTTCGCTGCGGCGTTTCTTCCCTGCGTCCGGCCCCCAGCAGCGCCAGCGCGTGTTTCCATTGTTCTCTGATGTTCACGTCGTTTTGCTCCTTCCCTTCCCTTCCCCAAATGAAAAGGGCACGGCGTTGTGCCATGCCCTTCGCGGCTTTCCTGAGCCCCTGTCTCTTAGACCCGTAACTCTCGCCTGGCTGTCTCCGCCACGCGCTCCATGTCGTTCACCGTGAGCACGCGAATCTGCTGCGCCTCCATCGTTTCCACGCCAAACCGGTACTGGGCAACCTCGTCTTCGCCCACCGCGACCTCTCCGTGGCCGTTGCGCAGGGCCTCCACAATCGCTGTCAGCTCCAGCTCAGCGTTTTCTACCCTCGCTACACCTTCGCGCAGTGCAGGAGCGCTGAAAGCCAGCACCTTGGCCAGCTCCACGTCGCCCAGCAGCGATACCGCATGAAACATCCGCACCGTCCCGTTGGGCCGGTAGCCGCAGTCGATCTTCAGCGGATCGCCCGGCCGCGTGTACGCCGACGCCGCAATCCGCCTGCGCATCAGATCCCACACCCGCGCATGCTCAAACTGCGTTCGCATGCTTCTCACAATCGCCTGTCTTCCGCTCAGCGCCTGCCGCGCCCGCAGTTTTCGCGGCTCGACGTACAGCCGCATCAGCTGATCCATCTCCGCCGCCACGTTTTCTGCCAGACACCCCTTCGGCTCGGTAATTTGTAACTGATGCGAGAACGAATCTTCGATGGTCTTCATCAGCGGCACCGTGTCCGTTCCCGTCTCCAGCAGCCGCTGCCGCATCTCTGCTTCCATCGCCTCCAGCATCGCGATATCGGCATCCGCATCCACGCACCGCACCCGCCCCCAGTCCTTCGTGAAGCGCACCACCGCCGCGGCAGGATGCGCCGCCTCGCGCAGCATCACTCCGATGTTCACAAACTCGTTCTTCACCGGATCCGGGACATACCGGATCAGCGAGAACTGGCACGCCAGCCGCTCGTCGCTCACATCACCCTTCCCGGAACGTTCCCACTCACGTTATCGCCCCATTCCGTCTCCGCAAACTGCCTCCCCTGGGCTCCGAGCCCTTTCCTCTCCCAGTTTGGAAATGGCGCTCTCGACGATTCCCGAAACTCCGTAATTCTGTCTCGCACCTGCGACCTCCGCTTGATCAGCTTCTCCACCAGATGCTCCAGAACCTCCGCCTCGTTTCCATACCACTCCGGCGGCACCGCCTCAGCAATCTCCCAGATGCGTTGAGCCTCGATGCCCTCCAGACGGCTGAGCCACGGTTCAAAGCTCTCCCAGCCCGTCACGTTGCGGTACACGACATTCCTGGCGTAGACGCCCCGCAGCGGTGCATCCTCAAACCGCCACTCCGCCGCGTTGAAGCAAAATCCCTGATCGATGAACGTCGCGCTGTACCGCTTCTCCCTTCCCCTGCGACAGAACAGCGCCTGCCGCCCGTTGGCATTGCACGTCCATTTGTCGAGCACCAGCGCACCTGCGAATTCGCGGAGATTCTTCACCTCCACCAGCTGCTCTTCCGGCAAATAGTCCGCTATATGGCCCGGCATCAGCCCACCCACCATCTGCGAGCCGAACTGCAGCCCGGGAACGCAGCGCTCCCGCCGCTGCCCCAGATCCATCTCCAGCTCGCTGGTCTGCTCGATCAGCCACGGCGTCACCTCCACCACGTCGCAGTGCGGCACCGTCAGCCCGATCAGCGCTCCCAGCCGTGTGCCCAGAAGCTCGTTGGGCAGAACGCGCAGGTGCTGCGGGTTGTTCTGGAACTTCACCACCCACGCGTTCCCATCCGCTCCGAGCATCAGGTGGCTTTGCGCTCCACCCCGCATCTTCCGGATCTGCTGTATCGCCAGGACCGTCACTGCTCCTCCGGATTAATCATGCTAATGCAGCCCGCCTGCCGCATGCCTGGTCCCGCACCGCCAGCGCAATGGCCATCGCCAGGACGCAGTCGTCGTGTTCCCCGGCACGGGCTTCATCGCGGCCATTTGCCTGCCGCACAAAACCACGGCACTGCAGCAGCAGCCGTTCGCTCCGTAAAGCCGCCGGCGTCTCCACCAGTACCTGATCCAGGCGCGCAATCATCTGCCTGCGCGACAGCATCGAGGTCAGAAACCCGGGGCCGTCTTTGTCGCCGTACAGCCGGTCGTATCGATGCAGCCCTTCCAGGTGCGCCAGCACTCCGGAGCCGTGGTTGTTGCGTTCCACAGCTACCAGCGCGCCGTTGTACTCGCGCGCCAGGCTGACGGCTGCCTCCGCTGTTTCCAGCGGCGGCAGATGCTCCTCCAGCTCGGCGCACTGCATCCCCGTCTCCATGTCGACCATTTCCATCGCCGTGTAGTCTCCCCCCGATCCGCCCCCCGCCGGATCCACGGCCAGCACGTACTTCCTTCCTTTCTCCGGGCGCATCCAGATCCGCATGCTGCCGTTCCGCCGCGTTTCCACCGGTGGAGTCAACTCGGCCAGCCTCCTGCGGATCGATTCCAGGTCGAAGGCGCACTCTCCGCTGGCCAGGAAGCATTCGTTCGCATCCTCGGCATACTCCTGCTTCGCCAGACCACGAAAATTCTGGTGGAGTTGCCGGCGATAGCCAATCTGTTCCGGCTGCAGTTTGTGCTTCTCCACCAGTTGCCGCTCGATCTCCGTCATCTCCCCCTTCTCCACCGGCACACCCACATACGCATTCTCCAGCCACCACGGAAAAAAGTGGCGGATCATCCCCGTCCTCTCCGCCTCCTGCCATTCCTTCCAGAAGCACCCGGAGGCGCCGTTCGGCGTCGACTCCAGAACCAGCTCCCCGTCCGGCGACAGCGTCGCAAGCAGTCCACCCAGGGTCTCTTCCGCATCGCCGGGCCACCGCGCCAGCTCCGTGCAGTGCAGGTTGCTGATCGTCAGCCCTCGGCCGGCATTGCGGTCGCCGGCCGTCTCCACCAGGTACTCACTGTCCAGCCCCGGAAAAACAATTCGCCGCGCACTGCGCTGCGCGCCCTTCAGCACTCCTTCCCGCAGGGGCTTCGGCAGATGATCGAGGAAACGATGCACGATGCGAAAAATCTGCTCGGCGGCCTCCTGCGTATGCGCCACCTGCACCGTCACCGTTCCCGGGTGCAGAATCGTCCGCAGAAAAAACCTGCCCGCAATCCACGTCGTCACTCCCATCTGCCGTGCCTTGAGCACGATGTTCTTCTGACGCGCCTTGCTGTGATATTCCAGCTGCGCTCTGTTGGCGGCCAGGCCGGCCCTCCGGCCCAGCCGGTTCCTGATCTTCAGGACCTCCTTCGTCAGTTCCAGAGCCGACTCCCCTCCTTTGTCCAGCTCCAGGCCCAGATCGACGAGGTCCTCCCGGCTGCCCGTCCCAAAGTTGAATTGCATGCCCGGTTCCGGTCACTGATTGATGGCGTATTCCATTGTCAGTTGCGCCGATCCCGGATTAGTCGTGCATCCCACGCCGGCCGTCTGCACTCCCATCGACAGGTTGTGCCCGGCGGTCACCGAAACGCCGGTCACAGCATTGCGATAGCTGTAGGTGGCCGCCGCCAGCGTGACCGTCTTCAGCCACGCAGCCGCCGTGCTGTCGTAAATTCCGATCACCGGATATGTGCTGCACCCTGCCGGCGCTGTACCCACCGCGATATCGAGCCGAGTCATATTCACCGCGACGCTCGGCGACCAGATCGCTCCCAGCGAACTGTTCGTCGACGTACCGAAGGTTCCCCCGAAGTAGCCATACCAGGTGGAGCGCCACGCCTGCGCGCAGTTCGCGTTGCCGTTGGCCGCGATGCCCGTCGCGTAGGAGCCCGCCGGACACTGTGTCGGCGTCGCCGCCAGAGAATTCGCTGTTGCCGCATTCGTCGAGCTTGCCGCAATCTGCTCGGTCCCGTAGTAGTTCGAGTCCGGGCCGCATGCCAGCGTCACTCCGCCTGCCGAGGCGAGCGAGTAGCTTCCCGACTTCGTTCCCACCACCGTGATCGTTTGCCCGCTGGTTGTTGCCAGCTGCACGGCGTTGCCGGTCGTGTCGGTCTTCACAATCGTGAATTCCATCCCCGTCGGCGTCAGCCCGTCCGGCATCGGTGTGTAGCAGCTGGGCAGCGTCAGGGTGAATCCGCCGCTTGAGGCGTTGGCCAGGACGATGTGATTCGCCTTGGTCAGAGTCATCGACGAAGTCGCGGAAACCACGCTCGTCTGCAGCCCCGTGTGGCGAATCGTGCCGTCCGCCATCACCGCGAAGTTGGACGCCTGTCCGCTGAATCCGCTGTAAAAGGAATCCCCCTGCCCTCCCGAGAAGTTTTCCACCTCGACTCCTCCCTGATTGGCCTGGCCGCTGAGCGGTGTCACGAAGATCTTCGGAGTAACTCCGGTCTGACCGCTGCCATAATTGGTGTTCGACGAGTTATTCCCTGCCGTGTCGTAGGCTGTCTGCCGGGCCGACACGCGCTGCTGCACGTATTGTCCGCAACCAGCCAGGTTACTCACTGACGAGTAAGAAGGCGCACTGCCATTGTTGCCCATGTAACTGATCCATACACCTGTGTTGCCCGCCGGAGAACCAGGAATGCCTGCCGAGTTGCTCATGTTCAGGCAATCGACATTGGAAATAACCAGGTTGGAGCTCACCGTGCCCTCTACCTCCGCAAACGTCGCGTTAGGAAAGCTCGTTGTCTCCGGCCACTGGATGTGGCCGCCGTTGATCTGTACGCCATTCGACTTCAGGTCGAATGCCGCCACAGCTGGCGAATCCATGTACGTGTTGAAATACATGTTGCCGCCCGATCCCGTATCCACCACCTCATAGTTCGTTGCCCAGGAAGCGTCTGCCGCGCTGGAATTCGTCTCCCCGTTGTTGCATGGAGCCGACGTGCAGGTATATGGATAACCAAATCCGTGAATCAGCTCAAACGTAGTCCCGCCGCCGGCATTGTAGACGGCCGCCTGCTTTGCATTGCGAACCAGCAGGTTCTCCACAAGGCTGTCCAACACCGTGCCCTGCAGGTTCAGACCATAGTTAGGACGGCTCGCCGGCGTAAACGACGCCGACGAATAACTCACCGTCACATTGCGCATCTCAAAGTTAGCCTGATGCGTACCACTCGATTCGCCGAAGTAGAATGCATCCTGCGTCGTATCGTTGACAGTCACGTCATCGACATAGAGGCCGCGGAACCACTGAAGACTGAATCCGTGATTCGCGTTTTTGTTCGCCAGAATCAGGAGGTTCCTGAATGTGCAGCTCTGGGCCTGGCTTCCGGCGGTGTTCTGCAGGCTGAACAGGTCTCCACCGAGACTCGAGGGCACGCTGATCACTGTGGACGCATTCCCGTTGTCAGCCGTCACCGTCGGTGCCGCGCTGCCGATCAGGCTCACGCAGGCTCCGTTGGTTGGCTCAGCCAGCGTCGCCGTCACTGCAAAAGTCCCCGGCCCCAAACGAACTGTCTGATTCTGTCCGCTGGTGGTTGCCTGACTTAGTGCTGCCGCCCACGCTGCATTCAACGTGGTATACGTTGCGCCGTCGACCGTGAATTCGCCGTTGATCGTTGCGCCTGTTACTCCGCCCTGGGCCTGCACTGCACCGGGAAGCGAGAGGTTGCCGGCCGTATCCAGCTTCGAAGTTTTGCCGTTGCATCTGACTGAGAAACCGCCGCTGGCATTGCCCGCCAGGGTCTCCGTGCAGTAGGCGTTTGCACCGCCAAAACCCGTGGCTCCCGCTGTAAGGGTCCATGTGGTTGCGGGAATGCTGTACTGCAGAACGTCTTCGCCGGTGTTGCCGGAGTTAGCATTCTGTGCCAGCAGCATGTTATAAGGCTGGGTCCACTTCGAGCAGATATAAGCATTGTTGACTACATCGAAGCATCCCACCACCAGCGCGCCGGTGAAGCTGCTTGTACTGTACGGAGGCATCCTCATCCAGAATCCATTGCGCCAGGATCCGTTCAGGGTGTAGCCGTATGGCGTTCCCATCGTTCCCTGCCCGGGAATCCACGGCGTCGCTCCGGCTGGATAATTTGTGTACAGAGTCGGCTGGTTGGTATTCCATATCACCGCGCCGGAATCGCTGGTTCCGAAGTTCCCTCCAACGTACGAATTCCAGGTGGAGCTAATCCCGCCCCCTGCCGTGTACATGAAGTTATGCTCCGCGATACCGTTGAACACCATCGCGTAATGATGCTCCTGTTCGATGGTGTCTCCGGCCTGGAACTGTGCAAGGGCGCCGCCGGCTTCCAAAGCGATTGAACTGCCATCCACCGCGCCGGTGGTCGGATTCCATACGTTGACCGCACGCGCCATCGGAAAGACGGTATACGGATTGTTCGTACTCACCGTCACGGCCACCGAGGTAAGATTCGCGCCAGGGTTGATCACAGTGCAGCCGCTCAGAGCCGTTCCGGACAAGGTGGTAAGTTCCAGGGTTGGCGGCGTTCCGCCGGCATTCACCGAATAAGTCAGCAGCGGAGGATTCAGCAGGTAGCCAAGTCCAGGCCAGCCGCCGTACCCGCTGCCGCCGCTGGCCGCACACGACGTCGCCTGACCGCCACTCAGCGTTACCGTCACCGTGCCGCCGCTGCCCATCTGCCCGTAGCCGCGCGTCTTAAAGCCGATGCGGGACCCGCTCAAAATCGTCGCATTATTGCCCGCCGAGTTATACATAATCGGCCAGGTGGTGCATAGATTATTGACCGGTCCCCCATCGACCGCCGTCATACCCTGCATGTTATTCGGCCCGACGCAGTCGATGTTCATGCGGAAGCCCATCCCGGTCATTCCGCCCTGGGCGATGGTGGAACCGTTATATTGCGGTTGCTGCACCACCGCGAGCGTTACGGTGTTGTTCACTGTATCTACAGCCGTCACGTTGGAGCATTGCCAGTTTGTACCACTGCTGTCGAATACACAGGCAACCTGGCCGGCCACGAATCCGGACGCGCTGCTTACATGAACGACATAGTTCGTCGCGGGGAACGTATTGCTCTGCGCACCATTCGGATTGGTGATGGCCTGCGTGGTCGTAGTATGCGCATTCGACACCCCATATTGCGCATCCCAGTTCGCTCCGCCTCCGGCGGTCGCCGTGGTTCCGGAAAGGCCGGTTATATAACCCGTAGAGTACGCCTTCGTAAGGTCAACAACAGGCAACTCATCGCCCAGATCACCCTTCCATCCCTGCGTCAGCGTGGCATTGATCACAGTACAAGGGGCGGTACAGAGAGAAGTAGTATGGCTGGAATCATTGCCGGCAACCTGAGTTACTGAGTTAACTGTCCCCTGCCACACATCCTGTGCTTCCATATGAGCCAGGCGGTCTTCGTTCCCCTCATTGTCCCCCGCAGAGATGCCGCCCCGGGAAACGTCCCAATCGAACAATCCGATGTGATCGCCGTTCGAGTTAGCCCACAGGTAATTGGCCACCGAATTCGTGCTCGCCGGTGAGAATGTCGTAGTTACTATCTGCAGTCCGGGATTCGACGTTTGGCCCGTTCCATTCGGAATCCCGGCAGAGAAGTTATGCGTCCCGAAGAAAATCCCCTTATTCACCGCCAGGCCTGCCGCGCTCCAGGTAGTGAACCCCGGCGGGTTGTTGGTCTGCATAACCGTGAACGAAGGTCCGACTTCGTAACTCCCTCCCACGCCCCAGTAAGGGGGGATGGTCGGCACACACATCACCTGCGGCGCACCCAGACGTTCGTCGGTCAAGCAGGTGCCGTTAGCTACCGATGCGGGGGGTCCTGCGAACATCTGCCGCGAGTAAATCCACTGGTTGTACCCGCCCCAGGGCGGAGCTTCCAGCGTGGAGTAGGTCGCGGGAGCAAGCACCTGGCAGGCGTATGGAAAATTCGCGCACTCGGCCAGCGACATTGCAATCCCGTCATTGCTGCTCGCACCGGATTGCCACTGATCGGCGTAAAGACGTCCCTCAATCTGCCTGGCATTCAGCGGTCCGGTCACCGTGCCGCCGGAGAGCGGAAGCTGTGCAGCAGCTAACTGATCGGCGTAGTGTTTGGTTGCCGCCTGGTTTGCCGCCGATGGATCCCCGTTGAGATTCAGCGGACCGGTCAGCGTTCCCCCAACTATGGGCAGCCACGAGCCGTTCAGCGAAGCGATCGCACTGTCCACGTAGGATTTCGAAATCGGCTGCACCGCAATCGTGGACGGCTGCAGCTGCGCTCGCACCGACGCAATTGACGTATTCCCCGCCGCCGGAACGACCCAGTACTCCTGGTTCACACTTCCGTCGTTCAGATGGTAGACCGCGGTGTAGTAAGTGCCCGTCGGCAGGGCAGCAGCGTTCGGTGTCAGCTTCACACTGACAAACCCATCCGATCCGATAGGCGCGCTCGTGTTCCCAGCTGCCACGGCCTGGTTCTGCGGAGTTGTGAAGGCAGGCCAGCTCAGCAGCAGCGTTCCTGCCGCCGGCGTCCCATCTGCGCGATAGACGGTGCCCTGAACTGTCGTCGTTTGGATCTGGGCCGTCATGTGCGGCGGAAGGATGGCCACCGCGATCGCCAGCACTCCCAGCGCCGCTCGCCAAATCTGCGCGACTCTCTTCGTCCGCTCTTCGTAATCTCTGTTCCGCATATTCCTCGTTTCTGAAACAGGCATCATGCCTTCGATCCAGGTCTAATTCAGAGTCTGGCCTGTCGGCCAATAAAAAGGGGACACCGGATGGGTGTCCCCTTTTTTTCTTTTTCTACTCTAAGTTCAGAATATCAGTTCGAAAGAATAAACCTGCCAAATTTCCTGACTGTTTCTGGTTTGCAAGTCCTTTCTTATGTTGTGCCATTACTTTCGATTTTGGCCTCCCCTCTTGACAAATTTTCCACATTTGGCCTCAGGAGCCCAAATCGTAAAAAAAGGTCAGTCAGGCGGTCCATCGAGTCACCATAGATTCGTGCAGCGGAACGTCCACTTTGTTCTGTCAGATCCCCGGCCTGTAGAAGGCTGTAATCCTCCAGCACAACGTGAGTCACTAATTTGAGTGAAACACGGTCGAGCTGCCGAAGGCACTTTTCCACGTCAATAACGAAGATCAAAGCGTCTTCAAAGGTTCGCAGCCGATAGCTGGAGACCTGACCCCGCAGCACAATCCTGCCCAGAGCCGAAGGAGCCCGTCCCAGTTCCATCGATAACTGCAGATATCGCCGCAGCAGGCCTGCCGTGTGTTTGCGATAAAAGGCCAGGCCCGAGATCGGTCTCGGTCTGGCCACCGGCAGGTCGATTTCTGCAACCGCGCGCGCCGCAGGGACCACAACAGGCATCGCCACAGCCGCGCTCATGCCGTGCCTCCTCTGCCTGACGCGCAACCCCTCTGGCGGCCCCGCCTTCCAGGCCGGTTGCTACGCCGCACCGGCGGCAGTGACCGCAGTCTTCGGCTGCAACTCGAGCAATAAATCTCCGTACAGTCCTGAGCGCGGAACCACAACACTCCGCAACTCTCACACACTTTGAGAAAGATTCGCAGGTACATCAGTCATTCTCCAGAGTCCAGCATGCCGTGGAAGCCTGATTTGTCCGGTTCCGCGGGTTGGGGGAGGGAGGATGCCAGGCTGCTCGCACGGCAGCCTCAGTCATCCAGTCAGTCGTGAAACCTATTTTCGGGTTTGGCTCAGTTTCCTCCGGAATTGGGAATTTGCCGCGACCAGTTACTCCACCTGCGGTGTCATGCGAGCGAAAGTACTATGTCTGACCGGCACAAGTAGTCCGACACTAAATTCACTGAGCAGTGCAATCAATTACCGGGGGAGCCAACCGGCCATGCTGTTTTAGCTGAGTACTGATGTCGTTTCCGCCGCTCGCGGATTTCGCCAAAACGCGATTCTTTCTGCAAACTCCGCCGTAATGGCTGTATAGCTCCCTGAAAACATCGGAAGAATGAACTTCCTCGAGTTACACGAGCGCCTTCGGCTCGAAACCTGGAGGCGCATCGACCAGGGAATCCTCAGCAGTTCACTGCTGGCCAGGCGTACGGGGCTGGCTCAGGCACATATCTCCAACTTCCTGCATCGCCGGCGGCGCCTGAGCCTCACCGCACTCAACCGCGTTCTCATCGCTCAGGAACTCGGCGTGGAAGATCTGTCTCTCTCCGGAACCACCGGGTTCGCTCCTGCCCAGGAACAACCTGAATTCGGAGATGTGGTCCCAATCGTTCCGCAGGCTGCCGCCATGCTGTCGCCGCTCATTCCTCCCAGGGTGGTTCAGGCCGCACTGCATCTGCCTCCCGGCTGGCTCTCCGAATTTCCCCTGCGCCGCTCCGTCAGCCGGCGAAGCTGGGAGCGGTTCGTCGCTGTTCGCGTCACCGCCTCCCAGGCTCTCCCCATGGATCCAGTGCTGCGCGTCGGATCCCTCGTTATTCTCGATCGCCACTACAACTCTCTCGCCGCTCTCCGTCCGCCCCTGCCCAATCTCTACGGCGTTCGCTCCGGCAATCAGCTGCTCTTCCGCCACGTCTTGTTCGAATCCGGCCGCCTGGTGCTGCGCCCCCGCGCGCTTGAATACCCCGTCGAGATCATCGAGCTGGCGCCGCAGGAAACGCCCGCCGACCTGGTGGTTGGCCGCGCATGCCTGTGCATATCCGAAACCTAGATTCGTCTGCGTTTTCGCGTGGGGCGCGCTTTGATAGCATCCCCCTGAGAGGTGTTCCTCATGGATTCTGTTCTCCCCCAGGGCAATGGCGCTCGACGCAACGAGGACATTGCGCTCGATCTGCTCAAGTTCGTCGCTCCCACTGCCGGTGTCGGCCGCGGCAGCGCGCCGTCCACTGGTTTCGTAGCTGGTGGCGCTCCCAAGCCGGAAGATCAGGTCACACAGCTGCTCGAGCTGTACGCCCGCTGCCTGCGTGTCGTCGAAGGCAAGCCAGCGTAGGTCTCCGGTGTCCCTCTCTCAGTCGTCTCATATCGGCGTCCTCGTCTGCGGAGCCGGCGTCTTCGGACGCAATCATCTCCGTATTTACCGCGCCCTCGAGGATGACGGTTTTCCCGTCCGGCTTGCCGCGATCGTCGAGCCAGACCTCGTCCGCGCCGGCGCTGCCGCTACCGACTGGGGCGCGCCCGTCTTCTCTTCGGTTGAGGAATGCCTCGCGGCTCGTGCCAGGAATGAGGTGGACTTTGCCGCCGCCTCCGTGTGCACGCCCACTTCGCTTCACTTCGCCGTTGGTAAGGCTCTTCTCAACGCCGGCATCGATCTCCTCATCGAAAAACCGATCGCCACCACCGTCGACGAGGCCACCGGTCTCATCGATCTGGCCGCACAGCACAAACTCATCCTGCAGGCCGGCCATCTCGAGCGCTTCAATCCGGCCGTTCTCGCCACCGCTTCAATCCTCAACCACCCGATGTTCTTTGAGGCGCATCGGCTCAGTATCTTCAGCCCGCGCTCGCTTGACGTCGACGTCGTCCTTGACCTCATGGTTCACGACCTGGACATCGTTCTCAGCCTCGTCCAGTCACCGGTCCGCTCGCTCCACGCCGTTGGCCTCCCCATCCTCTCCCGCAAGGTAGACATTGCCAACGTCCGCATCGAATTCGAATCCGGCTGCGTCGCCAACTTCACAGCCAGCCGCGTCAGCACCGAAAAGGTCCGCAAGCTGCGCTTCTTCCAGCCGCACCAGTACGTCTCCATCGACTACGCGCGCCGCGATCTGCTCGTCATCGACGTCTCCCGCGCCGCTCAGATCGATCCCGGCACTCTGGCCTCTGCAGCGCCGTCCGCAGGAGCAGCCGGCTTTCCCGGTCTTCACATCGAAAAGCCCGCGGTCATACCCGGCGAGCCCCTTCGCCTCGAGATTGAATCCTTCCTCGAATGCGTCCGCACGCGATCCGCGCCGCGGGTTTCAGGTGAAGATGGCCGCGCCGCTCTCGCCCTGGCTCTCGATATTAACGCCGCCATGGCCGCACATGCCGAACGCGCTGGCCTCACCCGTTTCGCAAATCAGACATAACCGGTCGGGCTACCCTCCCGGCTCCGGGCTCCTTGCTCCTCTGCGATCCCCTCCCGCACCCTTCGCATCGTTTCCATGTAAAACGCCAGGTTGTGCACGGTGTTCAGCACCGCCGACAGTGGTTCCTGCGCTGCCATCAGATGACGCAGATACGCCCGGCTGTACCGCCGGCACACCATGCATCCGCAAGCCGGATCCGCCGGACCCTGATCCTCCGCATACTGCCGGTTCTTGATATTCAGCCGCCCCTCTGACGTAAACAGCAGGCCGTGCCGCGCCGCACGCGTCGGCAACACGCAGTCCATCATGTCCACACCCATGCGCGCGTACTCTGCAATCTCGTCCGGGTATCCCACGCCCATCACATATCGCGGCTTGTTGGCAGGCAGCAGCGGCAGCGTCGTCGCGATCATCTCCCGCGTCAGTTCCCGAGGCTCCCCCACGCTCAGCCCGCCAATCGCGTATCCCGGAAAATTCATCTCCACCAGCCGCTCCGCCGACTCCCTACGTAAGTCGGCAAACATCCCACCCTGCACAATCCCAAACAGACTGGGCGTGGCACCTTGCAGTTCCTGGGCTCTGAGCTCTGAGCCCTGAGCGCTGTCGAGCGTCCAGGGGACGCTCGACTTGTGCTTCTCAAAATGATCTCGGCTCCTCTTCGCCCATCTCAGCGTCAGATCCAGCGACGTCCGCGCCCGCGTGCGGTCCGCCGGATATTCCGTGCACTCGTCGAAGGCCATCGCGATATCCGATCCGAGCGCGATCTGCACATCCATCGAGTGCTCAGGCGAAAAGAAGTGCGATGACCCATTGATGTGCGATCGAAACGACACACCGTCCTCGGTCACCTTCCGCAAGCTGCTCAGGCTGAACACCTGGAACCCGCCCGAATCCGTCAGGATCGCCCGATCCCAGCTCATGAACCGATGCAGCCCGCCCATCCGCCGGATCGCCTCATGCCCCGGTCTCAGATAAAGGTGATAGGTATTCCCCAGCAGAATCCGCACATCCAGCTGCTCCAGCAGCTGCTGCGGCACCGCCTTCACCGTCGCCTGTGTCCCGACAGGCATGAAAACCGGGGTCTCAACCGTCCCATGGGGCAGCGTCAGCGTCGCGCGCCGTCCCGCGCCGCTTGTCTGGTGAATCTGAAAGGTCAAAGACACTCCGCTGATTGTAGCGACCGGTTACTGTTCCGGCTCCCGCTCTCGCAGAACTTCCGGGACATCGCGGCTGCCATGCAACACAGCATCGATTTCGACAAAGCCCGGAAATACTCGGTAGACGACTTCATAAGAGCCTACCGCGCAGAACAACAGCGGTCGCTCCCCAATATCGCGTCGTTTATGGCCGAGATTCGGAAACTCGGAGAGTTGTTGAAAAGTTTCGTAGAATCGCTCGATCAAACGATCCGCGGCGTCAATATTGGCCGCAGCAATGTACTCCCATACATCGTCGAGATCCTGGCTGGCAGAGTTCGATACGCGAAAATAGCCCATCGCAATGAGGTTCCCGTCTCAGGCGGTTTTCAGTCTTCTGGCCTTCGACTTCTCTCGCAACCTTGCAAACACTTCCTCTCCATCCATTGTCTTTCCCGCGTCCGCCTCCGCGATCCGCCGGTCCAGCTCCGCCTGAAACGCCTTCAGCGCTTCATCCCGCTCCCGCGATCGCTCTTCCTGCTTCTCCAGCAGCCGCAGCGCTTCCCGCACCACCTCGCTCGCTGACGTATACCGTCCGCTCTCAACCTTCTCCTGCACAAACTTCTCCAGCTCCGGCGTAAGCGACACGTTCATGGTTGCCAGGCCTCCCATCTTCTATGATAACGAGAAATGTCAGAGAATAGCAAAGACTGTTATCGCCCTTTCGCGCCTCTCTTGACGCTGCTTTCCCCGGCTATCGGTACCCCGTTGCCGATTACGTTAATACCCTCCCCACTCTGAAAAAACCTGTCCCATTCCAGACCAACGGGCGTAAAGTGTTGCCGGGACTTCCCCTTGATCTGTATCCGGAGGCTGCCATGTTGAAGCCCTTTCTTCTTGCCTCAGCTCTTGCCTTTGTCGGAGTACCGGCGCTCCTCCAGCAGGATGCCCCTGCTCCCGCAGCGCCACCAGCCGCTACCACAAACCAATTCAACGTTCCGGCCGACTACGTCAGCAAAGTCAACCCGGTGAAGCCAACTGCCGAATCCCAGGCCTACGCCAAAAAGCAGTACGGCTGGGATTGCGCCATGTGCCACGGCGAAAACGGGGATGGCAAAGGTGACGTTGCCGCCGACCAGAAGCTGACCCTGCGCGATTACCGCGACCCCTCAGCGCTCAAGTCGATGAGCGACGGCGAAATCTACTACATCATCGAGAAGGGCAAAGGACAGATGCCCTCCGAAGGCGACCGCGCCAAGCCGGACCAGATCTGGAACCTGGTGATTTACATCCGCAAGATGGCCAACCCAGCTGCGACGGCTGCCGCCCATCCTCCGCAATAGGCCGCTCCTTCACGCCTGCGTCGCGCTCGGCTCCTCTGCCTGAGCGCCCACCGGCAGCTCCAGCTGTTCTGCCGCCTGCTCGTCCACCCACGGCCGAAAGCAGGCACGGCAGCGAGCCTCATACACTCCCGCCGCTCCCACCACAACCAGCGCCTGATTGCTTCCCAGCCGCTGCGTATGCACTGCCGGCGCGCCGCACTGCATGCACACCGCCGACAGCTTCGTCACCTCATCGGCAATGGCCAGCAGATCCGGAATCGGCGCAAACGGCTCGCCGGCAAACGTCGTGTCCAGCCCCGCAAGAATCACCCTCCGCCCCAGCCGAACCAGCTCATTCGTCAAACTCACCAGCGACGCGTCGAAAAACTGCGCCTCATCGACGCCAACAACCTCTACGCTCTCGATCATCGGCATCAACACTGCCTTCAACTCCTCGACATTGGCAACCGTCAGCGCGTCCAGCGTCTGCGCGCTGTGCGATGCAATCGCGTTCCGGTGGTAGCGAACATCCAGATCCGGCTTGAAGCACGCCACCCGCCTCTTCGCGATCTGGGCCCGCTTCAGCCGCCGGATCAACTCCTCCGACTTTCCCGAGAACATCGGTCCCGTAATCACCTCGATGCGTCCCGGCTGGGGGTGATCGATATGCCGGGCATCATCGATCTGTCCGCGCCCGTCGTGCGCCCTTACCATCCCTCTTCTCCCTCCGCTCCGCTGGTTCCGAATTCTTCAGTCTAGGCTTGCCGAACCGCTGGCTAATGTGGAAAGCACGGCACAAACTGCCCGGAGCAGCCCAAAACTATACGCGCCCCTCATCTCTCCAGCCGAGCCTTTTCCTTGACACTCCCCCGTCCCTACGCGATGCTATGAAGCAGGCTCTCAGCAGAGGCTAAGTTGTGTGCGCTCTTGCCAGGGGCCTTTTCCAGGTATCCAGCTTCAGGACGCGGCCGTGACCTCGGACCCTGACAGCCTTTCCGTGGAAATTCATTACGCTTTGCGCCGCAGACGGCTTCTTTCCCGTCCGGCCAGAAGGACCGTGTGTTGACCTTCATCGCTTTTCTGGCGCCCTTTGCCCTGCCGACCGGTGTCGCGGGCATGCTGCCATTCCTGCTCATCATCGTCGTCTTCTACTTCCTCCTCATCCGCCCTCAGCAGAAGCGCCAGCGTACCTGGCAGGACATGCTCGGCAAGCTCAAAACCGGTGATCGCGTCACCACCACCGGCGGGATGCGCGGCGTCATCATCTCCATCAAAGACGACGCCATCCAGCTCCGTATCCCTCCCGACAACCTCCGCATTGAAGTGGTCAAGAGCGCCATTGCCTCGGTGACCCAGGACGACACCAAGTAAAGAGAACCCAGATGAAAACCAATATCAAGACCAGACTTCTCATCATCATTGCTGTCCTGGTCATCTTCGTCTTCGGCATCTTCCGCATACCGCACGGCCTCTCCGGATCGGCTCTCAAGCAGGCCATCCTCGAGAACATCCACCTCGGCCTCGACCTCAAGGGGGGAATGCACCTCATCCTCCAGGTCAAGGTCGATGAGGCCATCAGCGCCGAAACCGACACCGATGTTGCCAGCATTCAGAGCGATCTGCAGAAGAACGGCATTGCCGGCGCCACCGTCTCCAAGCCGGATCCCAGTCGCGCCGACTTTATCCAGGTTTCGAACGTCCCCGCCAATCATGCCAGCGACGTCCGCTCCATCCTCGAGTCGAGCTACAGCAGCCGCTTCGACGTCTCCCCCGGCGTAGGCAACAGCTGGACGCTGACCATGAAGCCCACCGTCGAGTCTGACGCAAAACAGCGCGCCCTCGATCAGGCCATCGAAGTCATCCAGTCCCGCACCAACACCCTCGGCGTCAGCGAGCCCATCATCGAGCCCTATCAGCTCGGCAGCTACCAGATCCTCGTCGAGCTCCCTGGCGTCGATGACCTGGGCCGCGTCAAAGACGTCATCCAGTCCACCGCCCGCCTCGAAGCCCATGAAGTCATCGGCGATCAGCCCTGGCCTGACCAGCAGGCCGCGCTCCAGGCCCTCG
>Ga0335072_10006145_pt1 | contig 17589 bp, 8 predicted proteins | sample Lox_Sample_21_FD_206725 | JGI IMG/M metagenome (GOLD analysis project Ga0335072, IMG submission 206725) | Soil microbial communities from Loxahatchee National Wildlife Refuge, Florida, United States - Lox_Sample_2.1 | ecosystem: Environmental > Terrestrial > Soil > Wetlands | place: USA: Florida...
CCTCCGCCAGCGCTCTCGCGTGTGCCCAGGCCCCGACCATTCACGTCGAAACGCACCTGGTCACTCTCACCTTCACCGTCAGGGACGCCGGCGGCAAGCTGGTGCCTTCCATGAATGCCGGCGACTTTTCTGTTTACGAGGATGGTGTGCCGCAATCGATCAGCATCTTCGCCCACGAATCCGATCTGCCCCTGCATCTCGGACTGCTGGTCGATGCATCCTCGAGCCAGGACCGGTTCATCCGGCAACATTTGCAGGACATCCAGAAATTCCTTGGCAGCGTGCTCGAGCCTCGGGACAACGTATTCGCGCTCTGTTTCGGCGACCATCTGCGAATTGCGGCGCCGCCAACGTCAGAACCGGCCACCGTAATCGATGGCATCGAGCGCTACAACAAGCAAAGCCGCTCGTTCCCCGAACTCGATGCCGACGACACGCGAGACGGCGGCACAGCGCTCTACGATGCCATCGTTGCAGGGACGACCCACGAGCTTTCTGCGCATTCGGATGGCCGCAAGGCGCTTATTCTCTTTACCGATGGCGAGGAGAATTCGAGCGGTCACGACGAAATCGACGCCATCGCCAGCGCACAGGACACCGATGCACTTGTCTATGCGATCCGCTATACGCAGCTTCACCGCGGCAAACTCAGCGCCGACAATCGTCACGGCATCGCGGCGCTGCATCACTTCGCGGAGCAGACGGGAGGCCGTGACTTCGACGCGCTCAACAGCGATGTCGCTGAGGACTTCCGTGAGATTGGCGACGAGCTGCGTTCGCTCTACGTCATCGGCTACTACTCAACGAACAAGGAGCACGACGGAACCTTTCGCAAGGTGGTGATCGTGCCGCGTGCCGACGGGCTCAATGTGCGGGCCAAGTCCGGCTACTACGCGAAATAAGCGACCACCGGAATCTCCGCTCAGTGGCCGGAGTAGGCCGATTTCATGTATCGGCGTGCCTGGTCACCCTGGACCGTGTCGCTGCCCGCGCTGAGCACCGCCTGATATTCCTCGACAGCTTTGTTGTGCTCGCGCAACAGGTCGTAGGTCTTGCCCGCTTCAAGCAGGCACCGCCGCTTCAGCTCCGGGCTGGTGCTGGCCTCACGAGCACCCTCACGAAAGGCGTCGACGGCTTCGTCATACTGCTTCTGCCCGCGCAGCGTGTCGCCAAGCCCAAAGTAGGCGAGTTCCAGATGAGCATTGGGAAAGTAGCCCGGCTGCCTGGCCAGCTGAATCACGTGCTGATAGGTGGCGACCGCCACCATACCATCGCCGGCGTCCTTTTCAAGATTCGCTTCTTCGAGAACGAACAGGTAGTCGTGGGGATAATCTCGCGCCATTTGCTTTGCGATCCCCACAGCCGCCTCGTATTTTGCCTCGCGCCGCAGGAACAGCATCATGGAGGTCTCCGCCTCCACACGGGTAATAACCCCGCGCTCGCTGTCGTCGCGCAGCAGCGCGAGCCCGGTGCCTTTGGAGCCGTGGATGCCCACGATCCCGATCAGGATCTTGAACGCCACGTTCAGCGATCCCACAACGTACTGATAAACGCCGGTGACCAGTTCGGCATCGACGTAGTTGGGATCGATCTGGAGAACGCGGTCGCAATCGTTGCGCGCGCCGAGCGCCTGCCGCAGCGCTCCTGAAAACGCGCGCTCGATCATGGCGGAGTAGACGGCCTGCATGCTCCTCACCCAGCCGCGGGCAAAGAGAGCATTCACGTCGTTGGGATTCTTCTTCAGTTCCGCATTCGCCTCGTCGATCGCCGCGTCGCTGAGTTCGTGCACGCGGTCGCGCACTTTCGGATCTTCAACCACCGTGTGTTTGCCGGTGAGGAATCCGTCGTTGGCGTAGAACGTGGTATCGAGGAGATCGAGGCGATTCAGCTCACGAAAAAGCACCGCATCGACCAGATACGCCGTCGCCATCGGATTGCCGGAGTGCTCCTGCCGAATCTTCTCAAAGCGTGGCAACGCTTCGTCGTAGTCCATGTTGTAGAAGTGGCGGAAAGCTTCCCGGACGTCGGGTTCGCGGTTGAGCGAATTGGTGTCAATCTCTTCGGCTCGCGAGCACACCGCTCCGCCGGCCAGCAGAGAAACGCACAAGGCAGCAGAGATCCAGCCGGCAGGAAAGAAGCGGAGCATCTTCACGGATTGTAGACGGCGGCCGTTGGCCCCGGATTGCGGAAGAGATTCGGTCGGCGAAGCCGTTTGGCATCCGGCCCATTCCGGATGCGTGGCGATTGTCTCCCCTGTGGAGAATTTGTGCACAGCCGCGATTTTAGTTACCAAAGTACAGGAGTTTATCAAAAGTAATAGGTGGCCTTGCGTTCGTACATACAAGTAACGGTACCGGCTCGCGGCAGCCACGATGCCGGGCACAAGTAAAATTGATATCCTGGTGGTTGCAGAGGAATTCCGGGCGAACCGTTAACCAGTTTTCTATCTCCGACCCTTTGTACGCGGCGTTTACCCAGGCTATACATCCGCACCTTTTCCGGCAACCTCTGCCGCATTTTCCTGTTGCCTCGGGGCGGCTCTCTGGGTTACCGTTGGGGCGACCAAGAGTGGGACCGCTGGATGTTACTTTCCGCCCACGCGCCAAATCACCCATGACCCGCAAAGAACTCCTCCGCATCGTTGTGCTGCGCGCTCGCGTGCATGGGTTTGAATTTCGTCAATGGTTCCAGACGAATCTCGAATCGGAATGGCCAGGCTTTGAGCAGGCCGTCTCCGCACTCTCTTCGGGCCGCCGCTACTATGCCCTGCTTTTCTCGCACGAGTTCGCACGACACTTCTGGAAGAAGGGAACGCAGATCACGTTTCTCCTTCCATCGCAGGAATACACGCGGCTGGACGCGAACGGGAAGGTCGTCACGATCAAGCGCAAGTCGTTTACGCGGCGCTCCTCACGATCCACCTCCAACAATTTGTGGCAATACCACCTGGAGCAAATGGCAGTGTGGGAAGAGCCGCTCCGCTACATCCGCCGCTTCATACTGACCGAAGAGGAGCTGGAGGCAGCGGGCGAAGCGGGACCCTCTGCGCCGGAACCACCGGGCCCAGCCCCGGTTGAAACCGCCGAAGTGAAAGTGTCTCAGGCAGCGCCGCGCCGTCTGGACTGGTGCTGAAGAGCGCCAAACACCGCATCTTTCTCGCGAAATTCCTGCCAACAGGTCAGCTGCGGAGCTGGTTGCGACGATTGCCCCACCCTGGCGGAACTGTTATTCTCGAAAGAGTCGCAAGACGCCCTGATGCGCGCCCTTAGCTCAGTTGGATAGAGCGACTGACTACGAATCAGTAGGTCGGGAGTTCGAATCTCTCAGGGCGCGCCATACCTCGCTTCTGATCCCGTCCATCATTCGATTTTGACCAGCAGCAGGCCTCCGCTAGTCTGTCGCAGCGGCGGTTTGTTCTTTGTTGCCGCGCAGATGCGCCATCGTGCCCCGCGGAAATCCCGTGGACTCCCGAACGACCAGGCGCGTGTCGATCTTGTATTCCCGCTTTGGCGCCCCCTCCAGATGCCCGCGCAACGCGGACACGGCGGCCGAAGCGAGATCGGTCCGCGACATCTGAATCGAAGTCAGCGGCGGAATCACCATCGCCGCCATATGGATATCGTCGAACCCGATCACCGACAGATCGTCGGGGACGCGCATCCCCGTGCGGGACAACTCATGCAGTACCCCGATGGCCAGCATATCGTTGGAGCACATGATCGCGGTCGGCATATCCTTCTGCGACATTAGCCTTTCGGTCGCAGTCATACCGCCTTCCATGGTATGGTCGCCCTCAACCAGCAGCGTTTCGTCGACCGGAATGCCGCACTCGCTCAGAGCCTTCTTCACCGCCGCGAGACGAGACTGCGCCGAGTGCAGACGCAGCGGGCCACTCACGAAAGCAATGCGCCGGTGCCCAAGCGCAGCCAGGTGCTGCACACCCTGGCGGATGCCGTGGTGATAATCCACCTTCAGTACGCTCATGCCGGGCCGGTTCGGCGCCACATCCACAAAAACCAGCGGCACATTGCGGTCAGCCAGCTGATCGAGCAGCGGCTGCTCGATTCCGAAGGTCATCACGGCGACACCTTCTGCGTTCCGTTCCACCATCCGGCGAATGCACCGCTGCATGCGATCGGGCTCGTAGTTCGTAGAGCCGATCAGAATCTCGTATCCATTTTCGACCGCGACGTCTTCGAAGCCCTGGATCAGCTCGGGGAAAAACGGGTTGGTGATTTCCGAAACGATGAGACCCAGCATGCGGCTTCGCCCCGAAACCAGAGCACGCGCCTGCGTGTTGGGGTAGTAATTCAGCTCGCGAATTGCCTCCCAAACGCGCTTGGCAAGTTTGGGATTGACAGTGGGAACGTGATTGATCGTCCGTGATACGGTGGCTATCGATACATGCGCTTGTCTTGCGACCGCGTGGATATCCATACGATCGGGCTTTGCAGCCGAGCGCCGTCTTGTTCGTCTAGCTGAGCCAGCCATAGTGCTGCTTGCAGAATGCGTTTACAGCATACTCTATTCCCAATTGCTGGCATAAAATGAAGTGCACAGATTTTCGAATTGGGAAAATGTTTACTCCTGGAACCGAACTAATCCTCCCTCCTCACCCTTCCTGGATCGGATAACACCATGACTATCGTCGCTGGCGTGGACTTCGGCACACTCTCGGTCCGCGTCTCCATCCTGTCGAGCGATCGCGGCCGGCTCGGCACAGCTGTTGCCGAGTATCCTCTGCATCGCAAACGAGAAGATCCGGATTTCGCCACGCAGGCGCATGCGGACCAAATGCGTGCGTTGAGCGAAGCGACGCGCGGCGCGGTGAAGGTTGCAGGCATTCCGGGCGATCAGGTTGCTGCGATCGCTCTCGATACAACAGGCTCCAGCGTCGTGCCTGTCGACGCTCGCATGCAGCCCCTGAACGAGTACTACCTGTGGTGCGATCATCGCGCCAAATCCGAAGCGCAGGAGATCACCGCTCTCGCACACCAGGAGAACCTCGAAGCGATTGAATGGTGCGGTGGCGTCTACTCTCACGAGTGGGGCTTCGCGAAGCTGCTGCACTGGCTCCGCCACAACCCGGACAAGCGCGCGCAACTGGCGTCGGCATTCGAGCACTGCGATATGGTCGCGGCAACGCTGAGCGGGGTCACCGATCCGCGACAGGCCAAACGCAGCGTCTGCGCTATGGGCCACAAGTGGATGTGGAATCCAAAATGGGGCGGGTTGCCGCCGCAGTCATTCCTGTCGAAGCTGGATCCCCTGCTCGATGGCATTCGCGAGAAGCTCGCCGGCGAATATCAAACGTCGGATCATCTGGCAGGGCACCTGAGCGCCGAGTGGGCGGAGAAGCTTGGCCTCCGCGCCGGTATTCCCATTCCTGTCGGCGCTTTTGACGCGCACTGGGATGCGCTTGGAGCCGGCTGCCGCGAGGGCGACGTCGTCAACGTTGTCGGCACGTCCACCTGCATTATTGCAATGGCGAAGAAGACGGAGCTGATCCCAGGCGTGTGCGGTGTCGTGCCCGGAAGCGTGCATCCGCAATACACGGGCATCGAGGCCGGCCTGTCCGCCACCGGCGATATCTTCGATGCCATCGCACGCCGAGCCGGAATGAAGGTCTCGCAGCTTTCGCAGGGCCTCGAGAAATACCGCGCCGGACAAACAGGCTTGCTGCGGCTCTCGTGGGACAACGGCGATCGGACGGTGCTGGTCAACTCGGAACTGGGCGGCGTGACGCTGGGATGGAATCTGGTTCACACCGCACAGGACGAGCTGTTCGCGGCCATCGAAGGCACCGCCTTCCACACGCGCATCATTCTGGAACGCATGGCGGAGCACGGCACGCGCGTCGATCGGGTCATCAACGGTGGGGGGATTCCGCAGAATAATCCGGTGCTCAATCAGGTGTATGCCGACGTGCTTGGGAAACCTGTGCTGGTCCCGTCGGAGATTCCCACCAGCCTCGGCTCCAGCATCTTCGCAATGGTCGCGGCAGGAGCGTTTCCCAGCATCGAAGCGGCACAGGAGAAGCTGTGTCCGAAGTTCACCGAGTTTCGGCCAAAAGCGGAAGCGACAGCTATTTGCGAACAGCTCTATCCGCTCTACCGCAAAGCCTATTTTGCTCTCGGCACTCGTTCCGCGGAGCCAACAGCAATGGGCGATATCCTGCCGGAGATCAGGAAAATCGCAGCCGAGGTGAATTCCTCCGTGGCTTCATCCTGAGCGCGCCGGGTGCCCACATCCCTGGTTTTGGAATGTGAGATCTGAGCCGAACGCGCGTCGGGCATCAGTGCTGCGCAGCAGCACCACGGTAGAAGCCATTGGCCTTCAGGCCATGGAAAAAGCCATGCGAAAGATTCGGGGCTTTAGCCCCGGAGGGGCCTGCCTGGCGCAGCACCCGCTCACTGCTGATCCAGCACCAGCACCTCGATCGAGTACGGCGGTACGCGATGGTGAATCGTTGCCGCCACTCCGCTCAGCGTGCTTTCCATCGGCGCAATCGCTTTTGGCTGCTCGATGGTGTTCGTTTCCTCAGGATCGTGCGCGGTCAGGCTGATCAGTTTTCCCGTCGCCGCCAGCTTCGCACCAGATACCTTGATGTCGACGACCTGCGCGTCCGATGATCCGTTCACCAGCTTCAGGTAGATCTGCTTCTTCGCCGAACTCTCGGTGACTGAATAAAAGAAACGCGATCCTCCGCCTTCCATTGCCGACTCCGGTTTCACATCGCCAATGTAGCTGCCGAACATGACCTGAGCGTAGTAGCTGGGCGAGCCATAACTGCGGAGTGCATCGTACCCGATCAGATCCGTATCCCACTGCATGGCGCCTGGGCTGATGTTCACCAGCAGCGGCGCGTAGCTGGCCATGACGATGATGTCGCTGTTGCGCTCGAGGCCGGTCATCCATGCCGCATCGCCGAGCGCCGCGCCCATGTTCGGCGTTGGCGCGCCTTCGCGCGTCGCCCACTCGCCCACGAAAATCTTCGGCCCGTTGCGATCGGTCTTGTCGTAGTGCGTGGCATCGTGGAAGAAGTCCGTCGCACGCACGTAATAATGATCGTCCTGAACGTCGGGTTTCATCGTGGTGATCGGCGCGGTCGCAATCAGCTGCAGCTCCGGATACTTTGCCTTGATTGCCTTGTAGAACTGCGCATAGCGCTCGCCATAGCTGCCCGAGCGGTCGAACTGATCTTCGTTGCCGATCTCGACATAGGTGATGTGAAACGGCGCCGCGTGCCCATCCTTCGCGCGCTGCGCGCCCCACTTCGTGTCGATGCTGCCGGTCGCGTACTCAATTTCATCAAGGGCGGCCTGTACGTAGGGCTCAAGGTCCGCTCCCGGATTGACGTGTTCCTGGGCAAGCGAGTAGCCCGCGTAGACAGCGAGTACGGGATCCATGTGCAGGTCTTCGCACCACTCAAAAAATTCCAGCAGACCAAACTGATCCGTCGACCAGTAATTCCAGGGACTCGGATGTCCGGGCCGATCGACCAGCGGACCGATCGTCTTCTTCCAGTCGTACCAGTCCTTCAGGTGATCGCCTTCAAGATAATTGCCGCCGGGGAAGCGCAGGAACTGCGGATGCATCGCGGCGAGCTTGTCCATCAGATCGACCCGTGTCCCGTTGGCACGATCGTGATACGTCGGCGGAAACAGCGTGACGAGTTGCAACCACAGGCCGCCCGCATGGGCCACAGTCAACACCAGGTGATTCTCTTTCGACGGCTCCATTGCGCCAGTCTTCAGCGTGAACGTGTACTGCTTCCAGTCTGTGCCAATGCCGGAAACAACACTGCTGGCCAGCACCTTGCCGGTCTGATCCGCGACCAGGCTCGCCGTCACAACCCCAGTGTCCGGCGAATCCTCCTTCGCGTAGAACGACGCGCGATAGGAGGTGTTTGGATGCAGCGGGATGCCCCAGAAGCCGCCGTTCAGCACCCCGGCCGGCCCGGAGGCGCTCGCCTCGCTCACGTCAAGGTGCAGACTGTACGGCAGAGCCTCGCTCGGTCCCGTGGTCTTGTCGACGCTGATCTTCGCCGATGAAGCGCCGCGCTCCACCAGAATCCAGTCGTTGATCCCGGACCAATCGGAACGGAATGTATCGTTGCGGACCAACTCGGCGTAGAGGCCGCCCTCGTAGGAGTGGTTGATCTCCTCGGTCATCAGTCCATAGAGAGTCGGGCTGACCCTCGAAGCGGTGTGATCGGCGTGAATGGTGACGACCGCAGGGGACTGCGCCTGCAACTCGACGACAGCAAAAAGAAGAACCGCTAAGGACGCCAAAAAAACGAAATATCTCGATCTCATGATGGGCCTCTCGTTCGGGCAATGCACCGAGAAAACGTATACCACATGGCCGTCCCGCAAAATCTCGCTTCGCACCTTGCTTTCAGTTTTCTGCAACCCCCGAACTCAGCGGTGCGCCTCGGTCCAGCTCAGACGAATCAGTGAGACGCTCTCCCGCGGAAGCTCCGGAACCATCTCGATGCGTCCGTCCTTCACCGCCAGCCACTGTGGCGACCCAATCAGTTCCAGTTGCCCCGCCGCCTTTAACTCGGCCATCTGAGCCGTACTCGGTTCCTGCGGCGACCCCATTTGTTTCCACACCGAATACGCATTGCTGTGGGCGTCATCGATGCGGAACTCCTCCACCAGCACACGCTCGACCGCCGCCGGAACACCCTGCACGCTGACGTGGACCGGTGTTGCCTCACTCGCCGCGTCATCGTCTGCATAGTTCCATACCATCACCGCAACAGAACTTCCTGTTCTTGTTGCAATCGCGTCGATCTGCGGACGAGAGCGCACGCCATCCTGAACGATGCCGTCGGCAGCAATGGCTGCGCTGCTGGTCACCTGCACGCGTTCGCCGCCCAAAAAACCTGCCGCGCGAAAGAAGTTCATCTCCGGCTTGTCAATCCCGTGCGTGGCCAGTGCGCGCTGACCCGCAAAAATGGGCTGGCCCTCGAACTCAAACGCCCACGTCAGAAACCCCGCAAGGTTGACGTGTTGCTGTGAGGCGAGCTCTGTCAGGCTCAGCATCTCCGCGGCGGTGTAAGCCGGATAAACGGAGCCGTTGCGATAGGCATCTTCCGGATGCTGTGCCGGCGAACAGGCGCCGCAGCCCTCGGGATCGGCCTCGCTGAGGACGATGGGAAGGTCGCGAAATTTCGCTGACGCATGCACAATCGCAAAGCCCGTCTTCGCGTTCAGCAGTTCGTGGCCCAGGCCCATCTGCACATGCCCATCGACCCAGTGCGGGCTGCCCTTCGCGTGGAAGGAGATGAAATCGAGGGGAATCGCGCTACCCGTCGCGCTGCTCCGGTCCTGCGCGCAGTGCCGGAGAAATGTTTCGAGAAACGTCGCGCTCTTGCTGCCGGGCGCAGGCCCCGTCGTCGCCGGCCCGCCAACCCGTGCGCCGGGGATCGCCGACCTCACACCCGCAACGGCGTAGTCGTAGAGTTTCTCGTATTCCTGTTCGGTTCCGCGCCAGTAGAAGATGTCCGGCTCATTCCACACTTCCCAATACCACGTCGAAACCTCACGCGCGCCATAGCGCGCTGCAAGGTGCGCCGCGACGGCGTGAATCATCGCGCCCCATTTTTTGTAGTCGTTGGGCGGATACGACCAGCCTTCCGTCTCGCCGGGCTTCGTCGGCCAGGGAATGTGATACGGATCCGGATGACTCGACAGCGCCTTCGGCATGAAGCCGAGCTCGACAAACGGCCGCACGTGCGCCCCAACCCAGTCGTCGAAAATCCCGTCCAGAACCGTCCAGTCGTAAACAGGTTTCCCGCCCGGGTCCTCGCTGTACACATTGCTCGAGCTCCACTTCAGCTCGGGCTTGCCGTCTCCGGAGGTCAGGAGGAAATGCGCGCGCACATACACTGGCGCCGGTGTCGCATCGTGCAGTTCACGCAGAAGCGCTCGCCCGTTTTCGCTGGTTGTGTAGTTCGACTCGTCATAGCCGACCCACGCGTACACCGGCGCAAATGCACCCTGGTTCTTCCCGAGATCGACCTGAACACTGACGGGCGACTGTCCCCAAGTGAGGACAGCCGCTCCCGTCAGACACACAGCAACAACCAACTTCCGCATCTTCCCAGTGACTCCTTATTCCGGCAGCATCAGCTGGCCCTTCACTGTGAAGTGCCCCGTCACAACCGGTGCTCCCGTGCCGGGCTGGCCGCCGCCTATGGTGATCGTGTAGGGTCCTTCGGCAATGATCGGGTCGCCCGCCTCCGTGACCATGCTCAGGTCGCGCCGGCCCAGGCTGAACTCCATCTTCTGGCTCGCTCCCGCCTCCAGATGCACGCGCTGGAAGCCGCGCAGAGCACGGTTTGGAGCCCCGAGAACATCGGGAAACTGCAGATACAGCTCCACGACTTCGTCGCCGGCCACATTTCCCGTATTTGTAACCGTCACAGATACATGAACCGCATCGCCCGCATTCACACTTTCCGTGGGCACCTCCAGTCCGCTGTAGCTGAACGTCGTATAGCTCAGTCCATACCCAAACGGATACAGCGGCTGGCCTTTGAAATACCGGTACGTCCTGTTGCTCATCGAATAGTCTTCGAAATTCGGCAGCTGATCCACGCCGGTATAGAATGTCACCGGCAGCCTGCCCGCCGGATTGTTTTTCCCGCTCAGGGTTTCGGCAACGGCGGCGCCGCCTTCTTCGCCGGAATACCACGATTCGAGAATGGCGTTGGCGTGCGCCTGGGCCCAGTTCACGCTGAGCGCACTGCCGTTCATCAGCACAACGACCAGCGGCTTGCCTGCCGCAGCCACGGCTTCAATCAGATTCTCCTCCGGCTGCGGCAAATCCAGACTCGTGCGATCGCCGCCAAGGAATCCCGGCTCACTTACTGGCATCTCTTCGCCTTCCAGTTCGCTCGTGATGCCGACGACGGCAATAGTCACATCCGCTTCCTTCGCCGCAGCAATCGCCTCAGGTGAAGGAGCCGGATTGTACCGCGCCCACAGCAGCTGCGCCTTTGGCTCACCGGCGGCATTCAGTTTCGAATACGTAACCGTAATTGACACTTTAACGCCACGCTCCAGATGAATGTGGCTCATCTTCGCGTTCCTGCCGCCCATGCTGAAGACTTGTGCGATTTGTTTGCCGTCTACCGAGAGTCGCCCGACACCATCGGCCGTCATGCCCAGCAAATAGTCGCCGCTGTCAGGCGCTGTGATGTATCCCGACCACTCCACATGAATTCCGGGCTTCCCCTTCACCTCATCCGGAAGATTCTCCGCCGTGAGATTGATGTTAGGTTCAACACGACTCGTTACCGGAGTCGGTTTTGCTCTCGGGCTCAGGTCCATGCCTTCCGTCAAGCCATACTCTGCCTTCAGGCCCGGCTTTCCGTCTGGCGTCGTCAGCAAATTGTTCGGCACTGGTTCGCCGTCGTTCCGCAGGAACTGCGTCCCCGCCACAAACCTGATCTTCGCGTTCGGAAACTCCGCCTTCAGGCCGTCCAGCACCGTCACCGAGTGCGTCGGCATTCCGCTGTAATTGCCCATGAGCACGCGGTTCTGATCGGCCAGCGGTCCCACGACGGCAATCTTTGTGACCGTCGACTTCAGCGGCAGCGTGCCGTCGTTTTTCAACAGCACCATCGACTCTTCGGCCATCTTCCGCGCGAATGCCCGATGTTCGGCGCTGTCCAGTTCCTTCTCATCGATCTTCGTGTAGGGCACCATCTCCGGCGGGTCGAACATGCCCAGCTTCATGCGCGCAGTGAACAGCCGCACCAATGCCGTGTCGACTGCGCCTTCGCTCAAATAGCCCTGCCGCACCGCATCGATGTACGGCTTGTAGTCGTGATCGTCATGCACCTTCGCAAAAAAGTCGGCGCACTCGTTGTCCATACCCCGCGTCAGCGAAATGCCCGAAGCCTGCGCCTGCGTCGGACGATAATGATGGCCGTTATAAATATCGGTCACTGCACCGCAGTCGGAAACAACATATCCCTGGAATCCCCAGTGATTGCGCAGCTGATCTTCGAGCAGGAACTCGTTCGCGCATGCCGGCTGTCCCTTGATGCCGTTGTAGGCGCACATCACCGAGTCCGCCTTACCCTCGGTGACGGCTGCACGAAACGCGGGCAGATACGTATCGATCTCATCGTGCCTGCTCACGTCCACATCGGCCATGTGCCGCGTAGGCTCCGGACCGCTGTGCACCGCGAAGTGTTTTGGCGTTGCGATCACGCGATAGTACTTCGGATCGTCGCCCTGCATGCCGGTCACGAAGGCTACGCCCATCCGCCCCGTCAGGTACGGATCCTCGCCGTAGGTTTCCTGACCGCGGCCCCAGCGCGGATCGCGAAAGATATTCAGGTTGGGCGCCCAGAAATCGAGGCCTTCCATAATATTGCTGTGCCCGGCGCGCTCGGCCAGCACGTGCTTGATGCGGCCTTCAGTACCGATGTCGACAGCCATCTCGTGGACGCCGGGCGCGTCGAACGTAGCAGCAAGACCGATGGGCTCGGGAAACTCCGTCGTGCCGTTCACAGCCACACCGTGCAGGGCCTCGCTCCACCAGTCGTAGGCCGGAACATGCAGCCGCGGAATCGCCCGCGCCTGGTTGACGAGTTGCGATGCTTTCTCCTCGAGGGTCATCCGGCTGACCAGGTCCCTGGCACGCTCTTCGGCCGACAAATTCGGATTCATATACGGCAATGCCGCAACGTCCTGTGCTCCGGCTTTCGCCGCCATGACTCCCAGGCCCAGTAACACCACGACCCAAACGCGCCATCCTGACTTCTGCATGACTCCCCTCGCGATCGATACAGATTGGCCGCCCGCGGTCTCTTTCATTACGACTAGTTCCATCACCGATGGCGACAACCTACCCTAATGCCTTGGCGGTGACAGGTCAATTTCGGGAAAACGATTTTTTGCCGACCGGGACACAGCCGCAGGAAGTCTGCGGTGCGCTCATACCGGTTGTTCACAGGGGTTTCCGAGCGTTGCGACATTTGCCCGTTCGTCCCAAAACCGCAGGCTGCAGGGCATTTGCCTCGTTAGAGTTTGCGGCCGGAGCGTTATGCAAACCGAATTTGGGAAAACGGTTTCACGCGAGCCCTAAAACGCGGCGGCTCATGGCCTCCTGAATAAGCCTTGACAAGCTTTTATTGAAAGAGTAAAAGTTTTCCCGCCGGAAATAAGCGTTGGCCTTTCCCTCTCCAAAACACTCCGGTGGAAGTACCTGAGTCCCGACGCCAGAAAACGTTTGCTCACGGAGGCACCATGATCTCAATCCCTCGCCCAGCGCCTATCCCTACCCGCGCCCCGGCTGTTCGCCAACTCTTTTCTATCTGGCTCGCAGCCCTCGCTGTCCTCTTCTCTCTCACGTCCGCACTGCGAGCCCAGGAGAATGCCACCATCAACGGTGACTGCACCGACTCATCCGGAGCCGTTGTGGCGAATGCAGCGATCACCCTCGTCAGCACCGCCACAAGCGTTGAGCGCAAGGAGGTCTCGAATTCCGTTGGCGCTTTCCGCTTCGCCAACCTCGCCATCGGTACCTACAACCTCACAGCAACGGCCCCGGGATTCGAGACCTACACCAAAACCGGCATCGTGGTGAACGTCGCCCAGACGGTCGCAGCCGACGTCGTGTTCAAAGTCGGCAGTCAGACACAAACCGTCTCCGTTCAGGCCAACGCTCTGCAGACCCAGACCGAAACCAGTGAAGTCAGCACGCTGATCAGCGCCCAGCAGGTGGAACAGCTCTCCACCAACGGCCGCAACGTGACGCAGCTCGCAGCACTCGGCCTGGGCGTCTCCAGTACCCTGCCTTCCTTCGGTGGGGTCGACGCGCTGACCTCAGCCAACAGCATCAGCTTCAACGGCACACGCAATACGCACAACGTCTACCTGATTGACGGCGCCGAGCAGAACGACCGCGGCTGCGGCGGCTGCTTCATGAACCTTCCCGCTCAGGATGCCATCGCCGAGTTTCAGACACTCGACAGCAACTATCCACCCGACTATGGAATCGGTTCCGGCGGCACCATCGTGATGGCGCTTAAGTCGGGCGGCCACGACTTCCACGGCGAACTCTACGAGTTCAACCGCAACACCGACTACAACGCCAACGACTACTTTGTGAAGCAATCCAACAAGCCGCGCCCCATCTTCCAGCTCAATGAGCCCGGCGGCAACATCGGCGGCCCGTTGTTCATCCCGAATGTCTACAACACCAATCGCAACCGCACTTTCTTCTTTTGGAACGAAGAGTGGCGCCGCCTGATCCAGGGCAGCTCGCCCCTGGTGGCTAACACGATCCCGGCAAACGACTTTCCCACGGCCGGCGCGAGCCTGACTTATACGCCCTGGAACGATCAGACCTTCTCGGCAACCCAGGTGTCCACCGGCGCCATCTGCGCCGCGGGTGTAACGAAGGCACCGTGCGTTCCCAAAACGACGGATCCAAACAAATTGGCTCTTTACGCCACCGACGGACTGACACCGGGCCAGCCTTTCCCCGGCAATGTCATCCCGGCCAACCTGATTGATCAGAATGCGGTTCGTCTCCTGAATGCCGGGACGTTTCCGAAACCCAATCTGGGCACGACTCAATACACTGCTTCCATTCCGCAACCCGATAACATCCGCGAGGACGCAGTCCGCATCGACCATACGATCAACAGCAAGTTCGCGCTGATGGGTCACTATCTGCACGACGCTATGGCCAAGCAGTTCTTCCCGCCGTTGTGGGGCGACAGCACTTACCCCACGGTCGGCACCGCCATGACTAACCCCTCCTACACAGCTGCAATCAAGCTGACGCAGACCTACTCGCCCTCTCTGCTCAATGAGACGGGCTTTTTTTACAGCGGCAACAAAATCACACTCACGCCGATTGCCGGCAAGGGCGGAGCTACCTTCGTCCAGCCCAGCGGATGGAATGCAACCAGCTTCTTCCCCACCGCCAACAACCTGATGAGCCGTCTGCCTGAAATCCAGCTCCAGCAGACGCCGATCAACACCACATGGAGCCCGAGTTACTTCCCGTGGAGAAACGGGTATGAGGGCTTCCAGTACAAAGACGACCTGTCGTGGACCAAGGGCCGGCATCAGTTCAAGTTTGGCTTCAGCTGGCTGCACGCGTACAAGAACCAGCAGCTGCAGGCGAACACCAACGGGACTGCGGTCTTCAATGCCAGTGCCTTCTCCGGGGACTCCTACGTCAACTTCCTTCTCGGAGATACCGCGAACTTCAGCCAGCTTGAATATCTTGCGGGCAAGCACTGGGTCACCAACACCTATAGCTTCTATGCTATGGATAACTGGCATGTGAACCGTAACCTGACCCTGAATCTGGGGATTCGTTACGACGATTTGCCGCACACCTACGAGCGCTATGATCTGTTCGCCAACTTCGTCCCAGCCGATTACAACACGTCGCTGGGCAATCCGGTCACGGCCGACGGCACTCTGATCACATCGCAACTCTCTACCTTCAGCAAGACCGGCAGCGAACTGTTCTATCTCAACGGCATCCGCGAAGCCGGCGTCAATGGTTTCCCGCGCGGCAACGTGGAGAACTATCACTTCACATGGCAGCCACGAATCGGCTTTGCCTATAACATCCTCGGTGACGGCAAGACGGTTCTCCGCGGCGGTTACGGCACGTTCTTTGAGCGCGTGCAGGGCAATGATGTCTACAACGCTGCCCTCAATCCGCCCTTCGCCTACATCCCGTCGGCAGACAGCGTCTATTTCTCCAATCCGCACACCAGCGCCAACGACGGCACCACGACCGCACAGTACTATCCGTCCAACCTGACTAACATCAAATACCGCTACCCCCCACCCGGAACGTCGAATTACAGCCTCGGTATTCAGCGGGAAGTGATGCCTTCGGTGGTAGCCGTTGTTCAGTACGTCGGCTCCAATGGCTGGGATCAGAACAATGACCGGCAAATCAACACGCTGCCAGTCGGAGATATTACCCATCGCCAGCAGGTGGCTGGCGGGGCACCACCCAACCCCTACCGCAACTATCCAGGATTTGCGAATATCAACCAGGAAGAAAACGAAACTAACTTTACTTATGACTCGCTCCAGGCCGGCATCCGCTTTGAAAACAAGCACGGGCTGACGACGCAGCTTGCCTATACCTGGGCGCATGAGATCGACACCGCAACCAACGATCTGAACGGCTTATCCAATCCTTACAACACAGGGTATGACCGTTCGTCGGGCGGACTGGACCGCCGTCATATCTTCAACGCCAGTTATGTGTACGCGCTGCCTTTCTACAACCACAGCGACAACCTCTTCGCTCGGGAAGTCATCGGCGGCTGGAGCGTTTCCGGCATCACCCTCTTCGAGAAAGGCGTGCCGCAGTTCATCCACTACACGGGTGGCGACACCGTCGGACTCGGCGGTGGAACCACGAATCGTCCCAACCAGACCGGAGGAATGAGCTATCCAAAAACACAGAAGGCCTGGTTCGACAAGACGAAATTCACCGATCCCGTCGCACCCTGGAATGGCGGACCCGGCGGGGTCAATGCCGGCTTCGGCAATGCGGGCCGCGACGCTGTTGTCCTCCCGGGCCTGTCGAACTGGAATCTGTCTTTGTTCAAGTCGATTCCGTTCAAAGAGGGGGGCCCGCGCATCGAACTCCGGTTCGAATCGTTCAACACTTTCAACCATACTCAGTTCCAGAGCGTCGATGCCAATAACCACGACGGCAACTTCGGCCAGACCACCGGCATTTATCAGCCACGTGCTCTGGAACTGGGCGGCAAGTTCATCTTCTGAGCCTTTTGGCCTCCCTGCAGGCGCGGTGGCGAAACTGCTGCCGCGCCATTTTCTTTTCTGCGCCATTGCGAACGGCGATTGCTGCGCGCGACAATGGCCCGTCGGAGATGTGCGTGAATCGGGTTCCTTCATCGCGACTGTTGCTGGCTGCGGTGTTCGTCAGTGCGTGCCTGCGCGTCAGCGCCCAACCTTCGCTTTCTTACAGTCAGCAACGCGAAGCTGCCATTGCGTTACAGCAGCAGGGTGAGCTGTCACAGGCCCAAACCGCGTGGCAATCCATTCTGAAGAGCCATCCGTCAGATGCCGATGCCTGCGCCAATCTCGGCGTCATCGCATCGCAACAGCAGCACTATCCGGAAGCGGTCCGCTATTATCGCAGAGCCCTGCTCATCAAACCATCGATGCCGGGCCTCGAGATGAACCTCGGGCTGGCTCTCTTCAAGGCCGGCGAGATGAAAGACGCCGCCCGTGTTTTCCTTTCCCTCTATCACCGTGCCGCACCGGACTCACCGGATGCGCAGCGGCTGCGCCTGCTGATCGGTCTGGCCGACTATGGCTCTGCCCAGTACGCCGCAGCTGTTCCTTTTCTGCGCGACGCTATGGCGCGCGATCCGCAGAACCTGCCCTACCGGCTGGTGCTCGCTCATGCGTGCCTCTGGGGGAAGCAGTACAAGTGCGTTCTCGACGTTTACCGCCAGATCCTCGCGCTGAACGCCGAGTCCGCCGAGGCCGACATGCTTGCCGGCGAGGCCTACGACGAGATGCGCGACCATCAGAACGCCATCCA
>Ga0335072_10006146_pt1 | contig 17589 bp, 18 predicted proteins | sample Lox_Sample_21_FD_206725 | JGI IMG/M metagenome (GOLD analysis project Ga0335072, IMG submission 206725) | Soil microbial communities from Loxahatchee National Wildlife Refuge, Florida, United States - Lox_Sample_2.1 | ecosystem: Environmental > Terrestrial > Soil > Wetlands | place: USA...
TCGATGAGCGATCCACGGAACGGTACACCTTCCGGCGGATTTATCGCCAGATCTGCGAAGTCGTTGTGGAGTTCACGCCAGACACATTGTGGAACATCGTTGATCTGAGCTGGGTAGATGTACGCAAACAGAACCAGGTACCAGTAGAGCATTGGCCAGTGCGGCGCGGTCAGCTTGCGCAGCCGGTCCCAATCGATAGTTCGCGTATGGGCCTTCAAAAGATGTGCCATGTCGGCGCCATCAAAGCGCTCCCGCCGTGTGACGAAGAGCTTCGACGCGATCATCTCCTCAACGCCCAGAACCTTGCAGCGAATGCCCAGAATCATGTCCTCAACTGCGCGATCAATCCACGACGGCTCGACGGTGAGCGTAGCGTTACCGACGCCGGTGATGAGGTCGACGAAGTAGTCGCCGCGACGGGCCTTTGCCAGCCAAACGGGATCCTGCACGTAGGTTTCAAAGCCCTCTTCAACCAGGACCTTGAAAGCGTTCGGCACGTCGTTCGGTGGCACCACCAGATCGAGATCTTTGGTGACGCGCCAGATGCCGGTGTGGTGGTGAAACGCGAATCCACCGCTTACCGCAAAGGGCACATTCGCTTCGAGCAGGTGGTGGATCACTCCGCGATAGCAGAGGCTCGCCTCCGGGGCCCACTGTGGCTCTTCTGACGACGTTACGGGCAATGCTCCCTCATCGGGCATAAGGTGTGAGATGCAGAGACGGAACAGGATGCCGGGAAAATCCCTGGTTCGGACCGAAATTTGTGCTGCTCCGGCGGCTTTGCGACGCGTAGAAGCAGCATTCGAAGCCCACCAGGGTCGTAGGGTTAGATCCAAACCATGAACAGCGAGGAGCCTCTCACGCACGCAAAGCCGGCTTTGTGAACCCTCGGTCGTCCGAAGGAGCTGGCCCTACGGTTCCTTCCGACTTTCGGTTTCTTTCAGCGACTGCGAATCGAGCGCGTGCTCGTGCTTGTAATGCTCAACGGACATTTTGCCGTCCCACCACGCCCAGTTCATCGGGTAGACGTCGGGATCTCCAAAGACCTGGTAGAAGTGCCACACGATAATGGCAAGCGTTGCCAGAATCGCCTCGTAGTAGTGGATGGCGGTGGCCACGTCGACCCACCAGCGTGCAAGCAGGTTCCCTACCCAGACTTTTGCCCACATCATGATTCCGGTAAGACCCATCAGCGCCGTGCCCCACACCAGCGCCCAGTACTCGGCTTTTTCTCCATACGTGAACCGGCCAAACTGCGGCTTGGTCTTGCTGAGGCCCAGGTAGTAAAGCATGGCGGTGAGCACATCCTTCAGGTCTCGCGGGCGCGGCGCAATGTCGAGGATGAGCCGTCGGCCTTCCCGCACAATAGACAAATAGAAAATGTGGTAGAAACCGGCAAGGATGAGAACGACTCCGGCGATCCGATGCACAATGCTCCGGAGATGCTCTCCCATACCCAGGGTTTCGGCGAACCACGAATCCGGGAATTTGAGGGCGAAGCCGGTGATGACCAGAACAATGAAACTGGTGAGCAGAATGAGATGCTGCCAGCGCTGGTTGACGCTCATGCGCTGCATCATGGGATTTTGCATGCGCCGCCGTGCCACGGCCTTGCTGCGCCAGATGATGAAATTGTGCAGGAACATGCCGCCGATCACGCCGAGGATGAGGATCGTGTAGATGATCCGGACCCATTTGGTTGCGATCGAACCGATATCGTACGGGTGAACGCCGTCAGCCAGATGAACCGGCGTGAGCGTGAACTTTTGGGTAACGCCCCGGTGGCATTTGCCGCACGTCGCCTCGAGATTGCCGCGATTGATGGTGGAGCGCGGATCGCTCGATGGCAGGATGTTATGCACGCCGTGGCAGCTGGAGCAGTTGGCAGCGACGACGGATCCACCCTCTGCTGCGAGACCGTGATAGCTGTCCATATAACTGGAGACGCGATTACCCGGAACGCCAAATTCGCTGGACAGTCGCACGCCCTCGTGACAACGGGCACAGGTGTCGCGCGAAAGATTCTGCTCGGAAACCGGAGAGTTCGGATCCTTGGGCGACTTGATCGAGTGAATTCCATGGCAATCGGTGCAGACCGGGGAGAGCTGGTTGCCGCGCGCTATCGCCTGCCCGTGAATGCTGGCGTTGAAGGTTTCCTGAACATCAGAGTGACATTGTCCGCAGGTCGCCGGCACGTTGAGCTTGTAAATCGGTGACTGCGGATCATTGGCGGAAAGAATGGCATGCGCACCGTGGCAGTCGGTGCAGACAGCCGCCTTGGCAGAGCCTTTCTCGTTGGCGCGCCCATGCACGCTGTCCTGATAGGAGATAAAGGGCTGAGCACTCTCGCCGTTGGATTCCATCAGGAACTTCTGTCCATGACAGCGGCCGCACGTATAGGGAATGTTGGCGTGATTCACCGGCGAATCGGGAGCGCCACCAGCCAATACTTCATGTGCGCCGCCATGACAATCCTGGCAATTGGCACCGAGCTTTCCGGCGACGGTCATCTTCGCGTGCGTGCTGTGCGCATAAGCGTTCTTCGCATCGGCATGGCAGTCGGCGCAAAGGACTTTTTGCGGAGGAGTCTCGTGCGCAAGGCTCTTTACGTCCTTGTGGCAGCTGACACAGGCGAGCTTCATAGCACCGTGGATGGAGTGCTTCAGCTTTTTCGCATCAACGAAGAGCGAAACGGGCTTGCCGTTCACATCGGTGGTGAGGGTTGGGTCGCCGTGGCAGGTGAGGCAGTCTTCATCTTTCAGCTGGTGTTGGGCACGAATGGGGAGGGCCGAGCCCAGCAGAAAGATCACGAACGTACAGAGCAGGATTCTGCTGGAAACTTTCACGCCTACGAGAAGACGCCCGCAGCAGTCTGCGTGCCGTGACAGGAGTCACAGCCTGGGGAGAAACACGTCACGCACAGCAGTGATTCCTGTCGGCTTTGACCAGTCGTCAATCGTGTTTTTTCGCGCCTTCGATCGCACCACGCAGCGCGAAGAATGCCGGGGTCGGTTGTAGTGCGTCATCAAACGGCAACGGCCTCTGCCGTGAGCCGTCAGGCCGCACCGCCCACGGTTGTTTCATCTGGTTCAGCCACGTGTGGGCATCGGTAATTCCCCAGGTCAGCAGCGCCTTCACATTCGGTTCCTCCAGCAACAGGGCCGGATAATCCTTGTAGACGCGCGCCACGGCCGCATCCTGTTCCCCGTTTCCGCCCTTGATGTTCCGCGTGTTCACATCCAACTCGGTCACGTAGACTTCGAGGCCCATCCTGCCTACTTCACGGACAAACTGCACCAGTCCGGCGCCCGGTTGCGGCCCGTCGGCTGAGAGATGGCTTTGCACGCCAACGGCATGCAGAGGAACTCCCCGCTCTTTGAACCTTTTGATCAGTGCAAGCACCAACTCCCGCTTTTTGGCTTGATCGGGGGTGTCCAGTTCGATCCCGTAATCGTTGTAAGTCAGCTTGGCATCCGGATCGGCGATCGCCGCGGTTCGATAGGCCAAATCCAGATACTCCGGCCCGATCAGGTCATACCACATCGACTTGCGCAGGCCGTCCGCCTGTCCATCCTTGGGCTCGATGGCTTCGTTCACCACATCCCAACTGTGCAGCCGTCCGCGAAAATGCCCGGCCACCGTGAGGATGTGCTCGGTCAGCAGAGCCCGCGCATTGTCCCGATTCGCTGTCGGCTTCAGCCATCCCGGATTTCCCTCGTGCCAGCACAAGTTGTGCCCACGAACCTTTTGGCCGGCGAGACTTGCGAATCGCATCAGCTTGTCGGCTTGCGTGAAATCGAAGACTCCCGGCGATGGCCTGAGCGCACCCCACTTCATCGAGTTCTCGGCTACCAGGATGTTGGCCTGGTTCTTGACGAGCAGCGTATATCCGTCCGTTGTTGTACCGGCGGCGAGCCCGTCCACGTCCAGCAACTGCGGTACAACTGCTGCACCAAACAACAATCCCCGCGCATCGGCGTGTGCACGAAGCGAATTAACGCCCGTCACATCCGTAGCATTACCCGCCTCCTGACTTCCCCACAACCATTCAGGCAATACTGCTGATCCAACAGCTAGAAGGCCTGCCTTCGCAAGATCCCGCCGCGACCACATCAATTCCCTTGCACCCATCTCGTCTCCCCCTGACGTTCTCACGGCCTCCGCCGCGCCTCTTTTTGGACATCACTCGTCCAGAAGAGAAAGCTCAACAGCTCCCATTTCGACTGCCAGAAAAAACCGAAGATGTCTCGTGCGCGAAGAGTCTCGGCGGGTTTGCCGGAATAGGTTTCGACCCTCCAGCGGAGGAACTCACTTCGCCAAGGAGTCAACCGATGACCTCTGGTTGCGTTCCAGATAAATTTCAGCGCACCGAACATGTTGGAGTCCGTTGCCATTCTACCCTGCGACAACTGAGCAGCTGGCATGATGCTTGTAGCCCGATGTCTCCGACTTGCCGGTGTCAGCTCCTCCTACTGCAGCTTGTCGAAGAGGCTGCCCGACCCGAGCTCGGAGATCACTGACTCCAGTGCCGTTGACTGCGTCTGCGAAAGCGATAGTTGCGTGGCCACGGTGGCGAGATCGGCTTGCATCAGATCCGTCTGCGATGCGGTCAATTGCGTCTGCTCGGTAGTGATCGCGCCTGAAGCCGCGGTGAGCTGAGTCATCGAGTTGTCGATAGTGACCCGTTGCTGCGACACATAGTTGAGCGCGGCAGTTAATGCCTGCGTGTCCTGTTGCGCCTGGGAGTTGCTGCCGGAGCCGGTCGAAAAGTCCGCAACGAGGTTGTTCAGAGTGGCAAAGACACTGCTGGCACCGAGGAAGATTTGGTCACCCGGCACGTTGAGCTGAATCTTCTGGCCATTGGGTGTCTCGAGATAGTTGACATCGTTGTCGCCCGCATAAGACGTGACCGCAGGCGAAGTCGCGCTCGAAGTGGAAAATGGAATCGTGGAGGTCTGGCCTCCGGCAAAGATATATTGCCCCTGGTAACTGGTGTTCGCCAGCGATTCGACCTCGTTCAGGATGCCGGAAATCTGCGCGCCGATCGACTGAACATCGCTTGTATTCATCGTCCCGTTATTCGCGCTCGTCGCCAGGGAAATTGCCTGGTTCAGTTGCGAGACGACACTCGCCAGCGCTGAATCCGCAACCTGCAATTGTCCGGTAACCAGGTCGGCGCTCTGGGTGAAGGAATCGTCCCGCTGAATCTGGTTCAGCAGCAAAACGTTTTGGCCCGCCGCGATCGGATCATCGCTGAGAGAGTTGAATCGCACGCCACTCGAAAGCTGGTTGCTTAACTGCTGCTCGCGCGCCTGAGCGCCATCCAAGGCACTCACGAGATTTGTGACGTAATTTGGATCAACCCGCATTGCGCTCTCCATCCAACCGCTGTCCGGGATCGAGAACGGCCTCCTACGAGACCGCCGTCTCCACGCCCATGTTCAGTGCCGAGGTCATCACTGTGTTGAGAAGCGTAAACACCTGCGATGCGGCTTGGTAACTGCGCTCGAATTGCTGCATCAGCGAGGCTTCGTCGTTCAGATTCACGCTCGAAAGCGAATCGCGCGCCGTCTGAAGCTGCGTCGCCGATGCATTCTGGGCCGTGTTGTCTGCCTGCACCTCGGAAACCAGCGACCCCAGCGCACTGACGAAGTTCGCATAGAAGCCGGAGGGCGTCTCGCCGGCGACTACCGATTGCGATGCCAGCGCAGCCAGAGCGGCCGCATTGGAGTTGTCGCCACTGCCCGCACCCTGCGTTGCCGCGGCAATCTCGGAAGGATCCGTCATCGTCACGCTCATCGCCAGCGCACTCCCGGCCACGGCAGCGGGTTGGCTGAAAATGTAGAGTGGATTGGCCACCGTTCCGGTCGCGCCGGAGAGATCTGATCCGGTATTGTTCAGATTATTAACCTGCATCGAAATGCTGTAAGCGAGCTGATCGAGCCCGGAGAGCACCTGAGGAATGTCCTGGTCGCGCGCCGTGAGATATCCACCGAGTTGGCCGCCTCCCCCTGCCAAGGAAGCGGTAAGGTCTTCGGTGCCCAGAAAGAAATGCGTGACTCCGTCGACACTGCCGGTGGTCAGCGGATAACTCGTGCTCTCGGAGACCAGCACCGCACCGGAGGTGGTGGTTACCGAGACGCCGTTGTTTTCGGTCGTGATCAGATTGATGCCGACAAGTTGCGAGAGCTGGTTCAAATCCTGCTGGCGTTCGTCTTCGAGCGTTCCCGCATCGCTGTCCGGCGAGGTCGACTGGATTTCGGTATTCAGCTGAGCGAGGGCCGAAGTCAGGGAGTTCACCTGGTTGGTCATGCCGGCCGCTTCTTCATCCAACGATGTGCGCTGCTGGTCCAGGCTGGCAGCGGCATTCGACACATCGCCCGCCAGCGAGCGGGCCGTCGAAAGCACTTGCTCACGGAGGGAACTGTCAGTCGGGTTTGCCTCAAGCGAAGAAAACGAATCGAAGAACTGGGTAATGTCGCTGCCGATATCCCCGTCGGTTGATCCGCTGGAGCCAGAGTCCGGAGCAAACAAGGCCTGCATGGAATCGAGCGCCGAAAGGCGCGTGCTCGATGCGGAGGCCGCCTGCTGCTGTTGATCCAGTCGTTCTTCCAGTACGCGATCACGCACCGAGGTCGGCCCGGTCTCGCTCACGCCGGTACCAAAACTTATTCCATTGATCTCGACCGGTGCATTCTCCTGCCAGTTGGCAACTTCTTGGGTGTAGCCGGGCGTGTTGGCGTTCGCCACATTGTTGGCAACGATGTTCAACGCCGACTGATCGGCTTGAAGCGCTCCGGTAATGAGGTCCACGGCCGAGTTAATGGTCGCCATGGGCAACCTCCACCTTCGGTCGCAGTGCCCGCGGGCCATAATCCGGCGGCACGAAATGCCGATCCCGAAGGCCGCGAAGAACGCACAGGTTTGCCCCCGTCGCCTCGACAGTGCGTCCGAAGGCAGACAGTTCTCTCTGGATCCTGGAAACAGCCACTCTTTCCTGCCCGGTTCGGCTGTCGGACTCCCGCACCAACGCCGTGCACGACACCGCCAACTCTTCCAACCGAGCGGCATCGAGTTGCACCAACGCCTGAGAAGCCTCGGTGAGAAGTGTTTCTAGCTTCCGATCCTTGCTGTGCACGCCCACAATGCTCATTTCCGACCAACCTAGTTGTCCGATCCCAAGCCAACACCAAGCATGGCATCCATTACTTTGCCCGCTACCTCTGTTGCCGGAACGCTGTAACTTCCCGAGGCCATCACCTGTTGAATCGCCGTGACCTTGTCCATGCGGACTGCCGGCTCGTCCGTCGCCTGGGAAACCTCGGTTGCTGCCTGGCTGAACGTCGCCTGATCGCCTGCAAAGGCTGCGTGCGCAGCCGTCCCATCACCGCTTCGAACCGGATGCGTAGGCGTGGGCGTTGCCGACGGAACACCGAGAAATGCCTTCAATGCCTCCGCATTATTCCTGACTTCCATGCGCAATCCTCCTTGATGCGTTCATCGGCAGAAGCCAAACTTACTTGAATTCAACTTTCAAAGAAGTTGAAGTTTTCGATTCCCGGTTTTCCGGATCCGGGAAGGGTCGCGATGAAGGGTCGTTTCGGGAGAGGTTCCGGATGATGCCGTCGGCAATCCCCAACCCGCCATGCAGGCTAAGAGCCTGCCCGAGAGACTCGGCGGCGAAATCGGCGAGTGCTCCTCCGGAGCCGGAATCCGCATCATCGTTGTCGGCCCCGACGGCATGTGTCATCGGCGTCAGAAGCTCCTTCATCAATTGGGCCTCAAATTCATGGGCGGCCTTGACGAGGCGCGGCTCGGGGTGAGCGGCTGCTTCTCCGAATTGCGCACTTGCCGATGCGGCAATCATCGAGCACCCCATCTAAAGAACCTCCAAATCAGCTTCGAGCGCACCCGCCTCTTTCATCGCCTGCAGGATTGAGATCACATCGCGCGCGGTAGCTCCGATGGTCTGCAGTTCCTCGACCAGGTCTTCCACTGTCGCGCCCGCACGGAGTTCGATTCGGTTCACGGGCTTGTCGTGCGCCTGCACCGAGGTTTGCTGCACTACTTCGGTGGTCCCGGAAGACAGCGCGCCAGGCTGCGATACCTGCGTCTGTGAAATCACGTTGACCGAAAGCCCGCCATGCAGAATCGACACCGGCTGCAGGCGGACCGTCCCGCCGATAACCACGGTTCCGGTGCGCTCATTGACGACGACTCGAGCCCGAGGAAAGACCTCGACCTCTACACTCTCGATCCGGTCCAACAACACTGCGATGTCCTCGTTTGCCTGCGGGGCAATCTCCACGCGGCGGCTGTCGACAGCGTGTGCGCGGGTTGCTCCCAAGGTTGCATTGATCGCGCCAGCCATTTGCTCGGCGGTATGGAAATCGGCATCGTTGAGAATGACGCTGATGCTCTGCATCTGCTTCAACTCGAAGGGGACCGGCCGCTCCACCAACGCGCCTCCCGGAATCCTCGCCGTTGTGGGGTGGTTGAGCTGGCGCGTATTTCCCGCAGCCGAGCTGAGGTATCCGCCAAGCACCAGCGCACCCTGTGCCTGGGCGTAAATCTGGCCGTCGGGACCGTACAACGGGGTCATCAGCAGGATGCCTCCCTCGAGCGAACGCGCGTCTCCCGCCGACGAAGCCGTAATATCGACGCGATAACCGGGCCGGCTGAACGGAGGCAGCGTAGCCACAACAAAAACCGCAGCCATGTTTTTCACCTGCATGTTGCTGGCGCTATTGGATCCGGTCTGCGGGACCGTGACACCCATCCGCTCCAGCGCGGAGATCAACGTCTGCGCGGGAAAAACTGTCTGCGAGCTGTCGCCTGTGCCATGAAGTCCCACCACGAGCCCATAGCCTACGAGCTGGTTGTCGCGAATCCCCTCAATCGTGGCAACGTCCTTAATTCGCGCACGATGTCCGGGATCTTCAGCGTGCGCCAGGCTAAGAGGAAGAGCCAGGCATGCTGCAAGCAGCATCCAGCAACCGAAGATCAGGCACAACCGCTGCCGTACAGTCGAATTCATTACGCGTACCATCACATCCATGACCTCTTAGAACACCAGCACTCGTTCCAGCCAGCGAACCAGCGGATTCTGGCGGTAGGTCGAGTCGTTCACGATTCCCTTACCGGTCACTTCCAGTTCAAGGTCGGTCATCGCGGTCGAAAGCACCTGGTTTTGCGCGCTCACGTCTTCAGGACGTACCAATCCGCGCAGCTTGATGAGCTGTGTCTGCTGCGAAAAGGTAAGTTGCCGAGTGGCCTGGACGACGAGCATTCCATTGGGCAGAACATCCACAACTTCGCCGCCGAAGGTGGTCGACAGGCTGGAATTGGTCGTGCTTTGCCCTTGCGCCGCAAGTGCAGACGACGAGTTCTGGCCGACGAGATTCTGCAGGCTGTTACTCGACTTCAGGGCGCCAAACAGTGCGGTGAGACCGGAACTGGCATTCGACGCACGGCTGTTCTTCACCTGCCCGTCTGTCGAGGCTGCGAGGCTCTCCGTCACTACAATCGAGAGCACGTCGTGCATGCGGAAAGCCTTGGCATCTGTGCCCAGGCGGACCAGGCGGCCCTCCGGACTCCATATTGAGCCAACGGTAGCAACCTCGGCCGCGTGCCGCTCCCGAACGCGTTCGATATACGCACGCAACGCTAACTCTGGGGGAGTGTTCGTAGGCTGCGTGCCGTCTCTTTTCTTGGCTGCATTTAGCGGTGCGAGCAAGAGTCCGGCCAGGCAAAGGACAATGATGCGAGCCAGCTTCACCAGCGCACCCCCGTTTGTCCAGCTACCAGCGTGGCGTGTCCTGAGCTCTCCGCCCGAACAGAGAAGATTCGGCCGCTGTTCTTGAGCCGCACTCGGAGCGTCTCACCGACTGCTGCCGGGCCAAGCGCAGTGGCCACAAGGGAAACCTCGGCCATCGGCGTATGTTGTTCGACGATCAGCGCGTCGCCGGCATGGATGATGGAAGTGGGATGCAAAATTGCAGAAACGGGAAGGGGCGAATGGCGGCCAGTAGCGGCCTCTGAATTAGGTGTAACGCAGACGGGTATCAGCCGGCCAGGAAAGGCGGGATGGCTGGGATCTTTGAACAGTATCCATCGTGCGTGAGTTGTGGGATCCTCGATCAGCCGGGCAGAGAGCGCTTCAGGCGCGGGCTGATTCTGCCTCGCACTCTGCTCGTCACGCTGGGCGTGACAGTGATTCGCGAGAACCACCAGGAGCACAACCGACGTTGAAGCACAAATTCTCATTGTTCGCTGCCTTAGTGCGTCATGTTGTTGACTTGTGAATACATGTCGTCGGCAGCCTTGATCACCTTCGAATTCGATTCATAGGCGCGTTGCGCCAGGACCATCTGCACAAACTCGGTGACGACATCGACATTGGAGTTTTCAAGATATCCCTGTTCGAGCGTGCCTAGCCCTTCGGCTCCCCCGGGGTTGCCCAGGACCGGATCGCCTGAGCTGAGGGTGGCCTGAAGAAGATTCGAGCCCAGGCTTTCGAGGCCTCCTGGATTCGGGAATGTCGCCAGCTGCAGCTGCCCCAGTTGCGAAGGATTCTGCTGCCCTGCAAGAGTTGCGTTCACCACACCGTACTGGGTAATGGTCACCGCTGTCGCATTTGCAGGGATGGTGATATTGGGCAAAATCGGGTCGCCGTCGGTGGTCACAATCGTTCCCTGGTTGTTGAGATGAAACTGCCCCGCGCGTGTATAGGCTATGGTCCCGTCGGGACGCTGCACTTGGAAAAAACCCGGCCCCTCGATCGCAAGATCGAGAGGATTCGATGTCTGGTTCAGGGCGCCCTGCGTCATGATAGCTTCGGTCGCCGCCGACCTGGTCCCGAGGCCGATCTGGAGTCCCGCCGACACCGTCGACTGGCTTTGCGCCGCACCCGGCGTGATGAGGTTCTGGTAGATCATGTCCTGAAATTGAAGCCGCAATTGCCGGAAGCCCGTCGTCGAGGAGTTGGCGAGGTTGTTGGCGATCGTATCCAGATTCATCTGCTGTGCCGTCATACCACTGGCCGCTGTGTACAGTGCTCGAATCATGATTCCTCCTGCTCACGAGACCTTGGGTAGATCCTCCGCGGCCGTCTTGTTGAAGTCGTTGTGGAAGACAGAGAGCGCCTTCTGCATCATCTCCGCCTGGCGCTGCATCATGACCAGGTCTAGCGTTCCCTCGACTACATCCTGATTGGCGCCCTCCAGCGCACCTCCACGAATGCTCGTATCCGTCGAAAGAGTGGGTGCACTGCCCGCAGCAGCGATATAACGGTTGGCACCTTCCGGAGCCAGTTGCGCAGCAGATGCAAACTGAAAGATGCCCACCGTATCCACGGTTCCACCATCAACCGAAAGCACGCCATCTGCTCCAACCAATACTTCGCCGGGAGGAATTGCGATGGGCTGCTTCTTCACTGAAAGAACCGGCTCGTTTTTGTCCGTGACCAGCAGACCTTTTTGAGAACGATGGAAACTGCCGTCGCGGGTGTAGCGAACTCCACCGGCAGTCTGTACCGCGAAAAAGCTGCTTCCCAGGAGAGCCAGATCGAGCGGATTACCTGTCTCCTGCATCGGTCCCTGGACCATGCTGAGCTGGTCCCCGCCTAGAAGACCGTAGCGATTCGCCGCTTGCCCAAGTTGTGAATCCTCCGCATCCGGACCAAGCAGGACGGCCCGGAAATACTCGCGTTCCGCTCGATATCCCGGTGTCTGAGCATTGGCCAGGTTCGCGGCAGCCGTGTCCAGAGCCTGCATGCGCGCCACCAGCCCGGTCATTGCCGCATAGTATCCGCTGTCCATTCCGCATCCTTTCGCGCAATGGGAAGATGCATGAGGCTGACCGAAAACAGTTGAGGCGGATTAGAAGACTCTTATTTGCTGCTATTAGACATCTCGGGAACGAATGCACATGAGAGCCTCGTCGGGAGGAAGGCCGCTTTGAATCAGTCAGGTTATTGCAGGCCGTCGCAGACAATCATCATTTCGAATCGAACATTCTCGAATCCATAGTGGCGAGAAATTCGAAACTCGGGTGACTGAACATGAAGTTTGTAGTCGCTTCCAGTAATGACCGCAGGTACAGACAAGCTGCAGTTCGCGGCAAGAGCCGGTAACCTGCCCTTCCATGTCCCCGCCAGCATGTTGCAGATTTCGCCGACGCCGTCCTTGACCACCTCATCCACAGCGGTCAGTTCCATTCCGGTCATTCGTTCCGCCATGAATCGTGCCCCAGGGGCGTCGCAGCGAAGGACACAAGCGCCAGTCAGGATCCCGCCGAATCCCACCACCGCAGTGACCGACTCTTCCTTTTCTGTTCGGCAAGAATCGGTGTCCGGCTGGTTGCAACACGAGATACCGAGCATGGTCTCAAAAACTTCGTACACGCTCTCATCCAGATTGCGGGCATCGGTCACGACATGCAGCGAATCTCGTAACGAGACCATCCATTCCTCTCCTGACTGGCTTCGAATATCGCCTTGCAAGTCTTCATCCCCAAACATCTCCTCACAGGCTCAGCAAAGGCAATACGCGGCGCTTCACCTGATCGGCCGTGAAGGGCTTGCGAATGTAGCCCACAGCGCCGGCGTCAATAGCCTGCTTCACGTGTTCTTCGCTCGACTCGGTCGTGATCATCACCACCGGTACTCCCTCGGCAAGCTTCTGGGCGCGAAGCTGGCGAACAAATTCAAGCCCATCCATCAACGGCATATTGATGTCGGAGAGGATGATGTCGACGTGTCTCAACCGCAGTACATCGAGGCCTTCGACTCCTGATCCCGCCTCGACGACGGTCAGAGGTTCCACGCCCGCCTGGCGAAGAGACCGCTCCACGATCTTTCGCATCACCGACGAGTCATCGACGATCAACGCTCGCACTTCGCTCATCCCTCTCCCTCTCTGAGGCGGTAATCGGCCAAACGAGGAAATTCTTGAGCGCGTCAGGCATCGATCTTTCCGATCGAACACACAAAATCCCTTACTACGGCAACCGGGGCGAGCGGAACATTCTGGCCAGAGAGGATCATGCGCAGCCAAAGACAGTTGTGCACTCGCACCAGCCGGGAAGCCACGGGCTGAGCCCGCTCGACGGTGCGGGCAAGCATATGCGCCGCCGCCGATGCGCTTACCGCCTCACCAAGTTGGAGCCGGGGAAATTGGGTGCTGAGAGCATTTTCATGCGCACTTCGGAAAATCGAAGATGGCACGATGCCGCTTTCGACGCGAAGTCCCGTCATTCTCTCCACGGCAAGGGCAAGCACCGGATCAAGTCTCTCTTCAAACCCCAGATACAAGAGCTTGTCCGCCATCAAGCGCAAGGGCAATACACCGAAGGCCTCCAGGAACAGCCGCGGCATCACACCGACAACTGCCGGCGGCGCGCTGGAATCAGGAGCCAGTACGGGGCAACTCCATTGGATGCCCAAGGCCCGTGTGACCGTAAGCTCATCCGCAGCACCCTGTCTGATCAGCCATTCGCCCAGCCGCCCGGTGCGCGCGGTCCGTTGCGCATCGACGGCTCTGCGCAACTGTTCGCGCGTAATCCACCCCTGTTCCAGCATCAGCAGGCCAAGCGGAATGCGATGACGATGTTCATCATGAGCGAGGATGGGCCCGTCAACCTCGCGCTCGAGCGCATGCTTTATCTGCGCTTCGGTACACTCCATCGAGCAGGTCCAACCACTCTCAAATACAGGTACCGCGCGCTTGCGAAAGAGATGAAGCCAGCCTGAGCGGCAGGCAGGGTTGGCACAGCGCGGCATGAGGCCTGCGCGCATGGATCCAATCGAGGTTTCCCCGGCCTCTGAACTCGAGCTCCTGGATTTCCCAGATTGGACAATCGCGGACTGCCAGCCCGCTAAAACAGGCATCGTATGCTCTCCAGACGGTTCTGTGGCGTTGCAACCTCCGTCACCTGCAAGCCGAGATTGCCGTTCACGAGAACTACCTCCCCCCGCGCAACGATCTTGTCGCTCACAATGAGATCAACCGGATCGCTGATATGACGATCCAGTTCGACGACGTCACCGGGACCAAGCTCCAGAATCTCGCCCAGAGGCATCTGGCAACAACCAAATCGGATGGCTGCTTCGAGTTCCACATCGAGAAGCAACTCGAGGCCCTGACTTTGCTGGGAACTCCGGCTCTGACAATTCTCCTCTCGCGAAACAGATGTTGGTTTTGCAGCTTCCTCCCCACCTTGCAATTTGTCACAGATAAGAACCGGCCATGAATGACTCGCTGACTGCAGCCGCAGCGCGCGCGTCACTGGACTGCCGGCACCCGCCATCTGAAAGCCGGTCACTCGACAGCTCTTTGCCGAGACCGCCAGCAGCTCTCCCGCCGCCGCCTCGGCGACTTCGCGAAGGAACTCAGCCCAGGCACTGATTTGATCAACACCGTCGCCCAGCAACGGCATCTCCATGATGGCCGGATCCAATACCACCGTGAATGTTCCAGATAGATCGCCGGAGATCTCCGCACAATACGCAGGTCCGACGGCATCCATGGCGTCCACATTGCTTTCGATCAGTTGCGGCTCTCCGGCCAGCGCCTGTGCGAACAGTACCTTTGCCGAAGCGATCCAGTAATCGAGGTAGGTCTTCATGCCGTTTCCTTGTTCGGTTCCAACAGAAGCGCGCCCCGCTGTGCACCATGCCGAACCACCCGAGACGCGGAGAGGTGCTGACCGGCAACCCTCCACTCCGCCGGAATAGCCGACGAAAGCCCAAGGGGAAGGATCGTTCCGGGCCGAAGATTTTGCAGTTCCCTGGCTCGCATTTTGACCGAAGGCAACATCGCACTGCCGCCCACGTGAATCCTTCGCACTGCGGACTCAATCCTGGCCCGTGTCTCCACGGTGTGACGACGTCGCCGTCCCCAGTCGTACGTGAGGCGACGCAGAATGGTGTTGGCTACTACGGCGGGAAATGCGAGATTCAGCAGCCCTGAACCTTGCGGCATACGGATCTCGAAGCTGAGGCAGAGAGTACGCTCATTCACAGACATGATGCGCGCGACCTGAGTCTGCATCTGGCGGCGTTCAAAGCGGAAACTCATCCCCACCGATTGCCAGGCGGCGGTCAGTTCGCGACAGATCATTTCGACCACACTGGCTAAAATCGATTCTTCAATGTCGGTGAGTTCGCGCAAAGGACCTTCCCTGCCCTCGCCGCCCAGCAGCAGGTCGATCATCGGCGGGGCTAGTGCCAGGTCCAGCTGCAGGACCGATAGCGCACCCAGCGGCTCTAGCCGAACCGAAGTGATATAGCTGATCTCTGGGATGCGCATCAGGAACTCGTTGAAAGGAATCTGTTCCGCGGAAACCAGGTTGACCTGAAATCGGCAGCGTAGCCAGGCGGCCAGGTTGTGAGTCAGATTTCGTGCAAATAGATCATTCAGAATGCTGATGGCCCGCAGTTGCTCGTTCGAGATCTGACCGGCAAGGTCAAAGTTGTAGCGCGTTACACCCGACCGCTGCTCCTGAGGCTGCGCAGTTTCGGCAGTGGATACGCGAGCGGCCTCGAACAGTGCGTCAATTTCATCCTGTTTCAGCATTTTGTCCATAGCAGCCTTTTCTCGGCAGGAAATTTCCTGTTCCGATACTCATCCTCAGACGACACCATCACGATGGCAGCGGAGACGCCTTTTTGCTGAATTCTTTGCCGTGAGCCAATTCCCTCAATTCCGCGCGCAGGTGCAAAACTGCGGAAGAATGAATTTGCGAGACGCGCGATTCGACTACGCCAAGAGCCAGACCAATCTCCTTCATCGTCATCTCCTCGTAGTAATAGAGCGTCATCACGGTCCGCTCGCGCTCCGGCAGATTTTCTATTGCTTCGCCGAGTTTTTCCTTTAGTTCTCCGCGAAGGCAGACGAAGAGCGGGTCATCCTCGGGCCGTCCCGGAACATAAGCCAGCTCCTCTTCTCCCGAATCATCGTTGTGCTCCACGTGCAGGGTTCCGATTTCAAGGCCCTTCAGATCGCCCAGCAACGATTGATACTCTTCGAGGCTCAACCCCATCTCTGCGGCGATCTCTCCTTCATTCGGAGTCCGTCGAAGCCGGGAGGTGAGCACACGAATCGCCTCTTCCGCAGCTCTCCCTTTGCGACGAAGATCGCGGGGGCTCCAGTCGAGTGTGCGCAGGCTGTCGAGGATGGCGCCGCGAATCCGAAACTGAGCATAACTGCGGAACTGCACCTTCTTCTGCGGATCGAACTTGGTAAAAGCATCCATCAACCCAACCACTCCCGCCGAGACCAGGTCTTCGATGTCCACGTGCTGCGGCAGGCGCTCATGAATACGACGGGCGAGAAAGCGAACAATGGGTAAGTGCTCGAGCAGCAGCCGTTCCTGCTCGCCGCTGATTACATAACCCTCGGGGTCGGGCGGATACCCGTTCCGAACCATCCCCTTCCGGCGATCCAGGACGGTGCCCGCAGCATTCATTCCCATACGGATCCTCCTTGCGCTCGTTTTCCAGTAACTCGCGCCCGACTGCCCTTCAACGCACCGTGCCCGCCGGTTTGAGCCGGACTTCAGGCGGGATCTCTCCCGCTGCAATCACCGCGAGCCGCGGCAGAAACGGTTCCAGCCACCGCCGGACGTAATAGCGCGCCGGACTTGGACAAAGGAGCACGGGAAGGACCGAAGAGGAGGAGGAATTGATAAGAGATTTCACAGAATCGAGGAGCCGACGCATCACCGGGGTTGATGGCGTGGACGCAGCTGCGAGCAGACGCTGGCTGCCTTCCGGCGAAACTGTCGCCAGGATTTCTTCCTCCAATGCCGAATCGAGGAGCAAAACCGGGAGTTGTCCGTCCTGATCAAGCAATGGAGCGATCAGTCTTCTTCCCAGTGCCTGTCGGGCCGCCTCCACCAGCACAACCTGGCTCTTGTTCACGGGAGCAACCTGGAGAAGCTCTTCCAGAACCGTTCCCAGATCCCGAATGGACACGCGTTCGCGCAAAAGCTGTTCCAGCACCCGTTCCACTTCACCCAGGGTGAGAAACTTGGGTACCAGTTCCTCCAGCAGCTTCGGATGGCTTTCGTTGAGGGCATCCATCAACCGCTTGGCCTCCGCACGGCCCAGAAGTTCGTGCGCGTGGCAACGGATCAGCTCGCCGAGATGCGTGGTGATGATGGTTCCCGCATCAACAACCGAATACCCCGCGGCAATCGCCTGCTCTTCAAGCGCTGGGGCGATCCAGACCGCTGGGACTCCGAAAGCCGGTTCCCTAGTCTCTTTGCCCGTCAGCGGCCGGCGTCGCGGGTCACCGGAGACCGCCAGCAACTGCGAACCCTCCAGCTGCCAACGACCAATCTCAATGCCGCGCAACAGCACCACATACTCCCGAGGGCGCAGACGCAAATTGTCCGAGATATGCACCGGTGGCACCAGAAATCCCATTTCAGCCGACAAATTGCGGCGCAGCGCGCGTACGCGGTTGAGCAGCTGGCCACTTTGTTTTTCGTCCACGAGAGGAATGAGCTGAAAGCCGATTTCGAGCGCAAGTTCTTCCAGTCGCAGAAGCCCGGCAAGATCGGCCGAAGGGGCCTTATCGACCTTTT
>Ga0335072_10006147_pt1 | contig 17588 bp, 14 predicted proteins | sample Lox_Sample_21_FD_206725 | JGI IMG/M metagenome (GOLD analysis project Ga0335072, IMG submission 206725) | Soil microbial communities from Loxahatchee National Wildlife Refuge, Florida, United States - Lox_Sample_2.1 | ecosystem: Environmental > Terrestrial > Soil > Wetlands | place: USA...
ATATACTGCTCGCCTTTCTCACCAGTACCGCAATAGGCTTTTTCAGCAAGTCAATTGCCATGCTCTTGGTCATACTGGCATCGGATTCTCGGCGTCCATGGTCGCTGATACTCGAGGGAGGGCTCACATCACTATCGTTCTGTGACCAAGTCGGTGAAAAAGCTGTGTCCGTCCGGTTATCCGACTCCATTGAGGCTGTGGAGTTGTTGGCAGGGTTCTTTGACATGTTGGGAGCCGGAGACGTAGAGGTACTGAATACTACAGTATTCTGGCCATTTCCATAACCATGGGCCAGGATATCATGGAAAGAATTGCGGACTGGGCGTGGATGGCGGAGTTCTGGCATGTTCCCTAGTGTGGAGAGTGCCTGACGAACGCTGCTCTTACGGGGTACCTTCGGAGTTGGAGGTTGGCTTGAGGTGAGATTGGTCTGAGATAATTGGCGACTCAGCTGGAAATAATCAATGTCTGGCTTGATAGCAGTGAATGTTTCAGAGCTGTCTGTGCAGGGACTGCAAACTGCGCTAGTGCTGTCGGCTGTGGAAGACTCGTCCCAGTTTTGCTCGGCCTGGCCTATTTGTTGATCTAAGTTGCTAACTGAGCCTGGCTCCTCCCGCCATGGGGGACAGCCAGCTGTTCGAACGCATAGATTATAAGGAAGACCCGAAGTATCACGGACCTCCTTTGGTACTTCTGTGGCGGATCGAAGGGTTTGTAGCATTGCATAGATTAAAATCCAGCGAACTTTCCGTGCATCAGCACTAGAAATATGACTATTCTTATCCGCTTTTACATTGGAAAAGATGTAGTCCTTTTCGAACAGAGAGTATGCCTTGACCAAGGAACATTTCATCAGCTCCGCATCGCGCCGTTTCGAAGCCTTTACTAATGATGAGAGACTGACAAGACGCTTGTTCAATGATGAGTACAATTTGTCTCGCTTTCCAATCCGACTCAATCGGGAGGTCAAGGAGCGAGGACTATAACACACCGGTTCAGGCAGCAAACACAAAGGATACGGCAAGGGTTCGTGCTGGTGTCGCTCATCAAAAGCTAGGACGTTCTGTAAAACGCAGATTCCTCCCTGTGCAGGGATTGAACTACAGCTACTAGAGGTGAATTGCTCATCTGCTAGAAACTCATAGAGTTGTTGAAATTCGGCAGCCATATATGCCAAAATTTCCCTGGGGAATGCTGAGCTGCTACCATCAATTGCTGCTGGCGGGTAGTAACCAAGCTTTTCGACGTAATATGCCTGCAGATATGACCGGAAGCGATCGAGATGAGCTCTTGTACTAGCCGAGATGCCAAGGTAAGCACTTGATAATTCGTCCTCCAAGAATGTGCCCAAACTTCTGCCACACTTGTCCAATCGTTCATCCATTTCCTGGCGACCATGACGGATTAAAATACGTGATACCTGGCTGATATTCTATAGAATCATTTAGCTTGAAGTCAGCAATGTGGCAAGTCGGATCTACCTCGTATTCGGAGCTCTCGAAGAGTATTTCACTCATACCAGCACAGTGGGCGTAGGCATCAATCCAGAGGGTCTTAAACTGGAAATGTTCGGCGAAGAAGAGAATAGCCAGAGCATGGTTCGGGTCATTTCTCATATCTGCATAATCTTCTTCTTCCATATAGTCGAGGATATCTGCAATATTATCTGCATCACGTGATCGAAACTCTTTCATGCTGTTTAATAGAGCCACAAGTGCTCCACCGAGATGAGGTCCGACCATGGGTCTTCCAAACATCCAGGCAAAGAAGTTACGGGTGGCGATGTGGTGAAGCATTGCTTTTCCCCGGTCACCCATCGGAGGCGCTGGTATATAGAGCTCATAGTTGCCTGACTTTGCAGTCCAGTTGAAGTATTCTGCATCATCACTACTGCTAGGTTCTGACACCGGGGATGCATCATAGTCTTGGACGAGAAATTTATTGAGAAGAGGACGGCAACGAGCATTCAGAAGGGCTTCAAAAGGCACTTTAAATGCCGGTCCTCGCCTGGATTGGCCTTGACCGTAAAGATGGACAAGGCAGTCTCCGTCTGGATACCATAATTCTGGATCCTATTATTATGTTAATGGACTGCCCATATATCAAAATTTCGAAAAGCAGAGCTATTTCAACTTATCACATGGAAAACCTACCCGTCTTAAACCATCCCAGTCTGTTATAGTTCTGCTCACACCATCCCATCTCTTGATGTTTGCATCGCGAGCCGCCTGTCCAATATCTGGCACTATTTTCCTCCTAGCTTTCCAGCCCAGGGGTCGATCAGAAACACCTTTGTACAAAGAGAACTCGCGAGGGCTGTCCATCTCACACACTGAATTCATCTCTGATGGCGCACGCTTATTATTTCTGGAACCACTGCGCTGTAAAGATGATGTTCTTGAAGGCGAGGATGGAGCAGGTGCTGTTGTGACTGAAGAAGCAAAGGACAAAGCCAGGGATACACTTGTATTTCTATTGAGTGGCATGATGCAAGATATTTGCCCATCACTTTTGCTATTTGTCTACTGTGTCACCCTCGCAAATATGGGGGACCTCCAGTGGAAGGGTTTAACGGACGATCGACGTCGCGAATGGGAAAGTCTCAGGCCGAGCGAGAATCGATCGGCAAGTGTAGAACCCGGACAAAACCTGCAATTAATTTGACAGTCCTCCTTGATAGGTACGAAACTTAGAAAGTTCATAAAAAGTAGAAGATATGGGCAACAGCGGTTACTTGTATCGGCATGCCCTGCTGCACGAAGCCAATAAATTTATGTATAGTGATTCATCGTGCAAGGGACGGAGACAGCGGAGCTTCCATTTTGTGGCTTGCGCTGATCTGCAGCCCAACATTGATAGCCGGGGTTGCAACCTACACCAGGCTCTTCTGGGTCTGAGTTCCCTGTAAGTTAAGCTTCATATTCATCCCTTAGTGAATCACGGCTGAGGCAATTGCTGAAGCTTGAGAGCATCATAAACTCTTTTGATAACGACTTGTTTAATGCCTGAATTTGGTATCGAGTAGGAGTATTGCTATGACAATCCATCATTGACGTAGATGCAAATAGCAGTACTCGAGAGGACAGTATCACGATGATCATGACGCAAGGCTCTGTGTTGGTGGACATGATTCTCCAAAAGGGCTACTTTAGGAAACCGAAGCGGGAGAAAGGTTGTAACGAAGCGCAGGTGAATCGGTCAGCCTCCAACAGTTCGGACGTCCGAGTACCATGGTGCGATTGGTCAGAGGTACCGGTTATGGCTCTCTGGCCACACCAGATCAGTCGCCTGGATATTGTCCAGAAGGTTGCATTTTGGGGTCGTAGATCTTCCAGCTCCCATGCGGCCATCCACTTCAGGACGTATCCTGGGGCATGTTTATCAGAACATAGTGCATTCCGACTACGTGCTCATCGCATCGCCGAAAGTTGACATACCCCACCTCGAGACCCTGGATGGATAGATGATGGAGATCTCTCTGGATCGTTTCCTGTTGGCTGGTGTCATCGGAACTTTTTCGTTGCATGCAGACGCTTGCACAAAAAAAGCGACGATCAGCGACATTAGTGCTATTGATCGTCGGGAATCGTCGAGCCGGACCCTAAAACGATTCATCATGAACATAATGTTCCCACGATTCCACAGGGTCACTGGCTGATCTTTGATCACCCTCACAACGTTTCAAAATTCTATCTCACTGTGATCGAGAGATGACCTGAATTCTGCCCCTCATTTAATGCATCATGTCGTAGCGTCTTGAATGTTTGGGTCATGATTTGCGTTGGCGCCTCAGGGCTGAATACCAGGGGCCTGTACGCCAGCATGGTACCCTCGACAGTTCAGCTCTCTCAAATAGTGTATAGTAATAGCCCTTGAACAACAATCAGAAACTTGTGGGTCTATATTTCCGTGATGCTGCCTTATCTTAGTCAGATAAGTATATTTTCATTGCTGAGCCTTGTCGTTTTCAGCGCTGTAGAGGACATTCTGAACGGCCCCATTAGCCCAAGGCCGCTGCAATTCGTGGCCGGAAAACCCCATTTGATATACTATCATTTTTGGAACTGATATACTGTTGTCTGCAACTCGGTCTCATTGAAGATTAGGCAACTCAGGCGGCCTTGTAGATCTATATGACAGAGGCTCTGCAGAGGGTTAGCGGACAGGAATGGAAAGATATTCTACAGTTGGGTGGTGTTACAGTGAGGTAATGGAGCCTCAAATTACATGCAACAGATCATCCCACATACGAGTAATTCGCATTTCGTTAGCGTCCACATCCCTGGTTTCCTCTTGATACAATGGTACACGACGCACACACCTCGATCAACGTTTCGTTCCCCTCTTTGGAATGCTTGCTAAGGGGGTCGCAGCATTATTACAGACCTCAGCCATTGTTCCGCGACTCTGAGATCTCTGACTCGTGGCTTGAGTACTTCATTGATGTCGAAGTCAACCTCCCAAACAAAATCAGTGAGACTCAGCAGTGGAGCGTGTCTTGTATGGTAGCAGGGTCTAAGGCACTGAATGTATCTTGGACTAGAATTTTGGTCATTCGTATTGGGACAAGCAGATACAATTCTTTAATTCATAATTCTACAATTTGGCTCTCATGTGGTGACATATAGTATTGGAATTCATATCTGCTTCAGAAGATTCTTGTTCATCTGTATGGGCTCAGTCTAATGTCTAATCTGTTAGTTACCTATATTCTCCCCTAACGCTAACTGCGGATGTTTGTAGATGAGCAGTCGGAGATGTATATAGAATCCTATTCGCCTATATGGAAGGTTTCCATTCGGTCGCACAGTGCATGCAATCCCTGTTAGCGCGGGCCCATTCCATGCACCTACTTCGGTACCTGAAATATTGATATCAGCTCGACAGAAAGATTGTCAACAATATGGCAGCCACCATACCTTACACCTATTTTCAATGTCCATGTACTTCTGACATCTCAACTCCTCTCCGTAAGGGTGGGGAGCCTGTGAGATCACGCGAGGAAGGAGAAGTGGAAGACGAACGGAACTTCGACCCAAGAGCACCACGATCTAATTACAGCCTATACCCACTAGATCATCTCTTGTATTGCGAAGATTGTCAGCAAATCCGGTGCCCAAGATGTGTCCTGGACGAGATCGTGACTTGGTACTGTCCGAACTGTCTGTTCGAAGTTCCAAGCAGTACTGTCAAGTCTGAAGGTAACAGGTACGTTTTACAAGCGAAAGCAGCCGCAAATACTCACTGACCACATGTTACAGATGCACACGAAACTGTTTTCAATGTCCGATATGTACGTCCCCTCTATCGGTCAATAGCCTGGAGTCATCGTCGGCTGGATCACTCCTTGGATCTGAACAGGCAGCGCAATCAGGACCATGGGTCCTAAGCTGTGCACATTGCAACTGGAGCTCCAAAGAGATCGGCATAAAGTTTGAGAAACCGAATGGCATATATTCACAGCTTTCCAGAATCAGAAATGGGGGTGCAACTATTATACCCCCAAAAGAGCGGCGGGATCGCGAAGAGGGCCGAAGGAATATAGCTACACCGATAATTGTTGAAGAAGAGGAGGACGAAGGTAAAGCACAAGCTGAAGATGGACTCGATATAGAGACTAGGTTTTCAAAACTAAAGTTGTTCTATCAGTCCCAGCTTGCAGAAACATCAACTGTCAGCTCTTTAAATTTCTCTGGAGATTATGCTTTTGGATCTCCAGGTGCTCTATCACGGATCATGGGTCTATACACAGGCGGTAGCCATTCAGACAAGAAGTCCAAAAGTAAAACAGGCTTGATGCGTGAAGCATATGATGCCTCCGAGGGATTATATGTCTGTCCAAGCTCCGACTCCGCAGTAAAGCAGTTACAAAATGAAGGCTGGGCGGGTACAACATCCCAAGAACAACGAAGCAATCAATCCAACAATCCAAGATTCATTTCCGAGCTTCGACCAGTTCCATACCTACTACGTACGAAGCGCTCAAAACGTTGCCGAGCCTGTCGCCACATTCTCTCCAAGCCAGAAGCAAAAGTCCAGACAACGCGATTCCGCATCAGACTAGTAGCCAGCAGTTACATCCCCACAATGACCATCACCCCACTCTCTTCACAAGCCCAACTCGTCGGCAGCCCCGCGCTACTCTTGACACCGCTCAAGCCCACGCAATTCCTCCTCACTCTCAAAAACCCACTCTTCGACCCTGTCAAGGTCACTCTTGCAACCCCAAGCCACACTCCCGGGCGTTTCAGTTCCAAGATTACGATACTATGTCCGCAGTTTGAGGTCGGCGCTAATACAGACGTCTGGGATGAGGCGCTACAAGATGGCAGCGAGCGAGAAAAGAGGCGGACTACGAGAGAAGTCGGGGAGGGCCAAGGCCAGGCAGAAGCGGGAAAGATATGGGAGAAGGGCCGGAACTGGGTCAGCGTTGTGGTAGAGGTCGTGCCTGCTTCGCTACAGATTGAGCGAGGTCTAGCGGCGTTAAGAAAAGGCTCTGATGGGGTTGATGATGTGATTGAAGAGAGGGGCATTGTAGAGGATGAGGATATCCTAGAGATCCCAGTGTTTGTGAGAGTGGAGTGGGAGACGGACACCGCGAATGATGAAGCTGGTGGTGCTGCCGCGAAAGACAAGGACGTCAAGGAGAAGAGGGAGTTAGCTTATTGGTGTGTACTGGGAGTTGGTAGAATAGCTCAGTCATAAGGAAAGGTAGCATGCAAAGATACCCATTTGATATCTACAGCACTTCGGAGAAAATTTGTAGTTCACGAGTTCTGGTTTGTGACTGGTAGCCATTGATTCATGCATACTTCTAGACCTAGCCATGCCTGCCATTAATGTTTAATCATCTCAGTCAAACTGAAATGCCATACACAGAGCATATTTTTTCACGTCTAGTACTCAGCTGCGCCACCTTGAGGGAACTCAAAGCTAACACCACGGCCCGTCAAACGCCTATACACCTCCGAGTATGTATCAAGTCTATAATCAACGCCTCCTCGCTCCTTCTCATCCAGAACGACCTTTAAAAGCTTGCTGCCATCCTCCTTGGTGCGGAGACGCTTGCCAACAATCTCAACAGGGAAGACGAGGTCCGATAGGATGGCGTCGTGTACGGCGGTAAGTGTCCGGCTGCGAGGGCGCTTTTGCGTCTGCGATGTGCGAGAGCGGTTGGAGCGCTTTGGACGGGGGAGGATGCGGCGTGCAGCGAGGATTAGGACATGTCGGTCAGAGAACTTCTTCTCTAGCTCACGGGTGAGACTGTTTGTGCTGCTATTAGCTGATGGGTCCTCAAACACCTGCATTTCAAAAGCGCGAGGGCGTGAGAATGATGATGTGTATGAAGAGAATTAGCTTACCGCTGCTGCACCCTATGGAAGCCTTGAAGGGATGGTACGGGGACAAAGATGACAATTGCCTTCTTGCCGTGGCCAACTTCAATCTGCAATTGATCAAAGTCAGCATGCGAGCTCCATGAGAAATCATGGTCCGCAGCCCGTCCAATTCCACAGCGCAGACACCATGTATATATCATATAACCTTAACATCATATCGATACAACCTGATGTCATTGCCGATCGTCGAGCTGCTTTCCATCCATATGCATCTGTCTATCGCAGTATGTAGCTCACCTCTCTTGCAGAAACGAACTGAAGTGGACGGAGTGCGACTTTAAGGTCGGCTGTGTTGGTCTCGAGGTCATAGAGTGCACCGGCGATGCTGGTCTCGAGCTCAGAGGGGTTTTGGCGCGATGGGCTCGTGGCCGCGATCTTGTTGAGGGCACTCATGGTTGTGGTGTTCTCGTCGAAGAGAAGTCCAATTGTTCGCGATCAGAAAAGTTTAGGTTGTGGGCGATCGCTTAGGCTAGGGCATTTTCGATTTAAATCCTTAGGCACAAATATTTGTGGTCACGTGAAAATATACTGCCAGGGCTGCATTCCAGCTAACTCAATTTCTCGATGAACTCGGGATGAAATCAAGAAGCTGATTACTATTTTTATTTTATATTTTGGATTCTAAGATATTGGACTTTAATACAAATATACATAATAATGCGCATGTAATACACAACGGCTAAGCTCCAAAAGCCTTGTCATAATCCGTCATGGTGAACCTATACCGAACATCATTCTTATGCAGCCTCGAGACAGCCGTCTTCAGGCCCTCAGCGGAGATAGGGATTTCCTCAACCCAGCTCTTGAGACCCTTCTCAGCCGCCAGTTCTAACATTGCGATAGTTTCCTTACGGCTTCCCAGATGGCTTGCACCAATCAGACAGCCGTTGCTCAGCAAGTCCTGCGCTTTGACTTCCTGACCGCTGCCTTCAGGTAAACCGACATTTATCCATCTTCCATGAACGTCCAGCAAGCTTAGATACCTAGCTAGGTCGAAATTCTTTGTGCTGTTGGCTGTATTGACGATTAGGTCGAAGGTCATTATATATGGCTCATTCCAGTCCTTGTCGCTCGTTGCAATGAAGCCATCGGCGCCCAACTTCTTCGAATCAGCTTCTTTGGCATGCGATCTTGAGATGACATAGGTTTCTGCGCCGAGCGCTTTGGAGAACATGACTGCAAAATGCCCAATCCCACCTAGGCCGACGACACCCACCTTTTTGCCCGGGCCTGCGCCATTGCGTACGAGCGGACTGTAGGCGGTTAGGCCGGCGCAGAGCATTGGGGCGGCCTGGTTCGTAGAAAGCTTGTCGGGGATGGGAAATACCCTAAGAGCATTTTAGAGAAAAACACCGAATCGGAGTTGTGTTAGGGGCATACCAATGCTCATGGGTGCGCACGTGTGAGGAGTAGCCGCCTTGGGATATAATCCCAGTATCAGGCCATTTAGCGCCGTAGGTGTCCAATTGATGACGGCAATAGGTCTCGTTATCATTTTTACATTGCCGGCAGTTAAGACAAGAATATGATTGAGCCCCTACACCAACACGCTGCCCAGGCTTGATAAGGGTAACCTTGGGACCAACACGAAGAGCTTTCCCACAAATTTCTATCAAATGTTAGACGGCGGTCAAAAGGTTTCATAGAGTAAAATTACCATGACCAACGCAGAGCGGGAAGTGCTGCTCTCCCCAGCCACCGCTGATTGTATGAACATCAGAGGCGCACACCCCGCAAGCTTCAATCTTGATGTCAACATCATAATCACCAAAAGGCTTTGGCTGGAACTCGTTCTTATGGAATTCGGTCCATGTCTCAGGCCCATTGACCTGGAAGCCCGTGAACGTATCTGGATAAACCATTATGAAACAATGAAGAAGAAAGTGATATGCAGAAAGTGAGGATGAGATGTAGAGAAAGAAAATAGAGGGAAATGCGAGATCTTTAAACACGGTGAAATATTTCCTACCCCAACCAAAGTTTTGCAGCGGGGTCGGTGCAACGAGTGCTTTTGGAGATCTTCTCTGGGATATTTTTCGGATTATTATGACCTACGTGTGTCGAAACCGGAGAGACCCCGGCGAACGGCTCCCGATATTTCCACCATACATATCGCAGGAAATGTAGAGTTTGCGCAGACAGGATTCTCCAGAAGCAATGCGTCACTGGACCCTTCAGATCAAGCGGAGTAAGCTGAATGAAGGGATTGGCGCCTCAAGATTCCATGTCATGCATTGTGTATAGTCATCTTATCTTGCCACCAGTTGCCTTGGCTTTCCTCTGTCCTTCGGGTGGAACAGTGAGTCCGATACCACACAGAAAAGCTATCCGCAGACACGCTCCAGCATACACAATACCAACATTGCCAAAGTCCATCACATTCCATTGTGCAACTTTCCAGTAGACGTCTGGACCTAAGGCACTAACACTGTAGAGATGCCCGAAGTCTGCAATAAGCATTCCTAAGAGCACGGTTCGCCACACTCGCAGGTCTGAGGTTGACCGAAGTATGAAAGCCTCGTTGAAGGCGAATAGAAGGTATAAGTTTGCGAGTTGTGTAAGGACGATATTGGTGGAAAGTGGTATCGATGCTGTCGTCATAGGCGCTGAGGCTCCGTGTGTCAGTTGGAGGTAGTCCAGCGGCTTAAAATGTGCGATGACTGCGCCAGACAAAGCAAAGACAGGCTCGATCAAGAGGAAGGCAGCCCGATATACCAGGGGTAACTTGAATTGGCCTGAAGTTGCCATTATTGCTTCAGCGATATGTAACGTTATTGATATGCTAGAGCGGCAATCCCAGGTCTCGTTTCTCCTTAATTGAGGCCTAAGGAACGAACGACAGTCCAAATGTAATTACGAAGGCAAATAAAGTACTATTGCGGGGAAATTCGAAGGCTTGTGAAAGAGTGGAAGATTGTGGTTTAGATGAAGCACCTGGGAGGCTACTTGGCGGAACCGAGACGGACAGGCATCAGTCTAATTACTATCAGTGTTATCATCAGGGATGTATTTCGTACATTTTCAGGAGGGCATGATTTGGTTGCTCCTGTCATGCTGATCATGCTTTCTGGCTGGTGTACTCGATAGGATCGTTGAAACAGTTGTCATCCAATAGTGCGAAAGTATAAGGATAGACTAAAGAGAACTGGACACTATTTAAATACCAGCCAAGCAGAATCCCTAGCCTCGTCGGGGTGGCCGTATGTCTATTTGTCCCCTTATTCGTCTCGCCTTTTGGCGGCCTCAGCACAGGCCTGCAAGGATGACATGTGCCTTAAAATTCTTGCTGTCAATTTCTTACCCGATGTGGCCATCCAAGAGAAATGAAATGTAAACAACCCCCAACGAGGGTCGCCTCTCGATTCTCCACTCTCTCCACAACATTCCATGTATTCCTAGAAATATCATTTCTTGCTGCTTTCCTTATTGTCACTCTCTAGCATTGGTTGAACCCGCGCGGCTTCCCATCTTTAATACACGTTCATCATAAACAACAACAGTTTATCCTAACCGCTACCGACCTACGTCAATCCCGGAAACAACCTCGGTCTCGTCGGCCCTGATATCTCTGGTGTCTCATCTACGGGACGTACTGAAAGCAGAATTCTTTCCATGCCAAATAGTACATCATGACGCGGGTTTTAGGTCCTGAAGACGTTCGTCAAAGTTCAACAAGATACGCAAGCCCCTTCGTGGCCAGTCCGGCCTCGTACTCGACTGAGATGTTTATGAACGATGAATCGCAAGGCATGCGGAGGAAGCGTTTACTCTCACTGCCATTACTAGGACAAGAAGACGACCTCGTGGAGAAGGTCAGACGATCGTTCCATCTCGGAAGATACACTCTCGACCATGTTGACCGCAACAGTCATTTCGACAAGGAGTGGCAGAATGCGTCTCGCCCAAGCGATACCTTAGAACATGAAGGGGACGGGAAGGGAAAGCGACGCAGTAGTATACGGGCACTTATTCGACGTGCTTCAACCGCTGTCAGAACACGGCGAAACACCAATTCGTGGACGAGTTCTTTCGCTGAAGTGCCGGAATCCCGGCCTGCAACCTCCAGCTGCTGGCATAGGTTGCGCCAAGTCGCTAGCTTTAGTCGACATTCGAAGTCAGGGTTTGAGTTTGAAAATCTAGTGGACTCATGCGATACACTCGTCGCTCCCATTCCCGGGTTTGGCAATGCGCCGCCTGTAATTCCTCGCAATTCCGGCGGAGCTGCAGCAAGGGCAACGGCCGCCCTTCAGAACGAACATTTAGAGAGGACACGATATTTCCTTGATATTGAAGATTCCCAAGGAGACCGGGAAAGTGGTGTTGGTATTGCGGTAACGGTCTCCAATCAATACCAGTATCAAGACGAATCGATCAACCGAGTCGACTTCATCACTGCACTACCCATTGAGCTTGCAATTCAGATTCTCTCTCATTTGGATCACCGTGGTTTATCACAGGCTGCCCTTGTTTCCCGTGACTGGTTACGAATATCTAGCACGAGTCATGTCTGGCGCGAGGCTTTCTGTAGAGAGAAATCGGTAACCTATGCTATGAGTAGGCCGGTTTTCCCAGGGACTGGCTTTGGCCTACCAACGGTCCAGCCTGATAAACCTTGGAAAGATATCTACAGAGTTAGGCATGAACTTGAGGCTAACTGGAGAAGGGGTAAGGCCAAGCCGGTCTATCTTAACGGCCACCTTGACAGCATCTACTGTGTTCAGTTCGATGAGTAAGTCACAGCATCTCATTGTCTAGCGGAAGAGCCAGTCCCCCCAGTATTGGAAGTCTCCAGAATACCAAGTAGCTCTTATACATTGAAGGTGACTAATCGTTACTAGGTACAAGATAATCACTGGATCCCGTGACAAAACGATTCGTGTTTGGGATATGCATACTTACGAGTGCAAACTGGTCATTGGCCCTCCAGACGTCATAAAGAGGCAATCATTGATGATAGGAGACGACCAGCGGCCCCTGCATTATGCAGCATTGCCAGATTCAACTTGTGCCGCTGAATGTATACCACCGGCAGTCTCCTTTCCCATCCACCACAACGCCTCTATTCTGTGTCTTCAGTACGACGACGAGATCCTGGTCACTGGATCATCTGATGGCACCTGTATTGTGTACAGTATCAAGGACAATTATCGCCCGATTCGGCGTCTCCAACATCACTCTGCCGCTGTCCTAGACCTTGCCTTTGATGGCAAATACATCGTGACCTGCTCTAAGGACGTAACTATCTGCGTTTGGGATCGACAAACTGGGGAAATGCTTAAACAACTCCGAGGTCATTCTGGACCTGTTAACGCAGTACAGATGCGAGGGAATACTATTGTCAGCTGTAGTGGGGATTTCAAAGTCAAGCTGTGGAACATCGATACCGGGAAGAACATACGAGAGTTTATTGGACACTCTAAAGGCCTTGCTTGCAGTCAATTCAGCGACGATTCAAGGTTAATAGCCTCAGCTGGTAACGACAAAATAATTCGCATCTGGGACGCCAATACTGGTGAATGCCTACGAAAGATAGGAGCTCATGAGAACCTGGTCCGTTCGCTGCACATCGACTCAGTCAGCGGTCGACTTGTGTCTGGCAGTTATGACCAAGACATCAAAGTCTTCGATATGGAAAGCGGACGGTTACTGCTGGACTTTCCAAAGTGGCATTCGAGTTGGGTACTTGGTGCTAAGTCTGACTACCGCCGAATCATTAGCACAGGGCAGGACCCGAAAATCCTTATTATGGATTTTGGCATTGATATTGATGGCATCGAGCTTCTGGAAAGCGAGGAAAGAGCTTAATGCAGTTTGATAATCGTTGGTCACTGCATAGTTTGGGTGCTCTAATGAAAATTGGAGCTAATTGCGATTAAATACAATACTGGCGCCCCGGCATACGAGCCTTTCTTTGTTGTGGCTCTGTACTTTACTGGCATCAATGTTTATATTGCGTTTGATTTGTACTTGTCCTTTGAGCGAGCATTTACGTTTTGTTTACAGCAACATCATGAATTATGAAAAAAGTTGTAAGAGTACTTGGAATATAATAGCCTACGATATAGAGAACTTAATGCACAAGGTACCTATATATCAAGCGTGGATGAGCTTGGACAATTGAAGTGAATTACCTCCTTATACAGCACGAGGTCTCTCCTTGTGAAGAAAAGTGCATAATGGTTTTGGTTATGGTTTTCACGGCTGCTTGTAAATATTAGCTTCGCAAGTCAGTCCCACAGAATCCCTCTTTAGACCCGGCCAGTGGTGTGGGAGATGGCCACTAATATGGATCGAAGTGCTCTTTGTTCTCTGTCATCTTGTACTACCCAGGAGGACGAATGAGAATTGCTTGTCGTAAATGAGACGTTCCCAATTAGCCCTCTTGGTGTCTCTTGAATGGTTTACCTAGTTGGGGCAATTAGTGTCATCTTCTCGCGTCTATTTACGCCGCAGACGCTGTGATTACTGCTTGATGGTACAGTCTTCTTCTAACAAAGTCTCGGTGACATCGATTCCGATGTTTCCTACATCTCTACAGGCAAACAGACATTTCTCCTTCTTGTCTACACCAAGGCTTCTTGATGATTGGTGTCAAGCTTTCTTTAGACTCGTCCAGAACCCAGTCAGCTGTTGTAAAGGCAAAGCGATTTAAGACATTTGGCTCCAACAAAATATAATATACTCATATCCAATGACGCTAGTTTGAGTACTCATCTAGCAAGATATACAGCCGGTGAAGTAAAGAGTGTTGAGGATTCCCACAAAGTCGTCCCTTAAGTTTGTATCTCTTGAGTCCTACATCGAGGTAGAAGACAGAATAAGAATGACAAGAGAGATTAACGACAACAAGAGAAATGATGGAAAGAGAAGTAGTTTTGATAATAAATACCTTTAATCACAAATGCCTTGATGATATGCTCACATCCGCCTAGACATAGATGTGTCTCAGCATGCCTTTTCTGAAGAGTGGATTTGATTTTTGGTAAAAACAACTTGTTGGACAGCTCCTAATCTCTCTTTCCATTAAGGGCCAATGTTATAGATTCACTGACTTTCATAAAGTGAAATATCAGTAAGCTGTTTAGTAGTGTAGACTATATAGGTTGATTCCTTACTTACAAAACGTCCCATCGGTCCGATTTCTATAACCAGCGCCCGGACTAGCCTTGTTGGCCTCTGATAATAAAAACCCTGGCGAGTCCTATGCGAAGCTGGTTTCCCAATTGCAGGAGCATTCTATGAATAATTGTGACCCAGCGCCGGGATCAGTATTATTTTTAGATTCTCCCGTTAGAGCTTTTTCGAGATAATCCTTGAAGTCGTAGTCGTTATCTTCTTCTATGACAGGAATAGTCACAACTTTTAGGCCAAACTGTCTTGCAAGGCACGCTAGAATCTCATTGCACGGTTGAAGCTGCAACTTTTTCGCACATCAGTTAAGGTATTCCGGATGGTCAATTAAGCAAACATCCAAAGAGGGGGATAACGAGTTTGTGTGGCCCCGAGTCCACATTGCATTTGTAGCTCCTTTGATACAGTGAAAGCGAAGTTGAAATTTTTGGGAAAAGCCACTCTACTACCTCTCGTCCATAGACCATTAATAGCCCGCCACGATACGACTGAATCATCCTTTCGATATGGTGAAGATGATGGAGCTTTGGTTTGGATTGGTAGGTGTCAACATCAGACTGGCGCTTTCCTGGAAGCGAGCCGTTAGTGCAAGTCCATTCCTGTTCGCAAAATGAATCGTACATTCTATGGGTATGAATATCGGGAACCGGTCCGAAATCCATCTGATTGGACGCTTCGTAAGGTCCAAGACGCCTATGCCCTCGTACCAATAAAGGCCTTGTGAAGGTCCTCCCAGCAGCCCTCCACAAATTGTTTCCATGATCTATCAGACGTGATGACGAACGGACAAGCAGTCGGTTACGATAATGTGAAGTTCAATAGCACGTAGCTAGGTATGATGATGTTCCAAATACGAGGAGCGCTGGAAGATGGAGACTCTGCTAATGCAACATGCGGTGCAAGACGTCTCTCTTACAGCTGTGATGGAGAGAGAAAGAGAAAAAGAAGAGCAATAGCGAAGAAGAATCTACTCTGTTCTCTGAATAAGTCCAAAGAAGGGGCTAGATGACCTTGAAAGGGTGAGGATAGGAAAAGAGGAAGGAATTTTTAAGTAGAAAGCTAACTTACAAGCAATATCACAACCATAGCTCAAATAAATTTTTTATGTTTGATGCTCTAGCCATAAGTCTTAATGAGAAATTAAGCCAGAACAGCTAATCAACGTTTATACAGAAGAGGGGCACATAGGTATAAATATAAGAAGTTATTAGCAAGTGATCTTGCGCGAGTATGAAACAGAATATTAAGGTAAGCTTGAACACATTATACTCCATCATGACATGTACTTTGGTCATTAAGGATTGTGACTTTGCAAAAGTAAGTCTGGTGTTCGACATACACATGACCCTTTACATTTAATAGAAGTCTCGGTACCCAATCCGTTGACGTGTGTGGTCGTCGTCAACCCACGTCTCCTGAAACACATGACGTTTCACACGGGCCATGTTTCGAAACATCACAATGTTAAGCACACAGACAGCGCATAAACATACTTTTTCAATAGCCAGTGAAAAGAAACAAAAATCGCCCCGTTTCAACAGAAATTTTCGTGGACCATGTGCTTTGGTCGTAGTCCTCACTTTGAGTTGACGTTGTGCGGGAGTTTTAACCACAGGCTGTGCAACCATCATTTTCAGGAGAACTTCTGAACGATTCGGCATGAATAACCTTCTTGGAGTGATAATCTGATTGGTTGTGCAACTCATCTGAGTTGTAAGTCCAAAGCGATGGCGATGATGGGTGGCAGACTACCTCATTCATCACCATCCCAAGTGAAGTCGAGTTTAGTATCATAAGGAGTCATACTTCGTAGCACGATCTGGGGTGCATATCTGCCAACTTGAAGGTAACTGCCGGAGAAGTGGTAAAGGTCTCATGTTACAGTACGGTATGAACTTCTCCGGCATGCAGTTGACCTCACTTGCGGCCAGAGTTTTCAGGGTCAATCAAGCCAACCCGTCGCAACGGTTCTCGTCAACCGCCTGCGTGGATGGTGGCGCAAACCCGCAAGCTAGCCCGCTATGGTTAGTTTTATTAAATGTCCGATGTCCTCGACATCGCATCGCCAACCATCAGCATTCGACAGCATTCCCGGCCGTGGCGCGACTGCCAGATTGTTTCATCAATCCTAACCTGAGATAATCAACAGGTACCATCTGTGGCGCTCATACTTGCATAATATCTCGAGGTGGGTCAGCATTGACGGGCCCCTGATTTATTACCTCAACTGGTTTTGTTTGGACATCCGCGTCCAGACATCAAATGGGCAGTTACAAATCTTGCAATCGTTTGTTTCGCATCAATGCAGCTCTGAGCTGTACATACTCAAGACTGGACAGACGGTCCACACTAGGGCCGGTCCTTTAGACTTTTTTCGCAGCATTCTTGGCAATGGCTTCCGTGAATGGATGCCAGCACCTCGAGTGTGAAGATCCTGCCGATGACTCTAACTCAAATCTACTTGGGCCACATGGCTTTGAGAGGCAGGAGACCACGTCTGGGGCTGGCGCAGGCGGTGGTGGGACTGTGGCATGGGGTTCCAAAGGGTACACGATCTATCAAACACCTGTTATAAGTATATCACCCGGCACCCAGGATGGGGAAAATCGGAGTACAGTACCGCGGACTCATCGCATTCATTACGAATCTGTTCTAGAGATACGACCATTAAAGTTTATTGTGAGTTCACTATTCGATACAATCGTTCCTGCAATATTAAATCACCACCTCGGTCATTGTTCAGAGGTTGGGGTTATTCACAGATGGGACAATAACAAGTGCATTGTTCAAGCTTTTTTTGTTCAGTGAACAATAAATTTCTTGACCGCTTTTATCTATATGTCCCTTTGAAATTCCTTATCTAAAAATTAAATTTCCTGACTTCTCGCACTTTTTGCAACAACAACAAAATTAATAGCAACGAAATCAACAGTAAGAAAACCATCACTGACAGAGTTTTACTCACCACAGTTACCAACACATTCTTTTAAGACATCATATAGCAGCTGGTACTACATTACGATGGCTTCCTTTTCAATTTTTGCCCTTATTGTGGCACTA
>Ga0335072_10006149_pt1 | contig 17586 bp, 17 predicted proteins | sample Lox_Sample_21_FD_206725 | JGI IMG/M metagenome (GOLD analysis project Ga0335072, IMG submission 206725) | Soil microbial communities from Loxahatchee National Wildlife Refuge, Florida, United States - Lox_Sample_2.1 | ecosystem: Environmental > Terrestrial > Soil > Wetlands | place: USA...
TGGGTTGGCGGGGATGTCAGTCCTAGCCGCCGCAGCCCTAATTGCCTCCAATAGCCGAATGTGCCTGTGGCCGCAAGTGTCTGTCGAATATGCCTGCCCCGAGACATTCCGCTGAGTGGCATGCCGTGTGGTGATGTGATGGTCCTGAATGGTCCCGACCTTCAAGAGTCTGCAAGGCAGAGCTCCAATCCTTTTGGATATCTGGCAATAAATCCGTTAAAGAAACTACCGAACCATTAAAGGACCATTTGCAATGTCACATGCTTGCGCTCTTTGATCAACCCTAGACTAACCCCACCGTGAAAGTTTGTGTGATACGGATGGTCTTTCACCTATTCCACCGCGATCGCTGCTGCGTTGGCTGCTAGTTCCTGCACCTCATTAAGTGAAAGGTGAGGTCGAAGGCACGTCTGCACTTGGATGTAGGAGTCAACGGGGATACGCCTAAGGCTATCGTAGTCCATTTTCCTGTTGTGATCTTTTCTAGCAGTGAGCTAGACTTGATACTTGAGAAGCGGGGATACTGTTGCATCAGCGCGTGACGATTACGGAACTGGTACACATCCTGTGTCGACATAAAACTACGTGGAGCTGGTCAGCATTTTGAGTAGTAGGAGGGCTGGAGCCTTTGAGCAAGCCTGTCGGCAGAGTCGAGCACCCACACTGTCCACTGATCCAGGGTTTCCTGCTGGTTCCTTTGTACCTGTCGCCATGCTCATCCTTCGTTTGCTATATGCTATCCCTCCTCTTCATGGGCTTCTGGTACCAAGTCACTCTCCTCCGCGGTTTGTTGGTAGTTCTCGGGGGTGCGACTTCGACCCATTACGCTCGTGAAGGAGATGAATGAAAAGGTGGAGGCAGGGGTGACAGTAGCTGACAAATCGTAGGGCCGGAGTAGAAGCGGGTGGAAGGACAAACGACCGCGATCGGCCAGGTTACTGAAGGAGAAAATGAGACGGGAGAAGAGAGAGGAAGAATTCACAAATTTACCTTCGCCTGCGGCATAGCTCAGAAGCGACACTGTCGTGGGAGGAGGCCAGAAATGAACCCTCAGAGGGTGGGTTGATTGGTCAAGCGGCCGGGAGTGGGGAAATGAGTGACGGTCGGTAAGCAAGGTAAGGGTGGCGAAGGTTTTATATCGCCTAAACAGGCAGGCGCCCCGATTTACTCGTATCTTTTGGGAACATCGGCAGGGCAGCATCAACAACCGCGGTCAAACGCAGCCAACGAAGTGTTGACCTAAGTCACGGCAGTGCCCCGAACGAGCTTGGGGAAATGCAGAGCAGAATTTTGTATGCAGACCGAAAGTTGATTCACTCCATGGTTGGCCTGGACGGATGACATTTGCTAGTCCAGTCTTCGAAGGGATCAATAGGCCCATGAGGTCCATTCCGGCATCGAAGTAATTGCTCTACCGCTGCGCCCGATGCATAAGTTCCCACACCCCTAACCCCTTCTTCCAATCCTCATCCTTCACCACCTTAATCTCGCCGCTCTCATCCAACCTCCTGACCTCGTCCTCACCCTTCGTTCCCCATTTGATCTCCCTCCCCGCGACAAAGTCAGCAAAGGGCTCCAACCACTCCTGTGTAACCTTCTTATCCTCATCCGTAAACCCTGCCCGAAACCCACTGCACAACCAAATCGGTATGTCAGCACCGTGGCATAGGCCGACCTTGGGATCAAGCCATGCATCAAGCGACTTCGCCCGCCAGTTGATCCTATACCTGTGCACACTAGCTGTTGGCAAAGCCTTGCTACCTTCCGGCGGATGCAGCAGCGAGTGTGCAAATCCGCGAACCATAGCATGCGATTGGCAGTCGCCGGTAATGACGCCGTAAATGTCCTGCCATTCGACCGCTGGTGCTTCTTCGCCTGGCAAGTCGTAGTACATCAGCAGCGCCTGGACAACCGGACCGGGGTAGTAGTTCTGTAATTGGGTTTTGAGCGTTGCATAGTCGGATGGTGGGTTCACCAGGCGATAGAGAAGTTCTTCGTCGCGGACATCGCCGAGCATGATCTGCACGCCGTTGTCGGCGAGGCGGGTGGTGAAGGAGCCGTCGTGGATAGACTCAAGGAAGCTGGACGGCACGAAGGATTCGTCGGTGCAGGCGCGAAACGTGTGCAGGGTCAGCTTGCTGATTGCAGCAACGAGATCGGTAGAGTGGAGGATGCGGAGATGGGAGATCTTCTCAGCGGGGGTCAGGGTGGCTGGGACTGAAAGTACGGAGCAAAGCTCATCGAATTGGGTGGTGTTGAAATCCGACGAGTAGACATTAGGTTGCACACCGACAGCGTTGCTGTACAGGAAGATACGTTTTATAAGTCGGTCCTCAGCGGGGAGGTAGGTATCGTGATAGAGTTGGAAGAGGGTGGAATAGGCGCCAGCGGAATGACCTCCGACTGTGATGTTGGTTGGGTCACCGCCGAAGAGGCCAATGTTGGCCGCGGTCCATTCCAAGGCAGCTCGTTGATCCCAGAAGCCATAATTACCCGGTGCAGGGTCTTCAGCCAGTTCGGCAAGAACAGAAGATGCCAGGAAGCCGAAGAGGTTGATGCGGTATGTCGGTGCTACAATGATTTGGGGAGTGCTGGTGCTTGCCAGAAGGTCGAATGGGTCGAAGGCATTGCTTTGCAATGCATTGCCAATCTGTAGCCAACCACCATGGATGTAGAAGACAACTGGCCAGCCGGTTTCGGGTGGTGTGCCAGCGGGTGCCCAGATGTTGAGATAGAGGCAATCCTCTTTCTCGATGAGCTCAGGTTCTGGTGCGGTATCTTTATTCTCGAGCAGCACGTCGGTGTATGCGTAGACTGGCTGTGGACAGACCGGGCCGAAAGCGGTGTAGTTGCCTGGTTTCCCAGATGGCTCGCTGAAGGAAAACGAGTCTGGCAGTGGCTGGGGTCTTCGCCACCGTAGCTGTCTGGTAGGAGGAAGAGCATAGGGAACCCGGGTGAACCGGCGACATACTGGCTTGTTCACATGGCTCCAGTACTCAATACCAGCCAGCGAGCCTCGAGGGGTTTCGTGGACGCACTGTGTGGTCTTCGACTGTGTTGCACCCATTTTGGGGGATAGACTATCACAACTAGCACTAAAAGCAGAAATGACTCAGAGGAGTCAGAGGGCTTCTTGGGGGCTAAAACGTGGAAGAGCGGTGACTGGAAACTTGCAACCTTCCCACGTCTTCAAATCATGTCAGTCTAGGATCACTCACAGCTTGCTTCTATCAAGCTATATCAGAGCGTGTGAGGCAGTCTATCACGAGCCGTCACCGTACCCAACGACGGTCTTCTCCTTCGCTTGATCCTTCACCCGCATATTGGGCTAATCATCTGCGATAATCTACGTCATGGCATTCAACCTCTCTTTTCTCCGTGATCTCCAACCTGGCCAGCTTGCCCGCGAATTGCGCCAATTACTGGTCAAGCACTCCGAAAACTCGATCTCCGCTACCCTACTTGCCGGTGTAGAGCAAGGATCGGTGCCCGCCACTGTCGTTTCTATCTGGCTTTCGGTCTCCAAGAGTCCTGTTGCCCTGGCAGACGCTCTACTTCAAAGCCACTCCGTTCTAGCCCGGAGATTTGCTATACTACGGTTTGGCAAGACACTCCGGAGTCCCCAATGGGGGAACATCTGGAATCACCTCGGTGGGGCGGAAGGTCTACTGTCAGTCTTTGCAGAGCTTTCCGTCGAAGATGTCAAACTCCTCGCCAAGGCGATTGGCCGCTGCAGCAAGGGCCAGAAAGACCAGGAGAAGCAGGAGCAGGTGACCAAGCTGCTTCGTGGTCTTCTTCCATCTCTCCACCCTAGTGCTCCATATAAGAGCCACGACGAGCGTCCACTCCATTGTCACTATGCAAAAATGGTTCCTGCCTGTAGCCCAGACTTCATTCGTACACTGCTTTCCCAACAGTCACACCCTCTACTTGGATGCTTCTCCATCGACGGCCTTCTCCAGACTCAATATGATGTCGTCCGCCGACTTGTGCTCAATGTGATCTTCAATGGAGGCAATGGCCCCAACGACCTTCCAGAATACTTGGAGTCTCTCCTGCAGCGTATGCCGCCTAGTCCAAGTATAGAGCCAGGCTTGTCTGCCTCCATGTTCTTCTCTTTGCACCTCCTACGTGAGCTTTGTAACCACCTGGAGGACGCCCGTTTCTCCTCAGAGCTCTTCTTACCGGAACTTGTAGAGCCTCTAATGCAACGAGCTTTCAAGAAAAGGCTTGGGGCACCCATTTTGCACGAGATTGTCGAACTTGCCGTTACTTACCTGCAGCATGACAACACCGCCGCTCGGCGCCTTTCTGTTGGCCGTGGGGGCTTTGTTTGTTATGTTGTGCGTTGCTGGTCACGATACCCAGAGCTCATGGAGGATGACCTCGTCACAACTCTTGGGTTGCTTCGAAATGACAGTCACACGGGCATCGACCAATACCAGGACTTGCTTCGCGCAGTACAACGCTCGCAACGCTACACGCTCCTTCAACTTCTCATCCAGAACACCAAAAGCCTGAATGTTAACATTAGTGTGGAAGCTGAACTTAAAACATTGCGGGTCGAGAAGTGGCCCTGCAACGTATTCACAGACATGATGAAAGATCAGGCTGTGTCTCTACTGAGGGCATTGATTTCTGTGAAGCCAGAGGGATCGTTCCTCAGTCTCGAGAGAGGACCTACCATCCTTTCTACACCTCCTTCACTAGGACTAGCTCATGCAGATCCTGCCTTGCTGCTTACTCTGCTTGAGCGAGGACAGGCCGCTGCATTGGACCGTGCTAAGAAAGGTAAGAACATGTCCATGCTGCCTAGACTAACTTGGACTAATGGTGGTGCTTTGCGAAGCCGTCGACGAACAAAAGAGGAAAGCATCGACAAGTAGAGAGCAGACTGACCGAGCCTTCTTCGCTAAATTGGCTTTCATATGGGCTATAGCGGGCGATTCTCCGGCGTTCTATGGAGAGACTGTACTATGGGCGCGTCGATTTGTTCGAGATCCTGTGAGTACCGTTATTTCGAAAATTTATCGGCATGAGGGGACGGTTGCCGCTTCTTACGCTTCCGATTGCCCCTTGGGCTCTTCTCACTGCCGGTTAGAACCTTCTACCTTTCTCTTCTGCTTTTCCCCAGTTTTTGCTCAGAGAATTGGAAGCCATTTTTTCACTCCTCTCATTGCTCACTGTTGTCTTTTTGGCAGGGCTAGATGTGATGCTTTCCCTATTCATTCACTAGTCATGGCCTCCTTGCGCCAGACTAGGTCTTATTGCTGCTTCGTTACTGCTCGTACTTGACGATACATATCTGACACCGCATATAGCTTACCAACAGGACGCTCTACGATAGCAGTGCAATAAATACTGCAGAGGGTATTGCCTTGCTATCCGGGATACCATATGAACTGTCAAAAGAGTGGAACGCTGCTAAAGTTCGCGCGAGGATATTAGAGGCAAACAAAGTTCTCCTCAGCTTTCTCGAAACTGCCTGTCACGCTCTGAGGGAACCTTCGTTCCAAACGTACGATTGGCGAGCACCACTAATGCTGTACAGGAATGTTGTAGCGGCTCGCCTAGATAAAGCGATGGAGCTTCAACAGGCCCTCGAGATATCAGATGATGAATTATACGAAACGCTGTGGAGCGACACCTTGAACATGCTCATCCAAGTAGAGAGGATTGCCTTGCAACCTGGAAACGAAGCCTTGAGCTTCAATTCTACCAAAGGGCCACTTTGGTACGATCTTCATAGCTATCAAACGATAACCCGACCTCTCACATCGTCGTATCGCTTCATTGACAATCTTGCTCGAGCACGAAATGGACTATGGCAGGAATTACGACCCACTTTTTATCCGACTGCTGCGACCTTACCTACACCGTGGCCACCTGGCCTTCCGATACAATGCCTTTCAGGGCCCTTCGCCATTGCGTCAGAGTCAGCTCAGGGAAATACACCCTTTATTGCAGCCCGTGCTGCGGCTACAGTCTTCCTCGAATCGTCGCTGGCATTTTCACCAATCCCAGAAGACCCCGACGTTAGAACCGCCATCGGACCTTTTGTCGACAGCTACAATACTGCTTTGCAGATATATGTTTTGCAGGGCTCATCTGGTCAAGATAGGGCCGAACGTACAGCACGCGCGTGGGCGCACGCTCTGTGTGACTTGACGGGAGAGCGGATGACTCGAACAGAGGCTTTTCGGACTTGGAAGGTACAGTTCTCACAAGCTTTTCCCTCATTCAAGCTGCCAGTGCCCGATCCTGATCATAAGGCGGAGGATTACCCCATGCTTCCAACAGACGCCGATCCTCTAGAGAATACAGAGTGGGATCCGGCTCTCAATCAGCCACGCAAAGTTGACTCACGCCCATTGTCCCCGACGTACTTGGACTGTCTCTTAGCCGCGGAACCTAACGGAAACTTCAAAGTGTCGGCGGGATTCAAGGTTCCAGACTCCCGTACACAAGACTATGTCCCTTCCGGTATTTGGTCACTTTATCGATTCGGCAATATGTGGAGTATCCCCTTCGCGATACGGGAGGGTTTGATTGTTTCTGCTGTGCTCTTCCTGGATTCGAAGAAAGGCGGATCATCTAGAATCCTGGCTTCGCCCTTTCCTTCCAAGCTTGATGTTCGCTATCCGCCACTGTTCCTTGATCCGGAATTCCTCCTCAGACCCGAATTGCATGAAAGTAGCGCCCGAGAAATTCTTCGATCCCTCATTAGCGTCGTCCCTCCTACGCTTCTAGCTGCTCTAGCAGATGCCACACTCAACGTGCTGTTGTCCATGGAGGAAGGGAAACCCGAAGTTGCATCGCTCGAACATATGGCATACGGCATGCTGTCCCTGCTGTTGTCCAGTGATCGGCCGCAACTTGCGTCACATCTTGTCCTGCGAGCAATTATAGATCGTCCAGATGCAAGCTCATGGCATCGGGCCGTATTGAATGTTGGTCTCGCCAGGAAACTTCCAGCTCGTGAGGCGCAAGCTTTACTATCATCCTTTGCAAATTTGATCCGCCTGAAGCTGGAAGAGCAGGCGAAGCTTGCCAACATCCCTCAGGATGGCCCATCCTCTCGTCCAAAGCCTATCATCAAGGTCACTACGGTTAAATATCTTGCACAGATCCTGAACGAGGCAGACTTTGTAGCCCCTAGCTTTACGGTCGACGTGCTCTCTAAGCTCCTTGACAGCATCTCGCACTTGGATATTCGTGTTGCAGTGGTGGACAGCTTATTGGGGATGCTCGGTCGGTGTACCGACGAATCTTCCACCCCTCTCGCACATCGGGTCCTGTCCGCTCTAGAAACCACTATCCCTCTCATGGGTGGTGTGAGCGAAAGACGTCTGATGCAAGAGCAGGACTGGTTGGACACTGAACGCACGGGAGTACTTCCAGCAGTGTACGATGATGGGGGGGTGGAGACGGTGCCACCAATTCTCAGAAGCCTCGTCCAATGGACTGTGCGGAAGCCGAAATGGTGCCAGGAGGTCGTCAATCGTATACTACTACCTATAGTGGAGCGCTCTCGCGCAAACAATGCTCGGTGGATCAAGATCTTCTCGGCCAAACACCAACTCGCACTCAATTTGTCGGACCTCCCTATCTTTCCAATCAAGCCACTGGTGCTATCTCAAATGCTCAACGGATGCCTCACATTACTACCGGCATCAGTTCTGGACCTTCATCACCAGTTTGTCCTTACCAATGTGGCACCATCCAAGGAGATAGCAGCCATCACGAATAAAATAAGGGAGAACGGAGGCCTTCGGGCTTCCATTGAAGGTCGCCACTGGCTGTCGTTATATGGACACGGGCCTACTGCGCATAATTACGGTGGATTTAGCCTTGCGAAGACACTGCGTAGCGAATGGAAACCGACGAACGTCTCCGACGGCATCCAGATTCCCCAAGTCCAACGCCTAATTCTCGAACAAGCAGAGGCACTGCTGAAAATGTCCGATTGTTCCTTCACCCATTGGGATAATTTCATACGCAACCTCCAACCACGCACTGGCATCTACCAGCCAAGCCGGGACAAGGAAGGCTGGCTTGCGAACGGGAGGAGGGTACTTGAGCGCATCATTGAGCGCATCGACTCTCTCCGGACAACTGCATGGCAGCAGGACCCCCAGAGACAACCCGCCATCCTTCCTCCGACATTTAATCTCCGACTCTGGCTCCTCTCGTATCCGTGCTGTCCGTCAACTACTACCAGCATTTCTGACAAGTGTAAAGTGTTTGCGGAAGAGCTGTCTGCTATGGTTGACAAACTTGTTAGCCGCAGTATGACCTACCACAAAGAGTTGCAACACCTCCTAAATGCGGCATCGGAGTGTCCACAAGAGTATCAAGCCTCCGTAGCTTGCCACCTTGGCTCACTACCAGCTGCACCCACACCTATAGACACTGCAGTCTTGCTGCGGGTTGAGCTGGCTGAAAGGCTCTTCCACAGTGCTAAGCCGCCACGCAATGAGGAAGTCCAGGAAGTCCAGGAAGCTGCTAAAGACATATTGAACAGTTGGAGAGAAAGCCAGTGTGAGGAGGTCAGGATGAGAGGTCTCCAGACCACCAAACAGCTCCGTCAGCAGGCGTCTGGCGGCCAGGGCTGGGGCATTGTTTGATGGTAGCTCAAGAAGGAGTAGCTTATTGGCGATATATCCAATCACAATGCTAATGAATGTACTAGTAGAGCATTGCTAGAAGATGCCATAAGAGCCGGTCTTTGAGCCGGCATACAAGAATGGAAATACTGATATGCCATCATTACAACCCGATTCTGCTTGCAGCAATTATTTGATCCGTTTGGGTACTCGCCGGCAAGCGTGGCCTGTGATGAGATGAGAGAAGAGAGCATATCAGCGAGCAAAAGGGAGAGAATGAGATAAGCGAGGTGAGCTGAAGTCGGGTCTATGCTAGGAAATGTCGTTTTACGAATACTATGCACATTTGGCAGGAGAAGGGAAGGAAGATGCGCTGATACAGGGATTGTTGAAGCTGATTCCGTCATCGCCATGAATGTGGCTGAAAGATTGCCTCTGCGCCTCACACTAACTAAGCGTCGTGCATTAACTGCTGCTGCCAGCTGTCGGGCTTCCCGCATAAGCGGCCGAGCGGCGAACAGCGCTCTTTCCGCCCCCAACGGAGAAGGCGCTTCAATAGAAGATTCGGGGCATATGAGGTGGAAAATATTCTCAAGGCAGGGAATGCAAATGCTGTGTAGGCGTTGGACGGTCGGGACCTATTCCCCAACCAATGCTCGTGGTCAGAGAAGTGGAAGCTTTTGATGAAGAAAGGGCTCCGCTGCAAACGGTCAAAAGTCCGCAAAAAGGCAACCAAATCACAGCTAGCCAGATGGATGGCTGCTATTGGAGGGCTCCGAATGCGCCTTGGAAAAGTAGCTGCGTTGCTTTTGTCTTCCGCAATCAAAGAAGCTCGTCTCTCTGCCAGCTTTGGACAGTCTCAAACTCTCTTTTGAATTTCACGTGTCTCCGGTTGACTGATATTCTGCGGTCATAACCTGAGTAGCGAGGGTCACCTGATGATGTCGTTGCTGAATCATGCGTGCAACTACTAAATTGAGGAAAATAAGCGCTCAAATCAGCAAAGTAAAGTCGTATCCTTTTGTGCAGGGGTTGTTGTCAAAATTCATGTCGACAAGTGACAAAGCTTCGAAGGTTTTGTTGATCTTGAAACGAACGCCGGCATGGCTGAACAAAGACATCCGCAGGTTATGAAGGGCTGAGAGCCGAGGAATTGATGCCCGATCTTGGGCCGCGGGCAAGCCGGGGATCAACGATAGGCACCCTAAATTTAGTCGGGGGCGCCCCCATTGCGGCCCTTGAAGGCCACTGGAGGAGAATTCACGTTCGTTCGGAAGACGCCGCCAAGACAAAAGGCAATCATGGGAGCCGGCAGAGCCTTTGCCTCGCATTGCCCTTCGCCTTGACCGCCCAAAAACTAACCTAAGCGACTAGGTTAGGACACCAACAACCTCCTCCCGGCCCACCTTGCAGAACCTCATCTACTCTGTCTTCTCCTCTTCCCTTTCAACCACAACTCCCACAACCACCATCCTTGGCCTGCACCTTGGAGTGTGAGACCACTTGGAGGAAGGCCTATCGTCTTCGATCACCAAGGTCAGTTGCCCCTCGGAAATCCCTGGCTATCACGCCCTGCAAACCAGCTGCAGCCGCCTGCGATCCGCCCTGCAACATCCCACCTTTTCACCAACCCTTGCACACCTTTCCGAGCTCTCATTTACATGCCAATTTGGCCACCAACGCCTCAAGTTTTCGTCTTACCCTCTGATTGCAAACCTTTCAACCTCATTCTGCCACGCTCTGGCTGCGTTGTTCTTGCCAAGCATGCACGCTGACGCCAATCACTGAAAACAGGCTGAGACATCACCGCCTTTAGTCCCTTCACCTGCAACTCAACCTGATCTTCACACACAAACTACAACAATCATCCTCCTCAACTTCATTACCCTTCACCATAATCCCTCTCGACAAGCTCATAGGGTCGAAATTTATTCCAATTGTATCTCAAACACAGCGTTCAAAGCTGTGCACCCATACGTCAACATGACTACAATGGTGTGTTGAATAATCCTTCTCCTCTTGCCGCCACTGCATGACGGCTATGGTTCTATGATGGGAGTGATCATTCCATCAAAGTCTCTCACCCATGACTTGTTCTGCACGGCCTTTTGAGAACGGCGTTACTGACATCTACTACCTCTTCTAGGATCTCCGCGTCGGGAACAAATACCGCATCGGACGCAAGATCGGCAGCGGAAGCTTCGGTGACATCTACCTTGGAACGAACATCATATCTGGGGAAGAGATTGCCATCAAACTCGAATCTGTCAAGGCCAAGCATCCCCAGCTCGAATATGAGGCTCGCGTCTACAAATCGTTGGCTGGAGGCGTCGGGATTCCCTTCGTTCGCTGGTTTGGGACTGAATGTGACTACAATGCCATGGTTCTGGACTTGCTTGGACCCAGTCTGGAAGATCTCTTCAACTTTTGCAACCGCAAGTTCTCACTGAAGACTGTCCTCCTCCTTGCCGACCAGCTCATCTCCCGGATCGAATACATCCACGCCAAGTCCTTCATCCATCGCGATATAAAGCCGGATAACTTCCTTATGGGCATCGGAAAGCGTGGCAACCAGGTCAACGTCATCGATTTTGGTCTGGCTAAGAAGTACCGTGACCCGAAGACTCACTTCCACATTCCGTACCGTGAGAACAAGAACTTGACCGGCACAGCCCGGTATGCTAGCATCAACACCCATCTTGGTGTCGAGCAATCTCGCCGTGACGACATGGAGTCCCTGGGCTACGTGATGCTCTACTTCTGTCGTGGCTCTCTTCCCTGGCAAGGCCTGAAAGCTGCTACGAAGAAGCAGAAGTACGACCGGATCATGGAAAAGAAGATGACAACCCCAACTGAAGTCCTTTGCCGGGGCTTCCCCAACGAGTTTGCTATCTACCTCAATTACACACGCTCGCTTCGCTTCGACGACAAGCCTGATTACTCCTATCTTCGCAAGATTTTCCGGGACCTCTTTGTGCGCGAGTCATTCCAGTATGACTATGTCTTCGACTGGACCGTCTACAAATACCAAAAGAACGCTCAGGCCATTGCCCAGGCTGCCGGAAACCAGACCCAGGAAGAGGAGGACAAGCAGGCGAGCCGCCGCCATGCTGCCACTAACGCAGCAACTGGGGCACCAACACCTCAACATGCTTCCACTGCCGGCAAACCAGCTGCTATCTCCAACTCACGTCGCAAAGTGATCGAGCGAGGTAACAGCGGAACCGACAATCCACAAGGCGGAAGTGACAGGATGTGAGTATCTGCAACCTTCGGTTCCGTGTAAGGGATCTCTCCTCTGCGTGTGATGATATATTTGCGTGGAGGTCTGAACCAACATCTGACTAATACTAGGAGGCGTTAGGCTACGTTCTGGTTCAAGGGTTACTGCTGATCGCGGCGGCTATCGTTGAAACGGAATGCCAGCCCTGGTGCTCCATGGAACCGAATCTGCGCAGATAGCGGACTTCAACTCGTGCTATTTAGCACTACTTATGGGAATCTGGCGGATCCCCCGCCGAGGTCGCTCTAGCACATGGCGAACTCGAACCATAATCTCTGCTCATAGACACAGCCTTCGACTTTCATTCGACATCCTCAAATCTGCTCAGCCACGATCTCTCGATTCAGGGAATCATCGATGTTCGATATGTTTACTGGACGACCCCGGGGCAGCAAACCATGAAAGCAACAGACTTCACTGCGTGTACGCCTAGCAAATCAATCAATCCCTTTTGCTGAAGGTCGGATAGCATGTGCAGCAAAAACTCACATACGTTAACCGCGTTGAGGAAGGATCTATGACTTCAATACGAGATAACAACCCCCCTTGCATACTTTTTCCAGCCCGTTTTCTTTTGTTACTAGCACAGTCGTTTACTGAGCATGATCGATACGCTTTGGGCGGTTATCGCAAGGGGACGAGGGGATGTACAGAAGGTACGAGGCAGATTTTTAGCTACGGCCTGCTTGGCACTTGGGACAACTCACCTCATCAAAGCGTGTCAAGTGGGTACGGATAGCATACACGGTATCTGGCGATGGACATTGGCAGGGGCGGCTTCCGGGGTGGTAGGAGCCGGTGCTCTTTTGGTTCTCATGCATGCATACAAGCGGGTATGGAGCTGAAATCATTTCTTTAGCTACTCAATAAAACCAAATGTGCTCAATTTGAAAGTCCAGTGTCTCTTCGTGCAAAAGTGACTGGCGCGACGTGCCATGATGGGATGTGAGATACTGGCCTGCTGATGAACTTGGCCCGGTGGAGCAATATTACAATACGCAGCCAGTTCTTCTGAGACGTTGTCATGAGACGAGTCTTCATCGGCAGGCTCTCATACACTCGAAAAGAGATGGGATCTTAGAACTGACTCGACCGACACCACGGGTATTCTCACCTTACTTTTCCCTTTGTCTTCTTAGATTTTACTCCTTCCCGGGCTATGTCAAGTGTCAGTCTGAGGAAAACGGGAGGAGTTACACCTCCTTTTCTTTTTCCCCTACCAGACTACCCAACAGCATAGTACAAAGTTCCTGAAGGAGTGTCTCTGTGCAAAGGAAGGGATTGGTCGTGAGCGGGATTTGTGAACCATTCATAGAGGAGTTTGTAGAGGACGCTAAATACGTGCAAATTCGCAGGCATGCAGACAGACAAACAGACAGACGTAGTACTGTACGGGTCCAATAGAAGTAGCTGCAGTGGCGATGAAGAGTTGAAATTAGGGAGATGGGGAGTGGAGGTGGTGATGAAGGAAGGAGTAGGAAAGAGAAGAAAGAAAGTCCTTTTGATTTGGGAACGCAAGACCAGACTACGATACGAAGAGGAAGAGTCGAGAAAGGGGGACCTGGTCATTGATCTTGATGTTTGACATACAGGGAAGGATTCATTGAACCGGGGTTCCGAGTTGGTCGATCTTTTGTGATGGGATCAAAGGCAAGAACAAAGGGGGGCCCGACGGAGTGGGAATCAAGATGGCAAGACTGTATTTACATACACACACACATACACACATACATACATATAGGGACTATCTCAGCTCGGACAGGAGAGGTAGAAAAAGACAGTAACAGCTCGTACATATCTCATCAGCACATTAGTCTTATGTGTAGCGCTTCCCGCATGCAACAGATTGACTCGTTCCGGTAGATGGATGGAGAAAAGGTACAAGGAAAAAATCAAACGACGATAGCTCCCGTATAAGCATCTGTTCCACTACACTGTCCCTGCAGAGTTTCACATGGTTAGTCGATTGGTTGTTGTCTGGCTGTACCTCACCAAAGGATCCTGGCTAATAGCTGGCGAGCGACTGCCTAATGGTCCTTCTGTGAACGGGAATTTGAAGTTCATTTTCGAGCTCGCCGAGTCTCTTTTCGGCGTATGCAGATTCTGATCTGCGTAAATAGTAACTGGCCTTGGCAGAGCAGTCGTAGGACTCTCCACCAGTTCCACCGATTCTCGACGTTGATGCGTATTGTGCTTCGGTAAAGGCAGCTGCTTCCTCCCAACGTCGTCCCAGAGAAAGTTATAAAGCATCTGCGAGAACCGACTTCTCAGTCACCGAGGTGCACCTGGCGTCTCATGCGGCGTTATTGAACCTGGCGTCTCACGCGGCGTGGTTGAACCTTGGGGCGTTCCGAGGTTCAGCCACGAGACGTCTGTGTTGGTGTATTCATGGGTGCGGCTGAAATTTAGACCGAAATAGTCTCGGTTTTCCTCGGGACGACTGGGCCGTGTTGGAGGTAGTGCGGCAGGTTGGTTGGGGATGGTAGCAGCGAAGTGTGCGGCGCTAGGGTGTTGTATTTGAGGCTGAGCTTGGGGCTGATCAGCCAATGGGAGGCCTACCTGTCGTATTGTAGGGTTGGGCATAGGGAAACCATGGATATTTGCTTCATTGCTGACAGCGGCAGCGTAGGGTGGATTTAGTACGCTGCTGGTGAAGTCGCTCGTGGAGCTGCCGCGTGATCGGAACTGCCGTTGCACTGGCCCAGACCATGTATTGCCCACCGGAGTCCAAGCAGGAAGCTCGTGAACGCTCTCCGGGATACCACTTGAGTACGCTCCGCCTTCAGGGATACCGCTTGAATATGCCTCGCCCGTCCTGCCATATTCGACGGGTTCGTAGTCATCATTATCGTCCGTTGATGAGCTTGCACTTGATATCTTCCCACGCACGCCATCTGAAACGACGAGACCTGAATCATTGCGGTAGGATGCGGAGTGTTCCAGTTTAGGGCTCCCCATGGGAACGCTACTAGCTGACAACATGTGACCAGAACTGTCTCTTAGATTCGACGGAGTAGGCTTGAAAGACGTATTAATTGCTGCAGTAACTGGTGCGGCCGCTGCTGCCAGACCTGGATCCGGCCAGTAGCTTCCTCTCTTGCTATTTCGACTGGAGCTGGAACCGGGCCTGGAATTATTGGACATAAACGACGGCCGATCACCAGTAAGATTGACAACGTTATTGCCCTGGAAATACGTGGACCAGCCCTCGTCCGTCTTCCTGTGCGAGGCACCAATCGTTTTTGCTAGATCAAGGGTCCCAGAAGACTGAGAAGGCTCAGTATTAGCTTGAGAGTTGTCCGTCTTTGGTCGTGCCTGTATCTCAGCCGCAGCATCCTGCATGATTGGTCTTGATATAGTTAATGGACTCTTCTCCTTGGGTTTCGAGAACATCGCTGGCCCATAGCTGATGTGGCTGCTTTGTATAGGGTCCAGCTTAAGCTTGTTACTGGCTGAGCTAGGGCTTCGACCGTGAGAGCTTTTAAAGCCAGCCTTTCCGGCAGAGGGTATTGGATCATCCTCTTGATATATTGTAGATGGTACAGGGCTTTTGCCCATTGGCTGACCATTCCTCGACAGTGGTATATCTTCGGTATCGGCACGACCATGGCCCTTCCTTTTCTCACCTGGATAGCCATCTCGCTGCCTTTGCATCTTTAGATTTCGCGATCTCTTCAAGTATCGAAGCAGCAGAAGGAGAATGATCAGAATGGCAGCAAAGCCGCAGATTGCGCCCAAGACCACGCCAAGTAACGTCAACGGGTGGCTCTTCGAGTGTTGATTCGGAGAAGCGCCGGCCGTTGGCGACGAGGTGGGTGTCGCTGTGAAACTGGTTGTGCTGGAAGGTCCAGTGATGAGAGTCTGTGACTTTCCCTGTGGGTTCAGGAGTTGCGAAGCGTTGAGCCAGCCATTCGCCGTCTGGTTGAAGATTGCTACTTGGCCCGAAGAGCTGCCACCCGCGATCACGATCAAGCCGTTCGAACCTTGCGAAAGCGAAAATCCGTTTCGAGTCGTTGTAGGGGCAAATGTCGAGTTGTAGACCGGGAAGTTGCTTAAGACAACATCTCGCTTCCGTTTCCTCGACCTCGAAGATGCCAGTGACGTTGCAGACTCTGGGGCCGTTGTCGTCGTACTTCCTCCAACGGTTTCACCAAATGGAGCTGGAGAACCTCCCGCCTGCAGCAGAACATTACTTGTAACTACATTTGGTGACTGGCCTAGATCAAACGTCTCAAGTATCTTGCTCTGATCATCCAACGTCAACAGTGCACATTGTGCGACTGAGGGATTGGGGAGAGGGTTTGGGAGAGTGACACCAACGTCGGTCCAGCCTTCGTCCACGCCAAATCGCCAGACACCCACGTTCGTGGAACTCCCCCCAACCATACCTACATGCCCGTCATCCCAGGGCAGCATTATCGGATCGACGACCGGCGGTGCTTGGGATTGAAACGACATGACATCGTATGGCGGGTAGGTTGCTATAAGGAACGTTTGCGTCGAGGGGTTGCTGTCTCCATTCTGCGAACCACCGTAGACGAGTATTGTAGAAGTGTCGAGCATATAAGCGGCGCCATGGTGTTGACGATTTTCTGTGACAGTGACCAGGGGCGTTATGCTATGCCACGTCTTGTCTTGTATTGAATATCTTTGCAGGCCACTGTACTGTACGGAAGTCGAATTGGTCGACCCACCCACCACATAGAGTGCTGGCTTGCTGTTGTCCCCGTCAACACCACCAAGGAGACATGTGGCCCCTGTCAGTGACACCCCCATTGGCTCTTGGTTCCATTGTGCATTTGGCTCTAAGGGCAGTGACTGGAGAGCTTCTGGTGAGTAGACGTAAAGAGTGTTGTTATAAGTGATTGTGCATTGATCCGTCAGAGCCACTGGCGGAATCGGCGTACCCATTGTGATTAGCTGGGGATCATGGGACCCGTCTTGCACGGCACACCTCAATAAGTAGTTCTTATTTCACGAGAAAGGGCTTCGAGGGAGTATGGACTTGACGAATTAAGCTGTCGTCCCTGATCCACCGCCACATGGGTGTAATTTTGAGAGTATGAGTCTGAACAATTCACACCCTGCCGGGTGCAACCTTCACAACAAGTTCAGTGCTATCTTGCGTCCAACATTTTGCCTGTACCTGGGAGGAACGATGTAGCTCTTCGATTGAGATGTTTCTGATCTTGCCGGCAGGGCAGGGCAAGCGGATAGGAGTCAAGGGTCTTGGTGGATTCGTTTGTAATGTATCGGGCTCACGAGTGAGGTTGGAAATTGGGGAACGGAAGTATGGCCTTGAAGTTTGCGATGGTACGTTGAAAGAGGGGATATGTTTCGTTCTGAAACCATCAAGGGTCCCTGCCGGACTCGGGGAAGAGAACGAGGACGAGGGCGAGGAGGATGTTCGTGGCGGTGAAGCTGTCGGACAGAAGAAGCGGTAAGCGGTGGATGGAGGAGTAGCTACGCAGCGTCCATGACAGGGCTCGTATGGTTTACAGACTGGAAGAGGGCGAAAGGAAAAGGAACAAGGATGAAGGTGCGTGGGTATGAAGGGGGCTATCATTGCTGGAGGAGGCTAGTGTGTCGTTGCCGCGACCGGGTTAGATTAAGGTATGGAGTCGACTGCCCAGCACGCTTGTCTGCAAGTGACTGTTGCAGTGGATCCTTGATGGAGTGCAGTTACTGTGCGCCTCT